>Ga0206939_10271_pt1 | contig 12169 bp, 8 predicted proteins | sample Alteio_BWOrgHeat_10_FD_152921 | JGI IMG/M metagenome (GOLD analysis project Ga0206939, IMG submission 152921) | Enriched cells from forest soil in Barre Woods Harvard Forest LTER site, Petersham, Massachusetts, United States -... | ecosystem: Environmental > Terrestrial > Soil > Temperate forest >... | reverse complement strand
CGGCAAATCCCTGTCCGCTGATCGCAATGACGATGTACTGTTGCCCATTCAACATGTACGTCATTGGCGAACCGCTCTGGGGCGCGGGCATGAACACGGCGCCCACTTCTTTTCCAGTCGCTTTATCGTACGCCCGCAGCATCGCACCGCGCGCCCCGGAAGCAGTTGTCGTAAACATGGGCTCGCCGGCGATCAGCAGCGTTTTTGTAGTCAGCACCCCCACCAGCCCTGACTGACCCGTCCGGGGAATCGTCAGGCCCTTGAGCGCCGCATGATTGCGGACGTTATCGGGCGTTTCACCGTGCGCCACTTGCCAGGCAATTTCGCCTTTGTCCATGTCGTACGCCGTAATCCGCCCGTAGGGAGGCTTCAGCAACGGCAAGCCGCGAACGGTCAGAGTGGCGCCGCCCTCTCCGCCTTCAGCCGCCGCACCGGGAGCACGGGGCGGTGGCGGCGCTCCCATGGGCGTGCTCGGCCGTGGATCTTTGCCTGCCGTGCCCTGCACATACTCCATGTCGGAAAATTGAGGTCCCGGCGTCGGGACCATTCCCAACAGTGCAATGGCAGTCTGTGAGTAAACGTATAGCTTGTGTGTCTCGGGATCGTAAGACCCGCCCGGCCAGTTCGCTCCGCCGGTTGACCCCGGCGAACTAATCGTGGCCAGCGGTCCCTCCTCCTTGCTGAGCGATGGCGCCGTGAAGATGGGCCCGATGCGATATTTCGAGACGAGCTTCACTGCCTCGGCGCGCAGCTCAGGAGTGAAGTCAATCAAGCTCTCAATAGCGACGCCCTGATAATCGAAGGCCGGCGGCTTGGTGGGAAATGGCTGCGTCGGCGAATACCACTCGCCCGGCACGTCGCCTTTGGGTACGGGGCGCTCCTCGATGGGCCAGATCGGCTCGCCGGTTTCGCGGTTGAAGACGTAAAGGAAGCCCTGTTTGGTCGGCTGCGCTACTGCCTTCACCGCGCGCCCGCCGATGGTGATATCCGCGAGGATCGGCGCACAGGGGATGTCCATGTCCCATATACCGTGATGGACAAGTTGGTAGTGCCACTTGCGCTTGCCAGTCTGCAGGTCAACGGCGACGAGGCTCTCGCCGAAGAGTCCCTTGCCGGGGCGATCGCCTCCGTAGTAATCGCCCGTCGGTAACTCTACGGGCAGATAGACAAGGCCTAAGTCTTCGTCAACGGAGATTTGCGCCCATACACCCGTATTACCGGTGTATGACAAAGAATCCTTTTCCCACGTGTCGCTTCCATACTCACCGGGGCGGGGGATCGTGTGAAAAATCCAGAGCCGCTTGCCGGTCCGCACATCGAACCCGCGAACGTAACCCTTCACGTTTTTCCGGCTCTTCGGATCGCTTCCCGTGAGGTGTGCCGCGCCGACGATCACCACATTCTTGGCGACCACCGGCGTGGAATGCAGGCCCACCTCGCCGGTCACGAGGTCGATATCCTGATCGTCGTCTAGCTTTAGGTCGACCACGCCGTTCTTGCCAAAGCCTGGAACGGGCGCGCCGGTCTTCGCGTTCAGCGCGATCAGCCGGTAGCCGGGCGTAACGTACAGGATCCGCTCTTCCTGACCATCGGTCCAATAGGCCACCCCGTGCCCGGAAAGCTGCCTGGGCGCGTTCGTGGCGCGAAGACCTTCGTCCTCGCGATGGATCCAGAGAAGTTCGCCGGTCGCGGCATCCGTGGCCACCACTGCGCGGCGCGAACCGCCCGTCGAGTACAGCACGCCGTGAACCATCAGGGGAGTCGATTCGAATTTGAATTCCGGCCGCGGGCCGAGCGAATCCGTCTTGAAGCGCCACGCTATTTCCAGCTTGCTGAAATTGTCCGCATTGATCTGATCGAATGGTGCGTAGCGCGTGCTTCCCAGGTCGCCTCCATAGTTGCGCCACTCGCCATTCTTTGTGCCCGATTGCCCGCGTGCGTTCGTCCCGACGCAAATCAGACACAACACCAACACCGAGGCCAAGCGGGTACATTTCAACATTGCCGTCCTCCTATGCGGGCTACTCCGCACGATGTGGGCAGATCCGAATTGCGCATATTCTGTGCCCACTTTCGGTCGCAAACAAGGGAATTTCCACTGGAGCCAGCGCATTTCCCACCAAGACTGAACGGTGACTTTCACCTCCAACCATATTCTTTCATCCATCGCTATCAACAATGAGCCGAGAACAGGATTCAACTATATAATTACTGGACCTATAACGAATCGTTGGCCGGACCACCTTGCTTCGCTGGGAGGCAAATTATGAAGCGCGCTATGGTTTGGGGCCTGATGCTTACACTTGGTTTCGTTGCGTTGTACGCTCAGCCTCAAGACTCCAATCCGTCAGTGCCTCGATACGCCGGGCAGAATCTGATTCGCCCTGAAAACTACCGGGAATGGATCTTTCTTTCTTCCGGCCTGGGAATGGCCTACAACCCCTCTGTCGGCGGCGACGAAATGTTCACAAACGTATTCGTTCCTGAGTGGAGTTACCGTCAATTCCTGACCAATGGAAAGTGGCCGGACAAATCCATTTTCGTTGTGGAGGAGAGAGGATCGCAAACCAAAGGCTCTATCAACAAGACGGGCCATTTCCAAACTGACCTGGCGGGCATGGGTGTGGAAGTGAAGGATGAGAGCCGATTTCCGGAAAAGTGGGCATACTTCAACTTCGGCGCCAGCACAAAGACAGCTGCGGCAAACCCCAAGGCTCAGTGCTGGCAATGCCACAATGATCATGCCGCAGTGGAACACACCTTCGTGCAGTTCTATCCCACGCTGAAGGAAGTGGCGAAGAAATTCGGCACTTATCGCGCCGCGGCGGAAAACCCGAATCTCTGACCTGGCAATATGTTCCGCCGCTCTTCTGCTTAGGAATCGGTGAACAGCTGTGCGCGAGGTTGTTCTTTTGCGACCGGGGGTGGCGCGAGAGGCTCGACGAAGTCTTTTGTCCAATGCCAGTTCCGAATCTCTGGCATATCTTCGAAATGTTGCCGGATATAGGCATGATGCTCGAATAACTTCCGGTTGAACATGTCGATCGCGTCCGAGGCCTGCGAGCGCAATCGCGGCACATGTTTGAGTGCATCGATGGCCAGGTGAAACCGGCTCATCCCATTGAGCACAACCATGTCGAATGGAGTGGTGGTTGTGCCTTTATCGTTGAATCCGCGAACGTGGAATCGGGCCTCATTCGCGCGCCCATGCACCATGCTGTGGATGAGCCAGCGATAGCCATGGAACGCGAAGATCACATCCACATCCCGCGTGAAAAGCGAATTGAATGAAATATTGTCCATGCCGTGCGGATGATCGTCGGGACTCATCAAGACGTTCAGGTCCACGACGTTCACGACTCGTACTTTGATCCCCGCCACATATTTCTGCAGCAGCCAGGAAGTCGCGCATGCCTCCATCGTCGGAACGTCGCCGGCACAGGCCAGAACAATGTCGGGTTCGGACCCGCCGTCATTCGTGGCAAATTGCCAGATCGATGCCCCCTGGGAGCAATGGGCGAGAGCTTCATCAAAGGTCAGCCATTGCAATTCGGGCTGTTTGCCGCAGGTGACGACGTTGATGTAATTCCGGCTGCGCAGGCAATGGTCGAATACATTTAACAGACAATTCGAATCGGGTGGGTAGTAGACGCGCACCACTTCGCTGCGCCGTTGCAGCGCGTTATCGACAAAGCCCGGTGCCTGGTGACTGAAACCGTTGTGGTCATTTCTCCAGGCATGGCCGGTCAGAAAGACATTCAAAGAGGCCAACGGCCTTCGCCATGGATAATCCAGACATTGCTCCATCCACTTCGCGTGCTGCGCCACCATGGAGTCCACCACCTGGGCGAATGCCTCGTAGGAAGACCACACGCCGTGTCTGCCGGTAAGCAGGTAGCCCTCAAGCCAGCCTTCGCAAAGGTGCTCGCTGAGCACTTCCATGACGCGCCCGTCGCGAGCCAGATGATCGTCGATGGAGACGATCTCCTCCATCGTGCAACGATTGGTCGCCTCGAACACGGCATTCAACCGGTTCGAGTTTGTCTCGTCTGGGCAGAACAGTCGAAAATTGTCGGGATTAAGCTTGATGATGTCGCGCAGGTACTCCCCGAGCTTGCGCGGTGCTTCTGCCACCACCTCCCCAGGGCCTGGCACGGATAAGGCATATTGCGCAAAGTCGGGCAGATCGAGCGTCTTCAGTAGTCGTCCGCCGTTTACGTGAGGGCTTGCACCCATGCGGCGATTTCCCTCAGGAGTCAGCTCCGCAAGCTCGGCGATCAAGTGGCCGTCCCTGTCAAACAGCTCGTTGGGTTTGTAGACTCTCATCCACGCTTCGAGCATCTTCAAGTGTTCTGGGTTTTCGCGGACATTCGCGAGAGGAACTTGGTGTGCACGGAATGTACCTTCGAGTGGCAGGCCATCTACTTCTTTCGGACACGTCCATCCCTTCGGTGTCCGCAGAATGATCATCGGCCAAGACGGCCGGGTTCGCGTTCCATGAGTCCGCGCATTGCTCTGGATATTTCTTATTTCTGCGTAGCAACGATCGAGAGCCGCGGCAAACAACTGATGTACGATTGCAGGATTGTCTCCTTCAACAAAGTAGGCGGTGTATCCGTTTCCTTTGTAGAGAGAGACGAGATCGGCGTCACTTTTGCGAGCGGAAACCGTGGGCCCGGAGATTTTGTATCCGTTCAGAAGAAGGATGGGCAACACGGCTCCATCTCTCGCCGGATTCAGAAAATCGACGCCCTTCCAGCTTCCTTCGAGGGGACACGTCTCCGCTTCACCATCCCCGATGACGCATGCGACGATGAGGTCGGGATTGTCGAAGGCTGCCCCGAAAGCATGAGCCAGCGAATAGCCAAGTTCGCCTCCCTCGTGCATGGAATTCGGCGTATGTGGACCGCAGTGGCTTGGCACGCCGCCCGGCGTTGAAAAGGAACGGAACAAAAGCCGCATTCCGTGGATGTCCTGCGTAATTTCAGGATGCACATCGGTATAAGTGCCTTCGAGATACGCGCAGGCATTGAGCGTCGGGCCGCCATGTCCAGGCCCTGCTATGTAGATGAGGTCTGCCTCAGTTTGCCGAATCAGGCGGTTCAAATGTGCGTAGATGAAATTCTGTCCTGCCGATGTGCCCCAATGTCCAAGGAGCCGAGGTTTGATATGTTCTTTCTTGAGTGGCTCCCGCATCAAAGGGTTATCGAGGAGGTAGATTTGGCCGACGCAGAGATAGTTCGCCGCGCTCCAGTAGCGGTGGATCTTATCCAACAGGCCAGCTGAAAGCGGGCCCTCGGTCTTCACTTTGTGTGCGGGGTCTTCCGCGTTTCGCGGTTTTTCCTTGGCATCGACGACGGTCGATAAAGCGGCATTGAATTCAAACATCTATGCTCCTGGTTCTCGAGGCAGAATTGTGGACAATTTCGTCCGAAGCATGGGCACGACTTCACGTTTGTAAGGGTTCCAATATATAGGATGTTCTAATGAATCTGTATGGGGCTAAACGTTGGCTAATGCGCCAAAAAGATCGAGGGTTTTGGAAAAGCGGTGGGGTAAGTCTCCGTGGACGATCGATTTTCACCCACTTCCGCGTCTGCTTCCCGAGCGACTCGATTTTGCCATAGTCGGTGCTGGATTCACCGGGCTCGCGGCCGCGGCGTGCTTGCGGCAGCTTGCTCCGGAGAAGAGCGTTGGTGTATTCGAAGCGGAAAGCATTGGCGCCGGTGCAAGCGGCAATACGGGCGGCATGGCTCTGGCGGAAAGCTCTGCGGGCGATCTTCCCGGGCTAGGCGACGTTTTGGGAGGTTTTCGCCAGACCGTGAGCGAACTCGGAGTGGATTGCGATCTTGACCTGCGAGGCGCCTGGGAGATTGCCCGAAAGGGTGGCCGGCATGATTCGCCGATCTCCTGGTCTGATTCCGGCACGCTACGCGTCGTCAATGAAGTTGCGGGAGGAACCGTTGACCCCGGTAAGCTCGTCAGCGGCTTGGCGCGCGCGGCTGATCGCTTGGGTGCACTTATCTATGAAGATACGCGTGTCAAGGGTCTCTCTTTTCAAGACCCCATTTGCCTCAAGTTGGACGCGAAAGAAATCTGCGTCGAAAGCCTGTTGATCGCCACCAATGCGCAATCGCTCGAATTGAGCGGGCTTGACGGACGTGCCGAGCCGAAGTTTACCTTGGCCGTGGCGACTGAGCCCCCAACGGCAGCACAGCTCGAAGTGTTAGGATTGGCTTCTGGCAAGCCATTTTACACCATCGACTTTCCCTATCTTTGGGGACGCCTGCTGCCGACGGGCGGCGTCATTTTCGGGAGCGGTCTTGTTGGCATGGAAAATTGGCGCGAACTGCAGGACATTGATATCGGCGCAGGCCAAGCTGCCGAACTCATCGCACGAATCGAACGACGCGTGCGCGGGTTGGATCCAGTCCTCGGATCGGTCGGATTCACGCACTGGTGGGGCGGACCAATCCTGATCGCTGAGGATTGGCGGCCCGTGTTTAGGCACCACGCCCTCAGCGAACGTGTGGTTGTGCTGGGCGCTTATGCAGGCCAAGGCGTGGCTCTTTCAGTCTACTTGGGCCGATGGGCCGCAGAGGCTATGCTTGGTCTCCGCCCCTTGCCAAATTGGAAATGAACTTGCCCGAAAATGCACCAAACTGGATGGACTGCGCTCGTCACCAAGCTCATCGAGCAGAGCGGCAAGCGCGCGCAAATTGGAATGGATGGGCGATGAAAGTCGTAATCAAGCCATGACGCCGGAGCTTCGCTTCCGAGACAGAGTTGCGCTGATCGCAGGCGGCACCGGCGCGTTAGGTGGTGCGGTCTCGGCCGCTTTTCTGCGCGAAGGCGCCCGCGTAGTTGTGACCTATCGGCGTCAAACGGAATTCGATCAGTTTATGGCCGAGTCGAAGGGAAATGAGCAACGAGCGACAGGCGTGTTAGTTGACGCCACCGATGCGATCGCCGTGACGCGCGTGGTGGAGGGCGTCGTTGCGAAGTGGGGCATGCTGGATATTCTAGTGAACACGATCGGCGCCTATCATGGCGGCAAGAAGATCTGGGAAGAGGACACGCCAACTTACGAGCAGATGATGTCATTGAATCTGAAAGCTGGATTTGTGCTGGCCCGCGCCGTTATCCCGGGCATGATTCGTCAAGGCCGCGGCTGGATCGTCAATGTGGCATCGCGCGCTGCCTACGATCGGTCTCCCGGAGCAGCACTGTACTCCGCGTCAAAGGCGGGTGCGCTGGCGCTTTTCGATTCGCTGGCCGAAGAGGTGAAACCGTATCCGATCTTCGTCAATTCTGTAGTGCCCAGTATTTTCGACACCCCGGCAAATCGATCGGCCATGCCCGCAGCGGACTATGCGGGTTGGCCCAAACCGGGAGAGATTGCCAACGTGATCGTTTTTTTATGCTCCGAGGAGGCCCGCGTCATTCATGGCGCAGCCATTCCCGTCTATGGCCGGACGTGAGGCGTGAGTGCGCCCGTTGTGATCGATTTTGGTCCGGAAATTTGCGGCTCATTGCCTACAGCAAGTGAACGTGAGTGGCTCGTCACAAATGGGCTCGGCGGGTTTGCTTGCGGGACTATCGCGGGTGTACTGACGCGACGTTATCACGGCTTGTTGATTGCCGCACTTCCTGGAGTGGGCCGAGTCCTCCTCGTTTCCAAAGTTGACGAGATCCTCCGCTATGCGGATCGCGATTACGCTCTCGGCGCCAATCGCTGGTCAAGTGATGTCATTGAGCCGCAGGGCTTCCAATTGATTGGGCAATTTCATCTCGCCGGCTCGATACCTGTTTGGAGGTATGCCTGTGCTGACGCCGTGTTTGAAAAACGGGTTTGGATGCAGGACGCCGAGAACACAACTTTCATTCGCTACGAACTGGTTTATGGGTCGGCGCCGGCCGAACTGGAAATCAAGGTTCTGGTGAACTGCCGCGATATTCACACGACAACGCACGCAGAGCAGTGGAATACGACGGTTACGCCCGTTGCACAGGGGTTGCGAGTAATCGCGCGCGAGGGCGCTATACCCTTTTACTTGCTTAGCGACGTGGCACAAGCACAAGGGCGGCGCGAATGGTACCGAAACTACAATTTGGCCGCCGAGCGCGAGCGCGGCCTCGATAGCCGCGAGGATCATTTGCTCGCAGGCATATTTCGCGCGCGCCTCCCGCCCGGCGGTTCGGTCACGATTGCGTTCAGCACCGATCCGGCGCCGCCTCTCGAAAATCGCACGGCGCTTGCCGCGCGCGAGGCGCTGGATCAAAAGCTGCTTGAATATTGGATTGCCGCGCATCCTCGTGCCTCTCTCGAAGCTCCGCCTTGGATTTGGCAAATGGTACTCGCAGCGGCCCAATTTCCAGTGCGCCAACGTACGTCCCATGAGAGTGAAAGATGGTCGATTCTGGCCGGCTATCCGTGGTTCGGCGAATGGGGGCGTGACGCCATGATTGCGCTGCCGGGGGTCGCACTAGAAACCGGGCGGCTCGAGGTTGCGCGATCCGTGCTCCAGGAGTTTCCACGATTTGCCCAGCAGGGCCTGCTTCCCAATGCCTTTTCGGAAAACGGTTTGCCTGCCGTCTACAACAGCGTCGACGCGACCCTGTGGTATGTCGAAGCCTTACGGCAGTATCTGGCTCTCACTTCGGATCTGAATGTAGTCCGAAACGTTTTCGATGCGCTTGCCGCTATGATCGATTGGTACGTGCGCGGAACCCGGTACGGCATTCACATGGACCGTGCCGATGGGTTGCTCTACGCGGGCGAGCCCGGAGTGCAGGTCACCTGGATGGATGCAAAAGTCGGCGATCGTGTGATTACCCCGCGGATGGGCAAGCCCGTCGAAGTAAATGCGCTGTGGTTTAACGCGCTGGGCGCGATGGCCAGTTTCGCTTCGGAACTCGGGAAACCAGCGAAAGAGTACACCCGGCTCGCCGAACGCGTGCATCTGGGCTTCGCATGTTACTGGAACAACGACAGGCAGTGCTGCTTCGATGTAATCGATGGCCCAAACGGCAACGATGCTTCGCTCCGGCCAAATCAAATCTTTGCTGTTTCACTGCAGGAGAGCCCACTGAGTACGGAACAGAGAAAGCAGGTTGTAGATATCTGCGCTGCGCGCCTGGTGACGCCTCATGGATTGCGAACCTTGGATGCGGCCGATGCAAACTATTGTGGCCAGTACGAAGGCCCCCAATCGCAGCGCGATGCCGCTTATCATCAGGGAACAGTGTGGGCCTGGCTTCTCGGCCCTTTTGTCCTGGCGCATCTGCGAGTCTACGGCGATCCACAACGCGCATTCGCGTTTCTCGAGCCCATCGCTCACCACCTTTCAGCGGCCGGCCTGGGCAGCGTCAGTGAGATTTTTGACGGCCAGGCGCCCTTTATTTCGCGTGGCGCATTTGCGCAAGCTTGGAGCGTGGCTGAAGTGCTGCGCGCGTGGCGAGCTTGTCACGACGCGGGCCTCCGGGCAAAGAATGTGGCGAAGTGCTGACGATTGCGCTCAGGATCTTCTGGGTTTCTGCGGCGATTCAACTAGCTCGATGAGAACTTTGCGGCCTTCTGCGGCAGGCACGAGGAAGAAATTCACGCGCGTTTGATTCGCGCCTTCGCGAGCTTGCGGATAGACGGGTTGTAGTTCAAACCGTTCGCGAAGAATCTCCGTAGCTCGCACAATGTTTCGCACATCGCACTCTACCTGCTGAATGCCTTCGCCAAAGCGCGCCAGGAATCTGGCGATTGGTCCGTCTCCTCCCGCCGTCCGGGCTGTCAGAATATCTATACGCACGCCATGAGGAAAAGCCAACTCAAACTCGAGCACGTCCAGATCCGGCGGCGTTTCCGCAAGTGGTGGCTGCCCGAAATGCTCGCGTATGACTTCAAATGTCGAGTGCTGAACGGCCAATCCTACCGTAAGCAGTGCGCTTCCCGTAGGAGCTAACGCGCGGAACTCCGGATCGGCGAACCATTTCCGCAGCACCGGCTCAACACTGGCACACCCCAGCCGAAATAGCTCCCGGGCCGCCGCTTCGCGTTCGCCGGCGCGGACGCTGGCCAGTTTTGAAATGTACGAGCCGATGCTCTCAGGAGGCGGAGGCATTGTTGTGGCCCGTCCACTTGGCGGCAACAATCGAAGCGGCCATGGCCACGCCCATGATCGCGCCGATCGTAGCCAGCGCCACATACGTAGACAGATGAAACCATGGCTCGGCCAGCATTTTCCCGCCGATGAAGATCAATACAGCCGACAGTCCGGTATCGAAATAGCGGAAATAGGGCAAAGCTCCGGCCAAGAGAAAATAGAATGCGCGAAGTCCCAGAATTGCGCAGACGTTTGAGCTATAAACGATGAATGGATCGCGCGTGATGCCAAAAATCGCCGGAATGGAATCCACGGCGAAGAGCAGGTCGCTGACTTCAAGCGCCAGCAGCGCCAAAAAAAGTGACGTCACTGCCCTGCGCCCATTCTCGACGACAAAAAAGCGCTCGGGGCTGGGATTTGACGAGACTGGAAAAACTCGGCGCGCCCAGCGCAAAATGAAATTACCCTCGGAGTGAAACTCGGGCTGGCCTCGCCAAAGCAATCGTACGCCGGAAATCAACAGGAACGCACCGAGCAGGTAAAGTACCCAGGCAAAACGCTGCACCAGAGCTGTCCCGATCACGATCATAGCTCCGCGCATGAGCAATGCGCCTAGGACGCCCCAGAACAATACGCGGTGTTGCAGCCGCGGCTCTACGCCAAACGTGCGAAACACCACCAGAAATAAGAAGATGTTATCGAGGCTGAGCGATTTCTCCACGACATAACCGGCAAGGAATTCGAGCGCGGGGCCGCGGCCATGAGTTTGCAGAATCCAGAGATTGAAGCCCAGCGACAGCAGAATCCAGACCGCGCTCCATACCGCTGCCTCAGAAAGAGAAACCTGATGTGCGCGCCGATGAAATACCCCAAGGTCCAATGCCAGTGCGCCAATGACGCACGCATTAAATACGATCCAGAGAACCGGCGTGCCCATTTAACGCGCGTTTTGGTCGGAGGTCTCGAGTGCGTTCAAATCGGAGAGTTCAACGTGTGCCGTTTTTGCCGGAAGAACTGTTACGCCCACGTCCCAGTGCAGCCGGAGGTCGCCTGCAAGGGCGGGAGTATCCAGATTGGAAATCCAGTAGTGGCCCGGCGGTAGCCCTGCAAATATACCGCGGCCGTCAAGATCGGTCGTGGCCGTGGCGGCCAGGTATTGTGTTTGCGCAAGCTGCATGACGTGGCGGTCGATACGCCGCTGCTGTTCCGTCTGTAACTGGACCCAGTGAGTGTAGGGATTCGTATCTCTAAATTCAGCGTCAATTCCCTGCAAACCCTCAAGGTTGGATTGAATATAGTGGATAAGCGCTTGGCGGTACTGCTCGCGCTCGCGCTTATATTTTTCGAGGTTCTTCTGCTCGTCCCCATTCTTGTATTTGGGTTCTGGAACGCCCGCGTGCAGGGCCGCTCCATTTTGATTCTTGTAGGCGGTGAGGAATTCCGGCACGTCGAGTATGTCTGTTGCAGTGATTTCCTTGATGAAGTCGTTTCCAGCCAGATCGATGCGGCGGTGCTTGGTCATCCACTCTTTGAGTTCCGCTGAGACCCCAAGTTGGGCGATGAAATGATCGAGATCCAGAGATGGCTCCCCACTAACGACGTCCTTGCGTATATCTGAGAGGCCTTTGGAGAGCAGATAAAATGTAACCTGCCGTACCGGTTCAGCTTGTCCCGCCGTCGGCCTCACATGGGCCGTGAACTCGAGCGCGCTCGCCGTAGTGGCCTGCGCGAAAGAACGCGGCGAGGAAAGAACGATGAAAGCGCTCAGAAGGCAGGCAGCGGAAATAAAGCGAAAAACTCTCACGCCGCCCATGCTAACAGATCGGAGAGATGCAGCCGCGAGGTTAGAGCGATGGCCGTGTGCCTAAAGATACTGCCGCCTCGGAGAAATGCTCTTGAATGGCTACAGTAGACGGAAATTAACTTCGATGGGCGTAATTGTCGCTACCGGCGTGCCACTGGGTCCAATAGCCGGTTTGAAACGCCACGTACGCACGGCTTCGATCGCTTTTTCATCCAGTCCAAGGCCAGCGCCCTTTACGACCTGGATATTGGTCGCGTGCCCGTCTGGC
>Ga0206939_10270_pt1 | contig 12197 bp, 6 predicted proteins | sample Alteio_BWOrgHeat_10_FD_152921 | JGI IMG/M metagenome (GOLD analysis project Ga0206939, IMG submission 152921) | Enriched cells from forest soil in Barre Woods Harvard Forest LTER site, Petersham, Massachusetts, United States -... | ecosystem: Environmental > Terrestrial > Soil > Temperate forest >... | reverse complement strand
ATCGCGTTTATTTCGGATCGCGATGGCAGCGAGAACATCTGGATGATTCATCCGGATGGGAGCGAGCCGAAGCAGGTGTCGAAGGATCCGAACAGCGTGATGGCGTCGCCGGCGTGGGCGCCGGACGGGCGATACGTTTACGTTTCGAAAGCGGGATTCGGGATCGCGGCGTATGAAGTGTGGATGTACCACGTCGATGGCGGGACCGGCGTGCAGATTACGAAGGCGAAGCCGACGCCGACCACTCCGCGGCGCGAGCGGCCGAATTCGATGGGCATCGTGGCGTCGCCGGATGGCAAGTACATCTACTACGCGCAGCGCAAGGGGCCGTTTTCTTACAACGCGATGTTTCCGCAATGGTCGATCATGCGGCGCGATCGGAAGACCGGCGATGAGGACACGCTGATCGAGCAGCTGGATAGCGCGTTTCGTCCGACACTTTCGCCGGATGGAACGAAGATTGTGTATGTGACGCGGTATGAGACGGAGAGCGAACTGCGTATTCGCGATTTGAATAGCGGCGAGGATCGGTGGGTGCGGTATCCGGTGACGCGCGACGATCAGGAGTCGCTGTTTTCGCGCGACGTGTTTCCGGGGTTCGCATTTTTGCCAGGCGGAAATGAAATTGTTTACAACCAGGACGGAAAGATTCGGCGGCTGAATGTCGCGAGTGGGAAAGAGACAGTGATTCCGTTCACGGCGAAGGTGTCGAAGGACATCGGGCCGAAGCTGGATTTCCCGCAGAAGGTGGAGCAGGGGCCGGTGAAGGCGCGGCTGATTCAGGCGCCGGTGGAATCGCCGGATGGGAAGCGGCTGGCGTTTTCGTCGATGACGCACATTTACACCCTGGATTTGCCAAGCGGGAAGCCTGCGCGTTTGACAGAGAGCAAGCTGCCGGAATTTCAGCCGGCGTGGTCGCCGGATGGGAAGACGATTGCGTTTGTGACGTGGTCGAACGAGGGCGGACAGTTGTGGAAGGTGGCATCGAGTGGCGGGGCGCCGACGCAGCTTTCGAAATCGATCGGGGTTTACAGCGAGCCGGCGTGGTCGCCGGATGGGACGAAGATCGTGGTGCTCCGCGGGAATGCGTACGACCGTGAGAACAGCGAGTTTGATGGCGGGCAGACGTCGAATGCTGATTTGGTGTGGATTCCGGCGGAGGGCGGCGATGCGAATTTGATTTTGCCGGCGCGCGGAGCAGGCGGCGCGCACTTCACGCATGAGAAGGACCGGATTTATGTGAATACGCCGGGCGGGCTGGTTTCGCTGCGGTATGACGGGACGGATCGGCGGACGCATTTAATTGTGAAGGGGAAGGGGCTCTACTTTTTTGAGGAGCCGATTCCGGCGGACGATATTCAGCCGAGTCCGGATGGGCAGTGGGTGCTGGCGCATGTGCAGAATCAGCTGTATGTGATTGCGATGCCGGTGGTGGGTGGGGAGCCGCCGACGGTGGATGTGGGATCGCCGACCGTGCCGATCAAGAGGCTGACGGATATTGGCGCGGATTGGTTTGGGTGGGCGGATGACGGGAAGACGATCACGTGGGCTGTGGGTGCGAGTTATTTTCGGCAGCCGCTGAGTTCGGTTTCGTTTGAGCCGCCGAAGGATGAGAAAAAGGACGGGGAAGACAAGGATAAGAAGGACGCGGACAAAGATAAGAAGGATTCGGAAAAGAAGGAGTCGGCGGACGCGAAGCCGGATGCTGCGAAATCCGAAGATAAGAAGGATGGCGACAAGAAGGACGCGAAGAAGGAGGAGAAGAAATTTAAGGAGCAGGAGAAGGACGTCACGGAGATTGCGGTGGATGTCGAAGTGCCGCGGAAGACGCCGAAGGGGACGGTGGTGCTGCGCGGCGCGACCGTGGTGACGATGAACGGCGATGAAGTGTTGAAGAATGCCGACATCGTGGTGGAAGACAATCGCATCAAGCGAGTTGGCGCGAAGGGCAGCGTTCCGAGCGGGGCGAAAGTGATCGATGTGGCCGGCAAGACGATTGTGCCGGGGTTTGTCGATACGCATGCGCACTGGACGGAAATTCGGCGCGGGATTCTGGATACGCAGAACTGGGCGTTTCTGGCGAACCTCGCGTATGGCGTGACGGCTGGGCTCGATGTGCAGACCGGGTCGAACGACATGTTCGCGTATCAGGACCTCGTCGATAGCGGAGACATCATCGGGTTGCGCGCGTTTTCGACGGGGCCAGGCGTTTTCTCGGATAACAATTTCCAGTCGGAAGAAGAAGTGAAGGGTGTGCTGACGAAATATTTGAAGTATTACGGCACGCACAACATCAAAAGCTACATCGTCGGCAATCGAAAGCAGCGGCAATACATGGTGATGGCGTCGAAGGAACTCGGCATGATGCCGACGACCGAAGGCGGGCTCGACCTGAAGCTGGATTTGACGCACGTGATCGACGGCTTCCACGGCAACGAGCACACTCTGCCGATCACGCCGCTATTTAAAGATGTGCTGACGATTTTTGCGCAGTCGGGAATTTCGGAGACGCCGACGCTGATCGTGAATTATGGCGGGCCGTTCGGCGAGGATTATTGGTATGAATACACCGAAGTTCACGACAACGCGAAGCTGAATCACTTCACTCCGCACAAGATCATCGATGAGAAGACGAAGCGGCGGCCGGCGTGGTTCCGCAAGGATGAGTATGCGTTCCCGAAACTCGCGGCGCAGGTGACGAAGCTGGAGCGCGAAGGCGGGCTGGTCGGAGTCGGCAGCCACGGGCAGTTGCAAGGGCTCGGCTATCACTGGGAAATGTGGATGCTCGCGAGCGGCGGCATGACGCCGATGGAAGTGCTGCGCTGCGCGACGGTGAACGGCGCGAAGATCGTTGGGCGGCCGGATGATCTCGGGTCAATTCAGCCCGGCAAGCTGGCCGACCTAATCATCATGGACAAGAATCCGCTGGATGACATTCACAACACGAACACGATTCACTGGGTGATGAAAAACGGGGAATTGTTCGAGGGCGACACGCTGAATCAGGCGTGGCCGGAGCAGAAGAAGCTGGAGCCGCTGTACTTCTGGAATTTCGATGCGCCGAAAGCCAGCGAGCCGTTGAGCTACGGCAAGACAGCTACGCCATAAGGGCGAGCGTGGCCAAGAACGGCACGGCCCCTCCTCCCGGTTTTGCGTAAGTGTTGATTCTGCTGGGGATCAAAGTGTTTGTTTTGATATACATCGTAAGTGCGGAAACTACGGGAGTTAGAGTCGCAGAAAAGTTAACGCAGAGACGCTGAGATCGCCGAAGAAACACGGAGAATTGGCCGGCATCTCTGTAAGTGACCGACAGGCCGTTCCAAAATGGAACGAGCGGCGGGAGTGGCCGCCGCTCGCAGTATTTCACAAGGGTTATATTACCACCGCTATACTAGCGGAGTCAAGAGCGAAAAACTTCAGGTAGTGAATCTCAGTTCCGAACCGAGCTCCGGAGGACGCGACGGAGTGGCTCGCCGGGACCCAGCAGAACCCCAGTTTCCGATCAGCCTTCACGCGGGGAATCTTTCCGCAGAAATACTCTCTCCTTGACTCTCTAGGAGAGTCTTGTTAAACCTCTCCTAGACAGGCAAGGAGAGGCCGTGGGCAAACAAGTTGATTTGCTGCAAGGCACGCTGGACATGCTGATTCTCAAAGCGGTCTCGCTTGGGCCGTTGCATGGCTACGGGGTTCTGCTGCGGATTCAGCAGATCTCCGGCGAACAGCTGGAGATCCAGCAGGGCTCGCTATATCCAGCGCTCTACCGGCTGGAACATCAGGGCTGGATCGCCAGCGAGTGGGGCGAATCGGACAACAAACGCAAGGCGAAGTTTTACAGTTTGACGGCGTCCGGGCGGCGCCAACTTCAATCGGAAACCGAAAAGTGGAACCGGATGGCATCGTTGATCGCCAACATCCTGCGCACCAGGTCGGAGGAGATATGAATCTTCTAAGCCGATTCCGTTCCTGGTTGAAGTGGATGGTCAAGGGACAACGTCTTGAAAGTGAAATGGAAATAGAGGCGCAGTTTCACCTCGAGAGTTACGCCGCGGACCTGGTTCGCGACGGCCTATCCCAGCAAGAAGCGATGCGAAGGGCGAGGATTGAGTTTGGTGGAATCGAGACTCACAAAGATGCCGTGCGGGCAGCCGTGGGCGTGCGCTGGTGGGGTGAACTCGCTACGGACGTGCGTCATGGATTGAGGTTGTTGCGCAAGAATCCAGGTTTCAGCGCGGTTGCGGTTTTGACCCTGGCTCTGGGCGTGGGAGCCAACACTGCCATTTTCAGCATCGTGAACGCCGTGTTGCTACGTTCTCTGCCCTACCGCGATCCCGATCGTCTGGTACGGATCTACTTCAACGAGCCGGGCCTGGGATTGCGGGACGTCAGATTTTCCAAGCCGGAACTGGATGATCTGCTCACGCGATCGGGTGTATTTGAGGATGCCACCCCGGTTTTTACAGGTAGCGAGAATCTGATCGGCGCCGGACGGCCCGAGCGCGTCGAGGGGGTCAACACCAGTTTCAGCTACTTTTCCATGCTGGGCGTGATCCCGCAAATTGGACGTTTGTATGGACCGCAGGACTTCACGCCTGGTTTCGCCCCAGAGGCGGTGATCAGCGATGGCCTGTGGCGCCGCGCGTATGGCGCCGACCCGAATGTCGTCGGTCGCACCATCCGGATCGACAATGATCCCCTTACAATTATTGGGGTTCTGCCGCGTGGATTTCGCCATCCCGGACCGACGACCACGGCCGACGCGGAAGTGTTTGGAGCAGGTGGATTCAGCGGTGATCCCTTTCCTTCGCCGATACGCAGTAACCGCGTTTTAGTAAGTGGAATCGGACGACTCAAGCCTGGCCTGAAACTGGCGCAAGCTCAGGCGCGGCTCACCGCCATGGCCGACGAATTGCGCCACGACTTTCCCACCGATTACCCGCCGCAGGCTCAATGGACAATTGAGATTCAACCCTTGCAAGGAACTTTGGTGGGCCATGTCCGCTCCATGCTCCTGGTGTTACTGGGTGCGGTGATCCTGATCGTTTTCATCGTATCGCTGAACATCGCCAATCTCCTGTTAGCGCGCGCTTCGGGGCGACAACAAGAGATGGCGGTGCGTTTCGCGCTGGGGGCGAGCCGCGGACGGATGGTGCGCCAGATGCTGACCGAGTCCATGCTGCTGTCGCTCTTAGGGGGCGCCGCGGGAATCGCAACCGCGATGGGCGCTTTAGGTTTCATCCTTCGCTTTGTGCCACCGAACGTTCCCCGGCTAAACGAGGTACGAATCGATTGGGTGGTGCTGGCGTTCGTTCTGCTGGTTTCGGTTCTGACCGGCTTGGCGTTCGGGCTTGCTCCGGCGCTTCAATCGGCGAAAGACGCTCTCTTCTCGGCCGTTCGTGAAGGCGGTCGAGGCTCCGGCTACAGCACGAAGACAGGCCGATTGCGCGATGTCCTAATCGTTTCTGAACTGGCGTTCGCCGTCATACTGATGGTCGGAGCCGGCTTGTTGGTGCGTACGCTGCGAGACCTGTTGCAGGAAAATCCAGGCTTCAATCCAACTCAAGTCGTCACGGCAAACACGTGGCTAGGAGTTGCCAACGATCCGAAGGCGGATCCGTATCTCAATATTCCTGGAAAAGTTGCCTTCGATCGTGAGGTGCTACGGCGCATGAAGGCAATTCCGGGAGTAGAACTCGCCGCAATCACTTCATCCATACCGACGACCAATAGCAATCCCAACGCGGTCGGTGGCATACCGATTGAGAGCTTCGTGATTGAAGATAGACCGGTGGAGTCCTCGCAGGATCTGCGCGGCGAGAGAATTCGGGTAAGCCCCGATTATTTGAAAGTGATGCAGGCGACGCTGCTGCGGGGTCGCTCATTCACCGAGGACGACGAAGACGGCAAACAGCCGGTGGCGATCATTGATGAAAGCACCGCTCGAAAGTATTGGCCGGATCGCGATCCGCTGGGCCGCCGAGTGCGGTTCGGAAAAGACCATACCAAGCCATGGCTGACCGTGGTGGGTGTTGTTCAGGATATTAAGAATGACGGTCTCGACGTCGATGGCGTGCCCCACATCTTCGTTTCGGCCTATCAAGACCCTAACAAGCAAGTGAGCGTGGTGTTGCGGACATCTCTGCCCGCGGCTCTGCTCGAACCACAGATTCGGCATGTAATCGGGAGCATCGATCCCAGCTTACCGGTATTCGATATTGTCTCGATGGATGACATCCTTGATCGGTCGCTGGCTTCTCGGCGTTTTTCTGCCGATCTGGTGGGCGGATTTGCTGGACTGGCGCTGCTGCTTGCTTCCATCGGAATTTACGGCTTGTTGGCTTATACGGTAGGGCAAAGATCGCGGGAGATCGGTCTGCGCATGGCCTTGGGCGCCCGGCGGGAGGACATTCTGAAACTGTTCTTAGGCAAGGGAGTCGCGCTTGCCGGCGTGGGAATCGTTGCGGGAGTGGTTGTTTCCGCATCGACTGCATCCGTGATGGCGAGTCTGCTCTACGGTGTTCGCCCACATGATCCGGCGGTGTTTTTGATCGTGCCGCTGCTTTTGTTTGCGGTCGCCGTTCTAGCCAGCTATCTTCCGGCACGGAGGGCGACGAAAGTGGACCCGATGATCGCCTTGCGCGAGAGTTGAAAGAGTTGTGGTGGGAGCAGAGGAAGCTCGAGCTGCTGTATCTCTAGAACTGCGACGCGCCGAATGGGATGGAGCGGCTGAGTTACTCGAAGGCTGCTACGCCGTGGTGAGACGAAGAGGAAGAAAAAACGCCGGCAGGATGCCGGCGCTACCAACGCGACGCAGGAGGTGCGGTTGACATCACGCTGAAATGGGGCGCAGCGTGCTGCGCCCCTACAACTGGTTGCCGATGTAGCTCCTAACGTTAGGCGAGGATTTGGTCGCGGAGGCCGCCGTAGGCGATTCCGCGGACCATTTCTTTGGAGTACATGGAATAGGGGAAACCGAGGTCGATGGTGCTGGCTTCGTCGAGCGATTTTACCTGGTCGGGCGTGAGGGTGACGTCGGCGCTGGCCATGTTGTCCTGGAATTGGGCGAATTTGCGTGCGCCGATGATGGGGATTACCGGGACGGGGCGATAGCGGAGCCACGCGAGGGCGACTTGCGGCATGCTGCGGCCGATTTGATCGGAGACGGATTTCAGCGCTTTAACGACGCGATCGGCGCGTTGTTGGTCGGGCAGGAAGTCTTTCACCATTGCGTTGTTCATGCGGCCGTTGTCTCCGGACGAATCTTTGCCGTGATATTTGCCGCTGAGAATTCCGCCGGCGAGGGGCGACCAGGCGGTGACGCCGATGTTGAGTGCTTTCGCCGCGGGGATGAGTTCGCGCTCGACGGTGCGCTCGATGAGGCTGTATTCGATTTGCATGGCGATGAAGGGCGACCAACCGCGGAGATGAGCGAGCGTGTTGGATTGCGCGACCCACCACGCGGGAGCGTCGGAGACTCCGACGTAGAGAATTTTGCCTTGGCGAACGAGGTCGTCGAGTGCGCGCATGGTTTCTTCGGCGGGAGTGAGTTGATCCCAGATGTGCATCCAGTAGAGATCGATGTAATCGGTTTTGAGGCGCTTCAGGCTGGCCTCGACGGCCTGGACCATGTTTTTGCGGTGATTGCCGGAGGCGTTTGCGTCTTTCGTGGGGAATGAATTGCTGTACTTCGTTGCGAGGACGATGCTCTCGCGATGGCCACTCATGAATTCGCCGAGCAGCGATTCACTGGTGCCGTTAGTGTAGATGTTGGCGGTGTCGATGAAATTGCCGCCGGCTTCGCGATAGGCGTCGTACATTTTTCGCGATTCATCTTTTGCCGCGCCCCAACCCCAGTCTTCGCCGAAGGTCATGGTGCCGAGAGAAATTTCGGAGACGCGGAGTCCGCTGTTACCAAGAAGTCGGTATCGCATTGTTTCGCCTTTGATTGCGATTTGCTTGCTCACCGAATAGATGCGGGGCAGCACAGCCGGTTGCGCCGCGTCGTTCGACTCGAAACGAGAAACACGAAACCAGGTTCGCTGCGAACGTGAAACTGCGTCAAGACGCGACGGCTGGGCAGAGTTAGCGCGACCCCTATAAGAGGTTTGTGTGCCCGCTCGAGGTTTGTGCGCCAGCTTGCGGCGGTTCAGTTTGTTGAAGTCTTACTTGGACGACGCGGGTTGTCCTTCGGCATGGGCGGATTTGGAAGCGGCTGCGTCGGCAGTGGCTTTGTACCACTCGTAGGTGCGGCGCAGTCCTTCCTCGAAATCGACCGGAGCGGTGTAGCCGAGGAGCGTGCGCGCGGCGGTGATGTCGGCCTGCGAATCGCGAATGTCGCCGTCACGATTCGGTTCGTGCTTGGCTTCCATCGGATGGCCGGAGATTTTGCCGAGAAGCTGAACGACCTGGTTGAGCGAAACGCGACCGCCGACGCCGACGTTGTAGACTCCGCCCGAAGCGTTGCTCGGGGCTTCAAACGCGAGCAGATTTGCCTGCACGGCATTATCGACGTAAGTGAAGTCGCGAGTCTGTTCGCCGTCGCCAAAAATTACAGGAGTGGTCTGATTTAGCGCGGCGGTGCAGAACTTGGCGAGCACGCCGGAGTATGGAGAACTGGGGTCCTGGCGCGGGCCGAAGATATTGAAGTAACGAAGGCAGACGTTTTCGAGACCATAACAGCGGCCGAAGGTCTGGAGATAAAGCTCGCCGACAAATTTTGTTACGCCGTAGGGAGAAATCGGCTCGGGCTGCATCGTTTCGACTTTGGGGAGAGTAGCAGTCTCGCCGTAAGCCGAAGAGGAAGCGGCAAAGGCAATGCGCTTCACCTTGGCATCACGCGCGGCGACGAGAACGTTGAGCGTGCCGTCGATGTTGACGACGTTCGTGCCGATGGGGTCCTTCACCGAGCGAGGAACCGAGGTGCGCGCGGCGAGATGCAGGACGAAGTCGGCTTCGTGCATCGCTTTGCGGACAACTTCGATGTCGGTGATGCTGCCTTTGATAAAGGTAATTTTGTTACGGACTTCGGCGAGGTTTTCTTCCTTGCCGGCGGAAAGATCGTCGAGTACGACGACACTGTGGCCGCGCTTGACGAGTTCGTCTACGGTGTTGGATCCGATGAAGCCGGCGCCACCTGTCACGACGTAACGCATGGGGGGAAATCCTCCTGATCTGGGCTAATCAGCGGGGCTGATCACCTGCTAGCCGCTGGGCGGCTGGTACGACACGAGTCGCGGCGCGGGGCGTCACGACGGCACCACATGACAGCATCCAAAGACCACCGATCGGGTTGAACTGTGGTGGGACAGTATCGCGGATCATACACAAACCGGGAGAAGGCCGGAATGCGCTCTCGGTACGCTCCACTTCGATGCACCGCACGCAAGAAAGGCCGCGACCAGACTCGCGCGAAATCCTATTGTACGATGGAAGCAGGGCGGGGAAAACGCCTAGTTTGGGAAGAGAGTCGCAAAAAGGTTATGAGCTTGGGGAAAACGGCTGTAGGGATTGCGGTTATCGCGATAATTGCCGGGGGTACGTACTACTTTGTGCATCAGCGGCCGGCGCGGGCTGAGCGGACGGTGCCGCCGGTTGCGCCTGTAAGTGCGCCGGCTGAGGCTCCGGCACCGCCGTTGCCGTCGGCTTCGGTGGCTGCGTCGCCACCTGCGGTAACGCCGCCGGCCGGGGGTGCGAGTGCGGCGCCATCGAAAGCTGCGCCCGTTGCGGATCCGGGTTTGCCGCTCAAAGGCGGCGAAGTTCTGGATTTCACGGCGGATGTGGCAAAGGTGAGCAACGTTGCGACGTTGGAGCTAAAGACTGCCGAGAAGCGCAGCGTGTCGGGGAAGAATGCGTGGCACTTGCAAGCGTTTGCGCACACGCAGAATCCGCTGCGCATGGTGTTTGAACTGGACGATCAGTTTGACTCGTATAGCGACAGCTCGACGATGACGAGCGTGCAGTACGAGATGCACCTGAGCGAGCGCGGGCAGAAGGTGGACTCGGTACAGCACCTGACTTCGACGGGAAGGGATGTGGCGCCGGCGAATGCTGTGCAGACGCATGTCCTGCCGGGGACGCGCGATCCGCTGGGGATGATGCAGTATTTGCGGCATGTTGATTGGTCGAAAACGCCGAAGGTGGAAGGGCCGGTCTACGACGGGCACAGGCTTTACGACGTGATCGCTTCGCTGGCGGGATCGGGGCAGAGCGTCACGGTGCCGGCGGGGACGTTTGCAACGGACAAAGTGGAGATTCGCGTTTTCGATAGTGGACAGGAAATGAAGGACGCGCACTTTTTTGTTTATTTTGCGAAGAATGACGCGCGGACGCCGGTGCTGCTGGAGGCGGAGATGCCGTTTGCGTCGGCGCGCGTGGCGTTGAAGTCGGTGAAGTAGCGTCTTGCCGCAAAGATCCACGACGAATTGGAGCTGAAAAAACAGAAGGGCACGGCGGTGCCGTGCCCCTACGGTTAGTCTTGGGCTGCGATTAGCAGAGGACGATTTTGTCGCGGCCACGCTGGACGCGACGGGTTGCGTTGCGCGTATCTACGACCAACTTGGCCGAGTCCACGATCGACGCGTAGTCGTAGCTGGAGTGGTCGGTGGCAATCACGACGCCGTCGTAGTTGCCGATGGTCTGAGGATTCAGCGGCACCGACTTCATGTTTTCGTAATTGTAGTGGCGCATCTTGTGGAGTTGCGGGAAGTAGGGATCGTTGTAGTCGAGCTCGGCGCCGCGTTGCTGCAAGAGCTGCATGATCTTGAGCGTGGGGGACTCGCGGAGGTCATCGACGTCTTTCTTATAGGCGACGCCGAGGATGAGGATCTTCGAGCCCTTGATGGCTTTTTTGCGATCGTTGAGTGCGGTGGCGACAGCTTCAACCACGTGATACGGCATCGCGGTGTTCACTTCGCCGGCGAGTTCGATGAAGCGCGTTGCGAAATCATATTCGCGCGCTTTCCACGAGAGATAGAAGGGGTCGACCGGGATGCAGTGACCGCCGAGGCCGGGACCGGGATAGAACGGCATGAAGCCGAACGGTTTGGTGGCGGCGGCGTCGATGACCTCCCAGATGTCCACGCCCATGCGGAGGCTAAGCATCTTGAGCTCGTTGACGAGCGCGATGTTGACGCAGCGGAAGATGTTCTCGAGGAGCTTGGCCATTTCGGCGGCGCGCGTCGAGCTTACGGGCACGACCTTGGCGACGATCGGAGTGTAGAGAGCGACCGCAGCGCGACCGCTGGGGGGATTGGCGCCGCCAACGACCTTTGGAATCTGCGCGAGGCCATATTGCTTGTTGCCTGGATCTTCGCGTTCGGGCGAGAAAGCCAGGAAGAAGTCGCCCGGAACGTTTTCGGCGTCGGGTCCGGCGGCGATGGGACACTTGAGGCCGCTCTTTTCGAGAATGGGCAGAAGGAGTTCTTCGGTGGTGCCGGGATACGTCGTGGATTCGAGAACCACGAGCTGACCCTTTTGCAGGTGCGGGTAGATGGAGAGGCCGGTGTTCTCGACATAGCTGAGGTCGGGTTCACGGCGTTCGTCGAGCGGTGTCGGGACGCAGATGATGATGGCGTCGACATCTTTGAGCTCAGAAAAATCAGTGGTGGCGCGGAAGTGCTTGCTGTTGACGTATTGCTGAATCTTGGCTTGCTGGATGTGCTCGATGTAGGACTTACCGGCATTGAGCATCGTCACCTTCTTGGGATCGGTGTCGAATCCGGTGACTTTGTGACCGGCTTCAGCAAAACGAAGGCCGAGGGGAAGGCCGACATATCCGCAGCCGATGATGCCTACTTTGAGCTGGCTACTCTTGAAAAATTCGGGTTTACGGTCGCTTGGCATTTGAGTTTACGTCGTGCTCCTAGATATTTTGGGGTGATGCAAGGCCACAAGGCCGGAGAAGCCGGGACACTCAATACTAGCAGGGTGAGAACTGGGTGCAAGAAACCAACGTCCTATGGGTTCCAGAGTGAAAAGCTCCAGTACCATATGGGCTGAGAGTTTGCGTTCGCGGATCATTGCTTAAGTCGTTCTTCTACAATCGTTTATGGCAAGGCTTCACCCTGAAGAGCTATCCATGACCGCTCAGCGGGGAATGGGTTACGATATCCGGCTATGGTCGACGTGCATTGCCACATCTTACCGGGCATCGATGACGGCGCTGCCGACATCCAGGAATCGCTCGCCATGGCGCAGTCAGC
>Ga0206939_10268_pt1 | contig 12252 bp, 8 predicted proteins | sample Alteio_BWOrgHeat_10_FD_152921 | JGI IMG/M metagenome (GOLD analysis project Ga0206939, IMG submission 152921) | Enriched cells from forest soil in Barre Woods Harvard Forest LTER site, Petersham, Massachusetts, United States -... | ecosystem: Environmental > Terrestrial > Soil > Temperate forest >... | reverse complement strand
GCTGTTTAGTGCACAGGGCTATCTGGGAGTCGATTTAGGCGAGGTTGACAGCGACCGTGCGAGCTCGGTTCCGAAGGATGCTCATGGAGCCGAGGTGGTGATGGTGGACCACGACGCTCCCGCCGGCAAGTCTGGGCTAAAGGTGCACGACGTCATTCTTCAGCTCGACGGGCAGCTCGTGGAAAGTGTGGATCAGTTGCGCCGCCGGCTGCACGAATTACCGTCGGGGCGCACCATCAGCTTACTCGTCAGCCACGATGGCAATCGCATATACATGACGGTGCAGCTTTGCGACCGGGCACTCTTACGGCAACAGGCATGGTCACAGCATTTCAGCGTTCCCGAACCAACCCCACCAGCACAAAATGGGGGGGCGAGCTTTCTTGGACCTGCTCCTTCTGGTGCCTCAGCCTTTCTTGACAGTGTGATCCCGAAGGCGCTCTATGTAGGCGCGGATGTGAACCCGGTTCGGACGCAGTTGGCGGACTATTTCGGGGTGAAGAGCGGCACCGGCCTGCTGGTGGAAAGCGTGGATTACCAGAGTCCCGCGGCGCGCGCCGGTTTGAAGGCTGGGGATGTGGTGGTCAAGGTCGACTCTGAGCAGATGACAAGCCGCAGCGATTGGCTGAAGGCGATTCGCAACCACCGCGGGCAGCCGGTGCAGGTAACGGTGATGCGCAACAAGCAGGAGCAAATCCTGACCATGAGCGCCGGCCGGCCAAAGAAAAATAAATAACGCCTCGCGGTGACAGCCCGGCTGGCCTGAGGCACCGCTCAGGCTCTAATCGGGCCCATTCCCTTCCCATTTAGTCACGCCCCATGCTGCGCTGTGATTGAATATCAACAGATGCGGCAACAAAAGCATACGTGGAAAGGTCGAACCAAGGCCGCGACGCGCAAGATACGCGAGTTGGCGGTCGTGGGACGGGCTTTGGCTTCCACCAGGCACGTGGTAATGGCCCAGATCGTGCCCATGCGTTATTGCAATCTCTCCTGCGCTTACTGCAACGAGTACGACAAGGTCTCGAAGCCGGTTCCGCTGGAAGAGATGTTGCGACGCATTGACCATCTGGCTGCACTGGGTTCGAGCATCATTACCATCTCCGGCGGCGAGCCGCTTACCCATCCCGAACTGGACGCAATCATCGCCCGCATCCGCCGCCATCGACGGGTGGCCGGCATGATCACCAACGGATACCTGCTGACGCCGGAGCGGATTGAGCGGCTGAACCGCGCCGGTCTCGACCACATGCAGATCTCGATCGACAACATACAACCGGATGAGATCTCGAAGAAGAGCCTGAAGGTTCTGGACAAGAAGCTGGAATTCCTGTCCCAGCATGCTGAGTTCCACGTCAATATCAACTCCGTGGTCGGCGGCGGCATCAGGAACCCCCAGGATGCGCTCGTCATAGGTAAGCGGGCACTGGGGCTGGGGTTTACTTCGACCATCGGCATAATCCACGATGGGGAAGGTCAACTCAAAGCGTTAAAAGATGAGGAACGGCGCGTCTATTACGAGATGGCCGGGATGACAAAGAAAAACTATTCGCGCTTCAACAAGTTCCAGCAGGCGATTGCCAATGCAGAGCCGAATGACTGGCGTTGTCGGGCCGGTTCACGTTTTCTATATGTCTGCGAAGACGGGCTGGTGCACTACTGCTCGCAACAACGGGGATACCCGGGGGTTCCATTGGGGCAATATAGCAAGGCCGACCTCAAGCGGGAGTACGTGACGGAAAAGAGCTGCGCTCCACACTGCACCGTCTCCTGCGTGCACCAGATCTCTTACATTGACCACTGGCGCTCTCCCCAGACACGGCGAACCACACCCGGACCACTGGTCAAGATCCAAACATGAAATTGTCCCAAGGCTGATTCCGCAGGAGTTCGGTTCTACACCGTCCCACCGCAGAGTTCAGCTACTGAGGCGCGGAATGGTGTACGGAGGCGGTCTGGCTCTTGGTATCGGCCAGCGCCTGGTCAATGATCTGGTAGAGCCGTTGACGGTCGACTACTTCGACAAAGGGCACACCATTCGTCTTGCTCGTGACCACCCAAATAGTCGGCGTGTGCTCGATGCCGATGCGCTTGCCGAGATCGAGGTCGGCCTGGACTTCAGCAGCCAGTTTTTTCTGTGGGTCAACCACAAAGGGCAATGCCAAACCATGTTCCTGGGCGAATTTTTCGGCGAAATTATGAATGGCGGCGGAGGCGGCCGTCGTCGGACCTGCCGGAGTCTCAGGTGAGGTTTCGCCTGCGGCATTAATCAGCGCCTGATTGGCAAAAACCGCATCGCGAAACTCATCCCCAATCTTTTTTGACTTGGTGTCGAACCAGCGTGCGTACACTGCAGCGTCAAAGCTCCAGGCGTGAAAGGGCAGGGGAAAATCGTGGCGCACCCATGGGATATGGTATTGGGCCGCAGCATCCTTAAGCAAAGGATTGGCGCGGGCGCAATCTGGACACTCCATGTCCTCAAACTCAACCATCGCCACATGAGCACCGGGCGGGGGCTTGAGCGCCGCGGGATCATGGACGGGAGTAGTCGCGGGCGCACTGCTCACCTGGGCTGCAGCTGCGACCGTGCTGAGCAGCACCAACGCCGCTACGTGGAGCCCGGTGTGCCGGGACAACTTGAGGTTCGGGTTTGGATCTTTTGCCAGCGGAATAGCGCCCATGGTTCCTTTACCCTTTATTCTTTACTCCATCCTATTGTAAGCGTTGAGCGGCCGGTGCGCGCTTCCGGGTGGGCCGTGCCCGGATGCGATATGATGCAGGCTTCCGGTGGGGGATGGCACGCGCAACGCTGAAGCGAGTTTCCCAGGTAGCAACTTCAAAAGTGGTGAGGACGGCGCGGGTCTTCCGCCCGTAAAAGCCGCCTAGAGATGCACTCGGTGAGGTATAGCAGCAGGAAATCCGCTTTGAGGATCGGTCTTAGCCTTGTTGGGGGCCTGGTTGGGGCGGGAGCGGTTGGCTTTTGCGTCTTTGTCTTGCTGGAAGCCATGTTGCCGGGGACACACGCAGCCAATGCCGGCGCAGTGCTCTTTCGGTTTCAGCTAAGCTCGACGGTCGCGATGGGTGTTTTCGCCGGACTTGCCATCGTGATCTACGTGAGGTTGTCGCGGAGCTGAGGCGGTTTCGCAATTACTGTGGTCTCACAAAGGTCGCGGGGAGTGGTCCCGGCGCGCCGGGACCACGAAAAGATCCTTGGCTTCGGTCTACACCCAATTGCGAAACCGCTATGGCTCAACGGCGTGCCGGGTTCTCCAGAATCCAGCGCCGACAGGCAGAGACTGAGGAAGTGATATGAAGAATCGCGCGGAGTGGCTGACGTTCAGTGTATTCGTAATAGCGGTGCTGGGTGCGTTGGCATATCTGCTGCGCCGCGGGGTTCATGGCCAGTCGGCTGCCCTGGCGGTGGCCTTGCTGGTGATCCTGTTGTTGCGAATCGGGATCTTTGCCTGGAACCTGCGCCGTCAGCGTGCAGAACTGGAACGCAAGTAGAGCATCCCGGACCAACCCAAGGTGTGGGTACACTGTGCTACACTCGTTTCCCGAAAACGAAGCAGGCTGGTGGCGGGGCGTAATTTTTCCTGAGAATTTGCGGAGACGTGGCTCGCCATGACGCGCTTGCTGGTGCGTCCGACCTTTCAGTTCCAAGCCTCTCAATCTTGAGAATTGGAGATACCTCGAATGAATCGTTCATTAAAAACCTATCAGGGACAAGACATTCGCAACGTCGCCCTGGTGGGTCATGCGCACTGCGGGAAGACCACCCTGGTCTCTGCGCTTCTCCATGCCGCCAAAATGACCGAGAGGCTCGGCCGCGTGGATGACGGAAGCGCGGTGACCGCCTATGACGAGGAAGACGTGGCGCGCCGGACCACGATGCAGAATGCACTGGCATTTGCCGAGTGGCGCAACGTAAAGATCAATTTCGTCGATACACCTGGCTTTCCGATGTTCGTGCACGAGGCTCGCGCCGCGCTGCTGCCCGTCGAGGCGGCCCTGGTCATTGTGAACGCCGCATGCGGTGTGGAGGCCATGACCCGGCGGGTGTGGAAGTTCAGCGAAGAATTTAACCTGCCGCGGATGATCGTGGTTGACCAGATGGATCATCCCCGCGCCGATAGCGAACGCACTCTCAACTCTTTACGCGAAAGTTTTGGCCGCCAGGTGGTCCCGGTACAGCTGCCTATCGTTGAGGGCAATGGACAAAATCCCGTTTTCCGCGGCGTCGTGGACCTGATAACGATGGAGGCCTTCGTCTACGAACCGGACGGGACTGGTTGTGGGCGGCTTTCGGAGATCCCGGTACGCCTTCGCGAAGAAGCCACGGCGGCCCACCAGGCCCTGGTCGAGCTGGTGGCCGAGGGCAAGGACGAGTTGATGGAAGAGTACTTCAGCGAAGGAACCATCCCCGAAGAGCACTTGATCGTCGCGCTCCATGAGGCCATTCGCGAAGACCGGATCTTTCCCGTCCTCTTTGCCAGCGGCTTGAGGAACGTAGGCAGCGACCATCTGCTCGATTTTCTTCAGGTGTACGCTCCGGCGCCGGTGGAGCGGGTCCCAGTGGCTGCGAGGGGCACGGTGGAGTCTTCAACCGGCCGCCGCGCGAAGGTAGGCGAACCTCATCCGGCGGGGCAGGGGTCGGGAGCAGAGGCGGACGGTGCCGCGGCCGCCAACCCGGACGGAGCCCCTCCGGACGGCCCGACTGCCGAGATGGTCTTGCGCAAGGTGGACGATCGCGAGCCGCTGTCGCTTTATGTTTTCAAGACGATGTCCGACCCCTTTGCGGGAAGGATCTCTTTTTTTAAGGTCTTTTCCGGAGTCACCAGGAGCGACGCCACGGTGACCAATTACACCCACCGGAACGCTGAGCGTCTCGCCCACCTGACGGTAATGCAGGGTCGCATAGCTATGCCGATCGCGGAACTGCATGCAGGCGATATCGGCGCCGTGGCCAAGCTGCGCGAGACCTTTACCGGGGACACGTTGGGAGATGCCGGCCATGAGATTTTCTTTGACCCGGTGACCATGCCCGAACCTGCCGTTACCTACGCGATTGAGCCCAAGACGCGGGCCGATGAGGATAAGCTGGCGCCGGCGGTGCACAAGCTGATGGAAGAGGACCTGATGGTCCGCTTCTATCGCGACGAAGCGACCCACGAATTCCTGCTGGCGGGCTCGGGCCAGCCGCACATCGAATCCGTGGTACAAAAGTTGCGCCGCCGTTACCACACCGAGGTGACGCTGAAGGCGCCCAAGGTGCCATACCGGGAAACGATCCGTGCCCGCGCCGAGGCCCAAGGCAGGCATAAGAAGCAGAGCGGAGGTCATGGACAGTTCGGCGACTGCCGGATACGTATCGAACCGCTACCGTTAGGCTCGGGTTTCCAATTCGTCAACGAGATCTTCGGTGGGGCAATTCCCCGCACTTTTATTCCGGCGGTGGAGAAGGGCATCCAGGAGGCCGCGTCGCGCGGCTGGCTGGCCGGGTTTCCCATGGTCGACTTTCGAGCCGTGCTGTACGACGGCAGCTACCATGATGTGGACTCCAATGAACTCTCCTTCCGCCTTGCCGGGCGGCTGGCCTTCCGCAATTGCATGGAGCAGTGCAGGCCGGTTTTACTGGAGCCCCTCATGCGCGTGGAGATTGAGGCGCCCGAAGGTTTTACCGGCGTTCTGATGGGAGACCTGACGGGACGGCGCGGTCGTGTTCAGGGGATGGGTAGCGGCCGGGGGACCACGGTGATCCGGGCAGAAGTTCCCATGGCGGAAATGCTCACGTATGGGGCTACCCTCACCTCGCTAACGCAGGGCCTGGGCAGCTTCCACATGGAAATGGCTCGCTACGATGTGGTCCCCCCAGCAGCGGCGGAAAAGGTCATCGCCTCGGCCCACAAACACGTGCAGGCCGACGACGAATCCTAAGGGTCAGGTCCCCCGACTACAAAGTAGCCGGGGGGGTGCCTTTATCGCCCCAAGCCTGTTTCCGGCGTGACTTGAAGACCCCACAATAGGTGCTTGCGCGGGCCCTGGAACTTCTCCAGACCGGCGCTAAAGCGCAGGATCAAAGTTCAGGCTCCTCCCACCGATACCAGAGCGACCTTTTTCGCAGCCTCTAAGGCCCGTTACCCTCCAAGATTTTCTTCCCCTTGCCAGTTGGGTTCAGCCCGTCCCTAGCAAGACTGGCATCCTGGACAACTTTCAGGCATACCCTGCCTGGATTCTTCAAATCGATTTGCGCCCTAGGATTGCCTCACGTACCTCATCGGATAATCCGAAGTCGCCTAGTACGATGAGAAAAGTCGAGCTGTGCCCCCGATGGCCAGGATTTTGGCAACCTGGAGCCGCTGATTCGATCTAAGAGATTGAGGGGAAAGGAAGCGATCACCCATAATGACGATCCCAGCGCGGAGGCTTATGGCAGCCTGTACGGCAGTGTTATCCGCCGGAATGCTGTCGGCGCAAACGGCCAATCAGAGTTCCGCGCAGAGCCCGTATTACGGCAGCGTCACAACAGTGCAGCCGACCGACGGGGTCAAGCCCTTGACGCTCGACGAGGCCATCGCGATGGGCATCGAGCATAATCTGGCAATGGTCGAGGCTCGGCTGCAGGAGCAGAGCGCCAAAGCGCAGACGCTCGAACGCCTGCAACCTCTTTTGCCTACCGTCACCGCTCAGGCTGATTCGGGCGCGCACCAGATCAATCTCGCAGCCCTCGGATTTGGCAACGACGTTCTCAAGAAAATCGCGCCGCTTTTCCCGGATTTGAATTTCTCGACGATATCCACCGTGGTGAAGGTAAATGTCACCGATGCCATGGTGAATTACTCCCAGACCCTCTTCAGCCTGCCCACCATCGACCGCTACCGGTCCGCGAAAGCAAGCGAGCAAGCCGCCTATTTCAGCAAGCAATCCTCGCGCGGTCTGGTCGTGCTCACCGTGGGCGATGCATACCTGCAGGCACTGGCACTAGGGGCGCAGGTGGACAATGCGCGGGCATTGCTGGAGGCTGACCAGGTGCTCCTCAACCAAACTGTGGCCGAGCATCAGGCGGGTACGGCCGCGAATCTGGATGAACTGCGGGCCCGGGTGCAGTTCCAGACCCAGGAGCAAGCGGTAATCTCGGCGGAAGTGAATTTCAAGAAGGCAAAGATCGCGCTCAATCGGGAGATTGGCCTTCCGGCGGAGCAGGAAATCCAGCTTACCGATACCACGCCTTATGCCGATCTGGCGACGATGAATATCAACGAGGCCAAGGAAATCGCCTACCGCAGCCGGCAGGACTACCAAGGTCTGCAAGCGCAGCTGCGCGCCGCGCAATTGCAGCGGAAAGCGGCAAAATGGGAGCGGCTGCCGACGCTTGATTTCCAGGGCAACTACGGCGTAACCGGTGTAACCAGCGGGCTCTACCATGGAACGTTTGCAGCCCAGGGGTCGCTGAATCTGCCTCTTTTCCAGGAAGCCAAGTTCCGCGGAGACAGTGGTGTCGCGTCAGCCAACCTCACCAGCCTCACGCAGCAACTGGCCGCGCTCAGAGAGCAGATCAATCAGCAGCTGAGGGACAGCATACTGGACGTGCAGTCAGCCACCGAGCTGGTGCGCGTGGCGCAAAGCAACGTGGAACTGGCGCGGAAGGAATTGGAACAAACCACAGACCGCTTTCAGGCCGGGGTTGACGATAACCTGCCGGTGGTGCAGGCGCAGGCTACCCTGGCCAGCGCCGAGACCAACCTGGTTAATACGACGAGCCAACATAATCAGGCCAAACTTGGGTTGGCACGCAACCTGGGCATCGTCGATACCCAATACGCGACCTTCGTGCACGGCAATTAGAACCGTTTCACGATTGCTGTGTCCGACCCGGCCTTGGCCACATCCCCTTGAGGCGCCTCCCTTCTCCATGAATTTTGTTGCAGAATTAAAAGCAGGCCTATGGCCCCAGCGATAAGAGGTACAGCAGCGTTTGCCTATCGAGACTTTCGCCGCTATCAGCTAGCACGGGTGATGGTCATCATGGGCGCAGAAGCACAGGCGGTGGCTGTAGGCTGGCAGGTCTATGAGATCACCCACCGGGCAATCGATTTGGGGTATTCCGGGCTGGTGCTGTTTTTGCCTGGGCTCTTGTTTCTGCTACCAGCCGGGCATGTTGCTGACCGCTACGACCGGCGGCGAGTGATCCTGGTCTGCTACGCAGTACAGATCTTGTGCACCCTGACATTGCTGATCTTTGCCCTGCAGGGGCTACATAGAGTGGAGCCGATCTTTGCCGTGCTTTTCCTGATCGGCTCCGGGCGCGCGTTCAGCGGGCCAGCCAGCTCGGCGCTCCTGCCTCATCTGGTGGCTTCGGAACACTTTGTCAACGCCATCACGTGGGGAGCAACCGTCTTTCAGATTGCCAACATTGCCGGGCCCGCAGTAGGTGGTCTGCTCTACACGCTGCCACTCAAAGGCCAGCTGTACGGGGCTCCCTGCGTCTTTCTGTTTACCTTGACGACGGGGACCTGCTTTGTGGCGCTCGTCGGCTCGCTCGATGTGCGCCCGGGACGAATGGAGCATCGAGCCATTTCAGCGGACGTGATCCTGGCGGGTTTTCGCTATGTTTGGAGCTCCAAGCTGTTGCTGGGATCGATTTCCCTTGACCTCTTTGTGGTGCTCCTGGGCGGCGCTACCGCGTTGATGCCCATCTTTGCCCACGATCTGCTGCGTACCGGCCCGCAGGGGTTGGGAGCGCTGCGCGCGGCGCCGGCGGTAGGTGCGTTGGCAGTTTCGATCTGGATGACTTTCCGGCCGATCTTGCGACGACCAGGCGTGACCATGTTGGCTGGGGTGGCGGTTTACGGCGCAGCAACCGTCGTCTTCGGACTATCCCGGAGCTTGCCGCTTTCCTTGGCCACGCTCATGGTGGTGGGGGCATCGGACATGATCAGTGTCGTGATCCGGTCATCGATGTTGCAATTGGCCACTCCCGCGTCCATGCGCGGTCGAGTGAGCGCGGTGAATTCGCTCTTTGTCGGAGCCTCGAACGAGCTGGGCGAATTTGAAAGCGGCGTGACCGCACAATGGTGGGGAGCGACGCGCGCCGTGATAGCAGGGGGGCTGGGGGCACTCGCCATTACGGGAGCCTGGAGCGTGCTGTTCCCCTCACTCCAGAGGATCGACCGGTTGACGGAATCGTCCCTTATGCAGGTGGAAGAAGAACAAACTCAGGAGAGGTGACTTCGCCTCAACCTCGCGCACGACCTGAACGAAGTTTCAGTTGACAGGAGGGGTTCTAGATTACACAATCCCTTAGGCTGCTGTAGTGCACAGTTTATAACCCCCTTGTAGTTCGAAAAGAAGGTTTCTTCCGCCGACGTGATGACCTGGTGAGACTCGTCGCGGGGTCACTGCTTCGTTCGACAACCTAAAACTGTAAAGGGATGGGTTTGCGGAAAATGAAAAGTTTAATCCTGCTGCGGGGCCTTGCGGCCGTTTTCATCGCCTCCACCGCTTCAGTAGTCTTTGGCCAGACCACCGCCATCCAGCTCTTCGGTCCGGCGGACGTTAGGCAATCGACGAATGGCACAGGATATGGGTCCAATGAGAACGACTTCAACACGAAGATTTTGAACCTGACCTGCCCCGCTTCTACCCCGATTCAGGCGACAGTCTCTTCTTCGACCGATGGTACCGGGAATGTGCTGGTCGACAACTTTATTTCCCTTAGCGTAACGGCAGGATCGAGTACAACTGGTCCGGCGGACATCTGCCTCGGTGGCACGGTGGAGAATGGTAACCAGCAAAACTGCTTCACCACCAACTATTCGAACAAGGTGAACGGCGGAGGCCAGAATGGCGCGGACCCGGATAGCTTCCTACCGGCCGGAGGGGTGCCACCCATCAACATCAGCAGCAACCTGCAGGCTGGTCCTATCCAGGCGCAGTTCGGACTGGTGGATACGGGCGGCTTTCTTGCAGGTTCCTCTCTCTATCTGGTAACCAATTGCACCGCCGGCGGAGTCAGTGGTCCAGCGCAGGTCACCGGTAATCCGATTTCGTCAAGCAATCCTCCCGCCCAGCAACTGACGCAGAATTTTCCGTTCAATTCGTCAAACAACCTGCAGGTCCAATTCACCTACGACCTCTCCCAGTCACAGGCAAACGGGAACCTTTCGATCACGAATGGCACGGCGCCGACGACCGGCGATACGCCCATCAACCCCACGAGTTTCCCCCCCTACGTCGCCAATACCTCGTTTGCGACCGCAAATTGCATGATTCACACCGGTGAACTGTACAACAACCTACCTGCCTGCAAGCTCTACACTCTCACCTGCCAGGTGGGCACCAATCCGGACCAGAGCGGGGCTTTGTGTCCCGAGTCAACGAATCGCGATGAGATTTTTCAGGAGGTCTTCGACGGTCCCAACTTCTCGCTTCCCGACATTATCGGGACAGGTGGGCAGACCTTCCACCAAGGAATAGGTTTCCTCGAGGCCAGCGAAGGATGGACCGGTGGAACGTGCGTCTTCGATCCACAATCGAAGATTGCCGGTCAGCTTTGCCCGCAGAATGTGCTGGTCAACTTTTCCGGTCCGGGCGGCTTCACGAGCACTGCCCACGGACAAGCCCCCAACTCCACATTCATTACCGTCTCTCCTGTGCCGGAGGATCTGACTACCGTCAGTGTGCCGGGGCAGAAAATCCCCGGGTATTGGATCAATAGCCGAAATTTCCAAGTAAATTTCACCAGCACGCCGCCCAGCTTACCCCCACAAGACAACTTCGTGGCTGCGCCGATTCAAAGCCTGTCCTACGGTATTTCCCCCGCCTCGACTGTGCCCCAGCCTCCAGCGCCGGTGACAGGCGATACTGTGTTGACGAACCCCTGTCCCGGCGCCGGAACTGCGGCTACCGTTTTCCAACCGCCCTCACAGCCCCTCAGCGTTAGCCAGGACGGGCAGTACCTACTGCACTACTTCGCCCAGGATTGCGCCGGAACCCAAGAGCTGAAGTTCACTCAGGATAGTAGTCAGAGTTGGTCCACCTCCTTCTACACGTATCCCATCAACGTGGACACAGCATTTCCGGCGGTAGCGTCGGGGCCGACATTATCGCCTGCGCCCACGGCCAATGGCGGAGTTGCCAGTTCTTACCTGCTGAATCAAAAGGGGGTCACAGCCACTTATAGCTGCACCGATGTTGGATCTGGCATCGTCACCTGCGGAACGTCCACCTACGCGCCAGAGACCAACATCCTGAACACCGGCAATATTACGAGTCCCATCAATACTTCGACGGCCGGCTCGCAAACCTTTACCGTGAACGCGGTGGACGCTGCGGGAAACCAGACGAGCTCGTCGGTCAACTATCTGGTAGTGGCGCCTTCGGTCAACCTCTATCTCCTGAAAGTCGCCGCGCCACGGGCGAAGCACAATAGCACGCTAACCTATGGGATCGCAGCCGCTCTCCTTGGCAAACAAACAACGACCGCGGTCACCATCACCGATCCTCTTCCTGCAGGAGTCACTTTCGTGAGCGCTAAGGCAACACAGCTCACCTGCACTAACGGCAAATGTTCGAACACCGCCAGTTGTTCGTTTGCAAATAACACAGTGACTTGCACCAGCAATTCGCTGTCTTTGCTCACTCCCATCGCGGTTCAGATCAACGTCACCGTTCAAGCCGCGGCTGGAACGACCATCAAGAACACGGCTACATTGAGTGCCGCAAATCCGTCGGTGTCGCCGGGGCATACACAGTCCACTGCCAGTACGGTCGTATATTGAATGTTCTCATTGCCTTGCCGATCAGGCGCCGCCTTAGCCCTTTTTGCGAAGGCCGGCGCCTGGCGGAAGGAAGAGGCCTCGGCTTCAACTCAGTTTCAAAAAATGATGCGCGAAAAGCGCGATAAGCGCGATAAGTACCTTCGGGGCGGACAAATCGGTGACAGTGCCGAAAGGACAGGTGAGTATTGCCCAGGACGGCAGTACTGGGTCTACGCTACGTGCAACACAGGCCGACAAGCCCCGCACAGGGACGACTGAAAGGATTACGACAGTCCTTGGCTTGCTGGACTTTCGAGACTAACAACGGTTAAGTTTGTGCTTTCCCTGTGCATTCGTGGTCGGTTGAGGAATTGCAGATCCCCATTCGACTTCGCTCAGGAGAGGCTGTGACTTTTAAGTTTACTTGTAGTCTGTGGCCGGAAGGCTCGGAAAGCATCTGCCAACAAGCATAGTCGGGGTTCCCTCGGCTACG
>Ga0206939_10249_pt1 | contig 12274 bp, 9 predicted proteins | sample Alteio_BWOrgHeat_10_FD_152921 | JGI IMG/M metagenome (GOLD analysis project Ga0206939, IMG submission 152921) | Enriched cells from forest soil in Barre Woods Harvard Forest LTER site, Petersham, Massachusetts, United States -... | ecosystem: Environmental > Terrestrial > Soil > Temperate forest >... | reverse complement strand
GTGCTTCCTTGCGCTTTGTCGGTCGCGTCAAGGGTAGTGCGAGTGGCGACGACGTTTAACGGGCCTTCGGATTTCGCAGCGTTGGAAAATTCATTCGTGATCGCATGGATTTCCGATGCGGTGAGCGGCTTTGATTTCTTGCATCCGGCAATAAATGAAATGAGCGCGAAGACTACGGCGAGTGAAAGCGCAAACGCACATCGATTTCGGCGCGCGGATAGTCCGCGACTCAAGGAAAATGCGATCACGCGAGATATTCTCGCCAATCGCGATGAGAAATTGAAATGAGTTTTGGTGTGAAGGTTTCGCGCTGCCGCCGCTCAACTGGAACTAGGCGGCCTTCTTCGCCGCGCCGGGGTTCTTCAGCAGGTCGAGCGCTTTGCGATAGATCTGATCTTCGGGCGAGAGCGGCCGAGGACCGTACTCTTTCGACTTCGACGGAGTCGATGTCGTGGCGGAGTCGTCGTCGCCGTCATCGTCGGTGTCGGTAGCGGCGCGGACGACTTCGGTCGGCTCGACGCCGTCTTCGAGAATCGGCTTGCCGGCGGCGTTGAAGTAATTCGCCACGGTGAGGAAGAGCGCGGACCCGTCGTCCATAGTGATCAGTTTCTGTTCAGAGGCTAGACCGAAGGTACGCTCGCCGACGACGTCGCCGCGCTTATTGGCGACGATTGCGGAAGCGAGCACTTCGGCGGCGCCTGAGGTCGTGCCGTCAATGAGGACGGACACAGGACCTTTCCAGACGACTTTCGACGGTTCGGCGGACATGACTTGCGCGGAAACCGTCTGGCCTTTCAGCGTGGCGATGATGCCGTTCGGAACGAAAAGACGCGCGACGGCGACGGCTTCGGTCGAAGGTCCGCGGCCGCATTCGCGAAGATCGAGAATCACTTTGTGGACGCCCTGCTTTTCGGCTTCGATCAGGCGATTGCGGACGTCATCGGCGCGGCCGGGATCCAGCGAGATCAGGCGAAGCGCCAGAACATCGGGATCAGCTTTCTGTGTGATGACTTTTGCAGGCGCAAGCTTTTCGCGAACGATGTCGATCGAATCGGGATCGGCTTTGCCGCGGCGAATGACGCCGACTTTGACGCCGGTGCCGACCTGTCCGTTAAGAAGGTTGAGCGCCTGGCCGACCGACATGTCTCGCGTTGTAAAACCGCCGACGGACTCGAAAATGTCGCCGCTGTGGATGCCGGCTTTTTCGGCCGGGCTGTCGGGCAGGACGGAAATCACAATCACGTAGCCGAAGCGCTTGCTGAGCGACAGGCCGGTTTCGCCGGTGCCGGCGCTCTGCTGCTTCTGCTTGTATTCGGTGTATTCGCGCGGGGTGAGGTAGCTGGATTCGGCGTCGAGTGACTCGAGCAAGCCGTGGAGCGCTCCGGCGGTGACGAGGTGCATGTTGGGCTCGTCCACATAGTCGGTCTGAATCTTGTTGAGGACTTCGCCGTAGACGGTGAGCGACTTGTAAGCGCGGTCGTCGGGAGTGCGGCCGAGAACGTGGCCGATGCCGGCGTAACAGAAGATAGCCACCGAGACTCCGATGATGGCGAAGCGCGCTTTTCGATTCATATCCTCACCTATGCGGCCAACAGGCTAAGACCGTCGATTATAACACCGCATAGGAGTGAGACGCAGATGGATTGCGGAAGGAAGCCTGGGAGTTAAGTGTCGGAGTTTGGCTCGTGAAGTTAACTGCTGAACTCAACTGCTGACGTCGCCACAGCTATGTAGGGGCGCAGCACGCTGCGCCCCAGCTTGCCCGGACGTAAGCCAGAGAGCGCCTTTCGCATGCTGCAATCATTGCGGTGGCCGCACGAACTTCGCGTCGCCTTCCTTGCCCGCCCCCCCCCGCGTTGGCGAGTCTGCTCGTGCTAGTCCTAGTTAAGGCAATCTATCTTATTTCTTTTCAGCTAATTCCGCCCTCACGGAGCCTGCGAAATCCCGCGGGCCCGGTGTGCGCAGTACACTCCGACCGCCAATAAACCATTTAGAATCAAATTCTTGAAGGATACGCACCTGCAAAGTCCATAGAATGACACTCTTGCGCAAAACACCCCAAGGGGGTGGGGTCAATCTCCATCCGATCTCGCCGGTGAAGTACTGGGCTGAATCGGGAAAGACACGTCCTAAGGTCGATTTGTTGTCTATTTACCACGATGAATTATCAAGGTGGACACTTAGTGTCTATAAGTTGTTGATTGCAAGGAAGAAAGTGGGGAAACCGGGAACGACATCGTGGTATCTTATAAATACTGATGTTTCAGACTACCATTCAGCGTCCGTCTTCTGCCGAGGGCGTCGGACTTCACACCGGAGCGTTCGGGCACATTCGATTGGTGCCGGCGCCCGCCGACACCGGTATTGTTTTTCGCCGCATCGATCTCGACAACTTTCCAATTGAAGCGCATGGGCACAACGTCGCGCGCGTGAGCTATGCAACAAGCCTGATGAAGCAAGGCGTGCTGTTATCGACCACCGAGCATTTGCTCGCGGCGATTTATTCGTGCGGGATCGACAACATATTTATCGATATCGACTCGATCGAGATTCCCATTCTGGATGGGTCGGCTGAACCTTTCATGCAGATGCTGGAACGGTCAGGCGTGCGGAAGCTGCGAAGGAAGCGGAGATTTCTGAAGGTGCTGAAGCCAGTGGAAGTGATTGAGGGCGACCGGCGCATCGGGATTTATCCGGCAGACGAATTTCGAGTGATTTGCTATGTGGATTTTCCGCACCCGCTGGTTGGGCAGCAGCAAGTTGAGGCCGTGGTTGGGCCGGAATCGTTCCGGCAATTGCTTTCGCGGGCGCGGACGTTTTGCTTTGAGCGCGACATCGAGCCGTTGCGGTCGATGGGATTGATTCGCGGCGGGTCGCTGGAAAACGCGATCGTGCTGACGAATGACGGCGTGATGAATGGGCCGCTGCGGTATCCGGACGAGTTTGGGCGGCACAAGGCGCTGGATTTGATCGGGGATTTGGCGCTGGCGGGGCTGCCGTTGCTGGCGCGGGTTGAGGCGCACAAGGCGGGGCATTCGCTGCATACGGCGCTGGTGAGTAAGTTGCTGGCTGATCCTTCGTCGTGGACGATTGCGACGGCGTCAGGCGACGCGGCCGGGACGACAGACTCCGTTGACGACCACGATCACGCGCACTCCGGATTTGACGGCGACCTGCCTGTGGGCGATCCTCTCCCTTCTGTTCCGGCCGATTGAACCCAAAGTAGCCCTGGCCTTAAGCCTTTCGCATCGTGTTGACAAAACGGCACTTTGCGGGCGGGGCGAACTCCCCCAGAATTGAACGCGATATGGCTCCCAAAGATTTAGCAATCGTGCTGTTGGCTGCGGGCAAAGGCACGCGGCTGAAGTCGAATCTCGCGAAGGTACTGCATCAGGCCGGCGGACGGACGCTGGTCGAGCAGGTGCTGCGGGCGTGCGCTCCGCTGGGCGCGAAGAAAACCGTGGTGGTGATCGGGCATCAGGCCGAGCAGGTGAAGGCGGTGGTTGAGCCGACCGGTGCGAGCACGGTTTTGCAATTTCCGCAGCATGGGACCGGGCACGCGATGCAGGTGGCGCGGCGTGCGATTGGCGGGGCGAAGATTGCGGTGGTGTTGCCGGGGGATGCGCCGCTGATTCGAACGGAGACGCTGAAGGCGCTGATTGCGGCGCACCGAGCGGGGAATGCAGCGGTGACGATTTTGTCGGCAGTGTTGAGCGATCCCTCGGGCTACGGGCGCGTGGTGCGGAAGTCGGAGACGCTGGTCGGGGCGATCGTTGAGGAGTCGCAACTGGCTCCGGAGCAGCGCGAGATCAACGAAATCAATTCGAGCATTTATTGCTTCACGCTGGACAAGCTGTGGCCGGCGCTGGCGCAGGTGAAGCCGAACAACAAACACAAAGAGATTTATCTGACGGATGCGGTTGCAGTGCTGGCGGCGAAGGGCGAAACGGTGCTGGCGGAGATTGCGCCGGACTCGCGCGAGGTGTTGGGCTGCAACACGCGCGTCGATTTGGCGGAGGTCGATGGGATTTTCCGCGAGTGGAAGCGGAACGAATTGATGGCGAGCGGCGTTTCGATCCAGTTGCCGCAGACGGTGGTGGTGGATTCGGATGTGACAGCCGGCGAAGACACGGGAATCGAAGCGAATGTGCAGTTGCTGGGAAAAACGAAGATTGGCGCGCGGTGCATCGTGCGAACAGGCAGCGTGTTGAAGGATGCGGTGCTCGGCGACGACGTGATTGTCGAGCAGCATTGCGTGGTCGTGAATTCGCGGCTGGATGAGCGCGTAACGATCGGGCCGTTTGCGCGGCTGCGGCCGGAAAGTCATTTGAAGGCGGATGCGCACGTCGGAAATTTCGTCGAGCTGAAGAAGACGACGATGGGCGAAGGGGCGAAGGCGGGGCATCTGTCGTATCTCGGCGACGCGAAGATTGGGACGAAGTCGAACATCGGTGCAGGGACGATCACGTGCAATTACGACGGATTTCATAAGTATCCGACGATCATCGGCGAGCGCGTGTTTATCGGGAGCGATTCGGCGCTGGTTGCGCCGGTGAAGATCGGCAACGGCGGATATATCGCGGCGGGTTCGACGATTACGGAGAACGTGCCGGCGGATGCGCTGGGGATTGGGCGCGGGCGGCAAGTGAATAAGCCGGGATGGGCCAGCAAGAAACGGCGGGAGTTGGCGGCGGCTTCGGGCGGGACGAAGAAAGCGACGAAGAAAACTTCGCGCGCGAAGAGTTCCAAGAAGAAGGCGCGGCGCCGTTAGGATTTTTTCCTCAGATTTTCATTCCTTCACAGCGCAATTTGCGTTCGGTTCGCTATCGTGCGTTGGTGTAAAGTCCGGACGGGCACGGCCGTGCCGTTCCCCTGCATCAATTCGTTCGATGTGTCGCTTTTGGGCCGGGGTGATTTATGACGGAATCTTCTGCCGCTGCGGCGGGCGCTAAGGCGCGCTTTCAACAGATCAATCCTCACTTTGTGGTTCGCGATGTTGTTGAAGCGGCGGAGTATTATCGCGACGTGCTCGGATTCAAAATATTGGGGTATTACTGGGATCCGCCGGTGTTTGCGATGGTGGGGCGGGATGATGTTGTGATTCAGTTTGGCCGGATCGATCGCGGGCAGACGGTGGCGCCGAACCGGACGCGGCGGGATGAGGCACTTGATGCGTACATCTGGGTGGATGATCTCGATGCGTTGTACGCGGAGTTGAAGGATAAAGGCGCGAAGATAGTGGAAGAGCCGAAGCGGCATCCTTGGAATTGTTATGAGTTCTCGGTTGAGGATGCGTTTGGGTTTCGGATTGTGTTTAGTGAGAGCACGTCTGCGGGATAGGGCGCTGAAGAAAAAACGGTTGATCAGTCGAATTTGAGATCGTGGCAAGCTGGGGCGCAGCGTGCTGCGCCCCTACATGATCGCGGAGAGCCGGCGGTCGGTCAGGACAAGCGGTACTGAGCGGAGATGCGGCAGAACGCGGGAGTTTTGCGGCGCTGTGCTAAAATAGAAATTCCCCAACTTACCCGAGGAGCCACCGACGCATGAAGTTTGGAGTCGTAGTCTTTCCGGGATCGAATTGCGATCACGACGCGTACTACACCCTCGCCAATGTGATGCACAAGCCGGTTGAGTTTATCTGGCACCAGTCAACGGATCTCGCGGGTTGCGATGCCATTGTTTTGCCCGGCGGGTTTGCGCATGGCGATTACCTGCGCACCGGTGCGATTGCGCGATTTTCGCCGGTGATGAAGTCGGTGGAGAAGTTTGCCAAGGGCGGCGGGATGGTGTTCGGGATTTGCAACGGCTTCCAGATTTTGCTGGAGGCGGGGCTGCTGCCAGGCGCGGTAATGCGGAATTCGGGATTGCGGTATATCTGCCGGCATGTTCATGTGCGGATCGAGCAGATCGATACGCCGTTTACGAACGCGGCGAAGAAGGGGCAGATCATTCGGATTCCGGTCGCGCACAACGATGGGAATTTCAATGTGGATGAGGCGACGCTGGCGGAGTTGGAGAAAAATCGGCAGGTGATTTTCCGCTATACGAATGCCGATGGGTCGGATGATGCGGCGGGGAATCCGAATGGGTCGATGTCGAACATCGCGGGAATTTGCAATCGCGAGCGGAACGTTGCGGGGTTGATGCCGCATCCGGAGCGGGCGGTGGAGGGGGCGTTGGGGTCGGACGATGGGTTGGTGATTTTTCAGTCGATGGTGGAGGCGTTGGTTGGGGCAGCGAAGGCGACGGCGTGATTGTGAGTGCGCCGAAGAGAAGAGAAAAGCGGACCGGAGACAAGATTTTGTGATCTAGCTAGCTGGGGCGCAGCATGCTGCGCCCCTACATGTTCGTGGCGGTGATTGAAACTTTGGCGGCGATTGGAACTTGATGGCGACGGCACCTACGGAAATCAAAGTTACGGCGGAAATTGCGGCGGAACACGGGCTGACGAGCGAGGAGTTCGCGCGCGTCAAAAAGATTTTGGGGCGCGATCCCAACATTACCGAGCTGGGGATTTTCAGCGTGATGTGGAGCGAGCACTGCTCGTATAAATCGAGCAAGGTGCATCTGAAGAGGTTGCCGACGCGCGGCAAACTGGTGGTACAGGGGCCGGGCGAGAACGCGGGCGTCGTCGATATCGGCGACGGGTTGGTCGCGGCGTTCAAGATCGAATCGCACAATCATCCGAGTTTTGTGGAGCCGTTCCAGGGCGCGACGACGGGAGTCGGCGGAATTCTGCGCGATATTTTTACGATGGGCGCGCGGCCGGTGGCGGTGCTCGATTCGCTGCGGTTTGGCGAACTCGCGCCGGGGAAGGGAACTTCGGGCGACGATGCGGCGAAGAACCGGCGGATTTTGGACGGCGTGATTCGCGGCGTGGCGCACTACGGAAATTGTTTTGGCGTGCCGACGATTGGCGGGGAAGTTTGCTTTGAGCCGTGCTATTCGCAGAATCCGCTGGTGAATGCGCTGGCGCTGGGGATTGCGCGCAAAGAAGAGATTTTTCTGGCGAAGGCGAAGGGCATTGGGAATCCGGTGATTTATGTCGGCGCGAAGACGGGGCGCGATGGGATTCATGGCGCGTCGCTGTTGGCGTCGGCGGAGTTCACGGAAGAATCGCAGCAGAAGCGGCCGAATGTGCAGGTCGGCGATCCGTTCATGGAGAAACTTTTGCTCGAGGCGTGCATCGAGGCGATGCAGACGGGCGCGGTCGTTGCGATTCAGGACATGGGCGCGGCGGGATTGACGTGCTCGACGATGGAGATGGCGTCGCGCGGCGGTACGGGGATTGAGATTGATCTGGCGAAGGTGCCGCAGCGCGAATCGGGGATGACGCCGTACGAAATTATGCTCAGCGAATCGCAGGAGCGGATGCTGCTGGTGGCGGAACGCGGGCGCGAGCGCGAAGTACTGGATGTGTTCAAGAAGTGGGGGCTGGATGCGGTCGTTGTTGGGACGGTGACCGAGGGCGGGATCGCGAAGGTGATGGACGGCGCAAGCGTGGCGGCGGAAATTCCGGCGCACCCGCTGGCAGAAGAGGGGCCGGTGTATCAGCGGCCGATTTCGCAGCCACCTTTACGGAAAGAGACGACGGCGGATTGGTTCAAGTTTGCGGAAGCGGGCGCTGTGACGGCGCTGAACCTGACGGAAAATTTTAAGAAGTTGCTGAGTTCGCCGGCGATTGCTTCGAAGCGATGGATCACAGAGCAGTACGACACGATGGTGCGGACGAATACTTTGGCGGGACCGGGCGCGAGCGATGCGGCGGTGATTCGGCTGAAGGATCCGCAGACGGGAGAAGTGAAGCGGGCGCTGGCGCTATCGACAGATGGAAATGGACGATGGTGCCAGTTAAATCCGCGCGTGGGCGCGATGCATGCGGTAGCGGAAGCGGCACGAAATGTGGCGACGAGCGGTGCGCGGCCGATTGCTGCGACGAACTGTTTGAATTTTGGGAGCCCCGAGAAGCCGGAAGTGATGTGGCAGTTCAGCGAAGCGATCGACGGGCTGACAGTGGCGTGCAACGAGTTGGGAACTCCGATTACGGGCGGCAACGTCAGTTTTTATAACGAGACGCTGGGGAAGTCGATTTATCCGACGCCGGTGATCGGGATTTTGGGAATTATTGAGGATGCTTCGCGGGTGGTGAAGATTGGGTTTCGCGAGGCGGGAGATGTGATTTTGCTGCTGGATGGGTTGGCGGCGGACGCGGCGAGCAAGCAACTGCCGGTTGTTGAGCCGGCGCAAGAATTTTCGTCGTCGGAGTATTCGAAGCACGTCGGTGGGATTGTGGCGGGTGAGCCGCCGGCGATCGATTTGGCGGCGGAGAAGCGGTTGCAGGGATTGTTGGTGGCGCTGGCGACGGATGGAAGCGTGCAGTCGGCGCATGATATTAGCGATGGTGGGATCGCGGTCGCGATTGCGGAGTCGTGCTTTGCGTCGGCGGGTGGGCGGCCAGAAGTGAAGGCGCTGGCGGCGAAAGTCTCGCTCGATGATTCGAACGCGGCGGAGTTTGCGCTCTTTGGCGAGCGTGGGGCGCGGGCGATCGTTTCGGTGAAGGCGAGTTTGGTTGCTCGCGTTCTCGAGACTGCGAGACAATATCACGTGACGGCAGAGCAGATCGGCCAGGTCACCCGTGACAAGACTCTGCGCATCGAATATAACGGGCAGGGGCATAAGGGGCTGGCGGCGATCGACAGTCCCGTCGAAGAGTTGCGTGACGTCTGGACGCATTCGCTGGAACACGCGATCAAAGCCAGTGCAGTAGCAGCCGATTAATTGCAACAACGCGAACTCATGAAAAACAAGCTCGCATTCGCTGACGACCGTTTCCATGACGAGTGTGGTGTGTTCGGCGCGTTCGGACACGAAGAGGCGGCGAAGCTCGCGTATTTAGGTTTGTACGCGTTGCAGCATCGTGGCCAGGAGTCGGCGGGAATTGTATCGAGCGACGGGAAAGAGCTGCACCTGCATCGCGCGATGGGCGAGGTCGAAGAGATTTTTCAGCCGAATGTCCTGGCGGCGCTGCCGGGGAATTCGGCTATCGGGCATACGCGGTATTCGACGGCGGGCGACAAGGCGCTTTTGAATGCGCAGCCGATTTTGATCGATTGCAACAAAGGCAAAGTCGCGCTCGGGCACAACGGGAATTTGACGAATGCGGCGGAGCACCGGCGCCGGCTGGAACACCGCGGATCGATTTTTCAGACGAACAGCGATACGGAAGTGATCGTGCATTTGCTGGCGCGATCACAGGCGCGGAATCTGTCGGGGGCGCTGGGCGATGCGCTGAATCAGGTTGAGGGCGCGTATTCGCTGCTAGTGCTGACACCGGATGAGTTGTACGCGGTGCGCGATCCGCGCGGGTTTCGGCCGCTGAATCTGGGGCGGCTTGGCGATGCCTGGCTGGTAGCGAGCGAGACGTGCGCGTTCGATTTGCTGAACGCGCAGTATGTGCGCGAGGTTGAGCCGGGCGAAATGGTGCGGATTTCGCGGTCGGGGATCGAGTCGATTCGATTTGCGCCGCCGAAGCCGCTACAACAATGCGTTTTTGAGCATGTTTATTTCTCGCGGCCGGACAGCATTATTTTTGGCCGCTCGGTGAACACGAGCCGCGAGTCGCTGGGGCGATTGCTGGCGCAGGAGCATCCAGTGGATGCGGACATTGTTGTGCCGGTGCCGGATTCGGGCGTGCCGGCTGCGGTCGGGTATTCGCTGGAGTCGGGGATTCCGTTTCGGATGGGATTGATTCGGAATCACTACATCGGGCGCACGTTTATCGAGCCGTCGCAGGCGATCCGAAATTTTGGAGTGAAGCTAAAGCTGAATCCGATTCGCGGATTGCTCGAGGGCAAGCGCGTCATCTTGGTGGATGATTCGCTCGTGCGCGGAACGACGAGCCGGAAGATTGTGCGCATGGTGCGAGAAGTCGGTGCGAAAGAAGTGCACATGCGCATCAGCTGCCCGCCGACGATTTCGCCGTGCTACTACGGAGTAGATACGCCGACGAAGGAAGAGTTGATTGCGTCGTCGAAGTCACCGGAACAGATTCGCGAATTTCTCGGCGCGGATTCACTGGGATATGTCTCGCTGGCGAATTTGAAACAAGCGGTGAACGATACGGAAAATACGTTTTGCACGTCTTGCTACACTGGGGTGTATCCCACGGATTTAGTGCAGCTTGAGGTGGGCAAGAAGCACGGCAACGAGGAAATTTTTCGAGATTCGACCAATGGAAGCGGCATAGAAGACCCTGCTGCAGAGCGTCCCGTCACAGTAGAGCGCGAAAGCTAAGCGGAAAATTTAGATGAGCGAAGAGGAAAAGAAGGAAGCCAAGGTCCCGATGGGCCAGCGTGTGGAGCGCGAGATCGTCGCGTGGTTTTGGGTGGCGCTGGCGTTCATGTTGATCAACGGGACGATCGGGCAGGCGCGGGTGATTCCGTCGGGGTCGATGGAGAACACGCTGCTGATCGGGGATCACCTGATCATGAGCCGGATCGGGTACGACGCGGGCGTGCCGTTTACGAATTGGCATGTGCCGCTGTGGCGGAATCCGCGGCGGCAGCAGGTGATTATTTTCAAGCCGCCATTTGCGCCGGATACGCCGGACTATGTGAAGCGGACGATTGGGCTGCCGGGCGACGTCATTGATATTCACGGCGGGTCGGTTTACGTGAACGGGCAGAAGCAGGTGGAGAATTACACGATTGGGCCGAGCGAGCCGGCGCCGCCGGGAAGCGCGCCACCCGGTTACACGGACATTAAGTTTCCGTACAAAGTGCCGGACAATTGTTATTTCGCGATGGGCGACAATCGGACGAACTCGTACGACAGCCGGTTTTGGGGCTGCGTGCCACGTAAGGACATCATTGGGACGCCGGTGATGATTTATATGTCGCTGGATGTGCCGCCAGATGCCTGGGAGCCGGGACAGATTCGCGAGAGATTTCTGGCGTATGCGAGTGCGATCTTTCATCCGGGCGAGGTTCGGTGGAAGCGGCTCTTTCGGACGTTTTGACATCCAAGGAATGAGGAAGTCGAAAGCCGACAGTTGAAAGTCGAAGTGAAGAGCGCGCGGATGAGTTTGCTGTGATGGATGCGGCTGTCGGTGGGTTTAGACGGTAAGGCAGAGGAATTAACCGCACAAGACGCGGAGTTCACGGAGTCGGATGCGGGAGTAATTGAGAAAAGGCAAAGCATTGGCGGTGGAATGTGGAAGTGAAGAACGACGAAAAAAATGTAAATGCGGAGAACGAGGCGCGGCTGCCGATGAGCAAGCGCATGAGCCGCGAAGCCATCGCGTGGTTTTGGGTGGCGCTGGCGTTCATGCTGATCAACGGGACGATCGGGCAGGCGCGGGTGATTCCGTCGGGGTCGATGGAGAACACGCTGCTGATCGGGGATCACTTGATCATGAGCCGGATCGGCATCGACGCGGGCGTGCCGTTCACGAACTGGCATGTGCCGCTGTGGCGGAATCCGAGCCGGCAGGAGATGATCATTTTTCGCCCGCCGTACGCGCCGCAGTCCACGGACTTGATCAAGCGCACGATCGCGGTTCCCGGCGACACGATCGATTTGCGCGGCGGTTCGGTTTACATCAATGATAAAAAACTGATGGAGCCGTACGCTGTTGGCCCGACGGAGCCGATTCCAGCGGGAAATGCGCCGCTCGGATTTTCGGAGCTGAAGTTTCCGTATCGCGTTCCCGACAACTGTTACGTAGCGATGGGCGACAACCGCACGAATTCGTACGACAGCCGCTTCTGGGGTTGCGTCCCGCGTAAAGACATCATTGGGACGCCGGTGATGATTTATATGTCGCTCGACGCGCCTTCGGACGCGTGGGAGCCCGGGGAAGTGCGCGAGCGATTTTTCGCATATGCGAACGCGCTCCTGCATCCGGGAGTCGTGCGCTGGAAGCGTTTGTTCCACACATTTTAGTTTGATACTTGTATTACTATTGGTTCGAGTAAACGCCGCACCCACCTGGCGATCACCGAAATCCAACTGAGTACGGCCGGATTCATATGGGCCGAACGGGAAACGGGACCTTACCTCATCCATGAAATACGCTGACGCAGGGGTTGATATCGCCACAGCTGACGCGGCGAAACAGCGCATTCGTCATCACGCGAGCCGGACGTTCACGAAGGGAGTGCTGGGCGGGATTGGCGGATTCGGCGCGCTGTTTGCGCTGGACAAGAGCAAGTACGCGGACCCGGTGCTGGTGTCGAGCGCCGACGGCGTCGGAACGAAGCTCAAAGTGGCAATG
>Ga0206939_10251_pt2 | contig 12331 bp, 13 predicted proteins | sample Alteio_BWOrgHeat_10_FD_152921 | JGI IMG/M metagenome (GOLD analysis project Ga0206939, IMG submission 152921) | Enriched cells from forest soil in Barre Woods Harvard Forest LTER site, Petersham, Massachusetts, United States -... | ecosystem: Environmental > Terrestrial > Soil > Temperate forest >... | reverse complement strand
TCAGCGCATGGATTCCGTGCGTTACATCAGCCGCAATATGCGGCCTGATCGCGATCCATGCTACCTCGCGCGTGCCGGGGTTCGGGTCATCGGCAATCGGCCTGACCAGTTCAAGCCGTTCCCTGATCGTCAGGCCCGGCATAACCGCGATGGCCATGGCGCCCCATCCGCGCACCTGATCGGAGGGATGGCGCAGGGTTTTCTTCAGCACCTTCACGCCTTCTCCCTGATAGATAAGCTCGCCCGCCAGTTTGGTGCGCCCGAGCCAGCCAAGTTCCGTGTCACGCATTTTCTTGACAAGCGCGGCATCCAGATCAGGGAACGCATGCCGCAGGAGCTTGGTAAAATCCACCGCCAGCACTTCGGCAAGCGTCACCGCCTCTATTTCGCCCCTGTTCAGCTTATGCAGCACCGCGGGCGGTATATCCGCCATGCGTACGGCACCCTTGCGTTTTACGGTCATGAAGAGCCCCTATGATTCGGAATGATCCTGTTTTTATAGTGACTTTTCTGAAGAACAGCAACGCAGCCAAACCGGTGGCAACAGCTCCGTTTCCATGAAACAGATAACCAGCAACACATTGATTATATTGGTATAATTGACATTATTTGTGAAAAATCCTTTCCTTGCAAAAAATTAATGATTTTTATCAAGACCGCGCGATAGTTACCGTGTAAGAATGGCCCACACCGAATAAATCGGACCTTCCTTCGGAAGACTTTTCAACAACGACCTACCAACCTAGGAGAATACAATGACAAAGTACGTACTCTTGGCCGTCCTGGCCCTCGCGTTCAGCGCACCTTCACTCGCTCACGCTCAAGATGCAGCTCCTGCTGCTGATGCCGGCGCTCCTGCTGCAGCTGCTCCCGCAGATGCTGGCAAAGATGCGAAGACAACCAAGCATCACAGCAAGCACCACGCTGCCAAGAAGGCCGCAAAGCACCACAAAAAGCACGCAGCTAAAAAAGATGACGCTGCTGCTCCGGCCGCTGCTCCAGCTGCTGACGTTCCAGCCGGCAACAAGTAATAGTTGCTGATACAAGATAAGAAAAAGGCCCGCGCAATGCGGGCCTTTTTTTATTGCGCTGTTTTCAAAGCTTTAAAACTTCAGGGCCAATACACGCTCGACCTGCGTCAGCTTCGAGATGGCGGTGATAATGCCTTCCGGTATCGCGTCATCGACAGAGATCAGCGCGACGGCTTTGCTCTTGCCGGGAATGCGCCCGAGAGTGAAGTCCGCGATATTGATCTTCGCATCGCCCAGGATGGTGCCGACAGCGCCGATCAACCCCGGCTTATCGAGGTTGACGATATAGAGCATATGCTTGCCCAGATCCGTTTCGACCGGAACGCCGTTGATATCGACAATACGCGGATGCTCACCGAAGACGGTGCCTGCAACGACATTCTTCCCCGTCGCGGTAACGATCGTGACTGAGATCATCGTCTGGTAATTGGCGGGTTTTTCACGCTTGGTTTCGCTGAGGGCGATACCGAGTTCCTTGACTCTGGCAGGTGCGCTCACGATGTTGACGCCTTCCATGGAGGGTTTCAGGAAACCGGCCAGAATAAGCGCTGTCAGTGGTTTCGTATTCAGCGTCGCGACATGCCCTTCATATACGATCTTGATTTCAGTGGGCGAATCCTGCACCAGCTGACCCGCAAAACTGCCCAGTTGTTCGGCCAGTTTCATGTAGGGTTTCAGCTTCGGCGCATCTTCGGCGCTGACGGAAGGCATGTTGACGGCATTCGCCACCGCGCCCTGCAGCAGGAAATCCGCCATCTGTTCCGCCACCTGCAGCGCTACATTCTCCTGCGCTTCCACCGTGGAGGCGCCGAGGTGCGGCGTGCAGACGACATTCTCATGACCGAACAGGATATTGGCTTTGGCCGGCTCCTCTTCAAACACATCCAGCGCCGCACCGGCGACGTGGCCGTTATCAAGCGCGACCTTGAGGTCTGACTCGACAATCAGACCGCCGCGCGCGCAATTGATCAGGCGCACGCCTTTCTTCATCTTGCCGATGGTGAACTTGTTGATGATGCCCTTGGTGTTCTCCGTCATCGGCGTATGCAGAGTGATGAAGTCGGAGCGGGTAAAAATATCTTCCAGCTCCACTTTCTCGACACCGATTTCGACCGCGCGTTCTGCCGACAGGAACGGGTCATAAGCGATAACCTTCATCTTGAGCCCGATAGCGCGATCCGCCACGATGGCGCCGATGTTGCCGCAGCCGATAACGCCAAGCGTCTTGCCGAACAGCTCCTGCCCCATGTATTTGGACTTTTCCCACTTGCCCGCATGCGTCGAGGCATTGGCGGAGGGAATCTGCCGTGCGAGCGTCATCATCATGGCAATTGTGTGTTCAGCCGTGGTGATCGAATTGCCGTAGGGCGTGTTCATGACGACGACGCCGGAGCTTGTCGCCGCCGGAACGTCCACATTATCCACACCGATACCGGCGCGGCCAATCACCTTCAGCTTGCCGCCGGCCATTTTCAGGATCTCGGAGGTTACTTTTGTCGAGGAGCGAATGGCAAGGCCGTCAAAGTTCTTGATCATCTCCTTCAGTTCTTCAGGCTTCATGTCCGTCTTGACAGTGACTTCCACGCCGCGATTTTTAAAAATCTGCTCGGCCTGCGGGCTCATTTTATCGCTGATCAGTACTTTTGGTTTCGTTGTCATTTTTAAGCCGCCTTTACCTGTTCCTGTGATTTTACGCTCAAGTATGCCCAGTTAATCCATTCAAGGCATGATTTGATATCTGCCGTCTCGACGGTTGCGCCGCCCCAGAGACGATAGGACGCGGGAGAGTCGCGGTGGTTGGCGACTTCGTAGGCGATGCCTTCCTTGTCGAGCATCTTCTCCGTGTCCTTGATGATTTTCAGTTGCGTTTCGCGGTCCTTCGCGGTGAACCACGGATCGACGACCTTGAAGCAGATGGATGTGCTGGAGCGGATATCCGCACGCTCCGGCAGAAACTCAGCCCACTCCGTTTTTGCAACCCAGTCTTCAACCGCCTTCAGGTTTGCGGCGCTGCGCTTCAGCAATGTAGGCAGCCCGCCGATGCTCTCCGCCCATTTCAGCGCGTCGATGCAGTCCTCGACGGCGAGCATTGAAGGCGTATTGATCGTTTTGCCTTCGAAGGGCTCCTCGAACAATTTGCCTTCCTTGGTGATGCGGAATATTTTTGGCAGCGGCCATGCCGGCGCGTAAGTATTGAGGCGCTCGACAGCGCGCGGTGACAACGCCAGCATCCCGTGGCCGGCCTCGCCGCCCAGCACTTTCTGCCATGACCATGTGACGACATCGAGCTTGCTCCACGGTAAGTCCATCGCGAAGACGGCGGAGGTGGCATCGCAAAGGGTCAGCCCCTGACGATCCGCTTTGATCCAGTCACCGTTCGGCACACGCACGCCGGAGGTGGTGCCGTTCCATGTGAACACAACGTCGCGGTCCGTATCAACCTTGGAGAGATCGGGAATGCTGCCGAAGGGCGCTTCAAACGTGCGCGCGTCTTTTATCTTCAATTGCTTGACGACGTCGATAATCCACATCTTGCCGAACACTTCCCAGCCCAGCACATCGACGCCGCGTGCGCCGAGCAGTGACCACATCGCCATTTCAATCGCACCGGTATCCGATGCAGGCACGAGCGCCAGCTTATAATCCTTCGGCATGCCGAGAAGCGCTTTTGATTTCTCGATCACTTCCTGAATTTTCTTGAGCCCGATGGCAGCGCGGTGCGAACGGCCCAGCGGCGTGCCCTTCAGCGCGTCATACGACCAGCCCGGCCTTTTTGCGCAAGGGCCTGAGGAGAAGCATGGATTTGCCGGTTTGGTTGTCGGGCGCTGGACGGTTGTCATGATGAGGCCTTTCTTTGTTTTTAAAACAGTGTCAGGATGATGATAATAGTCCCAATTCACCGGAAATAAAATGCCTGAAATAGCTGTTACAATCGTTGGAAATAACCTTAACTCCACCGCCGAGAATCGCGCCGCGCAACTCGTCAAGGAGACCGGCGTGGACGGCCTGAGCATCGACCGGCTGCATCCTGGGTACGCCGTGGATATTCTGGTTAAGGGAGAATCCCCCGCTCTGATGCCGTTGCTGCGGGAAAAACTGAATTTCTTCGGCACGTTTGATATTTTCGTTCAGGCAAACGACTTGTTCCGCAAGAAAAAGCTGTTCATCGCCGATATGGACGCCACCATGGTCAGGCAGGAGACGCTGGACGAGCTGGCGGCGCACCTGAACCTCAAAGACAAGATCGCCCCTATTACCGAAAAAGCGATGCGCGGCGAGATCGACTTCGCCGAAGCCCTGCGGATGCGGGTGAAAATGCTCAAGGGCCTGCCGCTGGCGGCGATATTCGAGACGCTGCGCAAAGTGGAATATTCAGCGGGTGCCGCGACCCTCGTCAAAACCATGAACCGCCATGGCGCGAAATGCGTGCTGGTCTCCGGCGGGTTTGATCTGTTCACCGGCCCCGTGGCGGAGACACTCGGCTTCTACAAAAATTTCGGCAACCGGCTCGACGTGGCGGACCATAAACTCACCGGCGAAGTGATTCCGCCCATCATCGACAAAGACGCCAAGGAACGCATCGTCGTCGATCAGGCGCGCGCGCTTGGGTGCGACCTCAAACAGATCATCGCCATCGGCGATGGGGCGAACGACGTGCCTATGCTGAGGAAGGCCGGCACCGGCATCGGCTACTTCGGCAAACCCGCGGTTATAGCGGCAACACCGCACCAGATACGGCATACGGATCTGGTGTCAGTGCTTTATATGCAGGGGTATCGGGTGGAAGAGATTTTTTCTTAACGCGCCACCCCGCCGCAGGGCGGCATCCGGCCCGCGACAAAGCCGCAATTTATAAATGCGTTTGCTTGCAAGCGCGGCCAGACCCCGCCCTGCGGCGGGGTGGTGTATGAAACTACTCATCGTCCCTGCGAAAGCAGGTATCTATTAGCTATAGCGCTTAAAGGAATTTATTGATGTATGAAAAAAAATTTTCTGATTGGTTGGCGTGGCAAGAACGTAAAAAAATTCCCAGCAAAAATTTTCCCGGCATTTATATAATTGCTCTTTCAACACGGCATCTTGCCGGAAAGCTGTTTACTTGGAGAAAAGAAATCATTTATATCGGAATGACCAATTCTGTGGGCGGCCTTATCGGTCGTCTGGCACATTTTGATGATACAATTTCAGGAAAGAAATTGCGCCATGGTGGAGCTGACCGCGTAAGATATAAGCATAGGAAATATAATTTCCTTACCAATCAGTTGTTTGTTTCTGTTGTATCATTTGATTGTGATGTTAGTTCAAAACTGCCCGATGACCTCAGAATGATGGGCAAAGTCGTGGAGTTTGAATATATATGTTTCGCGCAATACGCAAAAAAATTTGGCAAACTGCCTGAATTTAATGATATGAAAGCGTCACCAAAATTTAGCCTTAAAGTAAAAAAACGTAAGGTTTAACTCTGTATCCCGCTTTCGCAGGAATAACGTAAGCCCTCTGTACCTTCTCCCTCTGGGAGAAGGTTAGGATGAGGGTACTGTCTACTGCGGCACAAAGTACCCTCACCTTCCCATGCCATGCATGGGCCCCTTCCTCTCCCAGAGGAGAGGAAAAGATCGAGTCCTAAGCCGCCTTCCGCTTCTCCAGCGGCTGCACCGGTCTTTGCGGGACGCCGCTGTAGACGCTTAGCGGGCGCATCAGTTTGTTGTCGGCGAGCTGCTCGATGATATGCGCGGCCCAGCCGGTGATGCGGCTCATGACGAAGATCGGCGTGAAGATGGGGATTTCGAAGCCCATCAGGTAATAGGCGGGGCCGACGGGATAATCGAGATTGGGATGGATGATCTTCTTCTCCAGCATCGTCTTGGCGAGGATGGCTTCGATCTCCACCCATTTCTGCCCATCCTTGAGTTTCGCCATGTCGTGGAAATATTTCGTCATGTACGGCACGCGGCTGTCGCCGTGCTTGTAGACGCGGTGGCCGAAGCCCATCACCAGCTTTTTCTTCTCCGACAGCGCCTCGTCGATCCATGCCTGCGCCTTCGACGGCTCCTGAATATCCAGCAGCATATGCATGACAGCCTCGTTCGCGCCGCCGTGCAGCGGGCCCTTGAGCGAGCCGATGGCGCCCGTCACCGCCGAATAAATATCCGACAGCGAGGAGATAATCGTCCGCGCCGTAAAGGTCGATGCGTTAAAACCGTGCTCGGCATAAAACGTCAGCGACGCATCGAAACAGCGCACGACTTCCTTCTGCGGCACGGTGCCGAAGTACATATGGAAGAAATTCTCCGCCATGCTCAGATCAGCGCGCGGCGCGATAGGCTCCTGCCCTTTGCGTATGCGGAAATCGGCGGCGATGATGGTCGGGATCTGGGCCAGCATGCGCACGGCCTTCTTCAGGTTTCCGGCGGGAGAAATATCGGCCCATGTCGGGTCTTCCACGCCGAGGAAGCTCACCGCCGTCCGCAGCGTATCCATCGGATGCGCCTCGGGGCGGAACTGGCGCAGCACATTGACCAGCTTCGGCGAGATCTGGCGCTGGCTGCGTTCTTCCTGCTCGAACTTTTTCAGTTGCTCCGCCGTCGGCAATTCGCCGTGCCAGAGAAGGTAAGCCACTTCCTCGAACCGGCAGAACTCCGCCAGCTCCTGCACCGGATAGCCGTAATAGGTGAGAGAATTCGTTTCATCCACGACTGTGGAAATGCGCGTGGTATCTGAATAAACACCGGCAAGCCCCTTGGCGATCTGTGGCGCGGTCATGGGAAATCTCCTTCTTTGTTATAAAAACGCCCTTATCCTAATCCCTTTATTCCCTGCCTTCAAGGTCTGAAAACTCATTAATTTCAACGGGATATAAAGGCGTAAACCTTTTTTAAGTAATATCGGATACTATAAAATGACTGAGTGGGATTTTCGGGGGGATCATGGAAGCTGCTGCGAATATTGTTTCTGCACAACAGGCGGGGATGCAAACCAACCTCGCATTGTCTTTCATCAAGAAAAATGCCCAGGCGGATCAGTCTTTAGTGAATATGATCGCGCAATCCTCGCCTTCCGGCGGACGCGGCCAGAACGTGGATATGTCTGTCTAAAAAGTTTAAACATCATGTCTTTGAAAGGAATGACCTATGAGTTCATGTTCTTCTTGCTCTTCATCTTCCGGTCAGCAATCGATCCAGCAGCTTCTCCAGAAAGCAACAACCCCGACGCCGCAGCAGGCCAATAATACGACGCTGACGAATGCACAGAACGCCGCTGACAAACCGGACACGGATTCGCTGAACACCAGCGGATCCCGCGGCACGACGCTGAATATCAAATCCTGAAGGTTCCGCATGTCTCTTCCATTTACAGCCGAGAAAATAAAAAATCCGGATAACGGCGAGTCTTACAGAGTCCTTGATGTATCTCATGTCGATTTCAGCGCCGCCATAACAGGCAGGAAATCCGCGGAGACTCTCGTACGCCGCGCTGCAGAAGGCGAGCGCATTGAGACAAGAAACACCGCAGGCAAGCTGGAAACGACCTATGTCACGAAAGCAGGTGACGCCATTTTTACCAACCTTCATGACGCAGCAGACGTATATGTTCCCGGAAACCCCGACGGCACGCGCTGGAAATTCGACCAGCTGCAGGAAAAGGGCTATGAAATCACCGCCGGCAGCCTGAAAAGCGGGGAAGTACGCGTCCGCAGCGCCGAGACTTTCAAGATTCTGCATGAGGCCGTTGAGGAAAACACCTGTATCAAGAATGCCTGGGGAGAAGGACAGCACCAGTTTCTTTATAAAGGAGCCACTCTCAAGCTCAATAACAATGGCCTGATCACGGGCATAGATAAATCCGCTTTTGATGGAACATGGGAAGTTATCAAGCGCGCTGCAAAATCAGGCGTCCAGCCGAAAGCGCATAAACTCAAATCCTGAAATTAAAAATATTCTGGTCGAACTGGTTATAGTCCTCGTACCGTAACAAGGCGTAGAGATCCTTGCGGTGCTGCATGACATCGAGCAGGCTTTCCTGCGTTCCTTCTTTTTTGATGGTATCGAGGCCGCGGTCGATAGCGCCCATCGCGAGGCGGAGCGTCGTCACCGGATAAATCACGATGTTATAGCCGAGCGTTTCCAGCTGCTTTACGGTCAGCAGCTTTGATTTGCCGAACTCGGTCATATTGGCGAGCAGCGGCGCCTTCAGCGCCTTCCGCATCGCTTCAAATTCCTTTTCATCCTGCATCGCTTCGGGGAAGATCATACCCGCGCCGGCATCGACATACGCCTTGGCGCGGTCAATAGCTTTTTCCAGCCCTTCCGACGCGCGCGCATCCGTCCGCGCGATGACGATAAAATTTTCATCGCGCTTTGCTTTGGCGGCAGCCTGTATCTTCTTCACCATTTCCGCCACGGGAACGATATTTTTGTTATCCAGATGCCCGCAACGCTTCGGGTTCTCCTGATCTTCCAGATGGCATCCGGCAAGGCCCATTTCATCCATCACCTGTATCGTCCGCGCCATGTTCATCGGCTCACCGAAGCCCGTATCGACGTCGATGATGGACGGAAGTTCGGTCACGCGCGCGATCTGGTGCCCCCTGCCCGCCACTTCCGGCAGCGTCGTCAGGCCGATATCCGGCAAGCCCAAATCCGCCGCCAGCACCGCGCCTGAAATGTAAACGCCGTCAAACCCCTTCTGCTCGATCATCATCGCCGTCAGAGGGCTCATCGCGCCCGGAAAGCGCAGCAGCTTGCCGGACTTCAGGGCCCCGGCAAAAGCGGCGCGTTTTTCAGCGGCTGATTTTTTGGCAAAGAGCATGTCAGTTTCCTTGTGATGCGGATTTCGGCAGTGTTGTCAGATAAGCGATAGGGATGAAAGATAGTACTGCGGCAAAAGAAAGAACCGCCGTCAGAATGATGCACACCAACGATACACCGTTATAAGCATTCTTCGCTCTCGCGACCAGCGCCGCAAGGATCGTTGAAATCGCGAATATAATAAAGTGGACGATGCCCGTGCCCATGACCTGAACCGTGACAAGCCCCGCGGAAAAGTTTTCCTGAAATCCTTTTCCCTTCGGCATCACCACTATGTGGTTCACATGCACATAAATAAAGAGGATGACTGCCGTAAAAATGCAGCCGGAAAACAGCGACGCCAGATAAAAACCCACCGCCTGCTTCCGCGTTCTTTGAAAGGATAAATCAGTGAGACGCTCGAACATCCTTATTTCCTTTTCTTGGTTTTCTCTGTCGTCACCTTGCGGCCTGCATTATAAATACCACATGTCTTGACGGCCTCCAGCGGCACGAGATCAAGCCGCGGTGTCAGCCCTGCGAGCTGCGCCGGTGATGCTTTTTCAAGGCCATCAACAGCTTTCAGGAAGCGCTTGCGCTCCAGATCGCTGATCAGTCCTTTTGTCAGGCTTTCAAGCTTGCGGATATAATTCGGGCGCTTCCACGGCGCGCACCCGAAAGGATGGGCGTTGGCGCAGGCTTTTGAATCCTTCACCACCTTGCCATTCGCAAGCGTAATGATCATTGTGCCGCCGTAAGCCTGTTCCTTCGGGTCTGTCGAGTGATAGCGGCGCTCCCACTCGGCGTCCTGCTCGGTGCGGATTTTAGCCATGGCGGCGCGCAGCTCTTCTTTTTCTTTCGCCTTGATGTCGTAAACATTTTCATCCCAGCGGCCCAGCTGCATGGAACGGGCGATGGCGAACATGATGCTGTGGTCGAGCGTGCCGCGCGGGCTGTTCGGGTCGATCTTCTGCGGATCGTTCGCGCCGGTGCCGATGACGTGGTCGGTGTGGTGGCTGGTGACGAGCAGGATGCTCTTGATCTGGCTCCAGTCTACTTTGCCGTTTTTCTTCGGCATCTTGCCGACCATCTCCAGCGCCATATCGATGATCGCCTGACCCTGATATTCAAAGGCATGCTCTTTCGGATAGGTCATCATGATATTGCGCAGCTTGTCCTTGCCGGGTTCGGCCAGCGCGATTTTATAAGCCGCGCTCGGGTCATTCTTGCCGTCGAGGAAGCGGCGGATAATGCTGTCCTCGCCTTCATAAACCGGGTTCGGGCCCTTCATGCCGTGCATGGCGAAATTGACGGCATCGATGGATATCTCCGCCGAGAACCCCGGCACAAACTCCTTCTGCGCGCCGATATCGCCCTTGCGCGACTGGCGCGAGGAAATGGAATTGTGAACGGCAAAATTGACCGCATGATAAATCTGATCCACCGGCAGCCGCAGCATAGCGCCAATGCCTGCCGCCGTCGCCGCCGCGATATGAGTCATATGATCGACTTTGTGCTTATGCAGGCAGATGCCCGTGCCGCCGCCCGTGCCAACAAGCGCCACATGCACCTCATAAGCAACGCCGATGCCGCGAATAACATCCTTGCCTGAAATATCCAGCTGCTGCGCCACCGCCAGTATCGGCGAAATATTATCATCTGGATGAGAATATTCAGCCGCAAGATAAGTATCATCCTGATCCCGGAACCGCACAGCAACTGCATTGGCAAAAGCCGCTTCCTTCGGCGCGAAAGTTTCCTTTTGTGGCAGTCCATAGACTGTCGCCTTGCCAATGCCATGCGTCGCCAGCGCTTTATCCCGCGCCACAGCTACCGGATATTCATTCACCGCCGCCAGCGCAATCGCCGCGTTGTCGATGATGCGGTTCTTGATCATGTCGACTGTTTCAGCCGGCAGATCTGAATCTTTGGTCTTCGATGCCAGTACGGCAATTTTCCATGCGAGCTGGTCTTCTTTTTTCAGGTCGCCGCTGCGTTTCTCGGCCTTAACGATATGTGTTTTCATGTATGTGCAACAAGCCTTTCGAGTGATTATTGGTATCCAGTATAGGACGAAATATGCCTTATGGCACTTTCTTTTTATTGTTAATTCTGCCGCGCCCCAATGCCAGAACAACAGCAAGCCTGATAGCCGCCAGTGCCGGATAAATGCATCTCGCGCGGGGCCCCGAACTAAAAATGCTTATCATCAGCCGGTTAAAGAAATCCGACGGCGTCGACATCAGGCTCAGCATATTCATCGCCTGATCTCCGGCATAAAAATCTGCGCCGTATTTCAATATCATGCCGCGATCAAGATCATAGCCCCGGCGCGTCGCTTCTGCCTTCAGTTCACTTTCCTGACGCGCATCCACCAGATGCACGGTCAGATTTTCCCTGAGCCTGATCCATTGCACATAGCGCGTGCAGAACGGGCACTGGCCGTCATACAAAACCCAGGCTTCTTTCTTTTCATCGCTCATACTATAAAAAACCTCAATGACCGATTATAACACAAGTACTCACTGACATAAGGGATAAGAATCCCTGTTGATTTTTGTGGACCAGAAATGCGCCAGATGTATGACGGTCACCTTCGCTTCTGCGGGATATTTCAGGAGGTGACATAAGCCTTTCGGGCCGTTTAAAAACAATTTTATCCCCGGACTGGCCGGAGTCATGCCGACGTTGAATTCGTTCATGGTCATGACTGTCAGGTCGAGAGAGTTATCCGTGATCTCCTTTACAAGAGGCGCAGGCAGGGAATCAAATTTTTCCCTGGTGCTGAACTGGACAACGCCCATCGGCGGGAGTCCTGAGTAAAGCATGAAGGAGGGAATGTCTCCCCATTTATTGATTCCTCCCAAGGCCGGCAGCACAACAAATAATATGATCGACAGAACGGAAGCATACTTCTTCAGACTTTCCGGATGGATCAGAGACCTTTTCTCGCGCCAGAATAAAACCATGGTGATGCAGTAAAGATATATATTCCACGGCCAGACAATCATAGCCCAGTTATGGCCGAACGGCCCGAGGCACGCCAATACCACCAGCAACATACAGGCCGCAAAAAACAACCCGTATTGCCGCGTCCGCGGGAACAACAGGAGAAGCCCGATAGCAAGTTCATCAAAGGGGGCGATGAACCCCAGGCTTGAAGCCATAGCGCCGCTCTTGATGACGGGCGATACAAACCACGGAAAAAAACTGAAAAAAAACATCGTGTTTATTTTATAAAGCCCCGCCCAGAAATAAACGCCCGCGATCATATAGCGTATCGCGTCAAAATCCGCATTCCGGGGATTTTTTGGCACAGCCGCCATGGCCAGCAGCGCAAACATATACATGTATAGAAAAGGCTGCCAGCGCAGCTCGTCCTGCATGATCCAGAACAAAAAGATAACCGGCGGGATAAAACCGAACCGCCTGTATTGCGGGCAGAGGCACAATAACAGGCAAATCGCCAATACCGTCAGCAGCAGCCAGACATTAAAAGCTGGAACAGGTTTG
>Ga0206939_10267_pt1 | contig 12336 bp, 7 predicted proteins | sample Alteio_BWOrgHeat_10_FD_152921 | JGI IMG/M metagenome (GOLD analysis project Ga0206939, IMG submission 152921) | Enriched cells from forest soil in Barre Woods Harvard Forest LTER site, Petersham, Massachusetts, United States -... | ecosystem: Environmental > Terrestrial > Soil > Temperate forest >... | reverse complement strand
GTGGAGGGACCTGCGGTTGACTCATCTAGTATCAAACACAAATGGAAGCGCCCACCTCTCCGTTGTCATCCTGAGCGAAGCGCCTCGCAGATCTATCGCATAACAGAGGGTATTATGGCGCGGAGTCGAAGGACCTCGGCGGTGCTTACCTTACCCAAGCCGCTCGGAGCTTTTCAACCACCGAAGCCCGATTTATTGGAGTTTCGACCGAAAACATCCTAAACAAGTTAGCGCTTAATGGACTGCATCCTGCGCTATTTTCAGCCGTCCCGGCAATGCCGGGCCTCCCATGGCTACTCGCTAAATTTGTCTTCTTTCCCCGGCCGAAACTTATAGCCACGGGCTCCGGATCGAGAAAACAACCCCGGATGAAACCTCCTATTCACACTTCTCCGGAGAGCCGGGCCGTAGAATCTGAACGGACCTAGGGAGATTTGTATGGCCACTACTGTCTTGGCATCGATCGGCGACCATGGAGCTCTTAACGCACCGCTACCCCCGGGGTTGCCTGCGGTCTGGATCGACCGGGATCTGAGCTGGCTGGACTTCAATGAGCGAGTGCTCGCCGAAGCTCTCGATGAGCGCACCCCCTTGTTGGAGCGAGCGAAATTCCTCGCCATCTTCACTTCGAACCTGGACGAATTCTTCATGAAGCGCCAGGCCGTGCTTCGGAATGGGACAACCGATGCGCAGCGCGCCTTGTTGCAGCAGGTTCGCGATAAGCTGCTGCCCTCGCTTCGGCGCCAGGCAGAGTGCTACCGGCGAATCATCATCCCCGGCCTTGCCGAGCACGGAGTCTTTCTGCGTTCGTGGAGCGAGCTCACCCCGCGCCAGCAGGAAGAGGGGAGCAAATATTTCAAGTCCGAAGTGTCTCCTGCGCTCACGCCGCTAGTCATCGACCCCGTCCACCCCTTTCCCTTTCTCTCCAACCTTTCGACCTCTCTCGTCTTCCGGCTGCGTGATGTGGCCAGGGACGAATCGATGTTCGCTCGCGTGAAGGTTCCCGGAATTCTCAAGCAGTGGATTTTTTTGGAGTCCGATCTCGCGCCCGGACAAAAGCTGCTGGTTTCCCTGTACGAGGTAATACGCGGCAACCTGCACACCCTCTATAGCGGCATGGAAATCAGCAACGTCACGATGGTGCGGATTACGCGCGATGCCGAGGTTGAAATCGACGATGATCTTGCGACGGACTTCCGCGCCATCGTCAAGGAACAAATTCGCCAACGCCGCTACGAACCGGTAGTACGTCTGGAGTTCGGGCCGGATGCCGACCCCGCCATCAGAGAAATGCTTCGTGCACGCTTCGATCTCGCTCCCGTCGATCTCTACGAGATGCAGGAGGAGGTGGACTACACTTCGCTCTTCGAGCTTCTCGCTTTGCCCATCCCCTCATTGCGGGACCACGAATGGACCCCGCTCTGGCCGGCGTCCATCCCGAAGGGAGCAACCGCGATTTTTGCCGCCATGCAAGCGGGCGATTTGCTCGTTCACCACCCGTACGAGAGCTTTGACGCGAGCGTCGAGCACTTCATCAGCGCCGCGGCGGACGATCCGCAGACCGTCTCGATCAAGATGACCGCCTACCGCATCGGCGACGACACGCCTTTCGTCAAATCGCTGATACGCGCAGCGGAACGGGGTAAGCAGGTGGCCTGCGTCATGGAAATCAAGGCGCGCTTCGACGAGGAACGCAACCTGCACTGGGCAGCAGAACTCGAACGCGCCGGCGCGCATGTCACCTTTGGCGTCAGCGGGCTTAAGACCCATGGCAAGACGGCGCTCGTCGTGCGCAAGGAAGCGAGGGGCCTGCGCTGCTACGTGCATATCGGCACGGGCAACTACCACGTCAAGACTGCCCGTCTTTATGCCGACGTCGGCCTGTTCACCTGCGACTCCCGGATTACGGAAAATGTCGTCAATCTCTTCCACTACCTCACCGGTCACGCCGATCAGCCCAACTGCAACTCGCTGCTGGTCGCACCGCTCACCATGCGGCCGCGGATGCTCGATCTTATCCGCCGCGAAATCCAAAACAAGCGGGCTGGTCAACCTGCGCGCATCATTGCCAAAATGAACCAGCTGGAAGACCCGGAGATGATCGAAGCCTTGTGCGAGGCCTCGGAGGCCGGTGTCCCCATCGATCTGATCATTCGCGGGTTCTGCTGCCTTCGCCCCGGAGTACCCGGCCGCACGGAAAACATCCGTATTCGCTCGATTATTGGGCGATTCCTCGAGCACTCACGCATCTTCTACTTCGCGAATGGGAAGCAGGATCCCGCCGAGGGCGAGTACTATATCGGGTCGGCGGACTGGATGTTCCGTAATCTCTCCAAACGCATCGAGGTGGTCACACCAGTGTGGGCCGCGGGCCCGAAGCAGCGGCTTTGGGAGATCCTCTATACCTGCCTGCACGACCAGCGGGAGGCGTGGGTTCTTGAGCCTGACGGGAAATACGTGCAGCTCCGCCCCGAACCGGGAGCGATTGGTCCTGAGGCCGCCGGAACTCACCAGACCCTGATGGATCTGGCCCTGGCCCGCGCCAAATTTTAAAGAAGTTAGTAGCTGGCTGGCCGCGAAAACGTTTCTACCTGCGGGCCCCTGAGGGCATTGTTCTCTGTCCTGAGCAAGTACCCTCAACGGTTGAAGCCGGTTTATCTTGACGTTTAGACGGACGGGCTGAAGAGTCTGCGCGAGAATTGCGATTTTCCAGTTCAGCCCCAAAGGGGCGGCCCGAACGTAGCCCAGGACGTTAGTCCTCCACTTCGCTTCGCTCTGGTCCGGATGACAATTTTTCTTGGGCACTCGCATCCCTCACGAAAATATGAATTGTCATCCCGACCGGAGCGTACCCGGATTTCCTGCCACACTGCCCTAGACTAGGCTGCGTGTGCGTTTTTCTTTAGAGAAAGGCGCATGAAGTCGGCCGAAGCCACCAAGTTCCACAGGAAATCCGGGGGAGCGAAGTGGAGGGATCTGCGGTTAAAGCCTAATTCTCAGTCGGCCAAAACATGCAACCTGATTTGACGTTGGCCAAGCTGTCATTAGTAGAATCAGCTGATTACGTAGTCGGACAAGCTGGGTTTTCGCTAATTTGGACAGCTCTCACACTCAGCCGTCCCTGCGGGACTGAATTGGTAAATTCCTGGTTCGCACGCAGACTCTGAAGCACGTCCCCTTCCTCCAGCGAGATCAAGCCTAAGGTTTCGGTTTATCGTTGCCACAATATCTGCCCGGCTTCCAGCGGCACGGAAACACCGGGGTGTTGAGGGACGATGCGCGGGGTGTAGTCGTTTGCCGCGCGGGTGGCGGATACCTGGACCGAGTAAGTTATGTTTGCATCCGTGCGCTTGTCGCATGGGGTCATGGTTTCAATAAGTGCGTCGCCCTTCCCCAGAGGATTCGCGTAGAGATCTACCTTCAAGTCACCCACAGGAAGATTGCCCGGCAAGACCTCTACCCGGAAGAAATGCAGGCCGTCGCACGTTTCAACGTGCATCGCGCCGAAGCGCACCGTGTTCCATTCTCGAGCGATGGTGTGCTGCCACGCGAGCAGCTCAGCACCAAGAGCGCCGTCCTTGGCCGCGCGCTGGCCATAGGCCGATGCGGCGGGTAGGTAGTGGTCTTCCGTGTAGTCCCGAATGGTGCGGCCGGCGGAAAATTCCAGCGTGAGCCGGGCCATACTCTCGCGGACACGCCCCAACCATTTTGACGGCATGCCATTGCCGGACCGCTCATAAAATTCAGGGACGACCTCCCGTTCCAGCAAGGTATACATCGCGTCGGCTTCCGCGGCATCCCATGCGAGATCTTCGCCATGCTCCTGGCCGTCGCCGATTGCCCAGCCGACCTGGGGAGAATAAGCCTCCGCCCACCAGCCGTCGAGCTCAGAAAAGTTCAAGCCTCCGTTGACCAGGACCTTCATCCCGCTGGTCCCGCAAGCTTCCCAGGGACGCCGCGGCGTGTTGATCCATAGATCCATACCTTGGACTAATTCTTGTGCCATCTGCATGTCATAGTCGCTCAGGAAGACAACACGGTTTTGAACTTCTTTTCGCTTGATGAAGTCATTCCACTGCCTGACCAGTGCCTGTCCGGGCTGGTCCTGAGGGTGTGCTTTCCCGGCTAGAATCAGCTGCATCGGACGCTGCGGATCGCGAAGCAGGCGAATCAGCCGCTCAGGATCGTGCAACAGAAGGTTAGGCCGCTTGTAAGTCGCAAAACGGCGTGCAAATCCCACGGTCAGCACACGTTCATCAAGGATTGCGGTGAGATCCTGCGCGGTGTCGCGACCCGCTGCGAGCTGACGTGCGTAGCGCTTGCGTACGCGGTCGATCAGCCGCTCACGTTCGATGTTGCGCATTTGCCATAACTGCTCGTCGCTCAGCCGGCGGATATCCTCTGCCACAAGATCATCTCCGAGCCAGCGTTTCTTGCCGCAGGCCGTGGTCCAGAGTGCATCTGCTTCCTCCGAGTCCCATGTCGGTACGTGAATGCCGTTGGTCACGGAACCTATGGGTACCTCATCCTCCGGCCATCTGGGAAAGAGTGGTAGAAAGATGTGCCGGCTCACCTGCCCGTGAAGTTTGCTCACGCCATTGATCTGGCCGCTGCCATGGACAGCAAGATAAGCCATGTTGAAGTCCGCCGACGGGTCGCCCGCGCTCTGTCGTCCCATCCCCAGCAGCGTCTCCATGGGGATGGCCAGCTCATCTTCTGCGTAATGGTGTAGATATTTACGCATTAGCCCGGGATCGAAGCGGTCAAATCCTGCAGTGACCGCCGTATGGGTAGTAAACAAGTTTCCGGCGCGGGTGACGGTCATCGCCAGATCGAACGATGTCTTGTGATCCTCCATATAGCAGCGTGCTCTTTCGAGAACCGCAAACGCTGCGTGACCCTCGTTCAGGTGGCATACCTGAGGCTCTAATGCTAAAGCCCGCAGCAGGCGCCAGCCGCCAATGCCAAGCACGATCTCCTGCTTCAGCCGCATCTCAGCATCGCCGCCATAGAGTTCACTGGTGATACCGCGCTGCGCTGGGGTATTGGCGAAATCGTTGGCATCGAGAAGGTAGAGCTTTGTTCTTCCGACAGAGGCCTCCCAGCAGCGAAGCCAGATCTTCGATCCTGCTAACTGGATCTCTATCCTTAGCCATTCGCCATTCGCCTCACGCAGCGGCCGGATGGGCAGCTGGCCTGGATCGTTGACCGGGTAAAGCGCCTGTTGGTTGCCATCGGAATCGAAATCCTGACGGAAATATCCTTGACCGTAGAGCAAACCGATGCCGACAACAGGCACGCCCAGGTTGCTCGCTGCCTTCATCTGATCGCCGGCTACATTGCCCAGCCCGCCCGAATAGATTGGCAACGCCTCGGTCAACATGAATTCCATGCTGAAGTACGCAACTAACGAGAGCGCGGCCCCCGGGTATTTCTTCTGGAACCATGCGTCTTCGGCGAACGACCTACGGTTATGGCGTAGACAATCCTGAAGACGTTGACGAAACTCCGGCGTCGCCAGCAGAGATTGGATCTTTTCTTTGGAAACCGTAAGCAGAATGACCCACGGATTTTGCGTGGTTTGCCAGAGTTCGGAGTCGAGACTCTCCCAAATCCCGTCGGACGCGTGGTTCCAGCACCAATGAAGGTTGAGGGCAAGCTCGGACAGCTCATCCATCCCTTCCATGTTCGGCCAGCTAGTGATTGTCTTTTCGGCGCTCAATTAGTCTCCTGCAGAAGCTGTTCACTTGCATCGATGCTTAAGAGATCACAGCAGGATCATAAAAGTTTCCGCGCCGCGACGATTGAAAGTATGAAAATAGCCCTGGGCTTCACAGCTTGCGGAAAAACTTTGTTTTTGGCGTAGCCCGGGGATTTATCCCTGGCATAAAGGTCATGTAATCATCGAGGGCTTCAGCTCCTGAGGTATGCTTTTCGCCGATCCCGAGGTTTCTCACGCTTTGTTTTTAGGGTAGGCCGGGGATTTATCCCCGGCATAAAGATCATGGAATCATCGAGGGCTTCAGCCCCTGAGGTATGCTTTTCGCCGATCCCGAGGTTTCTCACGCTTTGTTTTTAGGGTAGGCCGGGGATTTATCCCCGGCATAAAGGTCATGTAATCATCGAGGGCTTCAGCCCCTGAGGTATGCTTTTCGCCGATCCCGAGGTTGTCACGCTTTGTTTTTAGGGTAGGCCGGGGATTTATCCCCGGCATAAAGGTCATGTAAATCATCGTGGGCTTCAGCCCCTGAGGTATGCTTTTCGCCGATCCCGAGGTTGTCACGCAGACTCTTCGCCCCGCACACTCTGCAACCATGAAAGTTCGCGACCAAGTCATTTCGCTAATTGTGTGCGGAAAGATTCCAATTCCGCGCGCCGCTTTCCAGTGACCCTGGGACGGGGCAACTTCAGGTCCTCGAGCGCATCGACCAAAATGCAGGAGAGGATCAAGCGCGCGTTCAACTTATCGTCGGCGGGAACTACGTACCAGGGTGCCTCATGGGTGCTGGTCGCGTTCAGGCAAGTCTCATATGCTTCCATGTATTGCTTCCAATACTTCCGTTCATGGATGTCTGCGAGTGAGAATTTCCAGTTCTTCTCGGGCTCGTCAATGCGCGCGAGAAATCGCTTTCGCTGTTCCTCCGGGGAAAGGTGGAGGAAGAATTTGATAGTCCGGGTCCCATTTCGATAAAGGTGGCTCTCTGAATCGACAATGGAGCGATAACGTTCCTTCCAGATGTGTTTATCGTCGCGCAGTTCTTCCGCCAGACCCTGGTTGCGAAGCATCTCGGGGTGCACCCTAACCACCAGCACCTCCTCGTAATACGAACGATTGAAGATACCGATCTTTCCCCGTTCGGGAAGGCGTCGGGTTGAGCGCCACAGAAAATCATGCTTCAGTTCTTCGCTGCTTGGCTGTTTGAAATTGGAAACCTCGCATCCTTGCGGATCCACGCCAGACATGACGTGGCGGATAGCGCCATCCTTGCCTGCCGCGTCCATACCCTGGAATATCAGCAGCAGCGCATAGCGATTCGAGGCATAGAGGAGCCGTTGCAATGAACTCAACTTCTCAACCTGTTCTTGCAACAGCCCTTCATATTGCTTCTCGGATTTGTAGAAAGGCTTGACGATCGTCAGCCGGTCACGGAGCTTACAATCTTTCCCGGGCGGCACACGGAAATCCTTAGGACTGATCTTCATTTTGTTCCATTTCGCGGGGTAAAGCGGTTTAGCAATTGGTGTAGACCGAACCCGGATTTCCTGTAGAACTTGGCGGTGCCATCGAACCGCATGCGGCTCTCCGTGAAGAGAGCCACACATGATTGCCCTCGGTGAGTGCCGCGTGCAGGAAATCCTCGCGACCCTTATGAGATCACAGTAATTGCGAAACCGCTCCAGTGCTTCCGTCTGAGGAGATCGACGCCGGCTCTGCGGTAGCAGGTTGGGGTAGGGCGTCACCCTCTTAATCTGCACCAGTGTCAGTGTAGACCACACCTGCCGGCCGGAGCTTCTCTGCTACGGCTTTCGACCGCGGAACGGGTGCAAGCGCCGGTCTCGTGGCGTTTTGGTCCGACACGTGATCGTGCAGGATCACATTGAGGAGTGACTTATGCACCTTAATACGGCCGTTGTATTCGATGAAGCCGAGCTTGCGAAAGCGATTCATGAAGAAACTGACGCGCGACCGGGTGGTCCCGATCATCTCCGCCAGAGTCTCCTGGGTGATCTGCGGGATCATGCTTTCCGGTTCGCCCGGCTTTCCAAATTCCGCCATCAACAGAAGGATTCTTGCCAGACGCTTTTCACTCGAATTGAAAAGCTGGTCGACCAGATCGGCCTGAGTACGCATACTGCGGTTGAGGAGGAACTTGAGGAACAGATCGGAAAAAGCATGTTCCTCGTGCAGCACGCGGATCATCTCAGCCCGCTCTATCTTGAGGGCGGTACAAGCGCTGATTGCCGTCGCTGTCGTCAACCGGCGTCCCATGGCTCCCGCAATCGACTCCTCTCCAACAAAGTCGCCTGCAGAGAGAAGGGTGATGGTAGCTTCTTTACCCGCCGCCGAAACGACGGTCAGCTTCGCTCGACCCTTCTGGAGATAGAAGATGGAGTCCGCTTCGTTTCCCTGGGAAAAGAAGGCCTCTCGCGGCTTCAATTGGACGATCCTTCGTCCGAGGCCGGTACTTGCCAGGAACGCCTCGGGATCAAATACGGGTTGCATCGGATCGGTCACCAAAGTGGCCTCTTTTCGGCTGTGATCGGGAGAGACTCACCTAAAGGATACGCCGGAACGGTCCACCGGCAGGTTATTCCATCATTGCATTGAGCGAGAGCGAGAAACTGTCCCATTTTGCTCACCTTCGCAGATTGCTGCGTTTTTGGCGATATCCCCCGATTTCCTGTTGAGGAAGGCCGCGTTTGCAGCCATTTACGGAACTGCATAGCAGGATATTCGGGCCTCGCGAGGCGGAGTCCCGGCTCACGATCCCAGGTTCTTGACTGCGTCCGGGGGGACACCGTTGCGCAAAAATTCTCGCACCGCCGGCATACCGTAGCGGACACAGAGCAGGGCCGCCATCTGTGCCGCAACCCTGTGGGCGTGACGGGAGACGCCGGCGTTGGCAGGGTGTGCCAGCGCGGCATCTACTTCGCTTGCCGGCAGGTCAGGTAACGCCGACCTATCGTTAACCGGGTTGGCCAAAGTCTCAACCAGGCCTTCACGTAACCATAACGGAGCTTTTTCCCCAGCTTCCTGCTCGACCAGCACATGCAGAAACTCGTGCAGCAGCAGCGCCTGGGCCCCTCCGTTGTTTCGCAGCACCGCTGCGGGCTGCAGGAACACGGTGCTGCCACGAGTGGAGGCCAGCATCCAGCCCGGTTCGTTCGTTGTCTGGCGGAACAGCTCCGCATTGGGCAACTCCAGAACCGTCGGCCCCTGCGCATGGTAGCCCAGCAGCGACTGCGCCCTGGCCCAGGCGGCATTTCCTTCGGCCACCAGTCCGCCGGCCACCAATCCGGAGGCTGGATCGGTGGTGAGTAACGTCCATCCCGCGCCCGCAAGCTTCTTCCATCCGTGGTCTGCGGGCGTAATGCCGGTGACTGTACCAGGGAAGTAAAAACGGAGAATCTCCGCTTCGCTATGGCCCTCTGCCGCCATTTCGTAGGCGCCTGCCTGGCACAGGCCGACGCCGTGCCCGTAGCCTCTACCTGCAATTTCCAGGGAGGCGCCCGATAGTCTCGCTTCATACCAGTCGCTACGCAGCTGGTTCCAACCCAGTGCCCGGTTTACGGCGAAGCGGAAACTGCTGGCCGAGAGGCGGGCCGGCGCGCCCCGGCCGCTCACTTCGAGCAGCTCGGCTCGGCCCCCCACGCTCCGTCTGATGACGCGGATAGCCTCAATGGGGGAGGGGGTGCGCCAACCCTGGGCCTGAAAAATCGCGCTCAGCCGGGAGAGCGCAATCCGCGCGTGCCACTCGCCGGGGAACCGGCGCAGGCAGTAAGGATCGGCATGGTGCCCCGAGAGATAGCTCGCCTGCTCCCCCGGCCAAACGGCGTCCGCGGGTTCACTTATGCCGCCACAGTTCTGCGTGTAGTAAACATGCGCCCGCTGGGCGCCGAACCAGAGCGTCTCGCCGGCTGTCTCGCGAACTGCGCGCTCCACCTCCAGACGCGCCTTGCCCAGCCGAAGCGCCTGGCAATGGGTGCTGTCGCAGAGCCCAAAACCCTCCGCGCGGTGGCGGTTTGCATTGAGCAGGGCAAAGGTGCGCATGCTGATCGCCATTGCCTTGAGCGAGGCCATCGGCTCATCCGGGGCCGCTTCGCCGTTGAGCGCGGCAATCACGTAGTTTTCGCTGGGCAGCGTGACCAGCACATGCAGCCCATCCCGGCGCCAGACGATCGTCCACTTTCCCGCTCCCGCCGCCTCCTGCGGATCGCTCGCGTGCTCCGGCCCGCTGGCTTGCATACGAAAGCTTCCGCTCAGTTCTAGCTGTTTCACTGTCGTTCCCGCGGAGGTTTGGAGCCCATTCCGTAGCCATTCCACCTGTAGGGGTACCTGTTGGGCGTTTACAGGCGAGGCCGTGAGGTGGGTCAGTGACCGGGTAGCCCAGAGCTCGACCGTCAGCGAACGTGCACTTTCGGCCGCCGCGGCCCACACCGGTGTCGCGACCATCAGCATTGCGAAGAGGTATCGATAGGTCATTGCGTTGCGGTCGCAAGAAAGAAGTGCTGTGCCAGGCGAGCTGCATCGGCTCCATTGCCGCGCGGCAGATAGATCACGATCACGACTTCTTCATCGCCGAGGTAGCCGGTACCGGCAAACCATCCATGGCTCCAGGCTTTCCCGGCATCGCTGGCCGTCCCTGTCTTGCCTGCGATCTCGACGCCTGGCACTGCGGCATTGTGCGCCATGCCGTAGATTACTGAATCCTTCAGCCCCTGCCGCACCGGATCCAGCGCGGCGGGGGCACGGTTGAGTTGGAACGCCAACTTGCGATAGGCGCTCGCCATCTGTGACGTGGAGACGGTGATTCCTGCCACCCCCAAGACCAGGAGCTCTTTTTGCTCCCGGCTTTGTGGTGGGTGCAATGACGCCAAGCCAAAGTGTTCCAGGATCTCCGTGGCCTGCGGCGGCGGAATGCGGTCGGCTAGCTCGGCGAAGTAGCGGTTGCAGGAGTAGGCCAGCGCCTCTCTCGCGGCGAACGCAAGATTACTCTGCGGATGGGTGCATGCCAGATTCCATTCCTGTGTCCCGTCGGTGATGTGCAAGCTGCGCCGGCAAAAAACCGTGGTTTGCGGCAGCACTTCCCGCTGTTCCAGGGCGGCAGCCAGAAACAACGGTTTGAGGATCGAGCCTGGTGCGCTTAGCTGACTCGTTGCTTCGGCTGCTTTCACCGCCGCCAGGAGCTGCCCGCTGCTTACATCGACCACGATCCCAACCGCAGAAGTGGCCCGCAACGCGGACGACAGAGCTGCCTGGACACTCGTCTTCGCTGCCGAGGTCATGGGACTGAAAAGGAGCAGGGCTGCTATGTAGATCCGTTTGCGGGCTTCTAACCGCAGGTCCCTCCACTTCGCTTCGCTCCGGTCGGGATGACAATTTTTCTTGGGCACTCGCATCCCTTACGAAAATATGAATTGTCATCCCGACGGAGCGTACCCGGATTTCCTGCCACACTGCCCTGGACAAGGCCCCTCTGAAGTTCAGGCCGCCCCTTCGGGGCTGATTCCCAAGCCTACTCAGGTGAACCTGAGGGAAGACTGAGCAAGACCTTATCGCTGGATCTCTTTTGACAACCTCCACTTTGAACCTAGCCCAGGATTATCGATACTAAAACTTGAGCTCCCGTCGTCCCTCCATGGCGCGTGTCATTGTGACCTCGTCCGCATACTCGATGTCGCTCCCCGCGGGCACGCCTGTGGCAATCCTGGTCACACGCACCGCTGCGGTGCGTAGCAAATCCGCCAGGTAGACCGCTGTCGCCTCGCCCTCAATGGTTGGATTGGTCGCCAGGATCACTTCCTCCACGTCGCCCTGCGCTACCCGCGCCAATAGGCTGCCGGTCCTCAGGTGCTCAGGGCCAACTCCGTGCAGGGGCGACAGGGTGCCATGTAACACGTGATAGACGCCGTTATAACTGCGGGTCTTTTCTATCACCGCGATGTTCCCCGGTTCCTCCACCACGCACACTACCCGTCGACTGCGCGTCGTGCTGGAACAGTAGGTGCAAGGGTCCACATCGGTAATGTTGTTACAGGTCGAGCACAGCAACAGCCGGGCCTTCAACTCCCGCACCGCGTCGGCCAGCGCTCCGGCATCTTCGGTGCTCGCACGCAGAATGTGGAAGGCGAGCCGCTGCGCACTCTTGGCCCCAATTCCCGGCAGTTTGCGCAACTCCTCGATCAGCCGCGCCATCGGTTCAGCAAATTGAGACAAAGCCGGCTCCTGGTCCAGCGGTTTCGCAATCGGTGTAAACCGAACCCTCGTGGTTTTCTCTCAAGGAAAACCACTCCTCGCGATCTCTATCAGGCCACGGTAATTGCGAAACCGCTTTAAAGCATTTTCATTTCTGGTGTTTACAGAGCAAAGGCTCGCATCGTCACTTCCTGAAGAAGGCCGCACTTTTCAGCGCAGAGAGTAGAAGTGAAAACGCTCTAAAGAAGTCCCGGAGGCAGGTTCAGCCCGCCCAGCATCCCTGCCAGATTGGACTTCATCGCCTCATCGGCACGCCGGCCTGCTTCATTGAAGGCTGCAGTCACCAGGTCTTCCAGCATTTCCACGTCGGCTGGGCTGGAGCTCAGGCTCATGACCGCCGCGGCATCTATCTTCAGTTG
>Ga0206939_10264_pt1 | contig 12365 bp, 7 predicted proteins | sample Alteio_BWOrgHeat_10_FD_152921 | JGI IMG/M metagenome (GOLD analysis project Ga0206939, IMG submission 152921) | Enriched cells from forest soil in Barre Woods Harvard Forest LTER site, Petersham, Massachusetts, United States -... | ecosystem: Environmental > Terrestrial > Soil > Temperate forest >... | reverse complement strand
CTCCCTTTTCGTTTTGCTTCATATCGACGGTTTGAGATTTGGGTGCAGAAGCGGCGCGGCGGATGTTTTCGCGCACTGTCACTCGATCGGCGTGGTCTGTGATTTGAGTGTTCATCGTTTCGAGCGCCTCGGGCAAGAACGAACGTGCATATTGCTCGGCGGCATAAGCTTTGTAAATGGCTTCTTTCCATTCCCAGATGAGATTTTGGATCCGCGTCATGTGCGCAAACACGTTTGGCTTTACGCGGTCTCCTTTATTTAATTCGTTGACTAAAAATTGGAATTCTTCGGCCAGGGCGTCACGAATTTCTCGGGCGATTTCGAGTTCACCGGTGCGCGCCAAAAGCGCCTTCTTATACTCATTGTGCTGTTGAATATTTCCGAGAACAATGAGATTTTCTTTCTTACCTAGCCTTACCATGTTAGCGACCAGAAGTGCATCGGTTTGATCGCGGCGTTTGATGACCTGAAAGCCCAATGTAGGAACCACGGATATGAGGGCAAGAGCGCCGACATCTAGATTGGTTCCGGTCGTAACAGAACTTCTGGCATTTAACTCTAACGTACGGTTGGTTTGCAGGAAGAGTTGTTTTTCAACTTCAAGAATAAGCGCTGTTGATGAAGGCGCCAGAGCTGTCTTATCAGGATCTTCCATCGACGTGGTCAGTGCAATCAAATCGAGGGTCGAATTGGCGGTATCAAAGAGTGTGGGCCGTTGGATGGGGTTCGCGGGTTTATGATCCGAAAGGAACATAAGAGCTTCCCAGAAGAGCTTGATAAAATTCGGATCAAAAAATCCTGTTAGCTTCTCGGCCCTCTCTTGGAATCCTACAAGCGCATCAACGTACTGGAGGATTTTTCTGGCCCTTTCTTTTGCCTCGTTTGGAGTAGCCCGGTCATTCAGGATGGATTCAACAGCCTGGCGTTCCTTCGATGTGATCATCCCGGCGGAAAGCGACTTTTTGAAGGCGCGAAGGATGTCGTCTTCGCTTGGCATGGCAGGTGGAGGAGTATCAGCGTCGGTATCCAGATGCACGCGCAGCATGGTATCCAGGGTGGCCCAGTTCACACTAAGGACAGGTCTCTGCGGTTGGAAGCTGGACACATCAAACGGAAGCGTTTCAGCCGGAGCCTCTAGCCCCTGTGCAGGGACCACTCCAAAAGCGGCTGTTTTCGGACGCTGCCATGTCAGCAGTGAAAAGAAATCTTGGACGAGCTGTTTTCTAATAAGAATGAGTTTCCTTGTATCTATTCTCTCTCTTCGAACACGCGCGCGGGGAGTGGTGTACTCCTCGGTTTCTGCTTCTGTGGCGTTAGCATGCTCTTCATTGAAATCGGCTGTTCGTTGGTTGATTCGTGCTGAAGTGGCTCGGCGTTCCAACTCAAAATCACTTACGGCAATAGCCCACCAAAGTTTCTGAAGTTGACGGGTTCTGTCAAGTTCCTTTCCTTCACGTTCGGCATCGCTAACTCGGGCTTTAATGGCTTTTTCATAAATCGGTTGCAGATTTCGTTGAATAATGACGTTGGAGTAACGCCGCGTAAAAAAGAGGTTACGGAAGCGGTTCCAGAAGGTGGTATCTGGCCAGGGCGTTTCGTAGGTGTGCAGTGGGTTGTTGACTTGATAGCGCGGGAAATTCACAAAATTAGCAGCGTTAAAGAGAAGTCCCTGGCCGCGAACAAGGTCGAACACAGACGCTTTGCGATCATTTTCATCCACCCAGCTCGTGTCCTGAAGCCCCATCGCGACCATCTCCTGCTGGATGGCGCTCATGTCGTAATAGAGGGCCGCGGCTTCGCGGTCGGTGTTGATGGCGGCGGGGGCCACCATGTCGTAATTTTCAATGTCTTTCAACGAGGGTTCATCTTCCATATACCAGACGTTATCCACTTCCGGTTTTGCCAATTCCAAACTGCGTTCGTAGATGGATCTGCTTTGCGCGGCTTTTTTGGGAATTGTAGAGGGTGGCGTTTGAGGCAAATGAACAATAATCTTCGATGGTTCGTTAGGTTTTTCCACTGCCTGGGGGATGGGTTGTTGGGCGAGTGCTACAACTGGAATGAGTTGACCAGCAGCGAGCATCCCAAGAAAAGCGAATGATGCGGCTGTGCGTTGCCAAAAACGGGAAAAGACCGGGCGGAATTCCGTGCGGTGAGGAGGTTGCTGGTGGAATTGTCCGCCTTGGTGGCGATAGTCAATAGCCGCCCGTTTGCCGAGCGTATAGGCCACGCTCTCAGGTTGAACAATGGCTTGCGATTCAAAACAAGGGGCAGCAGAAACAACGGAGACACGGAAGAGTCCAGCCATGCCGGCGGCCCATAAAGGGTCCGCGCTGACCATGGCGGGAATGAGGACCAGAGCAAAAAAACGAACGAGATGACGTTTCATAAATTCATTAATTTCTAGACAAATTCATTGTAAAGAGATGGCATGAAGGGCAGGTGACAGCGACGTAAAATAAAGTCTCAGCTTTCAAGACGAAAGACCCAGAAACCCTTGGGTCCTGATTAGCCGACGTACTTGTTTTTGATGCGAAGTGCGTTTGCGGCGAAAGGTCCTTGGCTGGCGGGGTAAAGGTGCAGGTCCAGCTGGTCTTTAGAAATAACGGATGAGATTTCTCTAAAATCCTGATTCACTCGCATCAACTCCTTAAACAGGCGTTCCTGAAGAGCACCCTGATGGAAAATTTCAGTGGAAGAGGGAAGCCGCTCCAGATAAACGGACAGGACGGTGCGAAGGTGGTCGTCCTCGCGAGTCTTAAATTGAAACGATTGGAAATTTTTCGAAAAAATAGGATCCTCATTTAGGATGTTCTGAAAATCACCGACAAAGATCTTCGCGCCATAAAAAGCCACAGACTGATCGCTGCGACCATAAAGCCACAAAAGAGGGTAAGGGCTAGGGCATTTGGAGAAATGCTTCGGCGATAAGCCAATGGCTTCTAAGCGTTTTTGAAATTCATTGTGGCGCATGGTCCCGCCAACATCTCTAAGGTTGTAACGGATTTTTGGCGCGATAGTGGAGAGTCGTGTTATTGTGAAAAGAAGCTCGCCGTTCGGTTGCGTTTCAATAAAGTAATGGGCGGGGTTGTATTGAAAAATCATGGGTGGTTGAGGACGACCAAAAAAAGCCTGACAAGCTTCCGGATGCTGGCGCATCCAACGGCGCAGTGCAATGCTCAATTCCGTCTCTCCCGCCATCGAAATTTCTAAATCCGAAGCGCCAAAGGCCGAACGGACATTTTTAAAATATCGCAGCAAATAATCCCTCAACCCTTCCGACATCCCTTCTCCACCCACAACGGCATGAAGTTCATAGGGAGTTAAATCTAGCGTGGTGGTATCCAGAAAATGTTTCACAAAAGGAGGATATCCCAAAATGACGTAGGTGTAGGTCGGGCCAAAGACCCTCAGTGCGTTCTCCAACTTGGAAGCATCAGGTCCCAGTGACTTCAGAATGCGGGTGTCGGCCAAAGCGTTTGTCACCGTGATCCCAGTTCCCCAAGGCCCCATCGCAAAACAATTGAGCATGATTGTTTTTTGGGAAGCGTTCGCGTAGATCAATTTCTGATTCAGCCGCATTAAGTATGCCGAATGAGCCCGTTCTTCTTTCCCACGAACCCAGTTGTTCGGTATCCCCGTCGAACCGGCTGATTCGTCAATCGTCACGCCGGTAGGCGGGATCTCTCCGTCATAACATCGTGACTCGATGTCATAGCGCTTGACATAATTTTCTTTGGTCATGGCCGGAATTGAAGTCCAGTCTTTTGGCAAGGCAATCCCCATGGACCGTTCGTCCTTCAAAAATTGGACATAGGCGGGGCAGCGGCGGACCGCCTTTTGATAGATGGCATAAGCGCGCCACTGTCCGAGATGGAAAAGCCATTTCTCCAGCCAAAAGGCGGATCTTCCTGCGTAGGCACGTGCTTCGATCGGAATGAATAATCCAAGGAACCGTAAAAAACCTAATGAAGCATAAAGTCGAAGACGAATCAAAAGGATCATCACCCAAAAGTCACTCCTCGGTTGCTTGGTGAGAATTCGCTGATTAAACGAGGTCGAGTCTTTTCTTGAGAGGGGTTCCGCTGGTTGGGTGGGAGCTGAAATCATAGGTTACGACGCCGTTCGAGATGTATGGGTACGTTTCCCCGAATGCGTAAGGTGATGTAGGGGTCTAACTCAAGACGAAAGTCGGGGGTTGTTTTGAAACGCCATTTTTGGATGAGTGTGGCAAGGACGAGGATGCTTTCCATCCATGCGAAACCTTCTCCGATACAACTACGTGGTCCGCCGCCAAAGGGGAAGTAAGAAAACCGCGGGCGAGACTCGCGCGCTTCTGATGTCCAACGTTTTAAATCAAACTGCATGGGATTCGGAAAAAAGCGCGCGTCTCGATGTATCACCCAGGGACTCATCAAGACGATCGATCCTCTGGGGATTACATAGTTCTCAAGAGCATAATCTTCAGTAGCTCTCCTCGCCATCAGCCAGTTGGCGGGATACAGACGCAATGTCTCCGAGACAAAACGTTCTATGCTAGTTAGTCGGGGCATGTCGGAAAGAGTGGGAGGACGACTTCCGAGAACCTCATTCAATTCCCGAACCAGTTCCGTTTCAATAGTCGGATGTTGCGATAAAAGAATCAAGGCGTAGGTTAATGTGTTTGAGACGGCATCATGTCCCGCAACAAAGATCGTTTTGGCTTCGTCTCGGATCTGCGCGTCTGACATGGGGCTGCCATCCTCGTCGCGAGCTTCCAGCAGCATGGAAAGAAGATCCTGCTGATCCGTTTTGGCTTTGCGGTGTTCCTGAATAATGTCATCGATCATGATATCCAGCTGGCGGCGAGCGCGATTAAAACGAATATTTCCGGGCAGTGGAAGTTTCTGCAGCCAAAGACCGAACGGCAGTGAGGTTCGACGAAAGACCGGTAGCATCGTGTTGATGAGTGCCTCGACCGAATGAATTCGTTCTCCAAAATCCATGTTGAACAGAGTCTTCGCGACAATCGCGAGCGTGAGTTCCAGCATTTCGCTTCGCAGGCTAATGGGAGCCGAATCTTGGCGGGCTTCCCATTGCCCGCTCCATTGGGTAGCGCAGTCCACCATGGCGCGACTGTAGGCTTGAAGACGTTCACGGTGAAATGCGGGCTGCATGAGGCGTTTGGCCCGGTGATGCGTTTCTCCCTCGGTCGTGAGAATCCCTTCGCCCAGAATCAATTTCATGTAATCGTTGGAACGCGACTTGATAAATAGTCGATTATCTTCAACGAGGACCGATTGAACAAAATCCGGTCGACTTAAAAGGTAAATGCGCTGAGTTCCGATTTGGAAGCCTGCGAGGTCTCCATAACGTTGCTGGGTGTTCGTCAAGAATGCTAACGGATCACACCAAATCTCTCGCAGCAAAGCGCCGGGGATGCGCGACCGAGGGCCTGCTGGAAGAGATGTTTTGTTCATATCCTAAAGAAAGAATAGGAGTTCTTTATGACGAGCAAATGACATAGACGTAAAACATGCAATATTCTGAGTTTGCAATGATTCATTGCGGGAGTCTTAATCAGAGAGGATAACCGCGGACTGAAGGTCAGGTGTTTGAATATTCATGAGCTTGAGAAGTGTGGAGCGATGAGTGAAGGAGACACCGGGTCCATGCGGACGCTGCCGTCGATGTTCCAGCCGTGTTTTAGTGACGGCGTCATCCATCGCTGCTTGGGGATAATAAATTCCTTCATCGCGGACTCGCCGTAGGCCGTTGTCGACAACAAGGATAATTAATTTCGGAGGTGTTGCGGCTTTGACAGAAGTTGCGCTTAAGAGTAGGGCGACAGCAATAAGGCTCGAGAAAGGAAAAAGAATGCGTACCCGCATGACTGTTACGAAACCCCGAAAATTACAAGTAGCGCAATTCGGAGGCTTTGCTGAGCAAGCGGAATTGCTTTTCCGCTTCGCGAAGAGCGGGAGTGACGCCATCAATGGGGATCTGGCCGCTTTGCAACTGATCGGCCAGACGACTCAAAGAATCGACTTCCTTCTTCAGATGGTAGCTCAGATATTGTGCCGTGACGCTAATATTCATACGGTTCTCCTATTCTTTTTTACCATGATTTGCCGTCTGAGCCTATAGTAGGAGCGTAAAAAGTAATCGACAGCGGGGTGACAGTATGGGCCCATAGAGGTCATGCTTTTCGTCCTATGCCTGAATGAGCCCTTTTCTCTATCCTCTTTTTTGACTCTTGGGGATACAATTTAGAGTATGCGAAAAGCGCTCGCTGTCCTTTTGGCCATTTTTATGGGAAGTTCGTCCTATGGCGTCGCCTTGGAAGCGCCGCCGACCCCCTTTTCCTTGAAGCTTCCAGTTGGCTTAAACGTTGTGCCCGAGCTGTATGCTCCGCAAGACAAAATTCCCGGGGCGGCTCTATTTTTTCCGCATGCCCCCTACTTTTTTAGACGACTAATAGTCGCTGGTGTGGCGATGATCGTTCTAGTTCCAAGGTTCGCGCAAGCCGCTAGCCCCGCCGAATCCCAAGAGCCTGAAGCTCCTGCTGCGAGAGCGCAAAAAACTGAACCCGAGCGTTTACAAATAATAGGGGATCAAGATATTCTAACCCGTCCATTGCCCAATGGTCCTGGGGAGTCCTTCAAGGATTTAGTAGTGATTTCTCGTTCAGGAATACAATCCAATAGATCGCCGTACTATAAACGTGCATTGAGCATTTTAGGTTCATTAGCGATAGATCCTAGTAATGTTCAGCAACTCCGCGATGCGGCGATACAGAATCCCGATATCTATCGTTTTGCTCTGCCTATATTTATTTCTTATACCGATGAAAAAATGACTTCCGCGGCCGCCGGCGTTCTGGCCAAGATCGGAGATTTAAATGAAGGCTCAGAATTAACGGCTGACAATGTTCCGCGTAAGAGCTCAATCGTCGAGCTCATCGACTATATGTTTGGGGAGAGGTTCCATTCCCCGCTTATTGGGTATGCCTCGGTGAATCGAGCGGTACAAGAGATCATTCCAAAAAGTTCAAATGAGCTTCGGGATAAATCCTTAATCTATTTTATATCAAGCCGGTACAATGATATTCCATCAGAAAACTTGCACGAATACCTCCCTGTTTTTTCAGGGGTTTTCAAGCCCATTGTCACGAAAGAGGCGCTAGGGCGGCTCTCTAAGCATCCGGAAGCTCGAATTAGGGACTTCGCCATTCTGGAAATGGCATACGTGAAGCAGCTAGAAAAAGACGCCCATGATCTTGCTTTTAAAATCGATAAAAATAAAATTCAGGCCGGAGATATAACTCAATGGCATAAGAACGCTACAAGCGCTGCATTTGGTCCTCATAAATTCGTTTATATGCCGGAATCGGTAGAAAACGAAATAATTCCGACACTGATCCATGTTGTTAAAGAAAATCCCAGGTTCCGCTTGGAAACCATACAGGTATTAGGAAGGCTTTTGACTTCTGGTGGAGGGATCACGAACTCAACGTTGGAAGGGGATGTCATTGCAGTGCTTGAGAGCGTGCCTGACCATTCACAAGCCGCGCAGGAGGCGCTTAAAGCTTATTTGAAGTTTGTTGGAAGTATCTATGCCGATTTTCCGGCCCAATTTAAGAATGCCACCGAAGCAAGTAAGGGAATCCTCCAACTTGTCGATGCCTCCTTGGTTGCTCAGCTTGGAACAATTTCTGTTTTCATCGGATGGAATGAAGATCCTTTGGAGCTTATTCTTCAGCGCGGTATCGCGCTAAAAAATCTTCTCAACATCAATCCCAAAGCTGCTAGGAACTATGCCGCCAATGATGCCCCAGCCGTCGAACAGGCGATAAGCCGTTATGAAACCGTCAGCCCGAAAACACGATTTAGAATAACTATTTTCTTGGGATTCCTCTTTGCATCGTTCGAGCTTTTTTATTACCGCAGTAAGTTAATGGGGAAGTTCAATAAACTGCGACTATGGATCTATGCTATGAAAACGGAACGTGAAAAGCTGAGAATAAAGAAGCCACTCGTTAGTATTTTTGTAGTTCTCGCCATTCTATACTTTCGTGCTAGGTTTGCAGACGGATTCTATAAATGGCGGGCGTGGTTTCTCAAAATCAAAAGAACTTTCCAGCCGAAGAAACCATACCATCAGCCTTCCGAGGGGGAGATCTCCGCCTAGGCGGTCATTGTTGGCGCGTACTCATGCGGCTTGTCTTGAGCGACGAGCAGTGGGCCGATGTTTCTCTTCGGTCGGCGCTCGGCGAATCCAGAGGGTGTCTCCCTTTTCCAATTGAAACGCTCGTAGCGGTCCCAATTCCAAGGTGATTTGATTTTTTGTTTTGACAATGAATTCAAAACCACGACGTAAATGTGCGGTTGATTCTTTTGATGAATGCGAAAAATAGAATGCTATATCGTTGCGTTCATTGACTCCGTCTTTCTGTATCATCCAATCAAAAAGCCATTGTTCCAGATCAACGGTCGAAAAGAATTTTTCATACAAAAGGCGATCCAAAATGAATTGTTCCGAAATTCGAATTTCATCATTAAGGATCGGGGCCCTAAATTTTTTGCCTAAAAGAGCAGCAGTGATATTTTCTGCGGCGATCATGAGTTTCCATAAGGCAAAAAGCTGTTCGCCGTTAAATAAATTATTCGATTTGCTTTTATCGGTTACGAGTCTGTTCCATTGGGTGTGCAGCGCTTGTGCAATGGCGGCCACTTTAAGTTTTGTTCCGGGAATGAATTGGCTGACCACTCCCTTAAGGGCTTTCCCTTCGCGTAAAAGACCATAAGCGTTGGCTCTTTGGACCTGCAGATGAACCGTTTCCGTAAGCAAATGTCGGGAGCGGTTTGTGAATGGATTTTGAATTCCAAGGCGATTGAAATAGGAATAATCGGGTATGCTCTCAACGGGTAAAAAGATATCCAGGATATGCGTGTTTTCTTCTGAAGAATGAGCAATCAATTGTCCTCCCGCATCATCTACGATATAACGTAAAAAGGCCAATTCGTCTGGAAATTTGGAACCTTTGCTGAAGTGACCATTTGCCGTCCATTGCATATGCACAATCTCTTTATTATCTTTGGTTTCTTTCTTAATGACGAGCTCACCATGGCGTTTTCGAAATCTATTCATCATGATTTTGAGCATTAGTTTGAACAGATACGGATTAATTCTGACTCGTGTGTATTGGGGAATGACATTCTGAATATGGGTTTCGACTTCGGGACCTAGCTCTTTTAAGAGCCATTTTAAGGATTCATTAATATCGTTGCTTTGTTCCGATGGTAATCGATGCATGAGCTGATGCAGGCCTTCTCGGGCAATTAAAATATAGACCGTTAGGTCCCACGCTTTTCCCAAGGAGTTTTTATATGAATCTGATTCTCTTTCATCAGCTGAAAACTCCTTTTGTAGGTTCGTTATTCCTTCTGAAACCCAATCCACGTAACGTTCGAAGTGGCCCCAATGTAAGGTGGTGTATTTAAAAAGATCTTCTGGCGTCATGCGTTTGGGGGTCTTGGATTGATTGAGTGTGAAATAGGCCCCAAGTGCAAGGTTAATCATTGTCTTTAAAGTGCTCAATTGTCCTTTGATAGCGGGGTAATCCTGATGAAGGGGCCATTTTTTGGGGTCCGATAATTTGTCAATGAGCCGTTCGAGCTCGTGAAGTAAATGCGATACATTAATGGGGTCTTTATCGAGATCTTTTTCGTTTTTGGTAATCAATTTCAGCATGTTCATCACAACGCTTTGACGCTCATGCAATTCTGCCTCAACTGCTTTTTCTCGTCCTTCTGGTGTGCCTCTTTCGATGATATTTGTAGCTTCGGACCCTGTCACAATTTTAAGAGAATTCGATATAGGGAGTGACCATGACGTTCCTGGACGAGCCCTTGCTTCATCAACGAGGGCGGCCCATTGCGGCTGGCTATTAATGAAATCCCAAATGGTCCAAAACACTATCAGAGTGACGGATGCGAGAAATGCTGGAAGCGTAAAAGTGATCGGATAGGCGAGGCGAAAGCTGACCAGAAATGATATGCCTGAAATACTTATAAGGGCCTTTTGATGAACCAATGGGGCTTCGCGCGGATCCATCCCACGCCATTGAGAGCCTAGAATGGGGACTCGCCTGAGAATTCTTGGAATGTGTACAAGACTTACAGCACTCAGAGCTTGTTCTATAACAGCATTGTGTGCTGGTTCTTCCGCAACGCAGCCGTGACTAGTAGACTCAGAAACAGAAGAAAATGTCGTCAGCAGAAGCGAAAACACGAGCACGCTTGCTAAAAACTGATTTTTGTGACTAGGAATCATCGTTTTAGTATGGCTAAATAATGTTACAGCCAAATGAAAAGAAGTCTCAAAATGACCCGGGTCATAAGGCCTGGGTCTAATGTTACAGCTGCTGTTTAAGTTGGAGTAGCCGTCGCATTTCCGGAGAGGAATATGTGGATAAGGTCTTGAGATTTCCCGGCGGAAGGTCGCCAATGTAGTCTTCGTTCGTGACGCACTTTTGGCCGTTCTCCATATAAGCGAGACATGCGCTGGCGGATTCGTAGTTGCAAGAGATCTGGCGGTCCGATGGGCTAACGTTGCAGAAAGGTTGAATCCCAATTTTGTGATAGCTCTGCATCTGGGCGGTAACAACGGCGAGGGAAAGCAGGACCGCTTTCTTTGAGATCGGCATCTTCATTAAGAGTATCCCCAATACGGGAAAAATTCAACGCGTAAAAATCGGATTGATTTATAAATGCGGATAAATTGACTGGTGTGGCTAAACAGATTGTTTAATTCTTTTAACCAAAGTACGCTGCAGGTACTCTTCCGTATCGCCGCCATCCAAGAGAGTAAAGCGATTTAAAACATCCGGATGAATGAGCGGTGTGGGACCCCGTTTGTTTTGGCGGCGAAGAACTTCAATAAACGGGCGCCAGAATTCATTCGCTCCGATCAGCCCGAGCGGCAACGCTTTTCTGTGTTCGACAAGATAGACGAGAAGCTGAAAGAGACTGCTGAGGGATGAAAGCGGTCCAGGGACAAAAAATACAAGTAGGGCACCTTTAGTCAGCAGCACTTCGGTATTAAATTCATTATGCACGGCCAATGTCTTTTCCGGCCCAACCGTAAGGTCTAGCGCGACTCGACCAGGGCCGACCCTCACAATCGACTGGACAAGGTGACGCTTGTCCCCGATGGATCCCCAAATGGCTTCGAAAAGATCGCCGCGCTCTTCAAAACGGACAGGAATGTCCCACGATATTAGTTGTTGGGCGGCGCGCAGGGCCGCCTTATAAGCCGGCGTCCCTAGACGTGGATTTCCGCGAAAAACGACCGCTTCATCCCATGTTTCAATGGTCTTCACATAACGCTGAAGTTCTTTGGTGGCGTCGGTGTTTGTTTCGATTGTCATTTCCTGTTGTCCATTGGACAGAGTCGTTGGAAATGGCTCGGTTTCGAATTCCTTCAGCGAAATAATTTTCGGCGCGGCGGGAACGGGCTGTCCTGTCGCGTGCCATCCGGCCTGTAAAGCCGCCATCAGGCTATGCCAATAAGGATCCTCCGCCCAGGGTTCAATCAGGACAAGGTGCACATGCCCTTCCCAAGCGGCGATGACATCGTCGAGCGTATGCATTCCGCCGGGCAGCGCATAAAATCCAAGAAGTTTTGTGAGAAATGCTTTTTGGCGCATGTAAGGGTGGTTTAGAAACAGAAGCCTGTCAAAATCGCCAAGTCTCTCGTGAAGAAACAAGCGCGCATGCAAGACCGCCTGGCTGGCAGTTCCGCCAAGTTTTCGAAACATCGTCTGAAACCAAACCGTGAACGGGCTAAATCCGCGCAGCCGGGGCGTCAATCCCAGAGCGCGCATTCTTTTACCCACTATTGTTAAGGTGTCTTTGACATCCTCTGCATAGGAATACCCATAGCTGGCGCCAATGCCCACAGCGGGTTTCCAGTCTTGGTCCATTTTCTGAATATCATCCAGTTCATCGCGAACTTGCTGCAGCCGAAAATCGGTTTGCATCAGCGCCAAGCCACCACTAAAGAGGCTCAAGCCCAAGGCGACAAACGTCATCGTCCCCATCGCCGGGGCGGCGAGCATTCCGAGTTGTCCGATCCGTGAGCGCGAGAAAGAGAGGACCCCGTAGACTAGAGCATGAATCACCTGGCTGAAGAATTCGGCGGCGCTTGTTTTCGACAAGGGCAGAGATTGAAAAACGTCAGATCCCCGCGCGTAGCGGACCAGGACGGTAAAAAGACTTAGGAGGCCATATCCGATCAAGAAAAGGAGTGTGACGCCTTCATGCCAAGAGTTCCATTGGGGCCCTCCGTCCATGGCAAGCCAAATCATCGCGACAAGGCTATTG
>Ga0206939_10265_pt1 | contig 12465 bp, 9 predicted proteins | sample Alteio_BWOrgHeat_10_FD_152921 | JGI IMG/M metagenome (GOLD analysis project Ga0206939, IMG submission 152921) | Enriched cells from forest soil in Barre Woods Harvard Forest LTER site, Petersham, Massachusetts, United States -... | ecosystem: Environmental > Terrestrial > Soil > Temperate forest >... | reverse complement strand
CCCGAGTATAACAGAGGCCTACTTCCTGGTAAAGACCTGAAAATGAAGTGAAAAAGTAGGGGCGGTTAATACCCCCATTCCTTCAACACGGGTTTTATGTCGGCCAAATGCAGCTCGGGGTTACCTTTCAGACGCGGGTCATTTCCGGAGTAAGTGATCTTCAAGAGATTTGGGGTTGAACCGGCTATGGATTCCATATCCACCGTCAGAGAAAGTGTTTCGCTCGGGGTGCCATTAGGTGAAGCGTCTTTTTTCGGACCTTGGAATATTTCCTGTTCTCTGATCTCCACGTATTGGTCGCCCTTTTTTCGAAAGGCGATCGTGCGTGAGGTTTTTGCGTAGATATAAAGCATCGCATCAAAAAAATCACGTGGTTTTGATTCGTACTCCACATTGGCCGTCTGTGGAATGGGAGTGAATCCATATTTTAATCGCTGGAATTGACCCGCCGCTACGAAAAGCGGTTGAATGATTGGGTCCTTCATATCCAATTTTCTTGGACGTTCTACGATTGCAGGAGTACCTCCATTATTCGGCTTGTTTACGCCTAAGTATCCCATTCCAACAAGAACTCCTAAACCGCAAATTCCCAAACCCGTATAAATCATTTTTTTAAGTTTCATGGCGTACCCCTATCGATCGTCATTTTTAAATACCCGGGCGTGAATTGGGCCGGTTTTGGATTCTACAAACTCATGCCAACAGGATCAAACTCAAGCTAGGATTCGTTTTTTTTGCGTAAACTATGCCAGATGCGCGCATTGTGAACGGAATATGTATTGGATGATGAGTGGTTCGCTTTCTGTAACATTCCCGTAACATTGAGAAAATAGAGTTATTAAAGCTACTCACTAAAATGGAGGAATTATGAAAATCTTGAAAATCGGCTTGGTCATGGCTATTGTTTTTGGGTTTGGAGCATCATTGGCGCAAGCAGACCAAATATGCACGCCTGCTTATGAGTGGGAAATCTGTCCGATCAATTGGGAATGTTATGGGTACTTTGTGGAATGCGGACAATATTGCTTCGATACCGTCACAGGTCAAGGTACGCGTACGGGTGGATGCTAGCATTCAGACACGTCCATGAGTTGCGCCTGGGGGATAGTAGCTCAAGATTTCCCAGGCTCATTCGTTTTCCCAGCGTGAAGCGTATCGGATTGAATGCCGTTCCAGATAAATTCCGCCGCTAAGCGTTGTCCGTAAGATGTCAGGTGAACAAAATCCCACCATATAAAACCGGAATCATAAATATCGTCTCTTTGAAAAAAGGAATGCAGATCCAGGCAGAGGAGATGATGCGTAGCCGCCACGGAACGCATGATTTGATGCTTTAACTGGATATCCGTAAGGCGCCTCTCTAGGCTGTTGGGCTCGAGCGTAAAAACCGTCCGGACATGATGCTCTTCGTTAAATTTCGCCAAAGATTCGAGGTTCTGGCGAAATACAGCGGGATCGTTATCATTGTTTGAAAGGTTGACGATGGTCAAATGAGGAATCAGTACGGTTGTGAGGGTTTTATAGCGTTGGAGTATTTCCGTCGATGTATAGGCGGATCGGCTTAAGTTTAGGGTGATGATATTGTGTTTATCCTTGTCATGGCTCACCATCCGTTTGTGGAACTGAAATGCGAGAAGATCCTCCTCTTTAGACGCTCCCGCGCCCCATGTTTGCGAACTTCCAAGAAAGCACGTGACAAAATCGCTGGATTTGTGAAATTCTTTTTTTAATGAAGCCATGACGGCATCGCTTTTGTCAAAGTCTTGGAATTGCGGCGGGCGATCGTTGATGAAAATTTGGAAATCCGCATCTTTTTCGTTTCCGGGCTCCATGGATATGTGCAAGAAACTTGAAAGCGGTTCGGGATTGGTCCTGGAAGAATAATTCGGCGGCGTTGGATCTAGGCGATTAAACTTATTAAAAAACCAAGCTCTCCGTTCTTCGAAAGAATTCGATGAAGGGGGTTGATGGAATGGCCGCGTGGCGTGAAAGTTCGTGGAAAAGTATTGCGCGGACCAGTACGTGTAATCGAAATCATAATAGGCGGCCAAGCCGAGAATGGTCAGATAGTGGAGATAAAAAACATATTTTTTATCGAAAATGATGAGGAGAAGAAGCGAAAAAGAAAAAATAAACGCATACGAACTGAGAAATAATATCCAAGTGTGCCGATCATTTTCAAAAGAACTCGGGATGATGTTTTGATCGATATCCTTTATGAAAAGATGCTTAACGAGGCACTCCTTAATTCCACTGCGGAAGCCAATGATCTGTTCTTTAAGAGGTGAAATTTTAATCGTCGTTACAAGTCGTTTGTCAACGCTCAGTAGGAGCGAATTCTTTATAAAGCGCAGTTCCATATGATGCCATCCGGATCCAACGTGTTGAATCGATAAGGGGTTGACTTCCGTAAAGCGGCCGCTCGCATCGGCATGAAAAGACATATTTTTGAATTTAGGGTTGCGGCTAACGCGAATTCCCGAGAAGCCCTCAAATGTTTTATTAAAAAGAAAAGCCAAATAGGCGTTTTCTCCTAAAAAGAAATCAAACGCAATCAATGAAGGCTGAAATACGCGATTCAAATCAATGAGATTAAATCCGAACGCGGTGTGCACATTGAGCCTGTTCCGCTGCAGGATGTGCCGGCTATAAAATGTGTCTTCACCTCCCATTAAGTATTGGCGAAAAACATTTAATTTGCCGCTTACCCATTCGGGATGATTCTGAAGCGTGTTGTTAGAATAGGAAATGATTTTAGCCGTCTGAAATGCCATAAACGCGGACAACAGGCCGCAGAGGATAAGCGAAGTTTTTGTTAACTTTTTTGAAGTTCCACGCATTTTTTGGGAAGATTCGTTTGTTAGAGTTCTGAAAATTAAATGCTAGAAGACCAAATTTTCCTTGGACACCGTAAGGATAGCTTTATCATCGATCCTATTCAAGTTACTGTTAGAATAGTGGTCTAAAATAGTGCAAAAAAATATACCCCCTTATCGCCATTGGGTTTTTCCGTCCATCGCCATCGTGATGGGACTATGCGTTGGACTCCTCGCGGGCGAATTATTTTTTCGGTTCAAAGACGATTCCAAACATTTTTCCCCAAAGCAAGGGATGTGGCATGACCATGATCTCATGCACTGCTATCCAACGAATCCTTTTGGAAATCTGCCGATTGACTTGCATCGTGAGCCTGATCGGCAAGCCTTCCAACGGCGGTTTCCTGAAGCAAACATTCCAGAACTCCAGGAGCATACGCCGTACTGCGTCGCTTACTATACGGCGGACGACTCTCCGCGCCGTCGGACCGTCGTCGATCATCCGACCGACAAGATTGCCATTATCGGAGATTCCTTTGCTTTTGGCGAAGGAGTGGCCGATGATGCTCAAACGTACGGTGCGCAATTAGCGCGGATGCGGCACGCGACTGTGCAGCTCTTCGCGTGGCCGGGAGCGGATATCGGCAGGGTCAGAAGACAGTTTGACGTCGTTCTGCAGGCTCAGCCGGCGGCTCACTTCACGAAAATTATTTATCTTTTCGTGCTTAATGACCCCGTCATCTCCTCGGATCTTAGAATACGGCAATATTATTTAAATTTGAACGATTTAATCGGAATACGACTGGGAGAATTAAACCCTACTCAGGACTTGCATGGATTCTCCAAATACTTGTGGCAAGCGGGACGCTGCTCGAAATTAGCGGCGGCAATTGCCCGGCGTTTGGTCATCCGAAGGGTCACGCAAGACACCATCGGGTGGTATCAAGCAATTTTCGATGAGCGGCAAAATCCCGGCATTATTGAGACATTCGAGATCGTTCGCGAAATGAAAATGCTTTCAGAGAGTCATGGCATGCATTTTTATTTGGCGATTTATCCCTTGATGATCGATTTGAAACATTATCCTTTCCGGGAAGCGCATGAAACAGTGAAACGCCTGGGCAGCATGCGAGGCGTGGATGTCATCGATTTGTTGCCGGCTTTTGAGAGAAATGCGGATAAACGCCTGACCGTACATCCGCTCGATTCTCATCCGAATGGCGCAGCCGATAAAATTGCGGCCGAAGCGACGGCTCAATCGCTTCCCCAATAATGAAATGGTTTCGCTTTCTAGCGCTTGTATGGGCGCTGCTCGGGTGCGCGTTAGGGCTAAGAACGGTTTTCGCCGTCCTAGCGATGACCCCTTTCTGGGCTCAAGCGACCTATTATTTATTTTTCGCGCTCGTTTTATTATGGGGGTTTTCTCTTTGGAGATATCTCAAGACAATCCCCTTTTCCCTGCGTACTTTTTTAACACGGTACGGGTTCGGAATCGGTTTTGCCGTTCTTTTGTCCACACTCGTTGTCGTGACATTGCATCCTGAACTGAGGTGGTATAAAGATGAAGCCAATACATTAGCCGTTTCACGGGCGATGTTCTTCCGTAAAACCGTTTCCCTCTTTGATGCGCAATCGCCTTATTGGAGCCATTTTCTCCAAGCGCCAGGAAATCTATTAAAGCTGGAAGGATCTATCGATCCTAGAAACATGATGTTTCCGTTTATGGTGAGTCTTCTGCACATTCTATTGGGCTACAGTCCTAATAATATATTTGTCCTCAACTTTCTGGTGATGGGTTTTATTTTAAGCGCCATTTTTATCTGCGCCCAGAAAGCGGGCGACAAAAGGAGCGGATGCGCCGCCGCCCTTTTGACGGTCTCCTGTCCGATGTTTGGCATTACCGGATCCTCTGGATCCTACGATCTGCTGGCATTGGCGCTGCTCGGTTTAAGCTTTATGTTGCTTTACATTTTTTTGCGTCACGAAAGCGCGGAAATCTTTGGCTGCCTTTGGGCCACCTTACTCGTCATGATGCACGTGCGCGAGGAATCCATCGTGTATTTCGGCGTTATCGTCATTGGCTTGGCTCTGCTGGGATACATCAAGCGCGAGTATGTCCGTCGGTCTGCATGGGTCCTGGCAATGACCCCTTGGGCTATTTCCTCGTGGGTTTGGCATCGATTCTTGATGGGACCTCCCAAGCCAATACCCGGGGATCCCGCCGTATTCGGATGGCGGAATGTGATAAAAAATCTAGAAATTCTGATCCCTTTGCAATGGGACTTTCATTTTAGGTTGCCTTTTCCTCATCTGCTGCATTGCCTGGGGATCGTGCTCTGGGCGGTTATCTTATTTAACTTTTGGATCTCCAAGAAATACAGTCAAGCGAAATCCCAAAAACATTTTGTGGCCATTGTGACCGCATGCCTGACATCGTATCTCATGATTTTTATCTCCTTTTGCGAGAGCGGTCGCCAATATGCACTCGGAATTGGGGGGCGATATTTTCTAATTTTTTCGATTGCCTGCGCTTTAAGTCCGGTGGTCTGGAACACTCTGCACAAATCCCCTGGACGGCTCCGGAATTCACGCGGTCTCCTCTCATTCGCCTTAGGCGCTTTTTTTCTTTATTATCCATTAACCATTGCAGCCGAGAGCTTTCGCACGATCCCAAAGGCTCAAGAATTTGACTATGTGATCCATTTCCTAAGACAGCAGAAAAGTAATCACATCCTGGTCCTCTACGATGATTTTGAAACGCTTGAAAACTATGGATTTACGACTCTCCCTATTTGGTATGCCAATTACTTTGTTGATTTCATTTTTCAGCAAAAGCTCAGAGGCGCATTCGATGAAATGATCGTCGTGCAGACGCTACGGGACAATGGGTCACAATGGGTTGCCGCTTATGCGCCTAGCAGCGCCTACCAACTGAAGACAATATCGGAACGTCAAACAGCGCTTTCTACGCTTACGAGAATCTCGAAAGTAATCGATATCCATGCTCCCGCTCCTGAACCCGCGGTGACCAGACCCGTCCTTTCGTCACAGGTTTTCATCGCAAAATTACAGGTGCGATTCAGTACTGTCCGCTCTAACACGCGCGAGATGTCCGTCAGAGGAAGACCTTTGGCGGAACCTCTCGTCATATCGGGACATGGTGGTGCTGCCGATATGATCGGCGCGCTATTCGATTCCAACGGAAATTTGCTTATTCTGATTGATCACTGGGGAAGCGCGCCGGTCATAAGCCCTCCCATAAAGATTGAGTCCGGCAAGACCGACTGGATCGAAGTAACGCTTAACGCCAAAGGTGTCGCTGTCTCAATCGATGGAATTAAAGTTGTAAAGTCTCGAATGCCAGCCTATCTAACAACCCGAGAACAAATTATGTTTGGCGAAAATAATATTGGGGGAAGCACGACGGGCACGCGATTTTCAGGCACGTTATTACGATCCGCGATTGAGCAGAAGTGATCCGATCCTGTAAGTTCAGATGTCGAACCCAATTTTTTCATCCACGATGAATCGCGGGCGCTGCTTGATTTCGTCGTACATGCGCCCAATATATTCTCCAAGGATTCCTGTGCAAATCAGCTGAACACCGGCCAACAGCAGCACGAGGATAACAAGGGTTGGATTTCCGAGAGGAAAAGAGCCGCCAAGCAGTTTCATCATGCCGTACGTCAACGCGATGAGAAACGATAAGCCCACGATACAGAATCCTAGAATGGTGCTCAGCCAGAGGGGAGATCGTGAGAAACAAATAATCCCATTGATGCCAATGCTTAAGGAACCCCAATATCGGTTGTAGTTTCCTTTGCCCGCTTGTCGCGCTGGTCGGGTGAATGGAATAGAAATTTGGCGAAATCCGACAAGGGCCACCATGCCGCGCAAAAACCCATGGGATTCTTTCAAGCGCAGCACTTCCGTGACGACCCGGCGGCTCATGAGGCGGAAATCTCCGCCATTACGAGGAATTTCAATGCCCTCCGCAATACGATGGATGACTCCGGACCCGACGTAGGTGATGATGCGTTTGGGCAACGTCTCCCCCGCGCGATTTAGACGCTGTGCGAAGACAACGTCAAATCCTTCATGCCACTTGGCCACCATCGCCGGAATAAGTTCCGGGGGATCTTGAAGATCGACATCCATCACAATAACAGCATCTCCGCTGGCGTATTGGATGCCGGCTAGCGTGGACATCGGTTGGCCGAACCGTCTGGAAAATTGAATGAGTTTGATGCGCGCATTCGTCGCGCGGGCCTGAAGAATGATGTCGCGGGTATGATCGGATGAGGGATCGAGCGCAAAAATGATCTCATAATCCGGCGTCAGCGTCTCTACGATCGGAATCGTTTTTGTTAAGTACGGAACAATGTTCTGTTCTTCGTTGTAGACAGGAACGGCGATCGATAGTTTCATCATCAAAAGGTAAAAATTGATAAAAAGTTCATAGTGTGAGGAAATTGTACCAATGATATTTGGAACGGAAGAAAATCCGGGAAATCATATACTCTCGCCATGAATTTGAAAACCGCAACGCTTCGTGCATTGACGTGCATCGCGGTAACCCTTTGGATGTCCGGCAGTGCTCATGCGGATCACGATCAGTCCGGCTCAGTCCCTGGTCCTAGAAAACTTAAGGACAAAGGAATTCTCGCCGTCGTGGTTGAGTTGGGGCCATTCCTTATTAACAGTCTTTATCTCTCTGGGGAAGGTCCGGGACGAATTCGAAGTATTAGCGTTGAAGAATTGATCGCAAACCAAAAAACAATCTGGATTGAACCCACTGAAGGAATGAGCAAAGAGCTTGTTGCTTTGAATGAAGGAAATCCCTCTTTTCAAGCCGCGAACCCGCCAGGAACGCAGTTTCCTGTATCGCCTCTTCTGCGGGAACCCGAACAACACCGCATTAATCCGGCAACGACAAAAGACGCCTTGTACTGGGTCCGGGGCGCTAAGCTTGAAATCGTCGATGAAAAGGGACGCATTTTGGAACGGCCGGAATTTTTGTGCCACAGCCTGATCACCTTGGATAAAGCCAAGCACGAGGAGTATTTTGCAAAGTCTTCCGTCATGTCACCGGGCATCCTTTTTAATTTCAGCCAGGGGATTACCCAAATTCTATTCCCGAAAGACTATGCCTTACCGCTCAATAGCCATGAACGTCTCCGGTTCGATTATAAATCCTTGAACCGCACCTCGGACCAATCCCGACACATCAAATGTCGATGGACTCTGTACTTATTAGCGGACAATCCGCTAGCCCGGTCGATCAAACCTTTAAATTTGCTCCACTCGGGGGTTAACGTCGTCATTGGCGGCGCCGATGACCCGAACCGTCTACTTCCCACAGGATGTGGTGCACGGTGCGCCCTGCATGTGATGGGAAAAGACGCGCCCAATGACATGCTGCATCGAAAGCTTAACGCCCCTTTCGATAAAAATGAAAAAGGTCAGGAGATCACTTGGCATTGGGTGATTCCTCCTGGGAGACATAGTTACCGAACATGGCTTCCGGAGAACTACTTTGAAGACCAAGGCCCGATCCGCGCTGCGGGAGCGCACGTGCATCCGTTCTGCGAAGAGATGTCGTTGATTGAAGTCCGCCCGGGTCGGCCAGATAAAAATGTCTTCACGATTTATAGCCAAACAGATTCGTCGCACGGCATCCAGATTGCGCACATTGATTACCTGACCTGGCCTAACACGGGTATTCTCTTAGACAAACATGCGACCTATGGCTGGGAAGTCACCTATAACAATACCTCTGGCGTGGATCAAGACTCGATGGCATTCGCGACACTGTACTTTGACAATCTCAATTTCCAAAAGCCCGGTTGGGCGCTTTAATCCTTCCCGCCCGCAAGCCTTGAATTGCGTAATTTCCCAGAATTGCGCATAATAGGCGCACCCGCATGATTTTTTCGAAACGATTCATCGCCTCTGTTTCCGGAAGCCTCACCTTTTTGACTATCTCTCTAGCTGGTGTAGTGCATGCGGCTCATAAGCCTGCCCTGCAATATGCCGGCATCACAAGTATGCAAACCTTTGCTAAACCCTCATTGCCTGTTATTGGAAAAGCGGGGTCAAGTTTCCAAGATCCGACGTTCGGTAGTCGGTTGCTGCGCGTAACGGATCCTGATACGTTAACCTCCGCGGGGCCTGCGCAGGGGGCTTCGTTTGGGACGCCTTTGTACGGGGAACCGAACGCATGGAATGCGGATAATTCTATGTTTTACGTTGAAGGGCAAGGACTGTTGATCCCGTATCATTTTGACTCTAGCCACTTTAGTATTTCACGCCTTGACGACCCCGCACATCCCGGAGAAACATTTGCGCTCAAGGCGCAAGAAGATGCCACCTTTAGTTTTAAGGATCCTAATATTCTTTACTTCAAGGAAGAAGAAGAGCTTAAAGCGTACGATTTTAAAGCCGGTCATCCACGCGATCTCGTGAATCTGACAAAACTTCATCCCGGATCGACCAAAAGCCTAGGGCCGTTATCGGTCAGCGCGAATGAAAAACTATGTGTTCATTGGGGCGGTGAGAAAGCGGACTCGAATTTTTTGGTATTGGTGTACGACGTGGAGAAACAGCAGACCCATCTTCTGGATACGGATGCCTCCGTCATTGATGGACGGCCTTTGCCGCCCGAGCAGCGGATTGGCGGGTATGTGCATTATGCCTGGATCGACAAGTCCGGCGATTTCGTTGCGGTGATGTCAACGGCGCCCTATCAAATCTATATTTGGGATCTCGCGCTGAATAGTATAACGAAAGTTGACCCAGCGGGCCGTGGCCGCAAAGCCCTGGGTTATGGATGGATGATCAACGACGGTCTTTTACCGCCCAATTTTAAAGGTCGTTGGCTGATTCGACCCTTAAAGGGAAAAGGGCTTGGTCATCCTAAAGCGTTGATGCAATTTTCGGAGCCGTTTCAATATGAATCAAATTTAAGTTGGAATCAAGTCGGGCGCGATCATGCCGCGCCCGTTCTTATGACGACATTTCACGACGAACAACGGCCCGTGCCTTGGGGCCCGTTGGCGGACGAAATCTTTGCTTTGGCGACGGATGGCTCCGGACATGTTTGGCGATTTGCGCATACCCGTGATAGTTATAAGGGGGACTGGCTGGACCAACCCAAAGGAAATCTTTCTCAAGACGGGCGATACTTTTTATTTACATCAAACTGGGAAAATACATTAGGTACGGGACGCCGAGATGCGTTCCTGTTGGAACTACCGCTTCGAAATCAATAAATTCGCCATCGATCGCCTAAGACCTTAAAAAAGGGTGTAAATAAAAGGGGCGAGCGGCGACCCCGAGAATATAATCAACCCCGCAAAAATAAAAATGACAAGTAACATGGGAATAAGCCACCATTTTTTATGTTGCTTGATGAAAATCCACAGCTCGTTTATAAGACTTACGCGATTCATTCCGGCAATTATATATAAGGAATCACGCACATCTATATACTAGGTATTCCCGCTTTACTCCTGTCGCTCTCCTTGATGGCCCATCTCCTTAGTCTCTATTGATTTCAAACGACTTATTCTCAGGTATTCGTGGGAAGCGATTTGATATTTAAAGAGAGGTTCGAGGATAAATGTGGGATTCAAACTTTCCGATGGAACCGGAAGGTCCGTGTCATACCGCATATGCTGCATGACTAAAATGTCGCGAAGCGTGTAGTGAGAAATAGCCGATTGAATCGCCGGGATGCTATTATTTGCCGAGTCAAAATCCAATGCTTTCCATCCTAGAGTTGTAAAACGCCAAGGAAAATTAGCAATGATCAAAATCCTCTTATCCTCTTGATTCTTCAATACATCAAATTCAAATTCTGAATCTATGTTGATAGGATGCCGAAGTAAAAAAGACCCTTCAACGGCGATCGGATGGTAAAGAAAAAACGTGCAAAACGATGCTCCTAAAAGCCAAGGGGGCCAGTTCTTCATGAACTTTTCTCGTGTGAATGTCATGAAAATGGGAGATAGCGCGAGGGCTATCGTGAAAGGAAGGAAGTAACGGATCGAGACCACATTGGTATACGTCCCCGGCCACCAAAAGGACAGCATGAGGATCAGATGGAATAACAAACAGGTATAAACAATCACGATAAAATGCTTCTGGGAAATCGTTGAGAAACTTCGTTTCCGGATGAACACATCGATCAATAGGAACGAAAAAATCAAAAAGCCAACGATGTGTAATACATTGGGATAGGGCAATTGAAAACCAAAATCAAATTGGCTCCGGATAAATAGGGGCGCGTTATCCTTGAAATGAGACCAGCTGAAAAGCGGGTCGTTGTTCATGGCTCCGAAACTGGTTTTATCATGGATCATTCGCTGCCAGACTAGGGGAAGTACGAGAAGCGGCGTCCATCCAATGATAGGCAGCGAATCTTTAATATGGTTCCGGTTGACGTATCCGAGCGCGAAAAGCAATGTCATCACGAAAATAAAATAAAACGGAGACTCTTCGCGAACGCTGGATAGCATTAAAAGGGTCATCCAAAGAAGCGTAAATTCCTCGGTTCTCCGGTTTTTCATGAACGAATAAAGAATGACAAACACAATTCCAATGAGCAATGTGGCCATCATATCGTTCGAGCCGGAACGCCCGCAGAATGAGAACACGGGACAAGAAGCCAAAAATAGGGTCGCCGCGCAAGCCAGAATACGACCGCTATAAAGGCGCGTACATATAAAAACCGCGCAAAGACAAAATGCCATCAAAATAAAATTGAGGATGAAAACGTTGCCATCGTGAAGCCCAAAAAGCGTGTGAATTAAGCTGAGAATAAAAGGGAATAAAAAAGGTTTTATATCGATATAAACATGTGTTGGAAAAATGGCATCAATGTCCGAGGGGAAATAGATCGCCCAAATGCTTTTGCTGAAAGCCATAGACTTGGAAACGCCGAGCGCATGCATTTCTCCCGTGGATGCATTGACGGATGCTTTAACGGAAATCGCAATAATCGCTGCCACCAGGCAGGGAAATAGCAATTCAAACATGTATTTCATGGGCACTTCCTGAAAAGAAAAAATAGGATAACGATCAAGATAGGCATATAACGAAATAATCCATACGCACACAAGTGCAAAAATGTAAAAATACGCCTCATGAATAAGATGAGCGTATGCTTTATCAACGTGTCCCCATGTCGTCATGATGATCAGTGCTGCGAAAGTTGTCGATAAAAATAATGTTAAAAAGCCGATTTTCCGCCTGGTCATAATGAACTCGAGAATAGCATTAACATCGGGTGCGTACAAGAATAGCCCCTGGGCTTATGTGTTTTTAATTCTCATTGGTCTAGGCGGCGGATTGCTCATTGCCGAGTTGCTTCTTAGAGTTGTCCCTAACAACACGGTAACCAATATTCGCCGATGGCAATATATGCATGACCGCGCTATTGTCCAATTTAAGTTCGGGGAACTCGATCCGGATCCCGCCATTGGATATCGGTATATTCCAGAGACGCAAGGAATTTTTGAAAATTTGGAATTTCGCACGCACGTGCGATTTAATCGATTTGGGTTCAGGGGGCCTAATGTGTCTAATACGCCTGACCCGGGGCGGCGTCGTATCCTGGTGTTAGGGGATTCTTATGCGTTTGGGTGGG
>Ga0206939_10170_pt1 | contig 12510 bp, 12 predicted proteins | sample Alteio_BWOrgHeat_10_FD_152921 | JGI IMG/M metagenome (GOLD analysis project Ga0206939, IMG submission 152921) | Enriched cells from forest soil in Barre Woods Harvard Forest LTER site, Petersham, Massachusetts, United States -... | ecosystem: Environmental > Terrestrial > Soil > Temperate forest >... | reverse complement strand
CGTGTTCGGGCCGATATGCGCGCGAATTTCGGCGTTCGATCCGATGGCGAGAAATCTGCCGTCGAACCCGATGGCGACAGCCTCCACCACGGACACTTCGCCGACGGCGGCGTCAACGAACTCTACAGAGTGAATCTGAGCGAGGCGAAGAGCATCGCCGAGATCGTGGAGAAGGTCGCCGAGCGGGCCAAAGCGCTGAAACCCGGCGATTGGATCCAAGGCAGCGGCTGGGACGAAAGCAAACTCACCGAGCTGCGCTATGTACACGCGGCCGACCTGGACAAGGTCACTCCCAAAAATCCGGTGTGGCTGGTGCACACGACGGGACACTACGGCGTAGCCAACAGCGTTGCCCTGAAACTCGCTCATATTTCGCACACAACAAAAAATCCAAAAGCGGGCACGATTGACCGCGACGCGCAAGGCAAACCGACCGGCGTGCTCAAAGAAGACGCGATGCTCGCGGTTACGAGCCTCATCCCCGCGGTGACTGCGGACGAGGAACACAACGCGATTCTACACATCATCGACGCGCTGCATGCGGAGGGCATGACCGCCATAAAGGAAGGCGACATCCTGCCGCACACCTGGGACGCGTACAAGCGCGTGCTCGACGAAAACAAGTTGAAGGTGCGCGTGTTCACGTTGTGGGACGTCGGCAAGACGCTGGACTCGGGCCGCGCGACGCTGGCGCGCATCAAGGCGCTGCCACTGCCTCCTCGATCGCTGGGTGAAGGAGTGCTGCTTTCGGGCGGCGGGAAACTTTACATGGATGGCAGTGGCGGCGGGCGCACCGCGTGGCTCTACGACGACTGGCACGTGAAATCGACGGAGATCGATAAAGGCAACAAAGGTTATCCGGCGATGGATGTGGATACCTACAAACAATTGGTGCGGATGTATCACCAGGCAGGAATCCACATCGGCACGCACGCGATCGGCGATCGCGCGATCGATACGGTTGTGGACACGTATGCCGAAGTGCTGAAGGAAACGCCGACGCACGGGCTGCGGCACAGCATCATTCATTCGAACATTCCGACGGATCACGCGCTGGAGACGATGGCGGCGCTGCAGAAGCAGTACGACGCCGGGTATCCCGAGTTGCAGGCGCCGTTCATGTGGTGGATCGGCGATACGTATGCGGGGACGTTTGGTCCGGAGCGGTCGGCGCGATTGATTCCGCTGAAGACGATGCTGACGCGAGGGATCGTGTGGGGCGGCGGGTCGGATTATTTTGTGACGCCGTTTGCCGCGCGATACGGGATTTGGGCGTCGGTGGCGCGTGAGACGTTGAAAGGTGTGTACGGAGCGCATCCGTTTGGGATGACGGAAGCGGTCGATGCGCGCGTTGCGCTGCGATCGTATACGGAGTGGGCGGCGCACCAACTATTTTTGGATGGCACGGTGGGATCGATCGAACTCGGTAAAGATGCGGACATCGCGGTGTGGGATCGCGATATGTACACGGTGCCGGCGGGTGATTTGAAGGACATGAAATGCGAGATGACGTTGTTTAAGGGCGAGATCGTTTTTCGGGCGGATACGACGCCGGTTACGGTGACCGATCCGAAGCCGGCGAATCCGGCGGCGAACGGCGCGGCCGCGACTAAACCATGAGTTGAGTGGGGTCTGACATTCAGAATGATTTGATCGTTGGCGTGGACATTGGCGGGACGAAAGTAGCCGCTGGTTTGGTCGATCATTCGGGCACGATTGTGGCGCAGAGTCGGACGTTGATGGTCGCGAACGATGCGTTGCGTGGATTGGCGGCGGTTGCGGCAGCGATTGAGGAGCTTCGTTCTCGCTCGGGCTCGGACGATGGATTTCAACCACGCGCCATCGGCATTTGCGCGCCGGGACCGCTCAATCCGCGAACCGGTATGGTGATTAACCCACCGAATTTGCCCGGATGGCATAACTTTCCGCTCGCCGAAGAAATTCGCAAGCTCTATCCCGCCGCAAAGGTGAAAATCGACAACGACGCCAACGCGGCAGCGCTCGCTGAAGCGAAATGGGGCGCAGGACGCAATTATCGCAACGTGTTTTATGCGACGATCGGCACCGGAATCGGCACAGGTTTCGTGATCGACGGCAGGGTCTACCATGGCCGAACGGGACTTGCGACCGAAGGCGGGCACGTTGGCGTCGATTTGCACGGGCCGCAATGCGCCTGTGGCAAGCGCGGATGCATCGAAACATTGGCGGCGGGACCAGCGATCGCGCGGCGGGCTCGAGGGAAGCTCGCAACGCTGAGGGCCAGCGGTGATCGCGCGAAGTCGGCGCTCCTCGAAATGGCTGGTGGGAAGCCCGACGCCGTGACCAGCGAAATGGTCGCAAAGTGCTACGCCGAGGGCGACCCGCTTGCCAAGGAAGTCATGCAGGAAACGCTCGATCTGCTCGCGTACTGGCTCGGCAACGTCATCGATTTGCTCGAACCCGACGTGATCGTGATTGGCGGCGGCGTGTCTTCGATGCTCGCGCCGTTCCTGGAAGAAATTCGTGCGCGTTGGGTCGGCGCCTGTCTCAGCCCATACCCGCACGAAACACCCCTGGCACTGGCGCACTACAAAGAAGACGCCGGTATTGCGGGTGCAGCCGCTCTTTGTGATACAAATTGACCACGTTCACCATGAGGTGATGGATGGCACAAACGACCGTAAGCTCCACGTCTGTGAGCTCTTCCGGGGATACCATCGAAAACTATCGCCGGCCCCTGGCGATGGTCACGACGCTGTTCTTCATGTGGGGCTTCCTCACCAGCCTGAACGACATTCTGATTCCGCATCTGAAGACGGTGTTCGATCTGAATTACGCGAAGGCCATGTTGATCCAGTTCGCGTTTTTTACGTCGTACTTCGTCTTTTCGCTGCCGTCGGGCAAATTGATCGACAAGGTCGGCTACAAGAAGGCGATGGTCGCGGGTTTGTTCACGATGGGCATCGGCGCGCTGCTATTTCTTCCCGCGGCGAGCGTTCCGTCGTTTCCCTTCTTTCTCACAGCGCTGATCGTGCTCGCAGCCGGCATGACGATTCTTCAGGTTTCGGCGAATCCTTACGTGGCGATCCTCGGCCCCGAAAAAACGGCAGCGAGCCGGCTGAATCTCGCGCAAGCGTTCAACTCGCTCGGCACAACGATCGGACCGAAGCTCGGCGGCATGTTGATTCTGAGCGGCGCGCCTCTCGCCGCCGGAGCGATAGCCGCGATGTCTGCGCCGCAGTTGCAGGCGTACCGAGTCGAGCAGGCCTCGTCGGTCAAGATGCCGTATCTCGTTTTCGCGTTGGCGTTGATGGCGCTTGGCGTGGCGATCGCGCTGTTCAAGTTGCCGGCAATCGCGAGCGTCGAGCAACGGTCCGGAGCCGTTCACGATTCGATCTGGCGCCACACGCACCTCATCCTCGGCGCAATCGGAATTTTCGTCTACGTCGGCGCTGAAGTTTCGATCGGCAGTTTCCTTGTGAATTATTTCAGCCAGCCCGACATTGGAAATATCTCGGAGCTGGCCGCGGCCGGCCTGCTTTCCTTCTATTGGGGCGGTGCGATGGTGGGCCGGTTCATCGGTTCGGCGCTGCAACAAAAAATCGCGGCGAACAAGATTCTTGGCGTTGCGGCGATTGTGGCAGCACTGCTGGTTATCACATCGATGCTGACATTCGGTCACGTCGCGATGTGGACCATCATCGCGGTCGGCCTCTTCAACTCCGTGATGTTCCCGACGATCTTCACGCTGGGAATCGAAGGACTCGGCCCGTTGACCGGTGATGGATCAGGCTTGCTGGTGGCGGCGATTGTGGGCGGCGCGATCATCCCGGAGCTACAGGGCATCATCGCGGATCGAATCGGCATCCATCACGCCTTTTTCCTGCCGATTCTTTGCTACATCTACATCGCGTATTTCGCATTCGTCGGCTCGCAGAAGAAGCAACCTGTCCGCGCTGCCGCGTAACAGATTCGAATCCCGAGCGATTCGCATTTCAGACGCGCACGACTCCGTCGCTACTTCATTACTTCGTTGCTTCTTTACATCGCTCTTTAATTCTTGGCGACTTTCCCATCGGCCACCAGTCGGTCCAGCCACCGCTTCGCCTTCGCCGCATCCGGCCGATCGCCATGATTCTTTAAGTAGTCGCGCAACACCTGAGCTGCCTCATCAAATTTCGCGGTCGTCACCAACGCCTGCGCCTCCAACAACGCAATCTCCGGCGCTTTCCCGTTCGAAGCCGACAGCGCGGCCTGCGACATCTTCACCGCTTCCGGATATTTCTCGCTCTTGTAGTAGGCCTGCGCCAGCGCGTACTGCGTCTCCCAATCCGGATTCCCCGCGTTGATCTCGAGCGATTTCTCCAGCTTCGGAATCGCCTCGTCATACTTTCCCTGATCGCTCAGCGCCATTCCCAGCGCCGCCTGGGCGCGCGCGTGCGTCGGATCGATCTGCGTCGCTTTCTCCAACACATCCTCGGCATCCGCAAAATTGCGCAGATTCAAATCCACCACACCCTGCAAATACAAAACATCCGGATGCCCCGGCGCCAGATTCATCGCCTCGCCGGAATATTTCTGCGCGTCCTTGATTTTCCCTGCGGTAAGCGCCTGAAGTCCTTTTTCAAACGCTTCCTTCGCCTTTGGCGCAAGCACCGGCCCCGCCGGCACACCCGTCGTTTCATTCGACTCGGCCTTGCGCTTTAGTAAAAACTCCACCTCCGTCTTCAGTGCCACCGGAATCGCTACGTCTTTCTGGCTGCTCTCGTAACCCGTCGCCGTAACCTGCACCGAATATTCGCCTGTGGAAGGCAGCATGAAAAACACGCGCCCCTTGCTCGTCTGCCCCTGATCCATCGGCATGCCGGACCGGTATATCCTCACAGTCGCCGGCGTCCCAATCTCCGCGCCACCGCTGTCGCGCACCGTCACCGAAATCTCCGGCCGGTCCCCCCGAAACATGTTCGTCTCCGCCGACGAATCCTGCGCCAGGGTCGCTGTGGCCGCAGACAACGTAGCCGCTGCTACGACAGCCGATACGACCAATACTCCACCCAAATTTTGTCGATTGAACAACGAAGAGAATCGCATGACACGCCCCAAAACAACTCCACACCGTTACCCGAAGCCTAGTCCCCTCCCCACCTACCGTCAAGCACCGCCAAGGACCAGACGCACATGGCCAAATCGCGCCATCCGGGAGTAAAATCCCGGTATGGACATTCGTCTTAAACCCGAAGTCGAAGCAATGATTCGCGAAGACTTGGCCCGGGGCCCGTATAAGTCGGCGGAAGAGCTAGTCGAGCAGGCCGTATCTCAATTGCACGAATGCGAAGACTGGCTGGCGCAGCATCGAGAAGAAGTCGCACAGAAGATAGAAGAAGGGTGGCAGTCCGCCAAGCAGGGTCCTCTAATGGACGCCGAAGAAGTCGAGTCCGCGATGGAAGCGCACATGAAAGCTTGGCCAAACACCGACCGTAAGGAATGACGGCTTATCGCTTCAGTCCCAGAGCGTTTCGGGACTTAACGCAAATCGGCGATCACATCGCATCTGACGATGCTGATGCTGCAAGGCAAGTCGTGCGAGCCATCTACGGGACCTGCCGATCAATCCCCCTGACACCATTGGCCGGTGTTACCCGCGAAGATCTAACATCGCGTCCCGTTCGTTTTCGTCTCCTGCTTCCATACCGCACCTACTGGATCATCTACGATCCAGCTTCGACTCCAATCGAAATCATCCGTATCCTTCACACAAGTATGGATATTCCGGCTGCTCTACGTTAGCTCTCGGCATTACGAGGCTCCGCCGCACCTGTGCTATTGTCCCTCGGGCTTCACCAGGAGACTCCTCGATGAGACTTGGCCTTTCCTCCGCCGCGAGCGCCTTACTCTTCACCGCACTCCTCGCCGCCGTCACCATTCGCGCCGCCAGCTCCGCTCCCACCCTGAAGATCGACACCGGCAAACTTGAAGGCAAATCCGACGGCACGATCTCCGCCTTCCTTGGCATCCCCTTCGCCAAGCCGCCCGTCGGCGATCTTCGCTGGAAGCCGCCCGTCGCCCCCGTCAAATGGAAGGGCACCCGCAAAGCCATCGGCTTCGGCTCGCGCTGCATGCAAGGCGCAATTTACGACGACATGATCTTCCGCGACCCCGGCATCAGCGAAGACTGCCTCTACCTCAATGTCTGGACGCCCGCCAAGCTCGACAAAGGCAAATCTAAGGACAAGCTTCCCGTCATGGTTTGGATTTACGGCGGCGGCTTCTCCGCCGGCGCAACCTCCGAGCCTCGTCAGGACGGCACCAATCTCGCCAAAGAAGGCGTCGTCGTCGTTTCGATGAACTATCGCCTCGGCATCTTCGGGTTCTTCGCCCACCCCGAGCTCGCCAAGGAAAACAGCCACAACGCCACCGGCAACTACGGTCTGATGGATCAATCCGCCGCCCTCCAATGGGTGAAGCGCAACATCGCCCAGTTCGGCGGCGATCCCGGTAACGTCACCATCTTCGGCGAGAGCGCCGGCTCCTTCTCCGTCAGCGAACAGATGGCCTCGCCCGTCTCCAAAGGCCTCTTCCACAAAGCCATCGGTGAAAGCGGTGGCGCATTCGCCAGCCACGCGCTCCCCATGCTCAGCAAAGACCAAGCCGCCGAAGAAGGCGCTAAGTTTGCCAAAGATCACTTGAACGCCGACACGCTCGCCGCCCTGCGCGCGCTGCCAGCGCAAAAAGTTCTCGACGCTCAACTCGCACTGAAAGGCGAAGGGCGCTTCGCTCCCAACATTGACGGCTATTTCCTGCCCGAATCTCCCGAAGCGATCTTCGCCGCCGGAAAGCAAAGCGACGTCCCGCTCCTCGCCGGATGGAATCGCGACGAAGGTAGCTTCGGCATGCCCAAAGACGGCAATTACGTCGGCGCGCTCAAAGGCATCGCAGCGAAAGACTTCACCGCAAAGTCCGACGAGTTCCTCAAGCTCTACGCCGCCGACGACGACGCCCAGGCCAAACGTTCGCTTGAAGACTATGAAGGTGACTACTTCATCGCCTTCTCGACCTGGCGATGGATCGACGCCCAACTCAAAACCGGCAAATCCCCCGTCTATCGCTACCGCTTCGACCAGGATCACCCGAAAGATCCGAAACGCGGCCCCGAAGAGACCGGCGCCTACCACTCCGCCGAAATCGAATTCGTTTTCGGCGCGCTCGACTCTGAAAACTGGATCAGCTGGCGCCCCGAGGACCACCAGCTTACCGACCTCATTCGAAAATATTGGAGCAACTTCGCCAAGAGCAGCGACCCCAACAGTTCCGGCTTGCCCACTTGGCCGAAATACAACGCCGACACAGGCTATGAGGTGATGCACCTCGACGCCAACCCCAAGGCGCAAAAGGACATGCACCGCGCCCGCTACGAATTCCTTAGCACATTCTGGGCAAAGTAGCCGCCGCCCGCTCAACATCCCAGCAGCTCAAACAACTCCGCCGGCAAACAAAAAGGGGCGCGCATAAGCGCGCCCCTTCCATTTCCATCGTTTATAAACGGATGTCATCCTGAGCCGTCCGAAGGACGGCGAAGGATCTCAACGTCAGCCTAACCTCGATCGCAATACGTGCATACACACCAACGCAACACGCCTCTTCTCGGCGCTTTCGACTTTCAATTGTCGACTGTCAACTTTTTCGTTGGAATGAAAATCAAAACCCCGCGCCACAACGCGCGACAGCGTCCGCCCCTACCAAATATGCAAAATCGAATGCCCCAGAACGTAACCAGCGCCAAACACGCCGATCAACACCACTCCCGACCACAGAATCAGCCCGAGAAACGCCCAAGCCAATTCCTTCTTGTCGTCTCCCGCTTTCGCAGGACTCGCAGCCCTTCTCGAATCGTTTGGAGTGGTCTTTGTTCCTTCTAGGTCCATGAAGTTGACTCTGCGGATGGCTCCAGTGGATGAAGCGCTTTCTGGTTCTGCACCAATTCATACGTCTTTTGCAGCAATTGCTCAAACTCCGCGTCCGTAATCGCTCGGTCGCTTATATGTGACTCACTCACCGTTGCCATGTTCGTTCCTCCCACGCCACGCCTGCCTTTGCGGGGTCAAGAAGCAGCTCGCAAGCCACTTCATGCACGTAGGATTCCAATTCTTTGCTTCCTCTTCGCCCCTCCAATCGCTTCAAAACAAAGGAAAAACTCTTCCCGCCCTCTTGCTCTTTGTCAAACTTGAGAAACTCGTCTCCAATCAGAGACGGCAACGAAAAGACATTCGCATCCGAAAGGTATCAGTACTCGCTCCGTCGAAACGCTTGCTGCGGTAGGGATATGGCATGCCGCGCCCATTTTCATGCAGCCGCTCTCCGCAGATGTCCCCGCAGCGCCGCCAACCCCGCCTCCATATTGTCCCGCCCATACCCAATCCGGAACCGATCCGACGGTGTCGCCCCCAATTCCGACCGGTACACGCTCGCCGGCAGCAGCAACACGCCGCTCTCTTCCACCAGCCGCCGCGCAAATTCCTCCACGCCGTCCCGTCCGGTATACCGCGGATACCCGATGCACCCGCCGTCCGGCAGATACCACTCAAACAAGCCCGCGAACTCGGCGAAAAAAGTCGCCAACATCGGCAAATTTTTAGCAATCAGCGCCCGATTCCGCGCCAGAATCCGCTCGCGCGCCTTCAACGCAATCTGCGCCAGCAATTCGCTCGGCGCCGCTCCGCAGATCGACGTGTAATGCTTCATCCGCTCCATGCGTCCCAGCGCCTCGCGATCGCGGCTAGCCACCCAGCCCACGCGAATCCCCGGCAGCCCGTACGATTTCGACATCACGCCCAGCGAAATCCCGCGCTCGTATATGTCCGCGACCTGCGGCAGCATCATCTCCGGCCGTCGCTCGACGCCGCGATACACCTCGTCGCTGAAAAGATAAAGCCCCTGCTCGCGCGCCATCGCGACCAGCGCATCCAGCGTCGCCCCCGAAATCACCTTCCCCGTCGGATTGTGCGGAAAATTGAACGAAATGACCCGCGTGTTCGGCCGAATCGCGTCGCGCACCTGCTCCAGATCCAGTTCCCAGTTCCGCGCCGGATCGAGTGCAACCCCCGTCGTCTCGCAAATGCTCACCGGAACCGATTCCACCGACTGATAGTTCGGAATCACCACGATCGCATGATCATCGGGTCGCAGCAGCGCATGCATCGCCGCAAAAATCCCCTCCTGCGCCCCGACGAACGTCAAGACATCGCCGGCCGTAACACGCTCGTACGTCGAAGCAATCGCCAAAAATTTCGCCGGCACCCGATTCTTTTGCCCGCAAACCTTGCACTCTCGAATCACACTCATCTCAGTTCTCCTTCTTCCCAACTATCCGATGCGCAGCCCCTACCCCTCGACGCTACCCACGCGCTCCCGGTAGGGGCACGGCACCGCCGTGCCCCTCTTCGTCCGCCTCGCCAACCATCCGCAATTCGAACCGCAAAACACCCTCTTCGAACCGCTAAAGTACCTATTGACAAAGAGTTACAAATCGGTTATACTCCGCTATCGCGAAGATAGAAAGCTGGTAGTGTGTCTCTCGCATCCCTCGCGTGAGTTGGGCGGGAACAAACGTCCGTCAAGGGGATTGAGGCGAGATTTTGTATTGGGCGGGGCTGAGTCTAAACCCGCACCCTCTAAACCCGAGGGTGCGGCACCCAAGAGCTGGCTTGGTCCAACGGTTTGTCGATTTGGGCTTAATGGAGAGTAAAGAAGAATGACGGCGCGGATTTTGGATGGGACGAAGATTCGGGATCTGGTGTTTGCGGATCTGGCGGGCGAGATTCGGGAATTGGGCGCGAGCGGGATCAAGCCTGGGTTAGCGGCGGTGCTTGTTGGGGAGAATCCGGCGTCGCAGCTTTATGTGAAGTCGAAGATCGCGGCTTGCGAGCAGCTTGGAATGGCGAGCTGGCTTCACACGCCGCCGGCATCTGTCACGACGGCGGAGATGCTGGAGCTTGTCGCGAAGCTGAATGCGGATGATCACGTGGATGGGATTTTGATTCAGTTGCCGCTGCCGAAGCAGGTGGATACGAAGGCGGTGCTGGAAGCGGTTGATCCGGCGAAGGATGTGGACGGGTTTCATCCGGTGAGTTTGGGTGCGCTGGTGAGCGGGCGGCCAGGATTGGTGGCGTGCACTCCGGCGGGCTGCATGGAGATTTTGCGGCGCGGGGAGATCAAGATTGAGGGCGCGAACGCGGTTGTCCTGGGGCGCAGCGATATTGTGGGCAAGCCGATGGCGCTGCTGCTGATGCATGCGAACGCGACGGTGACGATTTGTCACTCGAAGACGAAGGACTTGCCGGAGGTTGTACGGCGCGCGGACATCGTCGTCGCGGCGATGGGCAAGGCTGGTTATGTGGCGGCGGATTGGATTAAGCCGGGCGCGACGGTCATCGATGTTGGGACGAACAAGGTGACGGATGCGGCGGAAGCGGAACGGTTGGTGGGGAAATTTCCGGCGCGGCTGGCGAAGTTCCGGGAAAAAGGATCGGTGCTGGTGGGAGATGTGCATCCGGATGCGGTGAATGTTGCGGGGGCGCTGACGCCGGTTCCGGGCGGCGTGGGGCCGATGACGATTACGATGTTGATGAGCAATACGGTGAAGGCGGCGCGGCTGCGGCGGGGGAAGAAGCTGGCCGGCGGGGCTGGCAATTCTCAGAGCGCGACTTCTTCACAGAGTGCCACTTCGGGCGCTCGCTAAAACTCTCAAATGCGAAAAATTGGGCTGACTGGTGGAATCGCTAGCGGGAAAAGTACCGTGGCGGCGATGCTGCGCGAGCTTGGCTTTGCGGTGATTTTTGCGGATGAGATTTCGCGGGGGCTGCTTCGTTCGGGAGAGGAGGCGCTCCACGAGACGATACGGGAATTTGGACCGGAGATTCTTGGGCCAGATGGGATGCTCGATCGGAAAAAATTGGCGGCGATTGTTTTTTCGGTGCAAAGCAAGCTCGACAAGTTGAACGCGATTATTCATCCGCGCGTTGAAGCGGAAATGCTGAGACAGTTTGGGGAGTTGGAGCGGGAAGGGCGGTCGGTGGCGTTTGTCGAGGCGGCGCTGTTGGTGGAAGCCGGTTATATGCAGGATCTCGATGGGCTGGTTGTGGCCTGGTGCAGGCCGGAGCAGCAGATGGAGCGGTTGATTGGGCGCGGGATGACGGAGAAGGAAGCGCAGGCGCGGATTGGGGCGCAGATGCCGGTGGAGGAGAAGTTGAAGTTGGCGACGTATCGGATTGATTGCTCGGGGTCGATGGAAGAGACGCGGCGGCAGGTGGGGGAGTTGGCGGAGAGATTGAGAGCTTGAGTCGCGGATTGGAATCGTGGCAAGTCGGCGGTGATCTTGGCGATATTTTCATCTAAACCCGTACCCTCTCAACCCTGAGGGTGCGGCACCCAAAACCCACCTTCTTGTATGATGTGCACGCCTTAACAGATTCAGACCAAGGACAAATTCATGTCGCAGAATTTTTTTCGTACGAAATATTTTGCTGCATTTGGTGTTGCGGCGTTGCTGACTATGTCGTTCGTGGCGTCGGGTGCGGTTGCGCAGACGAAGGCGCCGACGGCGAGGGAGATTGTTAAGGAGATACAGGATCACGTCGGGGTGGCGTGGCAGAAGGAGACCGTGGACACGTTTAAGGCGGGGAATCCGGATACCCCGGTGACGGGGATTGCGGTGACGATGATGGCGACGATGGATGTGCTGGAGCGGGCGGCGGCGAATCACGAGAATTTTGTGATTACGCATGAGCCGACGTTCTACAACCACCTGGATGTGCCGGAAGGAATGGCGGAGACCGATCCAGTGTGGGCGGAGAAGCGGGCGTTCATTGAGAAGCACAACATGGTGGTGTGGAGGTTTCACGATCACTGGCACATGAGGAAGCCGGACGGGATTCTTGAGGGAATGGTGCACGAGTTAGGTTGGGAGAAATATCAGCGCAAGGATTTTCCTTACGGATTTACGCTGCCGGAGACGACGGTGCAGAAGTTGGCGGCCGAGACGGGGACGAAATTGGGGAGCAGCGTTTTGCGCGTGGTGGGGAATCCGGACATGAACGTGACGAAGATTGCGTTGAGTCCGGGATCGGCGGGATTTGAGCGGGAGACGCATGCGTTGGAGCGGGATGACGTGGAAGTTTTGTTGGTGGGCGAGACGCGGGAGTGGGAGACGGTCGAATACGCGGCGGATGCGGTAACGGAAGGGAAGCGGAAGGCGCTGATTGTGATTGGGCATATTCCGAGCGAGCAGGCGGGGATGGAAGAGTGCACACATTGGCTGCAGACGTTTGTGACGAATGTGAAAATTGAATTTGTGCCGGCGAAGCAGCCATTCTGGTTGCCGAAATAAGTTTTTCGACGAGCTCGTTTCTTGAACTCGGAGCGAGCGGACATTAACAACCTTGCGGACATGGGGCGCAGCATGCTGCGCCCCTACATGAAGTGGCGATCGAAAATTCAAAAACGCCGGCAAGGGTGCCGGCGCTACCAGTTCGGAGA
>Ga0206939_10240_pt1 | contig 12528 bp, 16 predicted proteins | sample Alteio_BWOrgHeat_10_FD_152921 | JGI IMG/M metagenome (GOLD analysis project Ga0206939, IMG submission 152921) | Enriched cells from forest soil in Barre Woods Harvard Forest LTER site, Petersham, Massachusetts, United States -... | ecosystem: Environmental > Terrestrial > Soil > Temperate forest >... | reverse complement strand
TCCCGATTATAAGGAAGTTTACGCAGAACTGGCGCGCGTTCAGCAGATTACCGGAAACTTTGCGGCGGCGGCCGAAAACTGGGACAAAGCCGCGGACGCTTTTCCCGATAATCGCGCTTACCGGTTCCATGAAGCGGAATCCCTTTATTATGCGGGACGGCATAGTGATGCCGAAAAGGCCTTGCAGTCTCTTCTGGCCAACAAGCCTTACTGGCCTGCCATCGACTTTCTAACGGATATGGATCTCGCCCGTGGCGATAATCAAGCGGCTCGCGCCATGCTGGAAGATCATTTGAAAACGCCTAGCGTTGATGACCAGGGCCGCCTTCTCAAGTTAATCCATTTGGATGCGCGGGAGAACCGCCAAGACGGCGTAATTTCCGACGCCGATCGGTGGCTGGCCCTCGATCCTCATAATGGGACCGCGCTAATGTTCAAAGCCGACGCGCTGCAAAGCCAAGGCCATGACAAACAAGCGATCATGCTCTACCAGGACATTTTGTCGCTCAATCCGTCTTCACTTTCTGCGCTACGGTCCATGGCGAAAGCCCAGAATGCCAGCGGACATCCGCTCGACGCGGCTGAAACCATCCAGAGAGCGGGGAAGCGGTACCGAACCAAAAGGGGCGCGAGCGTTTCGTAGGTATGGTTATATGCCGGATCAAATACGAGCACGACGGCCCGGTCGGGTAATCCGACACGCTGTTCCAAACGTTTTTGGACATCGCTTAGGAGCATCGGATGGTAGCCTTCGCGGGCAAGTCCTTCGAACCAACGTTCATACGATGTCATCAAGGCCGCGGTTTTGGAAGGATCTCTGGGTATTTCCGGCATGTGCAAAACGAGGAACCAATCATAGCCCGCGGAAATCGCTGCGCGCGGCGCTTCAGTGACGGGTGTGGGCCGAAAAAAACTCAGCCAAAGAAGGACACCTGAGACCACTGTAATAATCCAGAATAAAAACCACTGGGTATGGTAGGTATCGTTCGGAAAATATTCTTCGCCAGTCAGCTCATTCATACGCGACTTCCCCAATGATTTCTAGGAATTGTGACAATGGCGTAATAGGTTTGCCAACACAAAGCCCCTATATAAAGTACCACAAAGGCCAAGATATACGGCCAGTAGCGTGATCGTGTGTAATAAAAAAAGACGCAAGCCAGGAGTACATTAATGAGGGCCAGGCCCGTGAGATAAGGCAGCGGGCTGACGGAAAGAAAAATCGGCAAATAAACAAGGGCCCGCAGCGCGATCAAGGGGGAAAAAAGCGTGATCAGGATTCCCAGATAAAAAGGAATGGCCGTCAGCGGATGCTTGCGCCAGATGAACGTGGAGGCGATGATGGTTTCACGCGCCCACGATTTTTTCCAACGCAGCTGCTGATGGAAATAGTCGTGCCAGGTGCGGGGCACATAGGTACGGCAAACAGCCCCGTGATGGAAAATGACGCGATGCGTGCGGAGAATGTAGTTTGTCAGGCTTCGATCGTCCCCGAAGGTCGCTTGCTGCCCTGCGAAAGATTGATTCAGCCAATCTGGCAGCACACGCAAGACGGAGATGCGGCGATAGGCGGCAAAAGGGCCGGAGCAGCAAGTCACGCCATTGAAAAGGCTCTCAGACGCTTTGATGACGCGCTGAGAAATCTGGTAGCGAACGACTTCCATTTTCGAGAAGAAATTATCTTTTTCCACGACGACGCTGATTTCGCCCGCCACCGCACCGATCGCTTTATCGTGGAAGGGCTGAACGATGCGGTACACTCCTTCTTCGTCGACAAGACTGTCCGAGTCCACGAACACCAAGATGTCGTTTTTGGCTTCCATGGCCCCAGTCGCCATCGCGTAGCGTTTTCCTTTATTTTCGGAATGCCTCAATACCCGCAGGCGGGGATATTCGTTGGAGAGCTGTGTTAAAAGCTCGGGAGTTTTGTCTGTAGACCCATCATCGATGACAATGACTTCGAAGAGGTGAGATGGATAGCGGGACTCAAAGGCATGCCGCACCGTTTCACGGATATGATTCTCTTCGTTTTTGGCGGAGATAATTAACGATACGGAAGGCATGTAGCCAACATCCTTCGGTTCCTTATAAAACATGGACATAGCGACGCGCAGGTAAACGTAGGTGCAAACCAAAAGACTATAGGTATTGGCGATCGGGGCCCACCAATAAAACATCACATTGCGGGCTTTAAGGATGCAGATGCCGATGGCGACGAGAACCGCCATCACGACGGCGGAAACTCGTTGAGGCCTTGTATCGACTTGTTGGGCCTGCTCAGGGATGAGCCGCGTAAATTTAATGCCCAGGGAATAACCCATGCCGTCTGCGGTGTCCACCCGGGCGATGGTGCCAGTCAATTTATACGATTTAGGGTGGAGGGTATATCCGAGTTGGGGGGGAACGTCCCAAACAACAATAGCCGAATCTCCTAATTGAAGTGCATGCTGTGTTTCAGCCTCAAAGCGGATGCCAGTGGCGCTCACATCACGAATTTTGCCGGCGATTGTCCGGTGACGGCTACCTTCCGGGACCACTAATTGCGCGTCTCCTGTCACTACCAAGCGTCCATATCGGCGCCGTTCGGAGGTTTCCCGCGATGTTTCGATTTCATTACCCATAACTAGGTGTCATTATCCCACCGCCCATCGTCGACGGTCAAGACCCAAAAAACAGGGGGTCTATTGCAGGATGTGAATGACTCCCATGAACAAGAGATAGAGGGCCACGATGTAATTCAGCAAGCGTGGCTGAAAAAGGATTGCCAATCCTGCGACAATTGATAAAACAGGTTCAAAGGTGATATGAGGATGAAAGGACATAGTAATAGCTCCTTCTTTAGACAATAGGGACCTCTAAAGGTAACAGTTTCTAGCGGGCTTGGGCGAGAAGTTCTTGGGAAGTGGCTGTCGACTCGAGGCTTAAGCGTTGACGGCGATGGTTCGGGGTTTCTTCTGAAATACTGGGATCTTGCGCGGGAAATGATTCTGCAATGGGAAGGCCAAGACGGCGGCGTGCTTGGTTCGGGGTTTCGAGAGCTTCGCCCTCGTCGGAATTTAGAGATCGCTGCCGAGGCGTTTCACCCCAGGTTTCCCAGGAAGCGGGCTTTCCAGTCAGCATAAGGTTCTCTGCCGCCAGTCCAGGAGAAGCAAGACCGGCGAGAAGAAGGACAACCCACACCCAAGGCGCTCCGTTGCGCATAGTAATGATCTGTTGAACGACAAGGTAAAGCTGTCCCTATTTGTTTGAGATTTCAAGGGGTATTATCGTTGCAATCCTTAAAAAAGAAAGCTCTAATTTATCATCTCAGGGAGGTGTACCATGGTTGACAATGCTGTCACGACACTCGTCCCAGAAAAAGAAGCCGCCGCTCCACTCCACGCCAAAGCCAACGCCAATGCCAATGCCCTTTTCGATTCCATCGCCCATGATCATTTAAGTGATTTCGAGGAATCGGAAAAATCTGCACTACAGACGTTTTTCAGCGTTTTATTAGTGTCAGGCTATACAGTCGCGGTACTCGTGGCCTTTGTTTTGGTATGGTCCGCGGCTGCCGCCATGATCAAAACGATGGCCCGATAAGCTTTATCCGGCACAGTGATTCCGACGGGGAATGAATATTTTTTAAGGTTTTGCGTCTAACTGTATGAAGCACATCTCATAAAGGAGGACTCGAACCATGTCTGAAATCTCGGAAGGCGATTACCGGGGAAACGTGATGCTCATCATCCGTCAAAACCCTCAGGACAAGTTCCCTTTTCAGTTCGGCGTTAAAAAAGCCAAGCTGATCTTGGAACATCTGGAAGACATCAGGAAGTTCGTTGTAAAGTACCCCGCATCGTAAGAGGGGCGAAGGGGGAGGGGCGACGAGGGAAAAACGTCCCCCTTCTCCTCTCACCCTTCTCCACTCTATAATGGCGTATGGCTTATTGGCTGATGAAATCGGAGCCGGACACTTTCTCTATTGATGATCTGAAGAAAAAGGGGGTCGCCGGCTGGGATGGCGTTCGGAATTATCAAGCGCGCAATAACCTGCGTACCATGCAAAAGGGCGATCAGTGCTTTTTTTATCACTCCAGTACAAAAATTCCAGCGATCGTCGGTCTAATGGAAGTGGTCCGCGAAGCCTATCCCGACTCTTCGGCGGATAAACCTGGTTGGGTGCAAGTCGATGTGAAATTCATCAAAGCGTTTTCCACTCCGCTTTCATTGGAAGACATCAAGGGCATGTCCGCACTCAAGTCCATGGTGCTTGTCAAAAGCAGCCGCTTATCGGTGCAACCGATCAAGCCTGAGGAATGGACATTTCTGCTCAAGAAGCTCGATAAATAAAGCGCTTTCTGTTTGCCCGAAAGTCCTTTTCTAAAATCGTTGACAGGACTGCCCACCAGGGCTAAACCTGGCCCACAATGAAGTCCTTTTTCACTGGCTTCCTTATTAAGAGCTTAATGGCCGTTCAAGTGACGGCCGAGTGCACTTACTTTCGGATCTCCGCAAAACTTCTTACGTGTGGAGTGGCGGATGAGAAAACGTTGAAGGCCATTGATCCTTATCAAGTCACTTCGGACGCGCCCGAGTTGGAAGAGCCGGTCAACAAAAATCTTTTGCAGGTGGTTTGTGATTGCGGCTACAGCTTGCAAGGATCCGATCCGCGCTGCGATGTGGATCAAAGCATGGAGAAATCTTCTATCATTGCCGCCGACGATCTCGAACATTCCTGCCGTCGAGGAAATCTTTTGTGCCACGATGTGTGCCCTTCTCGCCTTCCCTAAATAAAAATAATCGCTTCGACGGAAAAAAGATTGTTGACAGGGTTCTGTCGACGGTATAGAATGAATCCGCTTTAACAAGGTTCTTAATTACTGACGAGGAGGTGACATTAACATGGCAGAAAAAGTGGCGAAAGCTGGAGTGAAGCGGGCGGAGGGCTATCTCTATTTCATCGACAAACAGGGAGACGTCTCTCGGGCCAAGATGGCACGCGGCGGTAAAAAGGGCGGTAAGCCGGAGAAGGTCCAGAAAGTCGGCGTAAAGAAAGCGCCGGGTTATCTTTACTTCTTGGATAAAGCGGGAGATGTGTCTCGCGCCAAGATGAAAAGACGTTAATCCTCGTTTAAAAGATTCAAAGTCGTACAGAGCCCCTTTCCCCAGTCTGGATGTTACAGGCTGCGGAAAGGGGTTTCTGCGTGGATACGGCCAACGGCGAAAATGGAGAATGGAAAATGGCCGGACCCACGCCTACGATTGTCTATTCTCTATTCTCGCCGTATGCCGTAGAATGCATGCATGAATGAATCCTTCGCCAAAGACACGGACGGCTTTTTCGCGCGCCACTTCGACCGCAAAATTTCCGGCGCGATCAGCCGCCAACTTTTGAAGACCTCTGTGACTCCCAACCAAATCACGGTGGGCGTGACCGTCATCGGCATCGGTGCGGGCTATCTCATGGCACAGCCGGGCTATGCGGCGAAGGTCGCAGGATCTTTGGTATTTCTGCTCACTTCTATTCTTGACGGTTGCGACGGCGAGGTGGCGCGCGCCAAAAAAATGATTTCCAAAATCGGCGGGTGGCTTGATCTGTGGGGCGACAACGTCGTGCACGTCTCGGTATTTTACGGGCTCGGGCTTGGGCTTTTCAGAGATTCCGGCAGCGATGTGTATTTGAAACTCGGCTGGGCGGCGGTATGGGGAACTTTGATCTCGGCGTCGCTGGCGAGCTATCAAACCTGGCGGAAAGGTAAAAGCAGTTTTACCTCAGTGTCCGGCGATGCCGCTAGCCTCGAACACGCGTCCCGCTGGCGGAAACTTTTAGTCCAGATGAGCGATGCTTTGGCACGTCGGGATTTTGTATACGCCGTCGTGGTTTTGGCGATCTGCAATCTTTTGCCCTGGTTCTTATGGGCCTGCGCGATCGGGTCTTTGGTGTACGCCGCTGTTCTCGTGGGGCTGTCCCTCTGATGTTTTTTCATACGCCTATCGCGACCGCCTTCATGCTGTCTCTCCGAGCCGTTTATCACAAAGCCTTAGGGCCTACGAAGGAAGAAGGGTTCTGGATGAAAGTCGTGAGGATTCTCGGCGTTGTCATCGGGATCGCGATCGTCGTCTTCATCATCCACGAAGTGGGATGGTCTAAGATTGAACATTCTTTAGGGCTCTTAGGGTGGGGATACGGCATCGTCATCGTGTATCCTCTCAGCTGGATTCTTCTCAATACAGCGGGCTGGCGAATGGCCCTGCATGCTCAATACGCCAAACAGCAACCCCTCCGGCGACTGATGCAGATCCGTTTGGCCGGCGAAACGTTCAATTCTCTTCTCCCTTCCGGGTACGTCGGAGGTGAACCTCTCAAAGCAAAGCTTCTGGCTCGATGGATTCCAATGCACGAGGCGGCCTCGTCAGTCCTCATTGCCAAGGCTGCGCAAAGTGTCGGGCTCGTTTTCTTCGTCGGACTGGGTCTCACGCTCGGAGGTGGGAGCGGCCATGCGTCGCTTGCCCATCACCCCAAAACGATTATCGCGCTTGTCGTTCTAACGGGCGGTATTTTTATTTTCACTGTTCTTCTGACACGTCGCTCGTTCAGCCGGTTTGGTAAATGGCTTCATAATCTCACGGGACACCCTTGGCTGCAAAAACAGGAAGGAAAACTCCTCGCGCTCGATGATTCCATCGGCGCTTTTTATCGCGAAGGCAAAAGCCGTTTTCTCGGAAGCGTTCTTTGGCATATCGGAGGATGGACGGCTGGAGCGCTTGAGGTCGCGGTGATCTTTTTTATGATCGGCCACCGTATTAACTGGCGGGAGGCCTGGTTCATCGGCGCGATGGCGCAGCTGGCATCGGTCATCGGCCTTTTCGCGCCTGCGGGGGTTGGGCTATACGAAGGCGGGCATTATCTCGCCGCTTCCATCCTAGGGCTTTCGCCCGCGCTCGGCGTCAGCGTGGCGCTCATCCGGCGCGTTCGAGAAATCTTTTGGGATATGGTCGGCCTTCTTCTCTTCTGGAAACTTTCGAAAGCGGAACAACATGCGCAAAATCCCTAACCTCATCCTTCTCATCACTGTGGCGTCTTTTCAAAACAGTGTCGCGCACGCCGCGTCCGTCAGCTTTACCTCAAAGGAATTATTCCGCGTCCCTTTCGGTAAAAACCGCGAAGACTTGGGCGTTAAAATTGAAGGGGGAAATTTGCTCATCCCGCGGGATTTCACGTTGGATGCCGCCGGCCATTTTTATATTTACGATTCCAATAACCACAGAATCGCGCGTTATGCGCAGGACGGAACTTATGAGATGGGGTACAGTTACAGCGCCACCGCGGATCAAATTTTTGCGCATGCCGATTCCGTCGAGAATTTATGGCTTTTGATTAGTGATCCCACACAAGGTCTTTACTACGGCGTCTATGACAGCCATGGCAAACGCTTGAGGGAAGGCATCTTCTCGCAATATAACCACTACCAGCTTCACGTCGATGATAATGCCACGCTGCATATTATTCTCAGCTCCACAAAAAATTCGGGCATCACGCAAACGTTCTTCTTAGACGAAGACAGCTTGCTCATGAAAAAGGAAACTGTCGCACGCCCGCCGGAAAAACATCATCAGGTCCGGCGCAGCGATCATGTCTATTTCATTGATGAAGTGCCCGGCGGCTCATCCAAAGACGGACCGGTCAATCGGGTGACGGACGAATCTCATCGCGGCGTCGCTGACATTCAAGGCGATGTCATCTATATGACGGAATCCGGCGACGTCTACACGCGCGTAGGCGAACGGGAAATAAACGTTTATGACGCGGATGGGTCATTTAAAGGAAAAGCCCTATTAAAAGGCTTGAGTTCGGCCTGCGCCTCGATCCGGTTTGATTCGAGCGGAAATATCTATGAGCTCGACGGTATTCCCAATGATAACGGAAAATACACCTCCGATATGCCGGGGATGCGCTTAATTTATTGGGAACGGCGTTAGCGTCGTCGTCGACGACTACGTCCAGATTTGGACGGTGGTTTGGCGGGTGCGGAAGAAGACGGTTTTGATTTGGCGGCAGGTTTTTCCAAAGAGAGCAGCTTAAAATCAAGCTGGTGTTTAAGAACGTTAGCGGCAGCTAACTGAACCTTCACTTTTTGTCCCATCGAATACACTTGGCCCGAGCGTCGGCCACGGAGTTCCATTCGGGGTTCGTCAAAAACGAAATAATCGTTACCGAGCGTGGTCACATGCACCAAGCCTTCCACGAAAAATTCGTCGAGCTGAACAAAAATTCCGAAGTTCGTCACGCTGGAAATAACACCTGTGAAATCCTGCCCCACGCGCGATTCCATCAAGCGCACCTTTTGAATATCTAAAAATTCACGTTCTGCATCGACGGCAACGCGTTCTCGCCGCGAGGTGTGGGCGCAAATGATGGGCAATTCTTTCTTCCAATGCGCCTCACGAAATTTATTCTGCAGGCGCTCCTTCACGATACGGTGGACGATCAGATCAGGATAACGCCGAATCGGAGACGTGAAATGGGTATAGCAAGCCGACGCTAAACCGTAATGCCCCTTATTCATAGGAGAATAAACCGCCTGTTTCAGGCTGCGCAAAATCATAATGTGCACTAAGGCCTGAATAGGACTGCCCTGGCTCGCTTTAATCACGTTCTGAAGCGCCGAAGGGTGAGTGACATCAATATGTTTTGGTGTTCGAAGTCCCAGGACCTCGAGCGACTTCTGTAGTTTTTCCATTTTGGCGGCGTCCGGGGTTTCATGGACACGGTACAAGAACGGATGATCTTTCATGTGCCGCGCGACGCTTTCGTTGGCGAGCAACATAAAATCTTCGACGAGGCGATGGCTTTCCATACGCTCTCGGCGGCGAATGTCGGTTGGACGACCATCGAGTCCCGTGATGACATGCGGTTCGGGGAAGTCAAAGTCGAGTGATCCCCGTCCAAAACGTTTCTCGCGTAGGAGACGAGCGAGCTTTCCCATCTCAAGGACATCTGCCGCGATCGCTGGCGTCACCTGTTCCGGCATGCCACCCGTGAGGATCGATTCCACTTCTTCATAGGTGAAGCGTCGTGCGCTTCGGATAGCGCTTTCGACGACACGCGCGTCAATAACCTGTCCGTCGCGGTTGATGTCCATGATGCAGGACAGAGTGAGCCGCACAACGTCCGGACGTAAACTACAGAGATTATCAGATAGAGGAAAAGGGAGCATCGGAATGACCGTTCCGGATAGATACACGCTCGTGCCGCGGCGGTAGGCTTCGACGTCGAGTGCGGTGCCTTCGCCCACGTAATGTGCAACGTCGGCGATATGCACGCCTAATCGCCAGCCGTTCGGAATATGTTCGAGCGATACGGCATCATCAAAATCTTTTGCGTCCGCGCCATCGATCGTGAACACGCGGTGATCAAAGAACGTTTCGCGCCCGCGCCACCCGGCTTCCGGCACGTCATGGCCCCAGGCGTCGGCTTCCTTTACGACTTCAAGAGGGAATGCGTCAGGCAGCTCATACTTCCGGATAAGACTTTGCAGATCAACGCCCGGCGCGTCGCGCGGCCCGAGAACTTCCGTCAAAATGCCTTTAGCGGCTTCTTTTTCTGTTGCCCAAGTCACAATGCGCGCGGTGACAATATCTCCCACATGCGGAACGAGGCTTTGCAGGTCCGTCAAATTTACCATCGGCCCTTCGTCTTCCGGAACGACGACGGGGAGGTTGCCCATTCGCCGAAAAGCGCCAACGACAGTCTGATGCGAATGGACAAGAACTTGTACGATCTCACCGGATCGCCGCGGTTCCCCCGGCTTCGATGTCACGCGCGCCCGCACACGGTCTCCACCCATCGCCAGCCGCAAGCTCGGCCCCTGCACCATCACATCGCCCAGCGGCGGATTTTCGGAGAGCACAAAACCAAATTTACCTTTGAGCTGCAGCACACCCTCTTCAAACACCGGTTCTGTGCTCGGCGCGGAAGGGCGTGAGGGTTTAGAAGAAGTAGGAAGCTTTTTAAAAAATGGATGCCTGGGTTTGCTCATGTGTCAGCTATTGTAGTTATATTCCGTCGAATTCGGCCCAAAGAAACGTGTGGTCCGAGGCTTGCGGGGTTTTTCGCGGTTCGATGTCGACTTCTATTTGAGTGCATTTTTTGGCGAGCGACGCCGTGGCCAGAATGTGATCGATACGCCAGCCCAGATTAGCCTCCAGGGATGTTTTTCCATTCGAACGGAAACGGTAGTCCCAAAATGTGAATTGTTGGCGGCCGGGGTAGAGTTTCAAAAAAACATCTTCAAATCCCCACGCGAGCGTCTCGGCATAGGCTTTTTTGGCGTCTTCATGAAAACAGACATGCGTGAGATGTTTCTCCGGATGATGCACGTCGATATCGCGCGGCGCGACGTTCATATCGCCGCACCAGATAAGCGGATCCTTCGGCGAAAAATTCTTTTCGAAGTAATTCCTCAGGCGTTTGTACCATTCCAATTTATAGGCGTATTTGGGCGACTCAAGCGTATGGCCTTGGGGAATGTAGGTGTTCACGACGGAAAATTTTCCAAAGCGCGCGAGTGCAAGGCGCGGTTCGTCGGACTCGGGCGCGTCTCCCAATCCGTAGACGACGGATTCCGGTTTCTGTCGGCTCAGAATCGCCACCCCGTTATAGGATTTCATGCCACGAAAATGGAGATGGTAACCCGCGTCTTCGAAAGGCTGGCGGGGAAAATTATGGTCCTGCACTTTTGTTTCTTGAAGACAAAGCACGTCCGGCTCATGCTGCTTGAGCCAAGCCATGATTGTGTTTTGCCGCACCCGAACGGAATTGGCATTGAAAGTTCCTAATTTCACGAACCTATTTTACCTCTTTCCGCCGAGCGGCTTATCGCGACGCAGGGCGTGGTATAGTAAATTCTTATGACGAAGCGGCGTTCATTCATTCTCACGTTGCTTTTCTTGTCGGTGGCTTCTGCCTTGGCGCGAGCCGCCGATCTCGATATAGATCTGGATCGGTATGAAACAAGTATCCCGATGACGGCTCCTACGGTTTTCAGCGCCACGCTTCATAATCCTGGAAAATCGCGGCTCTATATCACGGGTATCAGAGCCTCTCTTTCTGAAAATGCAGTCGCGGATGTCTACAACCCTGTGCTGCTGCATGAGCAGCTCAATCATCTGGATGCCGGACAAACATGGGACGGCCCTTTGTTTGTCGTCGTGCCGAAACGCCGCGGCCCTTTATGGATTTCCGGATCTATTTTGATCGATGGTGGAGTATTGCAGGCATCCACGGCGACATTGGCGGTTATTCCACTCCATTTGACCATCGATGATCCCAAACGCAAGATCGACGGAAGTATCAATCGCGGGATTTTGCCTGTTTGCGATCGACCAGCCGACAGGTGCTGTGATCCCGCTGAAACAGGATGCTTTCAAATGGCCGGGCGATGCGTGTATATTGCTGATGGCTTTAATCATCAGCAAGTTTGCATCGATGGCCAATCTCAAGCTTTGTACGATCACGTCGCAGATTTATCCGTATCGTCGGGCGCATTTCATGTGGCCTACATCGCCGGCTTGCATTGTTCAACGGGAAGTCTCGAAGAACGGTGTGAGCGTGTGGTCGTACTGGATGGAGTGGAACACCGCGGCGCGGACATTCCGACAAATTTAGAATTATCTCCAGATGGACAGCATTACGCCTATACAGGACGGACCTCTTGCGTAGCGCGCGCAGGTCAAGAAGTCTGCACGGGACCACGACAAGCGGTCCTGGATGGGCGTCCCGAAAAAGCATGGCCCGAATGGTATGTACATCCCTAAAGTCAGCGCTCTTGCTTCTGAAGGAAACGATGAATACGGGCCAGAAGTTCGCGAGGAGAAAACGGTTTAACCATATAGTCGTCTGCGCCTAACTGAAACCCGCGTACGATGTCTTCCTGGGTGCCCGCCGAAGTGAGCATCATAATGGGAACCTGCTGTAACGCTGGAATCGCGCGATAATGCTGCAAGAGTTCGAACCCGCTCAGGCCCGGCATTTTGACATCAAGAATAATTAAAGACACGGAAGCCGCGATCGCGTTCAGTGCCGAGGCGGCTTGGCTGGCATGGATGACTTTGTATCCGTCGCGTTTCAAACTCCGTTTGATAATGGATGCCGTAAGTGGATCATCTTCGACGAGAAGGATGTTCTTTTTTAAAGACACCTTATCTGTCTCCGTCAAAACCTGATCGCGTCCCGACGCTTTCGCTAAATAAAGAACGCGGTCTCCGTTGGCCATCGCCCGCTGCACGCTCATGCCGGCTTTCGCCAGGGCCGCTCCGGCGGAAAAGGTCACGCGAAAGCTCTGGCCTTTGGCGGCCGTGAATTTTTCCGCACGGAACGCCTTGAGCGCTTTGTTAAGCGCCAGACGGGCTTCTGCTAAATCCGTGTTGGGAAAAAAGATCGCAAATTCTTCGCCGCCCCAACGGGCCAAAAAATCCGACGCGCGCAAAGAACGACCCAACACCGCCGCTAAACGTTCCAGAACGCGGTCGCCCATCGCGTGGCCG
>Ga0206939_10262_pt1 | contig 12660 bp, 10 predicted proteins | sample Alteio_BWOrgHeat_10_FD_152921 | JGI IMG/M metagenome (GOLD analysis project Ga0206939, IMG submission 152921) | Enriched cells from forest soil in Barre Woods Harvard Forest LTER site, Petersham, Massachusetts, United States -... | ecosystem: Environmental > Terrestrial > Soil > Temperate forest >... | reverse complement strand
GGGCTGATCGGCACCACGATTGCGCCCTGGCAGTTTTTTTACATGCAGGCGGGATTCGTCGAGAAAAAAGTTTCCGTGCGGCAGTATCCGCAGGCGCGCGCTGACGTCTTGATCGGCAGCATCAGCTGCATGGTAATCGTGTTTTTCATCATCGTCTGCACGGCGGCGACGTTGTACACCAGCGGACAGCGATCAATCACGGATGCGGCGGAAGCAGCGGCCGCGTTGGTGCCGTTGGCGGGGAAGTGGGCGGGGATATTGTTCGCGTTCGGGTTGCTGAACGCGTCGCTGTTCGCGGCGTCGATTTTGCCGCTGTCTACCGCTCATGTGATTTGCGAAGGCCTGGGATTTGAAGCCGGCATCGACCACAAATTCAAAGAGGCGCCGATTTTTTACTGGCTCTACACGATTTTGATCGCTGTGGGCGGGGGAATTGTTCTCCTGCCGAATGCGCCGTTGTGGAAGATCCTGATTTTTTCGCAGGTGGGTAACGGAATCTGGCTGCCGGTGGTGCTGATCTTTATTTTGCTGCTTGTGAATCGGCGCGACCTCATGGGCGAGTACGTCAACACGACGACGTTCAACATCGTGGCGTGGGTTACGGCGATTGCGATGATTTTGCTGACGTTTGTGGTCGTCTATACCACCATCTTCCCGAATGCCGTGGGCGCGGCATCGCCCTGAAGCAGCGACACTTCTCGCATCCGATTGCATCGAATACGTGGCGCTTAGGCTCGCGATATTGCCGGGTTGATAGCGCAGTGGGGACTCGGGCGTTGCGCCGTCGCCGAGGCTCATGTTAACTTTGCGGCGTAAAGAAGATTTGCGCGTCTCTGTTCAGACACGGTTCAAACGCGCCCTCGCGACCCGATGAAATCGCACGTCACACTCCAAGTAGCCACGCCCCCTGCCCTGGGAACCGTCACCGCGGAAGAAGCCGAGCTGTTAGCCCGGCTGGATACGGCGCGACTGCCGCGGCACGTCGCGGTGATCATGGACGGCAATGGACGCTGGGCGCAGCGGAAGCTCTTGCCGCGCGTGGCTGGGCACAAGGTCGGGGCGCAGACAACACGAACGATCATCGAGACTTGCGCGCGGCTGAATATTGAGGCGCTGACGCTGTACGCGTTTTCCGTTGAGAATTGGCGGCGACCGAAGACGGAAACCGATTTCCTGATGCAGCTTTTGCGTGAGTACTTGCGCACCGAGATGCCGCTGATCCAGCGGAACAATATTCGGATGCGATTTTTGGGGCGTTCGAGCGAATTGCCGATCGGCGTGCAGCAGGATATGAAGGCGGCCGAAGAGAAGACGGCGGGCAACGGCGGAATGGTTTTGTGCCTGGCGCTGAACTATGGCGGTCGAGCGGAAATTGTGGATGCGGCGAACGCGATTCTGGCGGAGCGGAATGCGCAGGGAAGCAACGCGCCGGTAACGGAAGAGGAAGTGTCGCAGCGGCTGTACACGGCAGGGCTGCCCGATCCGGACTTATTGATTCGAACGAGCGGCGAGATGCGAGTGAGCAACTTTTTGCTTTGGCAGATCGCGTACGCCGAGATTTTCGTGACCGAAACGCTCTGGCCGGATTTCAATCGGGCGCGGCTACTCGAGTCGTTTTTGGATTTTCAGAAGCGTGAGCGGCGTTACGGCGGAATCGGCGAGGGCGGTTCGGATTCGCGCGTTCCTCGCGTTGCTGGCGAGTAGTCAGGACCTTTGGCGCAGTACTTCCTTTTTCATTTGAAGCCTTTGTCGTAGGTTATTGAACGGTCGGATTTTGACTGCTTTAGGATGTTTGTGGCTTCTGGGAATGCGAGCGCTGAACCGCGGCGTTCTGTAATTGTTTTGTCAGAAAAAGCGCGTTACGCGGGCGGTTTTCGACGTCGGGAGAAATCGGTCGGAATGACTTGGAAACGAGTGGCTACAGCCGTCGTGTTGATCCCGTTTGTCGTGGGATTGGTGCTTTATGCGTCGACGGCGGTGGTTGCGGTGGCGCTGGCGGCGATCGTTGCTCTGGCGATGATCGAGTATTTTGCGTTGGGCGATGCAATTGGGCATCGCGCATATCGCGTGTGGACGCTGATCTGTGCGGGTTTACTGGTGTATTCGCAGTGGCTGGCGTCGGTCCGAATATCGCTTGTCGATAGTTGGGGCGCGCTGTATCCAGGGCATATCTCGGGGCAAGGCGGCGGGTTCACTCAGGCGGTATTTTTCCTTTTTCTGCTGGGCATCGCGACTTTGACGCTGGCGACGAAACGACCGATGGTCGAGGCATTGCCTGCCGCGGGTATCAGTTCGAGCGCGCTGCTGCTGGTCGCGTTCCCACTGAGCTTCGCGGTGCGTTTGCACGGAATGGGCGCGATTGGTCCGAAATTGCTGCTGTTCGCACTCGTGATCACTTGGGCGGGCGATACTGTCGCCTACTTTGTGGGAAGGGCGATCGGAAAACACAAATTTGCGCCGGTCCTCAGTCCAAAGAAAACCTGGGAAGGCGCAGTGGGGGGATTCGCGGGATCGCTGCTGGTAGGCGTCGCGTTCTCCAGGTGGATAGGCGTGCCGATGGGGCAGATGCTGACAATGGCCGCGGTGGGGAACGTGGCCGGACAGGTTGGCGATCTCTTGGAGTCCGCTTACAAGCGCAGTGCGGGTGTGAAGGATTCCGGAACCTTGTTGCCGGGGCACGGGGGTATTCTGGATCGAATTGACGCATTAATCCTGGCGATACCTGTCGTTTGTTACTATTGGATTCTGTTCGGGAACTGACCTCTGAAGAGATGGATGGCACGAGGGTTGATGGCGGAATTTCGCAAATTGGCGATTCTAGGGTCGACTGGGTCGATCGGGCGGCAGACTCTGTCTGTCGTCGAAGCGATGCCGGAGCGATTTGGCGTGGTGGCGCTGGCGGCGGGCGGGAATCTGGATGAGTTGGTCGGGCAGATTGAACGGCATAGGCCGGAAGTTGTGTCGGTTGGCGATGCAGCAAAAGTGGATGAGCTTGCCGGGAGACTGAAGGCCACAGGCGTTTCACCGCTGCCCGCGATTCATCATGGGCGCGAAGGAATGTTGGCGGTCGGTACGCACGCGGCGGCGGACATCGTCGTCTCGGCGGCTGTTGGAGTGGTCGGGCTCGAGGCCACGTACGAAGCGGTCAAGCTCGGGAAGATCATCGCGCTTTCGAATAAAGAGGTGCTCGTCGCGGCCGGCGAATTAGTGATGGCGGCGGCGAAGATGGCTGGACGCGAGCTCCTACCGGTCGACAGCGAGCACAACGCGGTGCATCAGTGCCTGCGCGGGGGTGAACATCGCGAAGTACTACGGTTGGTGCTCACGGCATCGGGTGGTCCGTTTCGCAAATCTCCCTTGGCCAGCTTAGCGAGCGTCACGCCGGAACAAGCTCTAGCGCACCCGAACTGGAAAATGGGGAGCCGGATCACGATCGATTCGGCGACGATGATGAACAAGGGATTCGAGGTCATCGAGGCGCGCTGGCTATTCGGCGTGCGGCCCGACCAGATCGACGTAGTCATCCACCCCCAGTCGACCATTCACTCAATGGTTGAGTTCGTAGACGGTTCCGTTTTGGCACAGCTCGGCCCAACCGACATGCGGATGCCGATCCAGTATGCGTTAACCTATCCGGAGCGGGTGGCATCGAACCAGGTAGCTTTAAATTGGTCGAAACTGCGCCGTCTTGATTTCGCACGTGTCTCTACAAGGCGGTTCCCCTGTTTGCGCCTGGCAAGGGAAGCGATGAAGAGGGGTGGCGCCATGCCGTGCGCCTTGAATGCCGCCGATGAGATCGCTGTGGCGGCGTTTCTGGACCGGCGCCTGCCGTTCCTGGGCATCCCCGGCGTAATAGAGCGAGTGCTCGAACGCATGCCGCGAGTGAAATTTGAGAAGATGGACGATGTGCTTACAGCCGACATGGAAGCACGTCGAATGGCCAAAGAGGAAGTGGAGAGAGTGGCAGTGGCAGCTGCTACCGCGTAGTAAATTCGATCCAGGTGCGCTCCTTTGACGTAGTTACCGGAGAGAGCGCGACGGAAAGAGAATCGCTCGCATGGATTTGTTGATTGGCGTCAGCCTCGTGTTGGGAGTCATGATCCTCATACACGAGTGGGGACATTTTATTGCCGCTCGCATTTTCGGCGTGCGCGTCGATGTCTTTTCGATCGGATTTGGCCCGCGGCTGTTTGGCTGGAAGAGCGGGAATACCGACTATCGCATCAGCATTATCCCGCTGGGCGGCTACGTGCGCATGGCGGGGCAAGATCCCACCGATATTGATTCGTCCAGTCGATGGTCGGCGTCTCGGGCCGCTGCGGCAGGAGCGGAGACGCCTGGGAAAGTCGGAGACGCGATACAGGCGGCTACCGAGGTTGCGACAGGCGAACGACCGTCTCCAGGAATGCAGTCTGCTGTGAATAGCGGCTATTTGCGGGGCAGCGAGCAACTTGGGGCATATGGCAGCGGCGATCCCGATGAGTTGATGAGCAAGCCGCGCTGGCAGCGTGCCGTGATTTCGGCGGCTGGCCCGGCGGTGAATCTTGTGTTCCCGGTTCTGTTGCTGACGGTCTACTTCGTCGCGATCGGCATTCCGTACCCTGTATTCGAAGACAAGCCGGTAGTCGTGACGGCGGTGCCCGCCAATTCACCAGCCGCACACGCGGGGCTGGCTGCCGGTGATCAAGTAATCGCGATCAACGGCGAACAGCATCCGGATTGGACCGAAGCGGCAAAACAGATCACGACTGCGGAGCCAAATACGAAGGTTTCGGTGGAAATCGAAAGCTCAGGCCAGCGGAGAACGCTGGAAATTCCCGTTGGAGCGCAGAAAGATACCGAGCAGGTTTTGGGCTTCGCTCCGATGAAACCGATCATCGAGGACGTGGCTCCGGGAATGCCGGCAGCGCACGGCGGCTTGAAAGAAGGCGACGTGATCGTCGCGGTCGATGGCCAGCCGGTTCAGTGGTGGGGACAGTTCACCGAGCGGGTAAAGGGCTCTGGTGGCAAGACCTTATCTCTGGATATCGAGCGCAAAGGGCAACCGGTGCACCTGGTCGTGACTCCGCAAGCGGGCGCGAACGAGCGTGGCGAGAGCGTCTATCAAATCGGCGTGCAGGTACACGAAGAAACCGCGTACCGTCGCGTCGCATTTGGCGAAGGCGTAAAATTTGCCGCCGTCAAGACCTACGAGACGATCGACGACACCATTGGCGTTGTCGGAAAGCTCTTCAGCGGACGTGTCTCGGTGAAGCAGTTACAGAGCGTCGTCGGCATTTCGCGCGCGGCGGGACAGGCCGTTCACAAGGGCGCTCAAGCCGTGATTTCGCTCATGGTCCTGATCAGCGTGAACCTCGGCATTTTGAATCTGCTACCGATTCCGATTCTGGACGGCGGAAATATTTTGCTCCTGGCGATCGAAGGCGGCTTGCGCCGCGACCTCAGCATGGCGTTCAAAGAGCGCTTTGTTCAGGTCGGATTGGTCTTCCTGTTGGTGCTGTTTGCGATCGTTATGTACAATGACGTCGCGCGGCTGTTCCACTCCTAGCCCTGTCACTTTCAGCGCGCGCCCAGGAGTCTCGCAGAATGCCCGCGGCACCGAATCATCGCGCCTCGACCGGCGAGAGAATCAATACGGCAGAGACGACCGGCAGTCTCCAGGAGACGCTGGCGAAGAAGGGCATTCGCCTGACACGGCAGCGCCGCGTAATTTTGCAGGTGATGGACGACGCGGAACAGCACCTGGACGTCGATCAGATTCTGGAGCGCGCGCAGAAGATCGATCAGGGCGTGCACCTGGTCACCGTCTATCGAACCATCGATTTGCTGAAAAAGCAGGGACTTATCGACGAGCTCGACCTGCTGCATCTGCGCGGAGATCGCCACTACTACGAAACGCACGGGCCGCGCGATCACATCCACGTCGCATGCCTGCGCTGCGGCAAAGTTCGCGAATTTGAGAGCCGGCTATACGAGCAACTGAAAGAGCAGATCGCTCGCGACTTCAACATGAAAGTTACGGTTTCGCGCACCGAAGTCGGCGGATATTGCGCGGACTGCCTGCCTAAAGTCTCGGGATAATCTCTAACGATGGAAGGCTCTCGAGAGAACGCCCTATGAGCGAGTGGATTTCGTTTCAGCGAATACGGGGCTTGCACGAAGTTCACGAAAAAGCGTGAAGAACCGATCGGCGTTTGCAATGTCCTTCGCGATCTGTGCCCGCAACTCGTCGGGGCCACTGAATTTCTTTTCCGCGCGCAGCCGCGCCCAGAAATGAACCTCGATCCGCTTCGGCGCGATCTCTTCCGAAAAATTGAGTAAGTGCGTCTCGACTGTGACGCCCGATCCGTTGAACGTGGGCCGCATCCCGATGTTCGTCACCGAGCGCCGAGTCTTGCTCTCGCCGCCGATGCGAGTACGCGTGACGTAGACGCCTTGTGCGGGAAGCATCTCCTGCTCCGGTTTCAGGTTTAGCGTGGGAAAGGTGAATCGGCGACCGATTCCGGCGCCTTTGACAACTTCGCCCGTCAGCACGAAAGGCCTGCCTAGTAGGCGCGCCGCATACGAAACATCGCCTTCTGTGATCGCCCTTCGGATGCTGGTGCTCGACACGACGTCGCCTCGGTAGGCGACCGGCGGAATAACGACGACATCGAAGCCTCGGCGCATGCCCAATTCCCGCAGCAATTTCACGTCGCCAGCCTGCCGATGGCCAAAGTGAAAATTCTCTCCGACAAGCACGGCTCTTACTTGCAGATCATGCACGAGGATTTGATCGACGAAATCTTCAGGCGACAGTCGCGCCAGTTCGAGCGTGAAAGGCATAACCACGGCGGATTCGAGTCCGGCTACTCCAAACCAATCCATCCGCTGATCGTTTGTTGAAAGCCGCGACGGCGCAGCTTCGGGCTTCAGCACCCTTCGCGGCGTTGGATCGAATGTCAGCGCCGTAGCGACACATCCGGTTTCGATCGCTCGTTGCTCAACGGCACGCAAAATCGCCTGGTGACCGAGGTGAATCCCATCAAAGTTTCCGATCGCCAGCACGCTCCCGCGTTTCGACGGCGCGTAGTGCGCCGACCATTCCGCCGGCGACGCGAACTGCCGAACCTTACGCAGACCTGCGTTCACTGCAGCCGCCGAAACCGCTCGCCCTCCCGAACTCACTCGCCGCTCTTCGTCCACGCCAACTTCAAACTGCAACCCGTCATACGCAAGCCCGACATTCTTCCATCCCAATTTGCGCAGCCGCTCGTTCGTCTCCGCGTGCGGCAAATCGTGCGCAATGTGAGTGAACCATGCCTGCTTCGGCTTCAAGCGTTCAATCAGCGCCAATGCCTGGTCGACCGTCTGATGTGTCGGATGCGGAACATCCCGTAACGCATCGATGATCAACACATCGAGATCATCGAGCAGCGCCAGGGAAGAATCCGGCAGCGATCCGAAATCGGTGAGATATGCCCCGCGTCCAAACCGGTAGCCGAGAACTTCGAGGTCCCCGTGCTGCAACGGCACGGGAACAAACTCCACTCCCATCAATGGAAACTCTCCATCGACTTCATGCAACGTAACGCTCGGCACCGTGCTGTACACCGGACGCCCATCGAACACATAGGCAAACGCACGCCGCAAAATCTCAAACGTTTCGACATTCCCATACACAGGAAGCGCCGAGTTTTGCCGGAAGTTGTACGGCCGAATATCGTCGAATCCAAGAATATGATCCGCGTGTCCGTGCGTCAGCAGAATCGCATCGAGCCGCTCGATCTTCGCCCGCAGCGCCTGCTGCCGGAAATCCGGAGTCGTATCGATGACGACATTCTGCCCGCCACGCGACAGCAAAATCGAAGGCCGCAACCGATTGTCGTGCGGATCAGCCGAAGTGCAAACCTTACAACGGCAGGCGAGCGAAGGCACTCCCATCGACGTGCCCGAGCCGAGAATCGTAACTTTTATGGGGTCGGAAGCCATACGCAGTCAGCTAGTCAGATGGCGCGCCACACTCAACAGCGACAAAAATTTGATTTCCGCGAGGCCGCCAAGTAACGCGATCAGCGTGTCTTTGCCTTGACCTGTGTCTGAGCTTGCGCCTGAGCGGCGATCGCCTGGTTGACCTCGAGATAGGTCATCTTGAGTTTGCCGAGCAGGTCGAGCAGCAACCCGTCTTCTTCGGGCGACAAATTCCCGCGCGTCTTTTCGCGCAGCGCATCAAGCATGTCGATCAGCTCGCGCGCTGCATCCGGATCGATCATCGGCTGGCCCGTGCGCGGGTCTGCGTACGCGCCCAGCACCATCGCCGCGTTGCTGCCCAGCATGCGGACCAAATTCTCAAACGCCGGAATTCGCGTCGGCGCGTCCACCGGCGGAGCGATCGCTTCCTCAGCCTCGTCGCTCTTGCTCGCCACGGGCGCCGGAGCGCTTTTCTTTACGGCAGCCTCGATCGCTGCCTCTCGAGCCGCTTCGCGCTCTTCCTGCTCCACGACTTCCTGGCGCAGCTCGCCTTCGGCCGTAAAAGGCCGGCGATCAATGACTCGGAACGAATCTTCCTGCTTGTTTTCTGACAAGTGAGAATCCTTTATTTCTGAGTACACGACCAGTTTAACATCGCTGGAAAGCTTTGTGTAGCAGCGGCGAACGCGGCGTCTGTCGTCGACATCCGCAAAAACTTTCTCGTCAACTTTGCCGCGCAGGTGCTATCACACAACGCTCTCTGACCGAACTAACCCAAATTTTTCCGGCGGTTTGCTACACTCTTTCTTTATCCACGGAAGGTACATGGGCTCTCCAAAGAAAACTTCGAAGCAATCTGTCAAAGCAAAAGGGAAGTCCTCGGTCGCGCCTGCGGCAGCAGCTCAGAAAATCGCTGCAACGAAAACCTCGAAAACAGCGTCGCCCGACGCGGCGCCAAAAGAGCTGTCGGCCGGCGATTGGTTCGAGAAATTAGTCGCAATCCAGAAGCGCCTTCGCGACCCAGGCGGCTGCCCGTGGGACCGCGAGCAATCGCATCAGACCCTTCGCACGTACCTGATCGAAGAAGCCTACGAAGTCCTCGACGCCATCGAAAGCGGCCAGGACGACAAGTTTGTCGAAGAACTGGGAGACCTGCTGCTGCAAGTAACGTTTCACTCGCAAATCGCCTCGGAGACCGATCGCTTCAGCATCTCCGACGTTATCCAGTCGATCCATGACAAAATGATTCGCCGCCACCCGCACGTTTTCGGCGAAACCCAGGCCAAAGACTCCGAAGAAGTTCTTCGTAACTGGGCGAAGATCAAAGCTCGGGAAAAGCTCGAAAAAGAAGGCGCGCCAGCCACCGGCGAACCACAACGCGTCTCCGCGTTGGATGGCGTGCCAAAATCGATTCCCGCCACTCTCGAAGGCCTCCAGCTCACGAAAAAAGCCGCCCGTACCGGCTTCGACTGGGAAAACGCCAAAGGCGTCTTCGCTAAAATCAGCGAAGAAACCACCGAACTTCAGCACACTCTCGAACACGGAACCGCGATGGAAGCCGAAGAAGAGCTCGGCGACCTGCTCTTCGCCGTAGTCAATCTCGCCCGGTTCCTGCACATCGACCCGGAAATCGCGCTCAAGCGCGCCAATGGCAAATTCGTCCGGCGCTTCCACGAAATGGAGCGCATCGCCGCGACCCGCGGTCGCAAGTTCGAAGACGTTCCGCGCCCCGAGAAAGAATCGCTCTGGAATTCCGCCAAGGAACTGAAGGCCGCACAGGCCGCGGCCGTGGGACCAGTTTCGAGCCTCGGTGGCATCCGCAAGGTGGCCCCGCATCGATGAGCGACGGCATCGTCGTACGTAAGTGCACGACTCTTCCCGAGTTTGAAGCCTGCGTTGCGCTCCAACGGGAGGTCTGGGGCGAGGAAGACCTCGAAATCGAGCCTGTCACGGGCTTCCTCGTCGCCTCGGAAACCGGCGGCCAGGTCTTGGGCGCTTATGACGGAACGCGGCTCGTGGGCTACACGCTCGGCGTCATCGGTTACCGCGACGGCGTCATCTTTATCCACTCCCACCACACCGGCGTTCATCAGGACTATCGCGACCGCGGCGTCGGTCGAAAGCTCAAGCTTTTCCAGCGCGCAGAAGCTCTCTCCCGAGATATCCGCTTCGTCCAATGGACCTTCGATCCGCTCGAATTGCGAAATGCCTACTTCAACTTGAACCGCCTCGGCGGCATCGCACGCACCTACAAACCAAACCTCTATGGCATTACCTCCAGTCCCCTCCATCGTGGCTTAGCCACCGACCGTCTTTTGGTCGAGTGGCATCTCGACTCGAAGAGAGTCATCGCGGCGATCAATGACTTGGTAACTCAACCATCCGCCGTGGAATCCGCGTATCCTCAAAGCACCAAGATCGAACTTCCAGCAGAACTTGAACATTGGAAACAAACCGACATGAGAGCGGTCCGAAAAGTTCAGGATCGTATTCGCACTGAGTTCATGAATTGCTTTAACCGCAGATACGCTGCCGTCGGCACGCGCAAGACATCCAACGGTACCGAGTACGTCCTCGTCCCGTGGAGCGATTTCTAACAAGCAACTTTAGCTCTCGGGAAGAGTTGAAGTCAGGAATGGTTTGCAGCCGTTGATGTTCAGGAGAAATCCTTAAAGCATGCGCATCCGCGAAATCACCCTACGCGAAATTGGAATGAAACTCATCGCACCGTTTGAGATCAGTAGCGGTGTCGCCCACCATCGCCGCATCATCCTTCTTGAAGCCAATGTCGACGGTGTGACCGGCTGGGCCGAATGTGTCGCCGGCGAAAATCCCAACTACAGCCCCGAAACCGTCGAAACCGCCTGGCATATCCTTCGCGATCATCTCTGGCCCCTGATCAAAGATAAGGATTTCGCCGCAGCCGCCGACGTGTACGACATGCTCGACCTCGTCCGCGGCCACAATATGGCCAAGGGCGCGCTCGAAGCCGCAGTCTGGGACGCCGAAGCCAAGCAAAAGGGAATTCCTCTTTGGAAGCTTCTCGGCGGCACCCGCACCGAAATCGGTTCCGGCGTTTCTATCGGAATCAAAGATTCCCTCGACACGCTCGCAGCGACGGTAAAGAAAGAAGTCGACGCCGGCTACCAGCGCATCAAGATCAAGATCAAGCCCGGCAAAGATCTCGAACAGGTGAAGCGCCTGCGTCAGGACTTCCCGAAAATTAAACTGATGGTCGATGCTAACTCGGCCTACACGCTCGACAATTGGGAACTCCTCAAACAACTCGACGGCTTTTATCTCATGATGATCGAACAGCCTCTCGGCTGGGACGATCTCTACAGCCACGCTGAGTTGCAAAAAAAGCTGAACACGCCAATCTGTCTCGATGAATGCATCCACGACCTCGAACACGCGCGCGCGGCCATCGCCCTCGGCGCCTGCAAAATCATCAACATCAAGCTCGGACGCGTCGGCGGCCACACCATGGTCCGCCGCATCCACGATCTCTGCGAGAAAAATGGCATCCCCGTCTGGTGCGGAGGCATGCTCGAATCAGGGATCGGTCGCGCGCACAACATCGCGCTCTCGACGTTGCCGAATTTCACGCTCCCTGGCGATGTCTCCGCCAGCAAGCGCTATTGGGTCGAAGACATCATCGAGCCGGAAGTTGTCGTATCGAGCCGCGGCACCATCGCCGTGCCCACTGCGCCCGGCATCGGATACAACTTAAAGATGGATCTGATCGAAAAGCTCACCACACGAACAGAAAAACTCGTTTGAGACATCCACAGTGAACGAAACGCCGGACCATCCCAGCGGCCCGGGGCGCGGCACCATCGCGCTCGCAGTTCTCACCGTCGTCATACTCTGGGCGCTCAATTTCATCGCCGGGAAAATCGCGTTACGCAACTTACCCGCGCCGGCTGTCGCATCGTTCCGCGTTTTTCTCGGCGGCCTCGCGATGCTCCCTGCCTATTTGATCTTTTCGCGAACAGCCGCATTCGCGGATGCATTAAAAACTCGCGCGCGAGGCTTCACCGCACGCGATCTCTGGACCTTCTTCTATCTGGGTTTCTTCGGCGTCGTCATCAACCAGATGTGTTTCGCGCTCGGCCTCAGTCACACCGCCGTGAGCCACGGCGCGGTGATCGTTGGCATGGCGCCGGTCTACACTCTGGCGCTCGCCGTGATTTTCCGCATCGAACGCGCGACATGGCGCAAATTTACCGGCATCGCCATGGCGTTCGCGGGAATTGCAGTGCTCGCTGCGGAGAACGGCATGACCACGCGCTCTCCATCGCTCGAAGGTGATGCGGTCATGATGACCGGCGCGATCGGATTCGCGATCTACAGCGTCCTCGGCAAACGCGTCGCCGCACGTTACGACGCGCTGACGATGACCGCATTCAACCATTTCACTGGCGCGATCGTCGTTCTTCCAATCGTGCTCTATCAAGCGCACGCGCTGCTTGTCGATTCGCGGTGGCGTCGCGTCCCATGGCAAAGCTGGACCTCCGTCATTTATATGGCGGTCTTCAGCTCTGCAGTCGCATACGTACTCTACTTTTGGCTCCTGAAATATCTCCAGGCCTCGCAGCTCGCCGCCTTCACGTACCTTCTGCCTGTTGTCGCAACAATCCTCGGTATCGTCTGGCTCGGCGAACGCGGTTCGCTGATGCAAATCGTGGGCGGCGCCCTGGCACTAGC
>Ga0206939_10261_pt1 | contig 12685 bp, 13 predicted proteins | sample Alteio_BWOrgHeat_10_FD_152921 | JGI IMG/M metagenome (GOLD analysis project Ga0206939, IMG submission 152921) | Enriched cells from forest soil in Barre Woods Harvard Forest LTER site, Petersham, Massachusetts, United States -... | ecosystem: Environmental > Terrestrial > Soil > Temperate forest >... | reverse complement strand
ATCCCCGCCGCACCCGTACCCGAAACAAAAAAAATCGGAAAGCTCGCCATCCCCGCCGCAATCATTTTCCTGATCGCAGCAATCGCTGGCGGCCTCTACTACCGATCCACACACCAGACTCCCAAGCTCACCAGCAAAGACACCATCGTCCTCGCCGATTTCGACAACAAGTCCGGCGATCCCGTTTTTGACGACACGCTGCGTCAAGCGCTGACCGTCGCGCTCAATCAATCGCCCTACTTGAATGTCCTCGGCGACAACAAGGTCGCGGATACGCTGAAGCTGATGGCCAAGCCTGCCAACACTCCGCTCACCGCCGAGGTGGCGCGCGAACTCTGCCAGCGGGCGGCGGGCAAGGCGTACATTGCAGGCTCGATCGCCACGCTGGGTAGCGAATTTGTTCTCGGGTTGAAGGCCATCAATTGCCAAACCGGCGATGTCTTGGCACAAGACCAAACTACCGCGTCGTCGAAGGAAAAAGTACTCGACGCACTGGGCGAGGCCTCGTCAAAGCTGCGGGGACAACTGGGCGAGTCGCTGGCGTCGGTGCAGAAATATGATGTGCCGCTCTATGAAGCCACAACCAGCTCGCTGGAGGCGCTGAAGGCCTTCAGCATGGGAGAAAAGGTCCAAAATCAGCAATCACAGTTGGCAGCCTTGCCTTATTTTCAAAAGGCAGTCGAACTGGATCCGAATTTTGCGAGGGCCTATCTCGCAATCTCAGCGGTCTACTCCTCTCAGGCAGAGACAACCCGAGCCGGCGAGTATGTCCGCAAGGCTTATGAGATCCGGGACCACGCGAGCGATCGCGAGAAGAACCTTATTGAGATCAACTACTTTGAGAGTGTTACAGGTGAGGCGGAAAAAGGTGCGCGGGCTCGAGAGCAGTATATGACCGCTTACCCCGCAACGACTCAAGACTACAACGGACTGGCAATCGATTATGCGACCCTCGGACAATACGCGAAGTCCTTCGAGGGTTATCAACAGGCGATCCGACTCAATCCGGCAAGTTTGCCGCCTCGCCTCAACGTCGGCAACAGCCTGATGGCGCTCCAACGATTTGACGAAGCGCGCCAGTGGGTTCAGCAGTTGCTGGTGACGAATCCAGCGGCCTATTTGGCCCACAGCCAGCTCTACGCCTTAGCTTTTCTGGCCAAGGATGCTACCGGCATGGAGCAGCAGCAGAAGTGGTTTGAGCCTCGCACGAACGATGTGAACTTCGCGCTTGCTTTGGCCTCCGACACCGAAGCTTATGCGGGCCGCCTGTATAAGGCGCGAGACCTGAGCAAAAAAGCAGCGGATTCTGCGGCCCACGTTGACGCCAAAGAAAACGCCGGCATCTGGCTGGAGAATAACGCGCTGGAAGAGGCGGCCTTTGGGAATCCAGCCCTGGCGCGCCAACAGGCAGCAGAGGGAATCAAACTGTCGCCCGAAAGCCAGGGCATCAATGTCGAAGGGGCTCTTGCTTACGCCATGGCGGGAGATACAGCTCGTGCGGAATCGATGGCGCAAGACTTAAATCGCAAGTATCCGCTCGATACGCAGGTCCAAGCTCTTTGGCTTCCCGCTATCCAGGGTCAGGTCGCGCTGAATCAGAAGAATCCGCAGCGGGCCATCGAAGCGTTGCAGAAAGCCACGGGAGACCTCGAATACGGTCAGATTCCGTTCCTCCTCAATATTTCGCGCTTGGATCCGACCTACATACGCGGCCAAGCCTATCTCGCCGCCAACCAAGGCAAAGAAGCCGCCGCCGAATTCCAGAAAATCCTCGACCACACCGGACTCGTTTGGAACTGCTGGACCGGCTCTCTCGCCCATCTCGGTGTAGCCCGCGCCAACGCCCTCATCGCCAAATCCTCCCAAGGCGCCGACGCCGACCTCGCCCGCACCCGCTCCCTCGCCGCCTACAAAGATTTTCTGGCGTTGTGGAAAGACGCCGACTCCGACATCCCCCTCCTGAAGCAGGCCAAGGCGGAATACACTAAATTACAGTAGTGTCGGGTGTAGATCCCGCAAGCTGGGTACGGCGCGGCTACTCGGGAGTTATTGGTGAGCAGGTTGGCGTGGAACAAGACGCGCGTTTCCGACAAACTCGGCGTTGAGTATCCGATTATTCAGGGGCCGCTTGGAGGCTTGCCTTCCCAGCGCCTCACCGCCGCCGTATCAAACTTCGGGGGACTGGGTTCGTTCGGCGCGCACAGCCTCGCTCCGTCGGCGATTCAGGAAGTTATCGCCGAGATTCGTTCTCTGACCAACAAACCTTTCGCGATGAACCTCTGGGTTTCGTTGGAGGATGAAGGCGCGGCGACTTCGGATGCGGAAGAATTCGAACGAGCGAGCGCTCATCTGGCTCCGCATCTCGGGAAGGTTGGCGCGAGCCAGCCACAATTCTCACCCTACCAACCGATTCGATTCGAAGATCAGGCGCGCGTTGTGTTGGATGCCAAGGCGCCGGTCTTCTCGTTTATCTACGGCATTCCGCCGAAAGAGATTCTCGACGAGTGTCATCGCCAGGGCATCGTCACGATCGGAACCGCGACAACACCGGACGAAGCGGTCGCGCTGGAGCGAGCGGGCGTGGATGTGGTCGTGGCGTCGGGATTCGAGGCCGGCGGGCATCGCGGATCATTCCTGCGGGCGGCGGAAGATTCGCTTACAGGCACGATTTCTCTGGTGCCGCAGGTTGTGGACGCCGTGGAGATACCGGTTGTAGCGGCGGGAGGGATCGCGGATGCCCGGGGAATTGTCGCGGCCTTTGCGCTCGGAGCCGAGGGCGTTCAGATGGGAACCGTTTTTCTCGCCGCTGAAGAGTCCGGAGCAAGCGCGTTGCACCGCGAGGCGATCCTGGGCGGAGGGGCGAGCCGAACGTCGCTGACGCGCGGATTCACCGGACGACTGGCGCGCGGGATTCACAATCAACTGCTGGAAGAGATGAACCGGCCCGGCGTGGCTGTACTTCCCTATCCGCTGCAACGCGGACTGATGCGGAACCTGGCCGTGCCGGCGCAGCAGGCGGGACGCAGCGAACTCCTGGCGCTGTGGGCCGGCCAAAGCGCCGGCATCGCTCAACATCGAGACGTAAAAACACTCCTGCAATCGCTAGTAAATGAAGTGTCGGAGAAACTTGCCTGGACGGCGCTGTAGCCTACTCCGCCTGGCGGGCAGCGGGGAAAGCGGCGCTGGGGGCGGGGAGTTTTTCGAGAAGGATGGCGTTGATCTGGCGAGTCAGCTCAAGCAGTTTATGTGGGTCATGTTCGGTTGCGGCTTGCCGGCAAAGTTGTTTCCAGAGAGCGTCGTTGTTTTCGCGCGGGGCTTGGTCTGGCATAGGACCTCTTCGGCAAGATCCTTCGGGTCGGGCGTGAGGTACCAGAGATATGCGGCGAGTGCGAATATCGCCGATGAAAGCGATAGAAGGATCAGAGCGGCAACAGACATTACTTCCCGCCTTTCGGGAAATAGGTTCCGGGATGATCGAGTAAGGGACAATACAGGGAAATGTCGAGAGGAGTCGGGAAGTGGCATTAGCCGGGAGAGCGAAATTCGTGGACTGTGACTGATATTGATTTCATCAGAGTTCATCGGGCTGTGGAAAAATTTATCGACGCAGTCATTTGCAAACTTCTGTACCCTGCGAGCATCTTTAGAACGTCTTTCGAAATGTCCGGAGAGTTTGCCGCTCGCGAGAACGTGTGATGCGGTGACTTCCGATCTGGTGTGATGACGCCCAGCGCACCGGTTGACAGGGCCCAGAAATGAAGTCGCTTTTGTTTCCTTCCTCTTCGTGCAGCGCGGTCCCCGCCGCAGCAGCATCTCCTCTTGATACTTATTTTTTGTGCCCTGGCGATGACGGTCTTTCTACTGGCCTATTGGCGGCGGAGTGTTTTTGAAAGGACCGAATCATGGAGCACCACCATCAACAAGTCCCATGGCAACTGAAGATTGCGGCGAAAGTTGTGTTGTCGCGCGTTCCGCTGAGCCATCGGCTACTGAATAAGGTAGGAGTTTTTAATCTCGGAGGAATGCTGAGGCCGGATTACGCCGTGGGCGTGTTTCGGCGGCATTTTGATAAGGCGGAGTTCGCGCGGAAGAACGGGGCGTTTGTTGCGCTGGAGCTTGGGCCCGGGGACTCGCTGGCCTCGGTGGTGATCGCGCGGGCGTTTGGGGCCGCGGCGGCTTATGGAGTCGATGCCGGGGACTTTGCGACGGATCGAGTCGAGCCTTATCAGCAACTCGAAAGTTATTTGCGTCAAAAGGGGCTGCATCCGCCGTCGCTGGCGAGTTGCGCGAACCTCAGAGACGTCCTGGATGTTTGCAACGGGCAATATTTCGTGAACAGCGTGGAGTCGCTGAAGCGCATACCGACGGCGTCGGTGGATTTCGTTTTTTCGCACACTGTTTTGCAACACGTTCGGCGGAAAGAATTTAGGCCGATGCTGGCGGAGCTGCGACGGATTCAGCGGCCGGATGGGGTGGGATCGCACACGATTTCGATTTCGGACATTTTGGGCGGCAATCTGAATGATTTGCGATTCAGCGAGAAGACCTGGGAATCGGATCTGATGGCGAGCTCGGGATTTTATACGAACCGGATTCGGTACAACGAGTTTTTGAGATATTTCCAGGAAGCGGGATTTATTCCGGAGGTTTATCGGACGGCGCACTGGGATAGGCTGCCGACTCCGCGGAGCAAGATGGCGCCGGAGTTTCGGTGCCTGCCGGAAGAGGAGTTGCAGATTTCGGGATTTGATGTGTATCTGCACTGATTCAGGGAGTGATTGCAAAACGCAGGTGAAAGTCAAGACCCGCACCCTCTGAAACCTGAGGGTGCGGCACCCAAGAGACAATTTCAGGGGCTAAAGGCCCCTTTTTTTTGTGCTGACCAGGCACGAATGAAATCGTGCCCTCCCGATTGGAGAGCATCTCATCGCGGTTAGAACCGCGACCCGCAAGTCCGCGGAGTTAGTCGCCGAGGGAGTCGAGGAAGGTGGCGGAGGGGGCGAAGAAGAGGCTGCCGGAGACGGCGCGGCTGAAGTCGAGGAGGCGGTCGTAATTGCCAGGTGGGCGGCCGATGAACATGTTTTCGAGCATTTGCTCGGTGGTGCGCGGGGTGCGGCTGTAGCCGATGAAGTAGGTGCCGAATTCGCCTTGGCCGGGTTTGCCGAAGGGCATGTTGTCGCGGAGGATTTTCAGTTCTTTGCCGTTTTCGTCGATGGTAGTGAGGGCGCTGTGGGCGTTTGTCGGTTTGGTGGCGTCGCTCATTTCGATGTCGGAGAGTTTTTGGCGGCCGATGATGTGTTCCTGCTGCTCGGTGGTGAGAGCGTTCCATTTCTCCATATCGTGAAGATATTTTTGGATGATGACGTAGCTGCCGGCGGCGTGGTGTGGGTCTTCGGCTTCGGTGATGAGGGCGGCGTTGAGTGCGGCGAGGCCGCGCGGATTTTCGGTGCCGTCGACGAAGCCGAGGAGGTCGCGGTCGTCGAAATAGCGGAAGCCGTGGGTTTCGTCGACTTTGTCGAGCGCGGGGCCGATGCGCGACATGATTTGGGCGACGAGTTCGAAGCAGAGGTCCATGCGCTTGGCGCGGAGGTGGAAGAGGAGGTCGGCGGGGGTGGAGGGAGCGTGGCGATCGCCGGAGCGGAGTTCTTTGAAGGGGTGGAGTTCGGCGGGGCGAGGATTGTTGGGGAAGAGTTTGTCCCAGGCGTCGGAGCCGAAAGAGGCGACGCAGGAGAGGCCGCCTTCGATGCGGCGGAAGTCGACGGCGCGGTAGATGCCGGGGAGGTCGGCGATGAGGTCGCGGACGGTGGAGAAACTTTGTGGGTCGGGCTTGATTGTGGCGACGAGGAAGATGGCGGAGCTGGTGAGCGGGGCGAGGACGGGTTGCGGAGCGGGAGCGGGTTCGTTGGCGCTGGGTGCGGACATGGATGGCTCCGAGTTTTGGTGACGACGGCGGAGGATATCGTAAGGCAGAACGGCGAGCAGGGCAAAATGACCGGAAAGTTCGCAAGGTCAAATTGCGTACCCAGAGGCGAAGGTCGCGGCACCCAAGAGAAGAACACAGAGGGTGGACGGGGCGCAGCGTCCGTTTAGGCAAAGCCTTCCGGGTAAAGCTACCCCCTCCCTAGATTTCGCATAAGTGCGGATTCTGCTCGACTTAAAACCGTTTGTTTTCATACAGATTGTAAGTGCGGATTCTAAAGTATTTAGAGCGCGCGCGGATACCGCGGCGCAAAGGCCGAATCAACACCGGGCGGATGGAACGGATAACGAATGAAGCAGGCGTGGTTTTCTACGCAAGGAGCGTAGCACACAGGGCAGGCGCAAAATCTGTTCGAACGCGGGAGATTGGGATCAAGTTATAGGGAGAGCATGGGTTAGTTCTCTGAAAAAAATTTTGAGAATTAATTCGAACGGATTCGGGCCGAGGGATTGATCGCATTTCGGACCGCGTGCACGCTCGTGTGGACATGGGGCGCACCCTTCGAAGCTCAGGGCAAGGCGGCGGCGCTGCGCCCGTACAAAGTCAGCGAGAGGATTTTGATTTCGTTTTGGATTTTGGTTTTGGTTTGGCGGCGGATTTTACGGTTAGGTTCAGGTGGACGGCTTCGCGGATCAGGGCTTTGAGGGCGGGCTCGTTGATTTTCTCGTTTTCGTGGATGTCGATGGCGCGGCGGATGTTGCCTTCGAGGCTGGAGTTGAAGAGCTTGGCGGGATCTTTTAGTGCAGCGCCTTTGGCGAAGGTGAGTTTGACGGCGGCTTTGTAGGTTTCTCCGGTGCAGACGATACCGGCGTGAGAGAAGACCGGGACGCCGCGCCATTTTACTTCTTCGACGATTTCGTGGTCGGCGGCGTGGATGAGTTCGCGGACGCGGGCGAAAGTCTGGCCACGCCAGTCGGGGAGGTCTTTGATGCGTTCGTCGATGAATTTGGAAGCGGCTTCGGGTGTGGTCGAATTGTTCATTTTTTGCTCCTTCGTGAAAGCGCGAAACATTAGCTCGCGATCTCGGATTTCTCTTAGGACGGATGATTAAGAAGTCGCGCGCTGGTCAGAGTGCGGTCTGAGCGAAAACCAGCGGCGGACGACGTGGCCCTTCCACATCCAGAGGCCGGAGAGAACGATCGTTGGAACAAAGACGTAGCGCGTGGGCGCGGCGTAGTAGTGGACCAGGTCGAACGGGCTGTAAATGTAGCCGATGATTGGTACGGCCAGGATGATGTGGAGCCAGCGGACGATTGCGCGTTTGGTGGATTCCTTCATGTTCGTACTCCCTTCCTCGCTCTCTTGCGAATTTCGCGCCTACAACGGCGCACAGGCAGGAGTGCCTGTGCCACTGATCACGGTTTCTGTTGTTGATGAGGCTGGGGGAAACGTTTCGGCGGTTGGAGGCCGAACTGTTGCGCGTAGTCGTTGGTGAGGCGCTGCCAGCCGGCGAACTTCATTGTGTCGGTGCCGACGAGGCGGCCCAAGGGAGCGCCGGCGAGGAGATGGGTGAGGACGTCGAAGCAGACGTGCCATCCGGCGGCGCCCATCGAAATGAAATTCCTGTTGATGGCGGTCGAGAGCGTAAGGCGCGTGCCACCCGGGATGGACTCGAGTTCCCACCGCATCGGATTGGCACCCCACATGTATTCGAGGAAATGTGGAGCATCGGCGCGCATGATTCTTGTCTCGGTGATGTGAGGCTGTGGAGCGTTGACGGTTGTGAGCTTCACACTGGCGCCGGCCGTTGCCAGGCTTTTGTCGGCGTCGAAGGGAGCCCATTCCCGCAAGTGTTCCGGGTCGGTGATCGCCAGCCAGACTTTTTCGGGCGGGTGACGAAGTTCGCGAACGACGACGAGCTCCCAGTTGAGGGCCTCGCTCTTGCGGATTTGTACGCCAACGGGTGGGCCGGGCGTGTATTCGTCGCGAGCGGTCATTTCGGCACCGACTTGCCTTCCGTTCGTGTTGGACGGCGCGCTCACCATTTTGCGAGCTGCGTGAGCTGGAGGATGTTACCGCAGGTGTCTTTCAACATGGCGATGGTCGAGCCGGTAACGTCGGTGGGAGGCATGGTGAATTCGGCGCCCTTGGATTTGACGCGCTCGTAGTCGCCCTTGATGTCGTCGGTGAAAAACATGATCGCAGGTTGGCTCTGGCTGAAGAGGGCTTCCTGGTAGGTCTTGCCGGCTGGGTTGTTGTTGAGCGCAAGCTGTAACTCGACGTCGTTGGGATCGCCCGACGGCGCCACGGTGAGCCAGCGATATGGGCCCTGGCTGAAATCGGCTTTCTTTGCGAAACCGAGAACTTCGGTGTAGAAGCGCAGGGCTTTGTCCTGATTGTCGACGTAGATGCTGGTGACTTTGATCTTCATTTTGTTTCTCCCTTTCCGTTATTTCGATTTGGTTTGCGTTTGCCGGGGGTCTTCCCTTTCGCGGGTTGCGACTGGTCGATCCGATCGAAACGGCGATCGAGATGGCGTTCGAGAGCATCGATGTGGACCGACCAGAAGCGACGGAACTGGGCGAGCCAGGCGTCGAGCTCCTGAAACGGTCCGGACTTCAGGCGATAGAGGCGGCGCTGCGCGTCGACAGTAGATTCGACGAAGCCGGCGTCGCGAAGGACGCGGAGGTGCTTGGAGACGGCCGGCTGGGACATATGGAGCTGCCGCTCGATCTCACCGACAGACTGCTCGTTGAGAGTGAGAAGGCTGAGGATCGCACGGCGGTTGGGCTCGGCGACGATCTCGAAGGCGTTTTCCATGGGCTATATATGCCATATCACGTATATACGTGTCAAGGCATATTTAGAATTATTTTTAGGAGGGACTGTGGATAATGGACGGCGAGGTTGTGGTTGGCCTGAACGCTGAGATCCTTCGCTGCGCGAGCGACGCGTTCGCATGAAGCGAACGCGGAAGAAAAAGCGTCGCTCACTTCGCTCAGGATGACAGGTCCGGGTGGGGGATGGTTTTTGATGGTTCGCAGGAATGTTTCGTGGCGACATTTTGCGGTCGTGCTTCGCACGGTGGTTGGGGGTTCAATTTTGGGGAATGGAGAAGGATCATGTTGACTGGGGAGTGGGTGAGGGACTTTGCGCAGGAGTGGGTGCGGAGCTGGAATACGCACGATCTGGAGGCGATTCTGGAGCATTACGCGGATGAGGTGGTACTGACTTCGCCGGTGGCGGCACGGTTGTTGGGTGATCCGTCGGGGAGCGTTCGCGGGAAGGCGGCGCTGCGGAGTTATTTTTCGCGAGGATTGGAGGCGTATCCGGATTTAAGGTTTGAGTTGATCGATGTGATGTGGGGGCTCTCGAGCGTGGTGCTGTATTACAAGAATCAGGTTGGGAAAAAGACCGGAGAGTTCATGGAGATTGATGGGAACGGGAAAGTGGTGAGAGTGGTGGCGAATTATGGTGGGTGACTGGCGGGTCGGGCGCGGATGAGTATCGGCTGGGCTGACGTCTGAGATCCTTCGCTACGCTCAGGATGACAGGCTTCTCTTTGGTTCGGCTTTGGTTCGGCTTTGGTTTGGCTTTCGTTTGGCTTTCGTTTGGCTTTGGTTTGGCTTTATTTCGGCTTTGGTTCGCTTTTTGGTTCGGCTAGAGACGACTTCGCCCTTCCTGTGTCGTTGGGGGACGTCACAGAAAGGGCGCGCCGTCTTCAGGAGAGAAGATCGTTTTGAGATGTTGAGGCGCGGTGGGTTGCGCCGGCGTTCGAAGAATATTTCCCCGGGAGTGTGGAAATGGTTCCCGGGATTTTTTGGGATTGGGATGGTTGGCGGATTGGCGTGTAGACCTGCCTACGTTGAGATCCTTTGGCGTCCTCTGGACGCCTCAGGATGACAGCAAAATTTATGCACGACGGTCAAAACGAAAGGGCGGGCTGAAGCCCGCCCCTCACGGAAAAAAAACGGACTGCGATTGAGTTTGAACGTCCGGGCTAGCTGGGGCGCAGCATGCTGCGCCCCTACGGGAACTCGCCTCGCCGGGTGTTACTGAGCGGCGGGGGCGTCGGGCGGTGGTACGCGCATGGCGCCACGGGCGCCGCCGCGGGGGCCGCCTTGCTGCACGGTGTAGTCGGACGGCACGGTAAATAGCGATGCAGCAGGTTCGGTGCGCTGCACGCTGTTGAGCGTGTAGGTTGTTGTGCCGAAGCGCGGATCGGTGCGGGTGCTCTTCACGACGACTTGCAGATCGTTGGAATACCAGCGCTCGAAGACGATCTGGATGGGCTTGTCGTTGCCGATTTGACCTGCAGCGATGGTGCGCGTGATGCGCGTGCCTTCGGCCGAGACGCCATTGATGGTTTGCGTACCGAGCGATTCTTTCTTCACGGCGCCGGACGCTTCTTCTTTTTGCAGGCGAGCTTGCATCTTCTGTTCGAACTCCTGCTCCTGCGCAGCAGTCGGCTGGCCGTGCTGATGGATAGCATTCTGATGCGCGACCTTGTGATCGGCATCGAGCATGTAGTGATTACCACCGACAACGTCCGAGATCGAGATCATCGTGTGCGGCTTGCCGGAGGCCTGCAGCGGACCGAATCCAGAGAGAGTCACTTCGCTGCGGGAACGGCCTTGGCTGTCGCGATAAAGATTGCTGGTGGTGGTGCGATGGATGGACGTGCCGTCGGGCAGAGTCTGCGTGGTTTCGGTGGAAGCAGTCGCCGAGAACGGGGCACCCTTAACGGCTTTTCCGCCGTGCAGGCCCTCGAATCCCATCAGTTCGACGTGGTCTCCGAACGGTCCGGGACCACCAGGGCCACCGTGCATCATGACGTCCGGGGCCGGTGGAGCGTCTTGCGCGCGCGTGGTACCGACGCCGAGCAACAACGCGGCGGCCAGCGCGGTACAGGCCAAACATTTGCGATTCATCTCTGTTCTCCTCTTCTCTCCCGAGAGGTTTCAAAGAAACTTTTTGTGCGAACCACCAAACCCTTGGCGGATTACGTCGCCTCAATTGAGGCGCAGCGTGCTGCGCCACTACAAAATCGCGCCACTACTGCGATTGCGGCAGGCGAACGGCTTGCGGCTGTCCGTCCTGACCGACGAACAGGTCAACTTGAATCCATTCGTTGGCGCGCTCTTCGTTGACGGGCAAGCCGAGGTCACCGAGGGCGCCGCGCTGCATGCGAACACGCACGACGGAACCGTCTCCCGTTTCCTGAGCCATGCTGCCGGGAAGCAACGTGAAATCCTCGGCATCGTTGGCGGCAACGAGGGTTGCTTCGTTAGCGGGCTCGGTCGGGTAATTGTCGATCGTCGGGTCGCCAACTGTGACCCCAGTGGGATTTGCCGAGGCAGAAATGTTTGTGTCGTTCTTAGCCTGCGCTGCGCCTTGGAGGACGATGTTTTCGCTGGAGATGTGCCAATTCCACCAGCTCATACCAACGAGCAGCAACGCCGCGGAGGCGAGAACCCAGGCAGAAGCAAGAGCGAAACGCCGAACCCTCAGTGCACGGTTGCGCGCGAAGAATTCTTGACGAAGGCGCATTTCGACTCGAAGCGGCGTGCCGGCATCGGCGGTCACATCACGGAGAGCTTGCAGCTCGATCTGAGCCTCGCGCCAGGACTCCTGGAGAGCGGCGCAACGCGCGCAGCTATTGGCGTGATCGATCGCGGCGGAACGTTCGATGGCGTCGACACCATTTGGGGATTCGCGATCGAGATCCAAACCAACGGTTTCAAATTGTTCGCAGTTCATGTTGCTACTTCCCTTCTCGCTGCCAGCTACCATTCCCGACTACCGAGAAAAAAGTTCGCTTCGCCACCTCGTTCAGCGCGCGGCGCTGAATCGGCGAGGGACATCGCGCAAAATCTCAAGCTTGGCGAGCAATAGAGCGCGGCCGCGATGGAGACGCGAGCGGATCGTACCGATCGGGCATCCGATGCGCTGCGAGGCTTCCTCGTAGCTCAACTCTTCCAGCTCGCAAAGCACGACGGCTTCGCGGAATTCGCTCGGCAACTCCAGCACGGCGGCGCGAACCTGCTCCATACGCTCCTGGCGCTCGGCCCAGTGCATCGGCGTCACGACAGTGGTGAGGCCGGCGATGGCGCGCGCTCCGGTTTCGCTCTCGTCGTCAAGCTGGAGCTCTCGCGGGAGGCGTTCGAGGTGTTTCATGACGCGATTCCGTGCAATGCCGTAGAGATAGGCGGCGAGCGCTCCGCGCTCTGAGTCGTATTTCTTTGGCTCGCGCATGAGGGTCATGAAGACGTCTTGCACGATTTCTTCGGAAGCCCAGGCGTTTCCGGTCATCCGCAAGGCAAAACGATAGAGAGCGGCCTGATGGCGGCGATAGAGGGTGGTGAAGGCATCTTCATCCCCTTTTGCGGCGCGGCGTAGGAGAACGTCGTCCCTGATTTCTTCAGAAATGCGCTTGTCTCCCGGTGCGACTGTTCCCTGGCCTGGCGGCCCAAAACGTTCTGCTGCCATATATTTCCGACTCAGAGTGCAAAAAGTTCCCAGTTGGAAGCTCGGCTCGGGCGGGCGGTTGCCCGCTCCCGGGTTGACTGCCTTTGGGCCTTACATCCCTAGAGGGGAGCGACCTTATTTTATTGGACGAGGGAACTTCGGGAGAGGTGTACACGTACATAGGGTTGACAGGCATAGCGGATAAGACTATTTTGCTCTAGGTATAGGAATGTAGCGGGTCGGCGACGGGTGTTGGCACGATTCCCAAAATGGAACAGCGGGCACGGTAGTACGGTG
>Ga0206939_10260_pt1 | contig 12719 bp, 9 predicted proteins | sample Alteio_BWOrgHeat_10_FD_152921 | JGI IMG/M metagenome (GOLD analysis project Ga0206939, IMG submission 152921) | Enriched cells from forest soil in Barre Woods Harvard Forest LTER site, Petersham, Massachusetts, United States -... | ecosystem: Environmental > Terrestrial > Soil > Temperate forest >... | reverse complement strand
TTGAAGAATTCTGCTACCACGTCCAAACGTCTTAACCCGCCGAAGGGAAAGTATTTGAGAACGCGCAAGTCCATTGTGACGATTGCCGGAGTCTGTAGTGAGTTTCTTCCGAAATCGAGCGGTCTTCCAGAGAGCGGAAACGCGTGACTTTGATTCGAGTCAAGTCCAGTCAACGGATTCACCGGGCGACCGCTTTCCGCCGTGAAAATTGGCGCAAGTTCGATATGACTGAAGGTCCGTGTTAACCAGCCGGAGCTTTGATTCGATTTTCCACCATTGTCATCTTCGTCTCCTATAGGTAAGTCCCAGAGGGCGTTGAACACAAATCGTTGCTGCTGATGCTGAAGCGAGAGTGCGCTTTCGGCAGCGAGATTTAATGGGTCTTGGGGCTGTTCGTAGAAGTCGGAAGCGTCATCGTATGTCTTCGAGAGGGTGTAGCTTGCCGAGAATTCCAAGTCCTCGTTCATTGTGCGACTGACCGTTAGGGAGACCCCGTTGTAGGTTGAACGGGCGGAATCTTGCAATTCGTAGATGTCGTCAAACTTCGTGTTGAGCCGTCCCGGTGAAAATACTTCGCGAGCGGCCTGTTGCGGCTCTGGATTGGGAATACCAAGGCTAGCCGCATTCGCAAGAGTCAAGACAGCCGGAGGCAACAGATTGACATTGATTGTTCTAGGCAGCTTGACACCACGGACGAACAAATAATCGGCCCGAACCGTGAGATTCTTCGCAAGCAGATATTCCGCACCGGCGCTCGCTTGCTGGCTGTAGGGCGTCGCCATGCGTGGATCAGAGCGAAAGATCGATGGTGCGATTCCCGTTGCCGGAGCAGACAATGAGCCGCCTTGCGCAGCAGCGAAGAGATTTGCCGCTACACTTCCATCCGCTACCTGCTCGAATCCCTGCGAACCGTTCTTTTCGATAGCTCGCGTCAAATTCGCGAGAATATAGCGGTCGAAGAAGATCCCATATCCTGTGCGGAATACCCACTTGGGCGATGGACTCCAGGCGAGACCAATTCGTGGGCTGAGGTTATTCGTGTCTTGATTGAATCCCCCAAGCAGATGCTCAAAATCATATCGTACGCCTAAGTCGACGGACAGTCTCGGTGCGACTGACCAGTGATCCTGCACGAAACCGCCTAAACTGGTCACCGGGAAATCGACGTTCGGATTACCAAACGCCTGCCGAAACTGCTCTGGATTTGCCGCGAGAAAATCCGCAAGGGACCCGAAGAGATATACGCCACTGAAGCCGTCCGGTGCATCGGCCCGCAACCGGACGCGATTGACAGTGCCACCGACTTTCCAAAGGTGTTTGCCCTTGGTGCGCGCGTAGGTGTAATCGGCTTGATAGTGATTTTCGCGACGTTCGCTGTTTCCGGCGTACGGACGCCCGAAGGTGATCAGTCCAGCAATGTCAATCTCAGGACCTAGAGGTTCGTTTGTGCGGAGAACCGCGCGGCGCGTTGCGGCCTGGAAACGGAAATCACTAACCGCATCAGACCCTAAAACTGTTGTGAGCGATCCGGCAAGAGCGTTGTCACTCGTGAAGCTGCTGCCCCTCGCGCTTGCGTCTAGTAAGCCGCTGGTGTTGAACGCATCGCCCGATTCCTTATTGTTTGTGAAGGCATACCGTAACATCAGGGAGGTGTTTTTCGTCAATCGATGGTCGAGCTTTCCTGCGGCTTCAGTCTCTGCGCGGGCAATCGGAGAGAAGGCGGTGGTGATCTGCCGTGTTGCCAGTCCAGGGTATGCTCCTGCGGCGAGAAAGGTATTTGTGGCTGACGCGATGGCCGGGTCGATATCCGAGCCGATTTCTCCCCGATTGTGCTCCTGTTCGAGAGCGGCATAGTAGAACGTCCGGTCCTTCACAATCGGGCCGCCTAGGGCAAGACCCGCGCGAAAGCGCTGGAAGGACGGCTTGCCCTGTTCTATCTCGAACGGGTCCCGCGCGTTGAGCGCACCGTCTTGCGCGAAAATGAAGGCGTCTCCGTGAACCGTATTCGTGCCGGAACGCGTTATAACGTTAATCGAACCTCCCGAGGCTCCGCCAGACTCTGCTGAGAGACCGTTGGTGACTACTTGAAACTCCTGCACAATTTCCGGCGACAACTCCGTTCGGCTCGAACCTGTAAATTCGTCGTTGTTATCGAGACCATCGATGGAGACATTGTTGCTCCGTGAACGAAGACCACCGAACGTGAATCCGCTGCCAGCGAGGGGCGTTGAGCCGCTCCCCGAGGATGCTACCGGCGAACTTGAAACGCCCGGCGCGAGAAGAACGAAGTCTAGATAGTTGCGGCTCCGTACAGGCAGTTCTTCTATCCTCTCTTGATCCACCGACGATACAACGGAGGTTTGCGATGTATCTATGGCCGGTGGTTGAGCGCTGACCGTGATTTCTGCCGAGGTGGAGGCTGGGGCGAGAACGATGTCCAGACGAATCGTCTGCCCAAGGCTCAAGACGACCCCCGTGTGTCGATAGGGAGCAAAACCGGGATGTTCTAGACGAACCTCATATGTACCTACAGCAAGCTGGTCCGCGCGAAAGAAACCCTGATCATCTGTCGTTGCGATGCGGGATTGGTTTGTCTCAGTGTTGCGGAGTGTAATCGCCGCCTGAGGTATCAGTGCGCTGCTGCTGTCGCTTACAGTGCCCTCAAGAGTCGCGCCAACTCTCGAAGCTTGAGCACCTGCCCTGTGTGCACAGACGAGAAGTAGACACCATAAGAGAGTCGCGAAAACAACGCGGCGCACTAGCATCATTCCGAATCACCGCTCTCCTGAACTTGTCGAATGTAGCAGGATTGTCATAGATCAGCGATCCCAGCACACACCTACGATGAGTAGTCTCGTTGCCAAGTCCTGATAAACGGGATTATCGGAATGTGGCTTTCCGCGCGGGCCGCGAATCGGGGGCAATTTCATTGTCGGGAACGTAGAAATTTGTGTGCCGTAGAGTGCAGAAATTGCCAGGGACTAGGTGGGATAGTCTTCTGCATCTGATCCGCCTGGAGTAGAAAAGAATTCGAGTGAGCTATGCCAAATGAACAAGCATCCCCTCAGGAACAGACCCCGCGCGACGTATCATCCCAGCAAGAGATAGCAAAGGAGGACAGCAAGTTACTCCGCGATATATTGGAAAGGATTGGCCAAGAGCAATAGCTGGTTCCATGATGGCATATATCAGCGCGGAGTTACGAGCCAATCTCCCGCTGACGCACTACCGCCGATAAACGGCATTATCGAACCTGGCTCTCAGCCTCCAGCACACAATACAAAAAAAAGGAAGCAGCATTGGCTTGGCCGCAGCTGCTTCCCAGGGGTGTGACTATGTTGGCGAGGGTATATCACTGTCAGGGCATAGGGTCACGTTAAGATTTGGCGACAACGAAACCAAGGATCGCATTCCCACCGCCCGATAAACGGGATTATCGTCAACTGGGAATCGGCCAAAAGCCACATGACGATAAGCGGACTTATCAGGATTTGACATTCAAGTGCTGAAGAGAGCAGTTAGACTGGCAGCGGGGGCCCCGTCATTTCCATGTCGTATTTCTCAAACAACGTTTTCATGGACGCGGAATCGGGGATGCCTCGGCTCATGAGTTCTGACAGCGCGACAACGTAAGCTTCGAGCCTTCCGGCGGGTTGGGCGAACGAAAGAAGGCGGACATTCTTCTGCCCCAGGGTTTGCCACGTGTGAGGAATCATTTTGGGGAGGTAGACGCTCCCCCCTGGTTCTAGAGTGAATAGCTCGGCTCCAACCTGCACTTTGAGCGCTCCCTCGAGCACATAAAAACATTCATTCTCCACATGGTGCATGTGCATGGGGGGGCCTGAGCCCGGGCTCGCGGGAACTTCAAAAAGGGCGAAACCTCCCCCGTTGTCGTCGCCTGAAACCTTCACTGAAATGAACGTGCCTCGGACAGGAATATCCTTGCCGGGCCGAGTCGCGCCCGGATTGACAGCGAAAGCTCCCGTAGCCAGGCCCGCACCACCGGCCGTTTGGGGTTGGCTCTCGTTCCCCGAAAATATTTGAAGAGCGTGAGGAGAGGCAGAAATGGCCAAGGCGGACTGTAAGAATGATCGTCTCGCCCAATTTTGCGAGCTCATCGGCGCATCTCCTAGCTTCCCTTGCAACTTGAGGCAAGACATGCAATCTGACAATGCCCGAATGGTTCCCTGCATGTGGCGAGTATGTACCCACTTTCGGGACGAAATAGGGTGGTTGGCGGGGCTAATCCTGAACGTTATACTGCGGCGCATCAGACATACAGGAGTCCGAACGGTTTGTCTTCACGAGTGTCTTTCGGAGATTTCGAAGCGGATCTTCGTGCGGGAGAGCTGTGGAGAAGCGGAACGAAGATCCCGCTGCAGCGGCAGCCTTTTCAGGTACTCGCGGCGCTACTGGAACGCCCAGGCCAACTGATTACGCGCGACGAACTCCGACAAGTCGTTTGGGGTGGGAATACGTTTGTCGATTTTGAACGAGGACTGAACAAGGCCATCAACCGCTTGCGGGCTGCACTGAGAGACGCCGCAGAGAATCCGGCATTTATCGAAACCCTGGCGCGCAGAGGCTACCGTTTTCTAGGCTCCGTCCGCCGAACCATCGATTCGATAGCGGTCCTCCCCTTTGTAAACCTATCTCCGAACCTGCACCACGATTTTTGGGCGGAGAGTGTGACCGACGAGCTGATTACGCGTCTGGCCGCAATCCAAAGCTTACGAGTGATCTCGCGTACTTCTTGCGCGCAGGTCAAACTCGGAACCATGCCGCTGGCGGAAGTCGCCAGGCGGTTGGGCGTCGAAGCGATCGTGGAGGGCTCGGTAACGGTAAAGGGCCGGGCAATACGGATTCGGGCTCAGCTCATCCAAGCGCCTCAGGATCGGCTCTTGTGGGCAGCCAGTTACGTGCGGAATCTCGCGGATGTTCTCAAGCTCCAAGATCAAATGGTTCGGGATATCGCGGTTCAAGTGGGAGTGCGGTTGGCATCGGACGCGGTCTACGAGCCGGAGAAGATGGCAACCTACCGGGCCTACCTCCGAGGACGCTACTTTTGGAACAAGCGTTCGCCAGCAGACTTGAAGAAGGCGATCAAACACTTTCAGAAAGCCGTTACCTTGGATCCGAAGTTCGCCCAGGCACACATTGGGCTGGCTGATGGGTATGTGCTTCTCGGAATCCTAGGCCTCCTCCCCCCGCATGACGTGTTTCCAAAGGCGAGGGCAGCGGTGGCGGCTGCTCTGAAGCTCGATCAGTCCCTGGCCGAGGCCCGTGCGACGCTAGGTCATATCCTTATGGCATACGATTGGGACTGGGGCGGTGCTGAGCGCGAATTCAAGAACGCGCTCGGGCTGAACCCCAACTGCTCCGCAGCTCACCTGTGGTATGGCAATCTCCTGACAATATTGCGCCGCCATGAAGAAGCGACCGACGAAGTGATCAAGGCTCGCGATCTTGATCCTCTATCGATTTCTGTAAATGCGCTTCTCGGATTCGTGTACATGCGAGCGCATCGATATAACCTAGCGACGCGAGCGTGCAAAGACGCGATCGAACTCGATCCGAACAACCCTTTTGGGCACTGGATTCTGGCTCGAGTTTTCGACGCGCAGCACGAACTCCAAAAAGCGCTTATTGAATCCAGGAAAGCCGTCGATCTATCTCGCAGCGAACTGCCCTTTTTTGCCCACTTGGGTTATGCGCTCGCGAGGCGACGGAAAAGAGGGGCGGCACGCAAGATCATTATGCAGCTGGTCAAGGGCTCGGGAAAACGATATGTCAGCCCCTATCTCATCGCTCTCATCTACACCGCGCTAGATGAAAGAGATTCAGCGTTCAAGTGGCTCGAAAAGGCTTGCTCGGAACGGACTGCGAGGCTTACAGAGCTTGGCGATCCGCCGTTCGATCGATTGCGCCCAGACCATAGGTTTCGTAAACTTGCTCACCGCGTGGGCATCAGCGATCTTGCTTCAGCGCAGCAGCCGCCAAGTTGAAATCTCAGCCAACTATCATGCTGTGCGGTGGCCAAGTCCTGATAAACGGGATTCTCGGAAACTGCGATTCAGGGATTGCGCATATTCCGACAATGCGACTTATCGGGAGTTGACCGGTCTATATTGTTTCGAACTTGTACGCTGGTAATGTTGTGAGGCGGCTGTCCTCGACGGGGCCACCCACAGTAAAGTGGTAGAAGCTTTGCCAGTCTCGTGAAGAGATGCCAAAAATATCGTGAACGGAATCATCGAAGTAACAGCCGATCCCAGTCGAACGAATCCCTGCCTCTTCAGATTCAAGGTACAGCACCTGGCCCACGAGACCTGCCTCCCAAAAGAGATTTCGGTAGAACGGAGCACCGTAGACGGCTAGGCTGGCCTCGTAGTCGACAATCATCCCTAGGCTGAAGGCCCCGTCTCCGGCGATGCTTTGACCACAGGACACGTTGGCGGCCAGAGCACGGAAGTCCCCTTCTTGGAGCAGATACAGCGGGAGACCCCGCGGGCATGATTGAGGACGGCTCCACAGAAACTCGCGCCGCATCGCCTGCCGAAGTGGCTCAACCTTGTCCGGGTCACGAGCAAACGCGTAAAGACCCGGAGGAAGGTCGTCCACCCGGTGTACAAAGAGCCCCAGGTGGATGCGTGGTCGCCAAGAAATAGAATCCCAAGGTACGGACCGCCGGTCTCGTGTGGGCACGAGACGAGCCAACATTCGGAAGAACGTCGCCGCTGGAATTGTAGTGGATCCGTCCATACTCACCGCACTTCTGCGCCCTAAGATGACCTTTTCGGCAGTGGAGGAACCGGAGCGGACGGGCGGCTCAAAGAGTTCGTCTTCCGAGGGAAACCCTGAGAAATCCTCATCTATCGCAAACGTCGGACTCGCAGTAGCTGCGGCCACCTGTTCGATCACCGGCCAGTCGACACCGTGTTCGGGGCTCAAGACATTGGCGCTGCCGTACCATCGTGGGGCGGTTTCTTCCCCTAATACCGCTTTGGACAAGCATACGCCCCGGTCTGTGGCCCCGCTGTCCCGGACGACAACTGCCAGAAGTTCGGGATGTTCTCGCTCTGCCCCAACGTAGTCGTTGTCACGGTCAAGTCCGAGAAGCCGCGACGTAAACGCAGGGTCCACACGGTCGAGGAGAAAGAGTTTCCAGCCCAGTACAGCAGCCGCCAAGCGTAGGGTCCCAAGGGCATGGCCGACGTCATGTTGGCAATAACGGAACGCGCGCTCCCCATATTTCCAGGCCTCTCGCCAAAAAATGGACGAGAGCCCCGCGAGAAATAGGCCGTCCGGAAACCCGGCTATGAGGGCAGTCCAGACCGAAGGATTAATATCTGCCCGACGCTCCAGACCATGTTCCTTCGGTGCGTAGTGGTAGACGCCAGCACCATTTTGGATGGCAGTGAGGGCGGGCAGGAGAACATATCCCTCCGTGGGGTGCAGGTTTCCGCTCGAAGGGTTGGCGCGGAGTGACCATGCCGTTTCGCCGGCACGTTTCCAAGCGGTCAGCGAGAGGGCGTAGCGAAGGAACAACGAGACCGAGTCGATCGAAAGCGTGGCTGGCACTACGCTGCCCGTGACATAGAGCTGCCAATACTCGAGTACTTGCCCTGACTCGGGGAAAGGGAGATGAATCAGCGGCGCTCCCTCGTAGCGACGGAACGGATCGGGCTGCGTCGCCCAATCGAGATAGCCCCGCGACGCGGCAAAACGGTGGTAATGGTGCTTCGTTCGCTCGTGGTAGGCCGCCACGATTTCCTCGGCAGAAACGTCACTTTGGGGGTCTGCGCGAGCCGTTGCTAAGGGTGTGTATAACGGCAGAGGCGTTCCAATGTCGGGTTTCGTTCCGGATTGCTCACCGGGACGCCGAATGTATTCGAGCAAATTCCGTAGAGGCTGAAAACGCACAGGAACCGGGTTCGTGGCCTTTCGTTTGAGAGCCGAAGGTCTATTTGCTCCGATTCGTTCTTGGTTCAATTGTAGCCTACGGAACCAAGAACGTTGCGATCATTGAGAGTCAAGGGGCTCCATCAAGCGAGGTGACAGCGATATTCCAACCAACATTGTCCTGCGTACAGCCTCACAGAAGGACATCAACGTAAGTCTGTTTTCTCTCTCAACTCCCGAGAAACGGGATTTTCGGAATGTGGGGCCAGTTTCCGGAAAGCCGACGCATTATAAAAGGGCGCCCCTTATGGAGTAGGTTTTGATCGTTCGCATCAACGCCTACAGGAAGGAGCACCCTCGTGAATGATGCCAAGTATATTGGGCTGGACGTTCACCAAGCAACGATCTCTGCAGCGGTTCTGGATCCCACGGGTAAGCTGATTATGGAATCCATCCTGGAAACGAAAGCGGCCACGATCCTGCAGTTTGTGCAGGGACTACGTGGAAGTTTGCACGTGACCTTTGAAGAGGGGACCTGCGCGACCTGGATGCACGACTTGCTCAAGCCCCACGTCACAGAAGTGCTGGTGTGTAATCCGCAACTGTCGAGGCAGTAGAGGCCAAGTCTGGCACGCGGATTATAGCTCGCGTCGGTAACCTAAGCAGACGAGGCTGCTATGTGGATACTAACGATCCCCTCCCTTTAGGAGCAGTGGCAAAGGTCCGCATCACGAGGGGGACAGAATTCTTTGAAGCCCAGGCCAGGGTAGTCTTCTCTTTGGTCAGCAAGGGCATGGGCTTGGTGTTTACTGCCGTTCAGCCGGAGCAACTCCGGACTCTCGCGAAATGGCTCGCTGAGTCCACGAAGACCTCATGGCTCGCGTCAAACCGCCGCAGTAGTCAGCGAATACTGGTGAAAATCCCCGTACGAGTCTCCGGACAGAACACCCTCGTTTCGCCTCTCCTCCAGGAAGACACTCACACCCTAGCGGTCAATGCCCATGGTGCGTCGATTCTCCTTTCGACGCCGGTGAACAAGGGACAAGGGCTCACTCTCTCAAACCTCCAAACAGGAGCGGTAATCGAGTGCGTTGTCGACTATGTCAGCGGGCTTCAGAGCGACCGCCTTCGGGTGGGAGTGCAGTTTGCGCTGCCTAATCCGGCATTCTGGCACGTAGCATTTCCGCCGGATGATTGGGCACCCAGCCACCCGGATGCAAAATCCTCTGACGCTGGCTCATAGCGATAAGGCCCGATAGGCTTCCTCTTCCCGAGTAAGCCCTGGATCGTTGACCGCAATAATCTGCCGATTTCGGCTTTAGGAACAAAAGCGCGACCCCCAAATAAGTCACTTAGCGACGAAGCCTCTTTAACAGTGTAGTAACTACTCATGAAAATGATATGTGCGGTAGGTGCGATCTGTCGTATTCGCCTGGATGTTTCAAGACCGGACATCCCCTCCATTGCAATGTCCAGAACAACCACATCGGGTTGAATCTCGCCGAAGCTATCAAGAGCCGCTTGCCCGCTTTCTGCGTCGAACACTTCCCAAGTGGGTTCGTGACCCAAGAAGGAACGCAACGTATTTCGTACAAAGCGCTGGTCGTCTACGACAAGAATACGAAACATTCGACGGCGAGTGCCGCGGGACGAAGACCGACTCTTCTGGACCCGCATTGGACGGCGCAGAAGAGTGCCGAATTGCTGATCTCTTGCCGTTACCTCGGCGGGGCCAACTATGGGTTCGGATCCCATTAAACTCTTGCTCCTTTTACGAGAGAGACAACAGTCGGAATGGACGCGGCACGATAGTCTCGACGATAGCAGTAAGCAATACAGGATTTTATGTACGGCTGTTCAATTTTGAGCAGACCGCTATTAGTATGGGTCTGTCAGGAACTAGCCTATCTGTATAACATCTGCTAACGACTCCTGTGGATAACTCCCAAAAGGTCGCCGAGCATTGAAGTAACGTCCACCGCCCGATGAACGGGATCTCCGGAAACTGGCCTCTGCGTGCTTGCTACATTCCAAAAAGACGACTTATCAGGACTTGGCCAACCTTGCGCGGGCAGCGGAGAGCAGAGGCAGCAGCCCAATCGTCTCACCCTGTGAATATGTTCAATGGCCGTTTACTGCAGCCAGGGACTCAAGTTCATGCGACACTTGCCAGATGAGTTTTCCACCGTCGTCTGAAATCAACAGGGAGCCGTCCGGTTCGATGGCCACACCCACCGGGCGCCCATAAACGCCCTTACCTGTTGGATCAGGCACAAATCCGGAAAAGAACGTCGTTGGTCCTCCGACGGGAGAGCCGTTGTTGAACGGGACAAAGGCAATCTGATACCCGTTCCGGATGCGTCTATTCCAGGAACCGTGCTCAGCGACAAATGCGCCGTGTTTGTAAATCGAGGGGAATTGCTGCCCTTCGTAGAAAACGAACTGCAGCGGTGCAACGTGTGCCCCTAGCAACACGTCTGGGACAATCGCCTTTGCGACAAGATTCGGTCTTAGCGCTACCCGGTTATCCACGTGCGGGCCGATATAACTGTAAGGCCACCCATAAAAACCACCTTCAGTGACGTGAGTAAAATAATCGGACGGGACATCATCACTGATGTCGTCGCGCTCATTTACCGTGGCCCACAAATGGCCAGTCTGTTGATTGAAGGCAATCCCTACCGCGTTTCGCAACCCGCTGGCATAGATCCGCATGTTCTTCCCATCAGGGTCGGCAACCAGAATTGCGGCACGGCGGGCATCGGACTCGATTGATACGTTGGTTCGTGATCCTACAGAAACAAACAACCTGTTACCGTCGCTACTAAAAGCGAGCGATCGCGTCCAATGCCCCATTCCGGGAAGGTCAACGATGTGCTCTGCATTCCCCAGTCGCTTCGACGTTTTTGGGTCATAGCGAAAGCGCAAGACTTCGTTCGTGTTGGCGACGTACACGAAATCATTATGGAAGGCAATCCCAAAAGGCAGGTTCAGATGATCAGCAAACACATCGCGCGACTCAACCCTGCCCGTTCTCTGTCGGTCGCCTAATACAATCACTTGTCCGGCCGCAGAGTCGGCCACAAAAACGTCGCCGTTTGGGGCTACAGCTAACCATCGGGGTTGGTTGAACCCTCGGGCGAAGACGGCTACCTTGAATCCTGGCGGAACTTGCGGTTGAAAATTCGGCGGCGGTGAGACAACCACAGGCGAGTTGTTAATGCGCAGCAATCTTGCGAGGATTCGTGCTCGCCAGCCACTGACGTTTAGCAAGAGAGACACCGTGGGAGCCCCTAGTGAAAACGCCACTAAAACGATGAGCGTTCGCCGCATCATTTGGCCAGTCACCTAGTTCCCGGTACCATCCGTTTGTAACTGCCGGACATTGGCAATGTGTTCCTTTCGCATAGTCTCATGCCCCAGCACTTAGCTTCCAGGTAGGTTTCGTATCTTAGGCTTTCAATACCGGAGATCAAAGCGCAGGAGCTCGCGGGAACGCAACACTAGAGCACGCGAGACGACTGCTTTCCAACCGAATTTTGGATCGCGCCCGGGAAACGGCATTATCGGAATGTGGCTTTTTGCGGCTAGGCCAGTTTCCGAGAAGGCGACTTATCGGGAGTTGGCAAGTGTCGGACGCTTTCGCAACTTCGGGGACTCGTTTCAGCCAAAGCAGTACGCACAGCCGCCGTTTGCTGGTTTAGATCGGTTAAACCGCGACCAATGATGATGAATCGATGGAACAAAAGCCCCATTCCGATCTTATTCACTTCGGTTTTCCGTGCGGAATATAAAACTAGTGTTGCTAACTCCGGCGGTCGAACGAGTCCGAAATGGAAACCTTCCCCTCCGTAATATCCTCCGCTGCGATCTACTAACATGAAAGAGACTCGTCCCTTGAATGACCACAGAGCAATGGCGGCAACAATGCCGACACTGAAGATTTGCCAAGTATTCACTTACAAAGCACCGTTTCCTACGCTGTGAGCGCAAGTCTAACCCACATGCGGCATTGTGTTGCACTTACCATCACAAACCCGCTGTCTTACCTGATCTGCACCCAAGTCCCGAGAAACGGGATTATCGGTAACTGGCTTTTCGGGACTAAAGTCACATCACGACTTACAGGGACTTGGGCGTTACAGGATCAGCTACTGAACTAGGTAACCGTTGATGAAGGCAGATCGTTAGGCGAGCTGCTGCTTAAGCCACTCGTTCTCCATTTGCCCGACCGCCCCTCTCTCCTTGCTTTCGCGGCCCATGTGCTTTCCGTCCGCCATTACGCGGACCGTTTTTGGCTGACCCGTCGAGTACAGCAAGGGGATCTCCTCGGGCGAGATCCAGGGATCTTTGGCGCCGTTGACGATAAGCATCGGCGCATTCGGTTTGCTTAACCAGCCTTGCTCCTGTAGCGACATGGCCGGAGCGGTGCGAATGAGTTCATCGAAACTCTTGAGGTTATTCGCATAGATCATGGAATCCGGGAACGGCCAGAAATATTCCTTCTCGTCGGTGCGCAGATACTGCAGCCACTTTTCTTGCCATGTGTAGTGAATCGGGCCGCCGGCTTGGATGCAGGCCTTCAGGCGTTTTGGCTCGACGTAGGCCATCTTGGCGCCCCAGTAGCCGCCGTAGCTGCCGCCGACGAAACCGATGCGGCGACCGTCGAGATCCGAACGCTTGGTCAAATAATCGATGACGGCCACGTAGAACTTTTCGGAATCAGGCTTATTGAAGACGGGGCATTCGCCTGCTCCGGGCATGTCGACTTCAAAGCCCGCAAAGCCGATATTTAGATCTTCGGCTAGGCTGCGTCC
>Ga0206939_10220_pt1 | contig 12756 bp, 13 predicted proteins | sample Alteio_BWOrgHeat_10_FD_152921 | JGI IMG/M metagenome (GOLD analysis project Ga0206939, IMG submission 152921) | Enriched cells from forest soil in Barre Woods Harvard Forest LTER site, Petersham, Massachusetts, United States -... | ecosystem: Environmental > Terrestrial > Soil > Temperate forest >... | reverse complement strand
CTCTTGGAGGATGTCCTCCGCATCGCTCTGGTCCGGCACGCGCCTCCGAATAAAATTGGCCAGCCGTGCGCGGTGACGCGCTAGAGCGTCGAGGATGCGCGGGTCGTCTCGCTCTTCGTGCTTCGCCGCGACTGCCGCGATGGGGCCGCTGTGGGATGCAAGTGCCATACGCTGATGCCGAGAGCCTCTGCGCTACCTATGTAGACGAATGAGCGGCGCAGATATTTCTGCGTCGCGCGCGATTCGATCCAGGCACCAAAGCGTCATGCCGGTGTCTAAGCTGGCAGAGCACGCCGCGGCGGACTCGCATAACCCAGACGAAATCGAATGCCGGCACCAGCCGGCAGGAGGCACGACTATGTTTAGCGAGCTCGTCGAATCCACTCCGCGCGCCAGCGACAAGAGAAAGAAGTTGGCGGTGATCACTTCACTTGCGTCGCAGGCGGCATGTCTACTCACCTTAATTGTAATTCCTTTGGTTTATACACAAGCGTTGCCGAAGGTGATTTTTAAATCCACGTTAGTCCTTCCCAAAGAGCCCGCTGCGCAGCCACCCACGCCGACGGCGCGTCCGAACGGCAAGCCGCACTCTGTGCGCCTGCTCCGCGACAATGTGCTGACCGAGCCCGTCCGAATTCCCACTAGGGTGAGAATCTTTCGGGAAGCAGAACTGCCGCCAGAGTTGGCGGTGGCGCCGGGAATGGGGGACGCACCCATGGTGAATCTGTTCAACCTCGCCGCCGCTCCGGCCGTTGCCGTGAATCGGCCTGCCGAGCCGGTTACAACCCGGCGCGTCCAGTTGGGCGGAAACGTCGAAGATGCGAAGCTGATCTCGCGGATTCAACCGGTTTATCCCGCGCCGGCAATACAGGTCCGCATACAGGGCGACGTGATACTGCGCGCGATTATCGGCAGGGAGGGGGATGTGAACGAGCTCCAAGTCATATCGGGCCACCCACTTTTGGTGAAAGCGGCTTTGGACGCAGTGCGGCAATGGCGCTATCGTCCGACTCTGCTGAATGGACTGCCGGTCGAGGTAGAAACCACGATCACCGTTAGCTTCGTTCTGGGACAGTAGTGCCAACCGGTAAAATGTGAAGTGTGCCGCATAATGCAGAGCCGAATCGGCGATGACCGCGTGGAGCCGCGCCACAGTTAATGGTAGATTGAATTGGCGCGGGGTCGAGTGCTTAGGAGGGCGGGATGGGGGAAGTCGTTTACGTTTCGCGGTGCCGCATCGAACGAAAACTGGGGCCATTGCGCATCGCGACGATCCCCGGCGAATCGCAGCCGGTGGTTTTCAGCGTGCACGGGGCCATTGCCGAGCACTATAAGGTCGATCCCGCGAAGCTCAAGGATTCGCACGCCTCCACGATTGACTATGTTATTGCAGCCACCGCGGGTTGAATGGTGGGCACCTTTGGGGGCGCGCTGGAAGCGCGTCAAATCGATGCGAGCGGCGGCAAACTTGTCGGCGAGGTGACCGGCGAAGTCGAAACAGAAGACGGCGTGCTGGTTATCCGCCGCATTCACGTGCTGATGAAGCTGGCGGCGCCGGAAAGCGCGCGCGAGGTTGCCGAGCGCGTACACGGCTTTTATGCCATGCGCTGTCCGCTTTACCGGACCTTACACCAAGCCATTCAGCTCAGCTCCTCGCTGGAGCTGGTCAGCGGGTAATCGAAAAAGAGCCTTTTGTCAGTTCGCTGGTCGCTGATAGCCGCTCGCTTGCTCCTTGTAAATTGAGGCGCCGGCGAGCGAGGCCACAATGATCTCCACCAGACCCACCAGCGTAGTGATCGCCAGAAGCCTGGAAGGAAAGATGGCCAGCGCCCAGCTGATCAAGTTTGGAAAGAGATAGCCGATCACCCAAAAAGCGAAGCCAGTGAGCACGGCGGTGCCGGGGCCGGGACCAAAGCGCGTCCGCGCCGCGGCGTAGAGCCAAACGGCGCTGATGCCCACGAAAAAGCCCCATACGATAAAAATGGGAATGGCGCTGGCGGGCATTTCGCGTCCGAGAGCTTGCATGGCCGCCGCCCAGTCCGCCGCCAAGAGTCTGCCGTTGGTGACATATTCAAAAATATTGATGATGATCCCCGCGACGATCCCGCCTGCAAGTACGCGGCCCGAATTGATTTGTCCCATGGCTGCCTCCAGTCGCGCTATCGATCAATCGACGTTTTGCCCTAGGTGAGCCGTTTGGCAGAGCTTATGAGCCGGAGCGAGGGAGGTCAAGTGCCGCTAATGGTTGCGAGCAGCCTTGGGGCAAGAGATCGCGCCAGACCGCTCGGGGGCGGAGCTCTGCCGCCAGAACCTCGTGCTGTAAGGTATTGACACGGCCGACCTAACCGGTTCGATGTATCGACTCCCGGGGGCCAGCGCCTTAGGGTAATGTGCAGGATCAGTGCGTCGAGGTAAGTCGAACGCAATCGCAATAGGGAGGCTAAGGATGAAACGTCTTTCGCTAATTGTGACTATGATCGGATTATTTGCGCTGGGCGCCTATCAGGCTCGCGCCGTTCCGCCGCAAGATACGAATCAACAGACCAGCGGTCAAAAAGCCAAGCAGGATGCCAAGGACGCTGGCCATGCTACCAAGCAGGCCGCTAAGAAAACGGGCGGGGCGGTGAAGAGTGGAAGCAAGAAAGCCGTGAGTACGGGCGCCAAGGGCGTCCGCAAAGGTGCGGAAAAGACGGGCGAGGGCGCGGGCAAGCTCGAGGATAAAACGAAATAAGCTAACTACAAACTCCAAGGATTCGGCCCTGGAGGACCCGGCGGTCTTCGGACTGACGGTCACCGTCGGCCCCGACAAAACTCCAAAATATTTGCGAAGAAAATAAGCGGAGGGCCATATGGCAATAAGAGCGCTTGAGAGTCATTTGCCAAGACCGGTGAGGCAGTTTCTGCGCCGCAATGAGCGCAGCGCGTGGAAAGGCCTCGTGGCCGGCGCCGCCGGAGGGCTCGCCGGAACGATAATCATGACTCAATTTCAAAATGCCTGGCACCAAGCCGGGGAAAAGAAGCGCTCCCGGGACACTCGCACGGAGCAGAATCGCTCGCGCGAGCAAAACTCAGAGCAGAAGCCAGAGCAGAAGGAAGATGCCACGATGAAGGCTGCGGGGAAACTCGCGCGCGTTGCGGGCCAGGAACTCACGCGCGACCAGAGGAAGCAGGCATCACCGCTGGTCCATTACGGCTTCGGCATGGCCATGGGCGCGCTCTACGGCATGGCCATGGAGACATCGCCGCGCCAGGTTCGCGCGCAGCGCATTCCTTTTGTTGGCAGTCTTTTCGGCTCGGCACTTTTCCTGGGAGCCGACGAGATGGCTGTTCCCGCCCTGGGACTTTCCGAGGTATCGGAAACTCCCTCGACGCATGTATACGGCTGGGCTTCCCACTTGGTCTATGGGCTGACTGCGGAGTTTGTAAGGCGGCAGGTGCGCAGGCGGCTGTAGCCAGGGATTGTCGCAGCGGCGAGCGCAGGCTCGCGCGCTTGCGGCGAGCTCTCTTAACGCGGCGAGCACCCCTTGTTCGCGGCGACTTCATCTATTTTCTCGACTTCATCTGTTCTATTGATTGAGGCAATCTGAATTTTGCGTTTGCCTTTCCCCCCACAACTCCGTAGTCTGTGCCCGTAAATTGAACCTGCAGTTTTGAAGGCCCGTGCGGCGCCCTTTCCCTGTAGAAGGCGGCTAGCCTCACGCGGCTGGATTGGTTTATCGGCAATCTTTCATAGGTTTCTTCGGCACGTTTTTTTGTTTTGACACCTCGTCGTGTCCAACCAATAGCACGTCACGCTCCGCGAAGAGCCAGGGCAGTTAGCTAGGAACGCTGTTCCTTCGTATCTGGCTTTCTCGAGCGGCCGCGAAGTGCGTTCCTGCAGTTGTCGCTAACTCCCACTGCCCAATCGTTTTCATCGTGGATATCTGACTGTCCGGGCCAGCCGCGATGGCTGCCGCGAGCGGAGGTACACGGAAAGATGAAAGCCCTATGGGAAGTCGCTGATTTTGTGCGCGGGCTGCACAGGGAGATGCGCTTTGGCGAACTCTCCCGCGCGCCGTTGCGGCTGCTGCGTTTCGAGTTGCGAGGCGAGGTGGCGGAATGCGACTGGATGGCGCGCCCGCCGGACGTTTGGGACGCGAGCCTGGGGTGCCGTATGCGGGAGCACACCGCGTCTGAGCAGGCTTTGCGCGACGCTATCCGCGTGCGCGATCTGGTTTTCGCCGTTTTGCCGGACGTGGAAAGCGCGATGCTTCGGGCCTTCCGGCCCTCGGCAGCGCGGGAGCCCCCCGAACTGATCATCATCGGTGCGGTCCACCGGGGTGACGCAGATGCATACGGAGGGACTTCTCTAGTGATGCATGCCAAGTTGAGTGGACTTCGCTTCTGCCTGGACGGCGAACGATTGGAGTCAATGCCTTTCGAAGAATTTGAAATGAGCTTGTGATCAGGGCAGCCGCCCCGAAAGACGCGGCTAAGGATGCGTACTGATGACCATTAGAAAGGAAAAGGAAAAACAAATGTCAGAAATCGCGCGACGCGAAAAGAGGCTTTCATTAGGGGAGAAGCTTTCACGATTACGTCTGAGACTTCGACAACCAGAGTGGCGCAGATACGGCGGGACGATGCTGGCGGGCAAGGTGATGGGAGTCGGTATCGTCCTGGCGGTTATGGCCGTCGTTACCGGACTCTTCTTCACTCATGTATATGCGCAAACGGCGGCGGCAGCACCAGAGGTGAAAGCGTCCGACGTGGTTAATCCGGTCAACACAGCGTGGACGCTCATCGCGGCTTTCCTGGTGTTTGGAATGCAGGTGGGCTTCACGATGCTCGAAGCTGGTTTCTGCCGCTCACGCGAGACGGTGAACGTACTCGTGGAATGCGTCGTGGATACCTGCCTTTGCGGCATCTTGTTCTATGCCATCGGCTTCGCCTTCATGTTCAGCCATGGTAACGGACTGATTGGTTACCACTGGTTCTTCCTGCAAAACGCGCCCGCCACTTATGAAACTACCGGCGTGGCGTTTTTGGCGGTCTGGATTTTCCAATTCGCCTTCGCGGACACCTGCTCGACGATCACATCGGGCTCCATGATCGGCCGAACCGGATTCGTCGGCGACCTTCTGTACAGCATTTGCGTCACTGGTTTCATTTACCCAATCATCGGACACTGGGCATGGGGCCCGGACGGATGGTTGGCCAATATGGGCAGCGCCGGAAACTTCTTTCCTTCACTGGGCATGGGCTTCCATGATTTCGCCGGCTCTACTGTCGTACATACGATCGGGGGCTTCATTGCCATCGCCGGCGCCATCGTTCTGGGTCCACGGCTCGGGCGCACATTCAAACGAGATGGCGGCGCTCCCATGCTGCCTCACGACTTGACTATCGCCGTTAGTGGCGGACTGATCCTCTGGTTCGGCTGGTACGGCTTCAATCCTGGGAGCACGCTTTCGGCTATGGACTTTGTCGGCATCGGCCGCGTAGCTACAAACACTACGCTCGCCGCCTGCGCGGCGGGTCTTTCTTCTATCATTTACGGCTACTTCATGACCAAGAAATGGGACGCCGGCTATACAACGAACGGGTTTTTGGCCGGCCTCGTGGCCATTACGTGCCCCTGCTATTGGGTCACGCCGACGGGCGCCGTCCTGCTTGGCGGCATCGCAGGAGTACTGGTCATCCTGGGAGTGGAGCTGCTGGAGTGGCTGCGGATTGACGACCCAATTGGCGCGTGGCCGGTGCACGGGCTCTGTGGCATTTGGGGAACGTTGTCGCTCGGGTTGTTTGCCAGCGGTCAGTTTGGTTCGACCGGGCCGATAAGTCCCGACAATAGCGCTCCACTGAAAGGGCTGTTCTATGGCGGCGGCACACAGGTGCTCCTTGCGCAAGCCATCGGCAGCGCCTGCATCACCGCGGCGACCTTCGGTGTGGCCATGGTGGTCATGCTTGCGGTCAACGCGACTGGGCTCCTAAGGTTGCCGAGGGAGGCCGAGCTGTACGGAATGGATCTCCACGAGCACGGGATCTCGGCGTACCCGGAGTACGAGATTTCACCCTTCGCCTCGCCTAGTGGCTTGGCCGTTCAAACCGATGCCGCTGCAAAGGCCTCTAAGTTTACTCCGAGCAAATCGATGGCTCGGACGAGTCTAGATAAGCTCACAACCTGAGGTTGCATTCTCACGCCACCTATACAACAAACCTGGGTCTTCGCTGGGCTTCCTGCAAAGGAAGCTCAGCAAGGCCCGGAAATCGGCGCAGATTTTGAAATGGTGCCCCGCCGGCCGGAGTCGAGATGAGTATCAGACCCAAGAGTGACGCAAACCGTGGCGGGAAGAGAGCAAATCGAAGTCGCAGCAGACGTATAGTAGAGGCTAAAGCTCCCGATCCGTCCTCCTGGCTGACGGTGCTCTTTGAGGACGAGGAAACGAGCGAGGATGAGGAGTCCGATGCACCTAGATCACATCCGTTATTGACAAGGAGAAAACGACAAAGAAGATGATGACTAAACTTGAAGCGATTATTCAGCCTTCCAAATTTGAGTCCGTTAAGGAGGCTTTGATCGACATAGGCGTTGACGGCATGACGGCTTCGGAAGTGCGCGGCCATGGGCGGCAAAAGGGCCACACCGAGACTTATCACGGACACGAATACAGCGTCGATCTTTTGCCAAAGATCAAACTCGAAATCGTCATGGAGGACAAGCTCGTAGACAAGGCCGTCGATGCCATCATGAAAGCCGCCGCAACCGGCAAAATCGGCGATGGGAAAATCTTCCTATTCAAGGTCGACGAAGTTATTCGGATACGTAATCAGGAACGCGGCGTGGCGGCACTCTAGCAAGAGAGCGGCCTCGTCAAAAAAAGTGATGCTTCGCAACACAAGTTTGAATTTGCCGCCGCCGCGAGCAGCACCTACAGTGGGTGTGGAAGATTTGGCAAGCCGCGGGCGCCCGGCGAAACCAGGGCGTTTTTGGGTGCGATGATCCCGGGCCGGCCAGAGGCGGCATCGGCGCGACGGCGCCCTGGGAGCGGAAGGTTCGCGGCCTTAACAAAGAGGAAGCAATAGTGGAAACAACCCAATACGAATTGCGTGAGACTCTTCCTATATATCGCCAAGAGCAAGACTTCGTGCCCGTAAAGCAGGCAGCCGCTCATGACGCAGGCATGGCGCCGCGTCTTTACGGCTTGGCATTGTTATTCGTATCGTCGGCGCTCGTCTGCACGCTCGCTCTGCAACGTCTTTTTCCCCACCCGTTCCTTTTCCTGTTTTTCGCGGCGGTTATGGCCAGCGCCTGGTTCGGCGGAACGGCTCCGGGATTTTTCGCAGTTTTGCTCTCCACCATAGCCGTGGACTACTTTTTTGTTTCGCCCGTATATTCTTTCGCCGTCAACGCCACGGAGCTTAGCTATTTCGCCGCGTTTGTGGCCTGCTCCCTGGTGGCCAGTTGGGTCAGCGCCTCGAAAAGGAAGAGCGAAAATGCGCTAAAGGAGGCGCGCAATCAACTCCAGTTTCTCGTGGCCGAACGAACCGCGGCGTTGCAGCAGTCCACGGACGAGCTTCAGGAAAACGAACGCCACATTCAGCTTCTGACCGAGGTCATCCCTCTTCAAGGGCCGCAGCAAGGGTCGAATCTCGCGATCGAACGCTCGGCGGAAACCGTTAGCGCCGCGTCGCTCCAGCAGGTACTTGCCGAAGTCGTGGAATTCACGACGTCCGTGGTGAAGTGCGATTCCTGTTTCGTCTACGTCCTGGAGAATGACGAACTGGTGCTGCGCGCCTCAAAGAATCCCCACCCCGAAGCGGTGGATCGCCTCAAGCTGAAGGTGGGACAAGGCATCACCGGTTGGGTGGCCGAACACGGCCAGCCCGTGACCGTGAGCCGCAATGCGTCACACGACCCGCGCTTTCAACTCTTCAACGACTTGCCGGAAGATCGCTTCGAGGCGTTTCTGTCGGTGCCGTTGCTCAGCCGCGGGCGGCTGGTCGGCGTCATCAACCTGCAGCATCGCGATCCGCACCGCTACAGCGAGCGGCAGATTCGGATCATCTCCGCGGTCGGTTTGCTGGTGGGCGCCGAAATCGAAATGGCGCGCCTGGAGAGCGAAAATTCACAGCTTTCGGCCAAGCTCGAGACGCGCAAAATCGTGGAGCGCGCCAAAGGAGTCATGCAGCGCGAACTGAGGATCAGCGAAGAAGAGGCTTACCTGACGCTGCAACGAGAAAGCCGCCAGCGCCGCAAGTCCATGCGCGAAGTGGCGGAGGCCATCCTGCTGAACGACGAGATCAAGAACTCCCGCACCAAATCAAGCTCCCCTTAGACTTCTTTACCGGCGAAGCGCCTTGCCACGGCCTTGAAAACCCTTGTCCCGGAGCGGCGTGTTTTTCCCGCCATACGGGCGTCTTATCGTTTTCGCACATGTGTCCAGCCGGTTAATTGACCGGCCCTGCCCCGCACTATATCCTTCGCCAACTTGCGCCATTCCCACGCCTGCCGGCTTCCGCTCCGGGCTCACCGTTGAGCCGCGCAAGGAGTCCAGAAAGGAAGAACCTTGTGATCTTCTCCGGTCGTAAACTTGCTGGCGTCTGTGCCGCGATGGCCTTTGGCGTTATCTTCTTTGTTAGCAGCGCCGGCGCGCAGCAAAAAAGCTGGGACGATCTGAATGCGCGAGTGGATTCACTCTACCAGCAAGGAAAATACGCCGAAGCGGTTTCCGTGGCGCAACAGCTTCTGGGTTTTGCGGAAGAGAACTTCGGCACCGAGGCACCGAACGTAGCCTCGTGCTTGAATAAGCTGGCCGTGCTTTACGAGCAAGAGGGCAATTTAACGGATGCCGAGCCGCTCTACGAACGCGCGCTGGCCATCCGCGAGGATGCCCGGGTCCCCAACAATCCGGAGGTCGCCGCCAGCCTCAATAACCTGGGTGCGCTGTATGCCGACCAGGGCAAGTACGCGCAAGCACAGCCGCTCTACGAGCGCGCGCTGGCCATCCGCGAAAAAGCGCTGGACGGGGACCACCCCGATCTGGCGACCAGCCTCAACAATCTGGCCGTGCTCTACGATCTGGAGGGTCGTGAAGACGACGCCCTGCCGCTCTATCGCCGCGCGCTGGCCATCCGCGAAAAAGTGTTCGCTCCCGATCACCCTGAGGTGGCCAAGAGTTTGAGCAATCTGGCCGGCCTCTACCGCGACCAGCGCCGCTATGGGGAAGCCGAGCCGCTCTATCGCCGCGCGCTGGCCATCGATGAAAAAGCGCTGGGCTCCGATCAGCCGGAGCTAGCTACGACGCTTGACGATCTCGGATTCGTTTACACCGCGGAAGGGAAGTACGCGGAAGCCGAGCCGCTCTACAAGCGCGCCGCGGCCATTGCCGATAAAAACTTTGCTCAGGAGCCTGGCGCCGCAAACATCTTCAGCAATTTTGCACGCCTCGACGTGGCCGAGGGGCATTACGCCGCCGCCGAGCCTCTCTACCTGCGCGCTCTAGGCATCCTGGAGCAAACTTTCGGATCGAGTAGTCCGCAACTCGCTCCTATCCTCAGCGGCCTCAGCGAGATTTTTTACCTACAGGGGCGCTATGCGGAAGCCGCACGGGCGCTCGGGCAGAGCCTCGAAATTCAAGAAAAAGATCTCGGCGCAGACAATTCCGCGCTTGCGCCTTTGCTCGACGATTATGCCGCTCTTCTGCTCAAGGCCAATCGAACGGCGGAAGCGGCCCGAGCCTCAGCCCACGCGAAGGCCATTCGCGCGAAGCCCAGTTCCGCCCAAAGCGATTCGCTCAACTAAAACGATTATCTAGCGGACGATCCGGAACTCCCCGCAGCGGTTTTTCCGTCACTCTCGGCTGTCGTCGGATCGATCACCGACCGAATCTCCGACACGCGATTGGCGGGAAAGCCGCCCTGCCGCGCATGTTCGCGCACCATCGGCTCATTGGGAGCAATGTATACGCAATAAATCTTGTTGTCGGTGACGTAGCTCTCGACCCATTGAATCTGCGGTCCCAGGTTGCGCAACACGGAACACGATTTCTCCGCTACGGCTTGCAACTGCTGTGGCGTCATCTGCCCGGCGCCGGCAATTTCGCGTTCGATTAAAAATTTTGGCATAAAGTTCCTCGTACCTGGATTGCGCGCAGCATACTCCTGCCCCACGTGTAACGCAACATTGCCGCTCGCGCTATTGAACTGGAGCGAAGCCCGCGCAAGCAATCAACGCGCGGCGACGCACGCACCGGCCTCTCCTGCCTGTCAGATCAGTAGCAGTGACTCTCGGGGGGAACATGTACGAGGAATTCCCAGGCTCACCCCGGGTCTAGGCCGTATTCCTCTCTTAGGTCTTTCCGGGTACCTTCAACCCAGATTCAGCCGAGCGGTTTCTGAGGAAGGATTCGCTTGGGCCATCTCTTCGTACGAGAGATGGCGCGGCCTGATGTCCCCGGTGTAACGGGTTCAATTTAGACAGCGTGACGCTTGCAGAAGCACTCACGGAGAGTGTTCATGTTCCTTGGGCAGGGATTTCGATATAAGTGCATGCGAGCGATGGCGTGGGTGGCCCTCGCAATGGGGCTGTCGGTCGGCGCGGGTAGGGCGCAGACGTTTCTGCCCGTTCCCCTCAATCTTTCCAATACGGGTCACGCTGGGGCGCCCGCAGTAGCTGTCGGCCCCGGCGGAGATATCAACGTGGCGTGGCTAGATTCCGGGTCGATTCTGTTTCGCCGCGCGCCGGACGGCAAGACGTTTTCCTCGACTATGACCGTCGGCGCCAGCGACGGCTCCTCGCAGCCGCAGATTGCCGTTAATTCCGCCGGCGTATACGTGGCCTGGGCGGGCGCGAGCAACATCTCGTTCAGCAGCATGGCTAACGGGGCTTCCACTTTTTCGCCGGCAGTGAACGTTTCTAACGGGTTGGGTATATCAGGCAGCGCGCCGACGCCGCGCATCGCCGTCGATCCCAGCGGGGGAGTGGATATTGTTTGGGGGCAGAATGGTGCCTGGTTCCGACGCTCGCCAGATGGCGTGAACTTCTTGCCTGCGGTTCCACTAACGACGTCGGCGATGGCGAGCGTGAGCCCGCGCATGGCCATCAATTCGCTGGGCGTCATTTATATAGTCTGGGAAAATGCAGGCTCCTGCCCGACCATCACTTTCGCGCGTTCCACCAACGTGGGCGTTAGCTTCACGGACTATTCGGTGGCCAATAACCTCAACGTGAACGGAGTGCCACAGATTGGCTGTACTTACGACGTGCAAATCGCGGTCGGCGCGCAAAACACGATTCATCTCCTGTGGGCCAACGACCATTCCAACGTTTCCGGCATTAAGGATCTCATCACAACCTACGCAACCGACGACGGCACATCCTTCTCCGGCACCAACTTTCCAGAAACCGCTTTTCAGAATCTCGCCGGTCCGGCTGCCTACACGCCACAGATGGCCATCGATGCCAGCGGCAATATCGACGTGGTTTGGATGGGAGAGTTCTCGTTGAGCGATTCGCGGCAGATCGTCTATTTTAGCCGTTCAACAAATAACGGCGTCGATTTCTCGAATCCTCCCTTGACGCTTACTTCTCCGCCGCCTTCGGGCTCGAAGCCGACCGGCTTCCCACAGATTGCCACGGAGCCCGGCGGAGCTATCGACATCATCTGGCAGCAGGCTAGCGCCGCGAATCCCGGCAGCGCGTATGACATCGTTCTGGCGCGCTCCACTGATGGCGTTAATTTCCCCAAGCAGACGCTCTCCAATACCCCCACGCTGCAGGGCGGCACCGGGCAAATCGCCATCGACGGCAGCGGCAATAACCACAATAGCTACGTTGTTTGGCAAGGAAGCTCCGCCAGCGCTGCGGATATTCTTCTCAATAGCGATTCCCCCGCGCTGACAAGCCCCGACTTCAGCCTCAACGTTTCGCCGAACCCGCAAGCAGCGCTGCCCGGAGCGGCGCTCGCCTACAGCGTCACGGTGAGTTCGGTGAACGCGTTTAATCAAGTCGTGACGCTGAGTTGCGCAAATACGCCCCCCGGCGCGCAGTGCTCGTTCAATCCGGCATCAGTGACGGCTTCGGCGTCCGGCACGCCCTCGAGCCTGACCTTAACTCTACCGGCCACAATTCCTGTAGGCGCGTATTCGGTAGGCATCACAGGAACGAGCGGGGCGCTCACGCACACGCAGTCCTCGCAATTGGCCGTGGGCGGGCTGACGGCGTCGATCTCGCCAGCGTCAGCCACAATCAACGCGGGCGGCGCGGGGAGCTTCACGGTGTTGCTCAACGCGACGAGCTCCTTCTTCGGGCCCGTGACGTTCGCTTGCAGCGGCGCTCCGGCTGTGGCGAGCTGCAATTTCACTCCTGCCACGGCCACTCTTCCCGTCAACGGTGCTGCCTCCACCACGCTGAGCGTAACCGTATCGGCGAAGCCGTCGACATCGGCAGTGCAGCGCGGTCCAGGCGGCGATTTTGGTTGGCAACCGCGAAGCGTGCCGACGCCTTGGGCTATAACGCTCTGGGGTATCGCCTTTGTTATGCTTCTCGCAACTTTCATCGCCGCGCAGGTAGTCGCGGCGCCGCGCTTTGCGGCATTCGGCCGCCCGTTCGCCTTAATCCTGCTGCTCGCGGCGGTAGCCGGCGGCATGGTGTCTTGCGGGGGCTCTACCAACAGCAGCAGCGGTGGCGGTGGTGGCGGGAACCCGGTCACTTTCACCATGAACGTGCAGGGGAAATCGAGTTCCGCCACGATGAACCTGCAAACCATCTCCATC
>Ga0206939_10225_pt1 | contig 12827 bp, 10 predicted proteins | sample Alteio_BWOrgHeat_10_FD_152921 | JGI IMG/M metagenome (GOLD analysis project Ga0206939, IMG submission 152921) | Enriched cells from forest soil in Barre Woods Harvard Forest LTER site, Petersham, Massachusetts, United States -... | ecosystem: Environmental > Terrestrial > Soil > Temperate forest >... | reverse complement strand
GCGGAGGCGTGGCTCGTCGTCGTTGGCGAGGATGCCGCGAACGAAATGCTCGAAGGCGTCGAGGCGCAGGGGACGGAGAGTTTTTGAAAACTCAGGAAGAGCGAGAGGATAGGATTTGTCGTTGGCGACGAGAATGTGCCAGACGACTTTCGCCTGCATGTCCATGAGCGTGGTGAGCGGGCCGGTTTCGCTGACGGGCGCGACCAGGGCGGGCGGATCGACACGAAGCAGGTGGGATTCGACGGTCAAATTGGTGCCGTCGGAATTGAAGGAACCGAAGATCACATAGTCGGCGTCGAGATCCTGGGCAATGCGCAGCATCGTGGCGCGGGAGAGTTTGGCCGAGGTGGGCAAGCCGTAGCGCTCGAGTTCGCTGGCGCGACCTGTGTGGGAATAGACCTGTTCGCCGGCGTCGGACAGATATTGGATGGTGAGTTCTTCGAGGCCCTCGCCGAGCCAATCGAGGCGGGGCGACGAGCCGTTGTTTTCAAACGGGAAGACGAGGTAGAGACCTTGCTGGGAACTCGCGGAGCGTTGCGCGTTCTGCGCGCAGACGCACGATGGGAGGAGCGCAACGGCACAGGAAAGCGCGATGAACAGAGCGCGGGGGACGCGATGGCTCATTGATGAATTTTATCAGACGCGAAGCGGCTGCCGGGGGAAGCGTCATAAGGGAGCGGCGAATGTAGAAACAGCGCGACCAGGCGGCCGGCCGCTGGACGGCCGCGGTACCATCGGTTACGAAAAATTCAATTCCCTGCCGGGTAGCGCGAAATCTATAATGAGCGCCGGGTGATGTCCCTCTCTCTTCCTGGGCCTTTTAGAAAGGCGGCTTTATGCTGCGTTGGCGACTCTGCTCGTTTTGCGTCGCTTGCTTGTGGCTAACGGCAATCGGAGTCCTTCCGGTTCGCGCTCAAATTTTTACCCCACCGCAATCGACCGATCGATTTAACACCGCGGCCGGCATGGGTGCGATCGGCGCGTCGCGCATGGACGGGAATCTTTTTTTGATCAACAGCCAAGGCGGCGGAGCGAACTCACCGCTACAAGCGCCGAGCGGATCGATTTCGAAGCTGGATTTGAAAGCTCCGGCAAAAGCGCAGCATGAATACGCGAAGGGCTATCAGCTGCTTATGAAGAAGGACTCGCAGGGGGCTATATTGCACCTGACGAAGTCGCTTGAGATTTATCCGAGCTTCGTGGCGGCGCACAATGCGCTGGGAACGGCATATCTGAATCAAGGCAACACGCAGGGTGCTGTCGAACACTTCAATCGCGCGATTGCGCTGGACGATCATCTGCCGAATTCGTATCTCAACCTGGGATGCGCGCAGCTCGCGATGCAAAGGTTTGGCGATGCGGAAACGTCGCTGAAAAAAGCGGCGGCGATCGCGCCGATGGACTTGTCGCTCCAGACAGCGCTTACATATGCGGAGTTTGCGAACCAGGATTATCCGGCCGTCGTAAGTGGCGTGAAGCAAATCCACGAGCGTAAACATCAAGGCGCTGCCGTCGTGCATTACTTTGCGGCCGGGGCGATGGAGGCGCAGGGGAACCTCGCGGGGGCGCAGATCGAGATGGAGACGCTGCTGGCGGAATCGCCAAAGTCGGCGTCGGATGGCGAGTATCGAAAGATGCTGCAGCAGATCAAGGACGAAGAGACAGGGCGGCTGATCGCGTCGAACAGGCTGACGGAGCCGACGCTGACCGAGCCTGCGGCGGTCGCGGATGTGGGGTTTCATGGGCCGACGGCGGAGCAGACGTTTCAGCGTGTGCAGCAGACGATGCAGGATAAGAAGGAAGAGAGTCAGATTGCCGATGCGGAAGCCGAGCCGGATGCGACGTGCGTTCGCTGTGGCGGAGGGACGCTGATGTCAGCGGCGGCGGGGTCGGCGCCTGTTGCGCCAGCAGGGTCGGTGAACGGCTCGCGCGACGTGGCGGGAGCAACGCTGCGCGTTGCGGTGGATGAGGTCGCGATATTTTTTGCGGCGACCGATCACGGGCGTGCGGTGACCGATCTTGGCGCGTCGGACGTTTCGATTCGTGACAACAATCTAGCGCCGGAAAACATCGTGGCGTTCCGAAACGAGTCGCAACTGCCGTTACGACTTGGATTGGTGATCGACAGCAGCAATTCGGTGACGGATCGATTTCATTTTGAGCAGGCGGCCGCGGCGAAATTTCTGAAGACGGTGCTGACGGGCAAGGACGATTTGGCGTTTGTCGTCGGGGTGAATAATTCGGTGCTGATGGTGCAGGATTTTACGGCGGACCAGGCGCAGACCGCGCACGCGATCGATCAGCTGGCGCCGGGCGGCGGCACGGCACTGTGGGACGCGGTGGGATTCGCGGCGGAAAAATTGGCCGGGCATGCCGAGACGCAGCCTGTGGCACAGATGCTGGTGGTGATCAGCGACGGCGAAGATAATTCGAGTTTAAGCACGCTGAAGGAAGCGATCGCGAAGGCGCAGCAGGGCGAAGTAGCGGTTTATACGATTACAACGCGCGAGGCTACCGACAAAGACGCCGGTGGAGCTGTAGGCGATCGCGCGCTGAAGACGCTTTCGGGGCTGACCGGAGGCACAGCGTTCGCGGCCGGGTCGGTGCGCGGAATGGGCGCGAGCTTTGGCGAATTGCAGCAGGTAATCCGGGCGCGGTATCTGGTTTCGTATCGGCCATCAGCGTTTGAGCTGAATGGGGCGTATCGGGGGATTGAGATTAAGGCGGAGAAGGACGGGCACAGACTGACAGTGTATGCACGGAAGGGGTATTACGCATCGGACGTGCGGAACGCTCCGAGTGGAGCTGAGCAGTAGATGGCGTTGGATTTTGGAATGCTCCTGGCGGGGCGTAACGCGCCAAGTACTGATGGAAAACCCGCACCCTCTAAAATCTGAGGGTGCGTCACCCAGGGTCAATCTCAACGAAAAAAAGAGGGGCACGGCGGTGCCGTGCCCCTACAGAGTGTGACGGTGGTTGATTTTACGGCTGTTCGGTGGTGTCTGGGTCCGAAGGGGCCGGCTTCGGGTTGAGCATGTTTTGCACTTCGGGGATTTGCAGCTCGGCGGCGAACGCGACCTTGTCTTTCTTCAGGTCGGCGATGAGCGTCGCATAGTTTTCGTCCTTGGCTTTGCGCAGATACAATACGGCGCGATCGATGTTGCCGGCCTCGGCGAACGACTTCGCGAGCATGTAGTAGAAGCGGCCGCGATCGGTCACGGTGCGATCTTGTAGCAGCGAACCGGTGCGAGCGCTGTTGTGCTCGAAGAACTGCGGATCCTTCTGGAGCGCGATGCGGAACGCGGCGATCGAGGCTTCGTATTTCTTGTCGCCGAAATAGGCGTAGCCGAGATTGCTGTAGAGCACGGCCATGTCGTCGTTGATCTTGATGGCTTTTTCGTAGGCCTTGATGGCTTTGCCGTATTTCTTGCGCTGATACCAGATGGTGCCGATGTTGTTTTCCGCGTCGGCGTACTTCGGATTTACCTTCAGCGCCCTTTCGTAATATCGCATCGCGAGGGTGAGCGCTTCCTGTTGATGGAGAGCGATGCCCAGCTTGTTGAGATAGACGGCGTTGGTCGGATTCTGGTCGGAGAGCCGCTTGAACGTCTGCGACGCTTCGACGTATTGCTTGCGCGCCATGTAGAGGTCGCCCATCTGCTCGGGCGTTAGCTCATTGACGATCTCCGGCGACGCGGTGGCCGCCGACACCTGTTGCGGCGTCTGCATGGGCATGGAGGCGCTCGGCAAGGAGCGGTCCTTGGCCATGAGCCAAGCGCTGGTATTTACAGGTGGTTCGGAAGCGACTTGCGCGCGGGAAGGAACAGCGAACAGCATTACGAGGAAAGAACCCGAAACCGCCAGAGAAACTAGCTTCATGGCGAGTCTCCTTTGTCATCCGGTTTTGGAGCGGCCGGATCTTGCTTCTTCTTGCCTCCAAAGATACCAAAAATCTTCTTCAAAGGGTTCTTTTTATTTTCAGTGGTCTTGCCGTTTTGGTCCCCTGGGGGTAGAGCGCCCTGACCAGTTGCGCCGGGGGGCCGGTTGGGGTCGTAGGGAACGGGATTGCCGTTCACGTCGACTATGGTCTGCGGGACCTTGGCTTGGCCGCCACCGAAGACGTGCGACAGGAACGAGCCGGTCGATGAAACGATGCCGTGGCCGCCGCCGTGGATTTCGCACATCTGGGTCGGCGCTGAACCCTGAACGTAGACCTCTTCGCGGGTGCTCGGGCAATTCGGAGTGGCGAGTTCGAGTGTTTCGGGATCGATCATGACGGACTGAATACCGTCGGGAGCGTCGAAGTCTTTGACGTCTTTGTACTCGGGGAGCTGCGTCGCGTGAATCATGAAGTCGGCCCAGATCGGCGCGTCGGCGGTGCCGCCGGTGATGCCGACGTCGCGGTTGTCGTCGAAGCCGACCCAGATGACGCAGACGAGATTGTTGGTGAAACCCGCAAACCAGGCATCGCGGGATGTGCCGGTTTTTCCGGCGGCGGGCAGCGTAAAGCCGCGAGCGCGAACACCGGCGGCCGTGCCGTGGTTCATCACGTCTTTCATCAAGCTGGTGACAAGGTAGGTGACGCGCGGGTCGAGAACATTTTTGGTTTGCGGCGTGGATTTTTCGAGGGCTTCGCCGTTGGCGCTGATGACGTCTTTGATGAACTCGGGCTCGGCGCGTGTGCCGCCGTCGGCGAACGCGGTGTAGGCGGCGGCGACATCGACCGGCGTCATTTCGTAGGCGCCTAACGCGACGGCGGGAGTGGCCTGGATGTTTTGGCCGAGACCCATCTGGCGCGCGATCTGGACGACGCGGCCGTAACCGATGAGTTCGGCGATTTTGACGGTGGCGACGTTGAGCGAATTTGTGAGGGCTTCGCGCGCGGTGACGCGGCCCATGAATTTTGCGCCGTAGTTATTCGGCGTGTATTCCTTGCCGTCGAATTCGAAAGTGGTCGGTTCGTCGTCAATGGTGGTAGCAGGCGTGACGATGGGCTGCACGTTGTCGATGGCGTTGTCGAACGCAGCGGCGTAGACGAAAGGCTTGAAGACCGATCCGGGCTGGCGATGCGAGAGCGCATGGTTGAGCTGGCTCTGGCCGTAGTCGCGGCCGCCGACGACGGCTTTGATTTCGCCGGTGCGCGGGTCGAGCGCGACGAGCGCTGCTTGAACATGAGGAACCGGTTCGCTGCTTCCCTTTTTCGCGGCTTCTTTTTCCCACTTGTCGTATTTTTTGGCGAGCAGCTTGTCTACGTTTTTCGCGCCTTCCTCGATTGCGTTTTGCGCGATGCGTTGCAGCGCGGGATCAAGCGTGGTGTAGACGCGGAAATTCTCGGTGGTGAGCTGCTGCTCGGAATATTTATCGAGCAGGTGATCTTTCACCATGTCGATGAAGTATGGCGCTTCGCCGCCGGTGATGGCGGTGCGAACGATCTTGAGCGGGACGCGCTTGGCGTCCTGCACGTCGGCTTCGGTGACGTATTTGTTCTCGAGCATCTGGGTCAGGACGCGATCGCGCGCCTGATTGCCGCGCTCGGGGTGTCGATCGGCGGCGGAATAGTAGTTGGGCGCGCGAATGATGCCGGCGAGATACGCGTCTTCGGCGAGCGTAAGCTGGCGCAAATCCTTGCCGAAATAGGCGACGCTGGCTTCGGAGAAACCGCGGATGCCGAAGCTGCCGCGATTGCCGAGGTAAACCTCGTTGGCGTAGAGCTCGAAGATTTGCTGTTTGTTGAAGCGTTGCTCCAGCTCCATCGCGACCATTAACTCGGCGAGCTTGCGGCGCCAAGTGCGTTCGTTGGAGAAGAAGAATGTGCGAGCGACCTGCATCGTGATCGTGCTCGCGCCCTGGTAGTTGTGGCTGGTGTGGCGCAAGTCGGCCCAGGCCGCGCCGACGATGCGGACGAAGTCGAAGCCGCCGTGCTCGAGATAGCGCTTATCCTCGGCTGAGATGATGGCGTGCACCAGCGTGGGCGGAATGTCGTCGTAGCGAATCGGACGGCGCTTTTCGCGCAGCGAATCGAAAAGATTGGTGATGAGTTCCGGCTCAATATCCGCCGTTTGGAGGTCGTTACCGCCGCCGAGCGGCCGAATGGAGCTTATCTTCTTGCCGCTAAAACTGACAGTGATCGCGTTGGAGGCATCGAAATAAGAAAGCCGCGAAGGGATGATATCGACGCTCGCGCCGCGAACCGCGAACTGGCCGAGAGCGTTGTCGTCTTTCTCCGGGCGATATCCGACCTTCGTAAGATAAGTCGCCAACTCCTCGGCGGTCCAGACTTCTCCATCGGCGATGCGCTGTGGCGCCGAGAAAATCTGCGTGGTGTTCTGCAGCAAGTGACCGGACAAGCGCGCGTCGATCATCCGCGAATACTTCACGTAGAAGTACGTGAGGACGCTGACCCAAGTCAGAAAAATGGCGAACGTTACGCCCAGGACGGTCAGACCGACCCAGGAGGTCCAGAAACCTTTTTCAATGCGGATGCGCAAACTTGTCCCTCAAATGGCTGGACCTTCATTGTCTCTTAACCCCGGACAGTAGTAAAAGACGCGGTTCCAGGTCAGAAACGCAATGTGCGCAATAAGTTGCGGATTCTGAGGCGGGGTTAGGACAGGTGACACAGGCAGTCTTGTCTGTGCTCTTACTTTGAGGCTCGAACTACAGGTTCTTGTTTTCGCTCGAAGGTGTGAAGTGCAGGTTCATTTGGTAGACGAGTAGATCGACTGGCACCGAGTAATCGACGGCGATGCGAACGACGTCCTGAGTCGCCGTGATCTTAATGTCCTCACGCTTCACGGGGATTTCGAGGTCTTTGATTACCTTGAAGATGCTGTCGCGGATCTGCTCTTCCGGGTAGCGATTTACGACCGCGAATTTAGCCTGCTCCTGCATTTTGTCTTGCAGCTGATATTCAGCGACGTACGCCGGCAGGATCTTGTAGGCCACAAAGGCGCCGTAGATCAGCAGGACCGTCCAGAGAATCGCCTTGATCGTGCCAGCACCCTGTTGCGAGCGCAGTCTGGCGCCAGCGCGGTTCGAGGGCTGAATTCCGAATTGGGTGCGGCGAGACAAGGCTGCTCCGAACTCTTTCTGACTGCTCGATTTCTTCAGGCGAACGGCCCACCGATCAGGCGAAACTCGACGGTTTTAGCGCCGATTTCGGTTGATTCCACCGTAGCATCGGGGAGAGGGCATGTCGAGAAATTGGCGGGAACGATGTTCCCGGAAAGCAAATGACGAGGCCGATAGGCGAAGATAGAGCGAATTACCCTGCATAACTGACCAGTCGCAGAAAGCTATGAAAGAGAACGATTTGTTGAGATGTTCGCGGCGCAGGAAGCCGAGCCTGCGCGGGAAATGCGGACGTTACTTTGCGGAAACTTAGTAAGCGCGAGCGAAAATCGCGCCTTCGGGCGCGGCCTTACCGCAATAGACGCAGTTGCCCGAGGTCGCCGGTTGCTCCAGCGGAATGCACCGCATCGTCGCGCGCGTCTCTTCCTTGATCTTGGCTTCGCAGTCTCCGCTGCCGCACCAGGACGCCAGCGCGAAACCCGTCTCAACCGCCTTCTTAAGGTCATCGTAGGTTTTGGCTTCGTGTGTATTTGATTTGCGGAAAGCCAGCGCCTTGTCGAACATCGACTGCTGAACTTCGACGAGGAGCTTCTCGATCGTTTGCGGAATGTCAGCGAGAGGCGCGCTGATTTTGCCTTCGCGGCCGGGACGGTCGCGGCGCGCAAGCACGGCCGCCTGTTTGGCGACGTCTTTGGGGCCGAGTTCGACGCGCACGGGCACGCCGCGCATCTCCCAATCGTTAAATTTCCAGCCGGGGCTATTCCCTTCGCGCTCGTCGAGGATGACGCGAATGTTCGCCTTCGCGAGTTCACTCTTCAGGTTGCGCGCCGCATCAACGACAACTTTCTTCTCCTCGTCCGTCTTGAAAATGGGAACGATCACAACCTGATACGGCGCCAGCTTGGGCGGCAGCGCGAGGCCCTGATCGTCACCATGCACCATGATGATGGCGCCGATGACGCGCGTCGAAAGTCCCCACGACGTTGTCCAGCAATGCTGCAACTGGCCGTTCTGGTCGAGATACTTCACTTCGAAGGCTTCCGCGAAGTTCTGCCCCAGGAAGTGCGACGTACCCGACTGCAAGGCTTTGCCGTCGCCCATCATGGCTTCGATCGAATACGTCGTGTCGGCACCGGCGAATTTCTCGGCTTCGGACTTTTTGCCGGGGATCACGGGAATCGCTGCGTCGTTCATTGCGAAGTCGGTGTAGATGTCGAGCATCTGGCGCGTCTCGGCTTCGGCCTCTTCGCGGGTGGCGTGCGCGGTGTGGCCCTCCTGCCAGTAAAACTCGAGGGTGCGGAGGAAGAGCTTGGTGCGCAGTTCCCAGCGTACGACGCTGTTCCACTGATTCATCAGCACCGGCAAATCGCGATACGACTGAATCCATTTCGACCACATGTGGCCGATGATTGTCTCCGAAGTCGGCCGCAGCACGAGTGGCTCGGCCAATTCTTCGCCGCCGCCGATCGTGACGACCGCGAGTTCCGGCGAAAACCCTTCCACGTGATGCTTTTCCTTGTCGATAAAGCTGCGAGGAATCAGCAGCGGAAACGCGACGTTCTGGTGCCCCGTGGCTTTGAACCGGCGATCGAGCGCCTGCTGCATATTCTCCCAAAGCGCCCAGCCGTAAGGTCGCACAACCATGCAGCCGCGCACCGGCGCATAGTCGGCGAGCTGCGCCCTCAGTACGAGCTGGTTGTACCACTCCGAAAAATCCTGCGCGCGAGTCGGGAGCTTTTCTTCAGCCATGCCGCGGTTTGTCCGTTCCTCTCAGGAGAGAAAAATTCGTTGCGAGTAAACACGAAAGCGTAATGGACACATTGCGAGGTGTCAACGAAACGCCGTTCGCGCGCAACCGTGAGTTGTAACGAAGCTAGTGAACTGGCCCCGGCCTATTGCTTCGGCGTCGACGGTGGAGGCGTGGTCGCAGCCGTCTTTGGCTGGATCGAAACCAATTCGATTTCGAAGATCAAGGTTTCGTTCGGGCCGATTGGACCACGCCCGGGTCCCTGCGGACCATATGCGAGATCGGAGGGGATGTAGACTTCCCACTTCGAACCGACCGGCATCAGTTGCAGCACTTCCGTCCAACCCTTGATCACCTGACCAACCGGGAATGTCACGGGCTGGCCGCGCTTGTACGAGCTGTCGAACTCCGTGCCGTTGATCAGCGTGCCTTTGTAGTTGGCGACGACCGTGTCGGTCGGTGTCGGCTTGGGACCGTTGCCCGGAGTCAGAATCTTGTATTGCAGCCCGTCCGGCAACGTTGTGACGCCTTCTTTCGATTTGTTCGCCGCGAGGAATGTCTCGCCTTCCTTCTTGTTCGCTTCGCTGACTGCCGCTGTTTCGGCGTCCTGCTTCTTCTTCATTTCCGCCGTGAGGGTAGTCAGCGCCGCCTTCATCTCCTCGTCGGTAAGCTGGAGCTTGGCGCCGGCGAGCGCGTCACGAAGCCCGCGCGCGACGACCGCCGGGTCGACATCGACGCCGTCGCGATGCAGGCCGCGGCCGATGTTGGCGCCGACCGCGTAGCTCGCCTTTTGCTTCTGGGTTGTCAGGGGTGCCGCGGCTGTTGCCGGTTTCTTGGCCGCCGTAGTTCCCTGCCCGGTCTTGGCGCCGGCATTCTGGCCGGACTTCGTCGCGCCGGTGGAGGAACTGCCAGAGGATGAGCTTTGACTCGATGCTTTGGGAGTCGAAGGTGCCGGAGTGTCTTGCGCGTTCGTGTGACTCGCAGCAAATAGCGCGCATGAGGCGCCGATAATCACATTCAATATAAGTCGATTTGGCATACACCCATCTTCACATTGAATTGTTACAACAAGCAAACAAGCCCAAATTATTTTTCAAGCAGAGGTGAACGCTACATCCGGGCAGCCTTGATCGTTTCGCCGTCCTGATAAATCACGGCGCGCACCCTGCCGGAAGGGTCCTTAGTGAACTCAACTTCTACGTCCGAAGTGCGAAAGAAAAATTTCGTGCGCGACTCGGCAAAAAGCTGCGCGCTCGCCTGTCCCGGCGCCTGCGCCATCAAGTGGTTGCCGTCGAGCATGACGGTCAGCCCTCGATCCCGCGCCGTGTAGGTGCCTACATAACCCTGTAGCACATCGATGGGCACATCCACCGCGACGCGCTCCTGGCGGTCCACGAAGTTCGTTAATTTCTCCATCACGATATCGGGCTGCTCGAGTTGCACCAGGTCGCCGGCGTTGATCACCACGTCGCGCTGAGCCCCGACGATTCCCTCTTCGATCGCTCCGGCTTCGGCATGGACATCGGCGATGTCGGCTTCACCGACCAGAATCTCAGTCGGAGCGTGAATTTCTTTTAACCTCGTCCCCGTCGGGGGCGAGCCATGCGTCGCGAATTCGTCGCCATTTTTGAGGTCTTGCAGATTCGCATCGAGCGTCGCCAGAAACTTCGCGCGCTCCGGGTCATGGCCTTCGCCAAAAATGTAGTGATCCTTCGACCAATTCTCAGCGGCGCCCTTCGCGTCGCCATGCTTTAACGGCGCCGAATTTCTCGCCGCGCGTACTTCGTACTCCGTGCTCGTTGGCAGTCCATCGACGATCGGCCCGATCAGAAACAGTCCCTCGACCAACTGCGGATGCGCCAATGCGAAATCCAGCGAAACACCCGCGCCCGTCGAGCTTCCGACAATCACTGCGCGCTGAGTCTTTCGATCGTTGATGACCGCCAGCAAATCGTCCGCAGGTGAATACGCGGCCTTCGCCGCTTCCGATCGGCCGTAGCCGCGCCGGTCGTAGCGAATCGTGTGATATTTCGCGCAGAGCGGATGCCACTCCTCGTCCCAGGTCACCGAATGCAGCCACTGGTCGTGCAACAAAATCACCGCAACCGGCCCCGAGCCGCACTCCTCGTAGTAAATCTTTCCGCCAGCCACCTCGACATGCCCGCTGACCGTCTTCTGCACGCCTTCCAGTTTCTGTGGCGTCTTTTCGACCGCGACGCCATCCATCTTCATCTTTTTCTTCGGCGGCGTCGGGTCCTGCGCATGGGCGGTGCAAACACACATCGCAACGATGGCGCCGCACACAAAACCGCGCCACACCGTTGCGACACGATCAGTCAATTTCCGCTTGTGAACATTCATTTTTGTCGCCGAACTCGCTCCCGCGCGACCTAAAACCAATCGCTCCGGTAGGCCACCCACCAACTCAACACACCAATCGGAATCGTAGCAGCAAGCGCCCACCACAAGGGCAGCGCCATGTCGGCAATCAATCCGAGCACGGCAAACAGTGCCCAGAAAATCTTTCTTTGCATCGGGATATCTTAGCGCGGCCAGGCAAGCTCCGCGACCCAAGCCAATTCCGGGGACCGGCGCAGTTCGCACGCTTCAACTTCGGTCTCAATCGCGTGGCTTGTTCTTCGAAATCATCGCTTCCAGCAACCACTTCCGCAGCACATCCGCAAAATACGGCTTCATCTCGCGAAACGAAACGCCCATCCCCAGATTCGGCTGCGAGTACGCCACACTCGCCTTGGTCTCAAAAAACTTCGCCTCCGCAAAAAATTTCACAAAGATCGGGCTGCCGATATCGAACGGCTTCCCCATCTGCAAATAGCATCCCTGCGGTCCGATCTCCGTGACGCGCGCCGGCAATTTCTGCTCCGAACCTTCGAGCGAAACTTCCGCCTCCGCCGTAAACGGAAATCGCATCCCGCGCCGGCGTTCCGGATGTTGCGGCGTTGCTGGAATCGTCTCAGCCATTTCCGTTCCCCGCCTTCGGCGCGCTCGATGCGCCCACAACGCCCGCCGCGTTGGAAGCCGCCGCTTCAAACGGCGGATAGCAATCGTAGTTTCGCTGGCTCACGATCTTCCCGTCGCGAAACGTCAGGAACATCGCGACGTACGCCTTCATCTCGTGTCCTGCGGGCAGGTTCATCGCGGGCACTGGCGCCGCGAGTACACCCGTCCACTCCAGCTCCGCTACGACTTCGTCGCCGTTCTCGACGACGCGCCGCACGTCGTAGCGCTGCGAACTTAGTAGCTTTTGGCCCTGCCCATACGCCGCCTGCAAATCCGCACGCTTGCGCACGCGGCCGTGCGGCACAATTCGATTTGGAAATTCGTGGAATTCAATGTCGGCGGAATAGAACCGGGAAACGTTTTCCGGCGGTCCCATCGATTCAACGGCGCGCAAATATTCGCGCGCCAGTTGCACATTGGCTGAGCCCATGCGAATCCCTCGCGATTCCGCGCATGCCCGCGAATGCGCCGAGACTACCTAATTTTCTTGAGCAGCCGACCTTGAGTTGGACCGAACCTATTGGAGAAACGTTGCCGACATATTACAACGCCACATCCGCGACCAACAGTCCAAATGACACGACAACATCGCGATGACATCGCCGTGACACAGCAACGCCGACATCGCAGACCCATCGCCCCCGACGAAATAAACACGAAATCCACATGCTGGTACAAAGGTACCGTTGCCCGGCAGCCGCACCCACGTAGAATCGCGCACCGTCGCTCGCCCCGTCCCCTATGTGTGAAGAGTTAAAGGCCCTCAAGTGCGAAGCCGGCGCTGTCCTCCGCCGGCTGCGTCTCATCCGACGCTCTCGCGATCTTTCCTTTTACGAAGACGCCGAGCTCACCCGCCTCAAACACGCGAGCATCAACAAAGTGGTCAAGCATCTTCTGGTCGGCCACGACGGACAGCCGTGCCCCTCCGGCGAGCGCCCCATCGTCAGCGTCGCCGCCAAGGCCAGAGCCGCCGGCGCCGGCCGCTAGA
>Ga0206939_10259_pt1 | contig 12852 bp, 12 predicted proteins | sample Alteio_BWOrgHeat_10_FD_152921 | JGI IMG/M metagenome (GOLD analysis project Ga0206939, IMG submission 152921) | Enriched cells from forest soil in Barre Woods Harvard Forest LTER site, Petersham, Massachusetts, United States -... | ecosystem: Environmental > Terrestrial > Soil > Temperate forest >... | reverse complement strand
CCGACGGCTCCCACGTTCAGTCCGTCAACTTCCGAGGCGACCTCCAAATCCGCACCATCAACCTCGATGGTTCATCGATGCCCTTCGACTGTGTCCGCCACGAGATCGCCCACGAAATCGGCCACATCCTCGGCCTCGAAGACAGCGACACCATCGGCGACCTCATGGGGCCCCTCGACACCGACCACCCCGTCGACGGCCCCCAACCCTACGAAGCCGCCGCCGTCAAACACATCCGCGACGAAGCCCACCACCTAAGAACCGACGCCCTCGCCAAGGTTCAGAAGTAACACCGGTCGAGTGCGCAAGAGAATCGCCCGCCGTATGGTGGCTGTCCGTCCGAGTTAAACTGCGCCGGAAGGCGGCCAACACTTGGCCAACAGCTCAAAGGATCTCAACCGCGTCTCCAGAGAATAAATCCGCGCCGTGCAAATGATCTCATCTGCCTGCGTCAAGGCCGAAAACCCCTCCAGCTTCTCGCGAACGGTAGACGGACTCCCCACGAACGCATACCGGAGAAACCGCTCGACTCCCTGGTGCTCCTCCGCAGACCAATTCTCGTCGACATTAGCCACCGGCGGCTGCATCTTCCCCCGCTTCCCCCGCAGTAAGTTCAAGACACCCATCTTGGCCGAGGAAAACAAGAAGGTCGCCTCCTCGTCGGTGTCCGCCACCACCACGTTCGCCGCCGCCATCGCGTACGGCTCCGCCAGATGGACGGACGGCCGAAACTCCCGGCGATACAACTCCAACGCTCCCAACAAATGATCCGGCGCAAAGTGAGACGCGAAGGCAAACGGCAAACCCAGGAAGGCGGATAACTGAGCGCTGTACAGGCTAGACCCAAGCAGCCAGACCGGCACCTCCAGTCCTTCCCCCGGCACCGCTCGGACACCCGTCCCGGAGCCTTCCAAAGAGAAGTAGTCGAGCAGCTCCTGGACATCCTCCGGAAACGTGTCCTGCGCATCCGCCGCGTGATTCCGCCGAAGCGCCCGCATCGTCCGCATATCCGTCCCCGGCGCCCGCCCCAATCCGAGGTCCACCCGGCCCGGATACAGCGCCTCAAGCGTCCCGAACTGCTCCGCGATGACGAGCGGCGAGTGGTTCGGCAACATCACCCCGCCCGCCCCGATCCGAATCGAAGACGTCCCCCCTGCCACAAAGCCCAGGGCCACCGAGGTCGCCGCGCTCGCGATCCCCTCCATGTTATGGTGCTCCGCCATCCAAAAGCGGCGATAACCCAGCTCTTCCGCTCGTCGCGCCAAAGCCAAACTGTCGAACAACGCCTCGCGAGGCGATTCACCCTCGCGTACAAACGAAAGGTCGAGAACGGATAAGGGAACTCCCACTCCCTATATCTACGAGTACCTAACCCGGCTGCATTTCGCCGAGCATCGTCGGAATCAACTCGGACACCGTCGGATGGATCCCCACCGACCGCTGAAGCACGTCGTAGCCCGCCTTCGCGTACATCATGTCCAGCACCCCATGGATCGCCTCGTCGCCCCCGACCCCCAGGATCGCCGCCCCTAAGATCTCCTTCGTCGAGGCATCGACGACGATCTTCATGAACCCCTTCGTCTCCCCCTTTTCGACTGCCCTTCCAACCCTGGTCATCGGCATCTTGCCGATCAACAGCGGCCGTCCCGACTTCCGCGCCTCGCCCTCCGACATCCCCGCCCGCCCCAACGGCGGATCGGTGTAGAGCGCGTACGCCGAGATCCGATCGCTGACGCACCGGGGCGCTTCGCCAAGCACGTTCGCCGCCACGATCTCGAAGTCGTTGAACGACGTATGGGTAAACGCGCCCCGCCCATTGCAATCGCCCAACGCCCAGATCCCCGGCACGTTCGTCCTCAACTCGTCGTCCACCGTGATGTAACCGCGACCATCGGTCACAACGCCTGCCTTGTCCAACCCAAGGTCGTCCGTGTTTGGCCGCCGGCCCACCGCGAGGAGAACCTGAGACGCCACAACCGACGGCTCACCCTCATCGCATTTGATCCCCACCTCAACCCCGTCGACGTGAGGCGCAAAGCTAATGCACGTTGAGTCCACCCTCACGTCGATCCCTTCCGCCTCGAGGATCTCCATTACCGCTGCCGAGATATCTTCGTCCTCTCGCGAAATCAACCGCCCCACCTTCTCGATGACGGTAACTTTCGCCCCCAAACGACGAAATATCTGCCCAAACTCCAACCCGATGTAGGAGCCCCCGATCACCACGAGGTGCTCGGGCACTTGCTTCAGCTTAAGGATGGAACTGTTGGTCAAGTAGGGCACCGACGAGATCCCCGGCATATCCGGCACCGTCGCCCGCCCGCCGACATTGATAAATACCTGCGGCGCCGTCAGCAGTTCGTCCCCGACCCTCACCGAATCCGGTCCCTCAAACCGGGCATGCCCCTCGTAGACGGTGCACCCCTTCAAACAGCGAATCCAACCTTCGACCCCCGTCCGCGACTTCGCCACGATCGCATCGACCCGAGCCATCACTCGCCCCATATCGACGCGAACCGGGCCGCCCAATTCCAACCCAAACTCCGAGGCCCGCGAAGCCAAGTGCGCCGCATAAGCGCTCGCCACCATCGCCTTCGTCGGCGTGCACCCCGTATTAACGCAAGTCCCTCCGAACAGCTTCCGCTCCACGAACGCGACCGTCCGCCCCGCCTCCGACAACTTCTCCGCCAAAGAAGGCCCCGCCTGCCCCGCCCCGATAATGATCGCGTCAAAAGTCTTCATCGTAAAGCCAACCCAATCAGCAAAGCCCCGCCAATCGCTACCGCGTCCTCAATAAGCGCCGCTGGCCGGTCCTTGCCAAACTTCGCCGCCAACCGCGCCCGAAACGCGTGACCACCGAGGGTCCCGACAACCGCACCGACAGCCCCCGCCAACCCGCCCACGACCATTGCACCGCTCGCCGCCCCAATTGCCGCGCCCGACAATGCGCCCGTAACCACACGCCCCCCAAACGGAAACGGCGTCGTTCGGCTGGGCGTCCTCGGAAGCTTATCGGCCACCAGTTCCCCCATCGCAAAAAGCGTGAACACCCAAGGCGCCCAAGTGGCGCCGAAGAAGGCCATGGCCGTGCCATCCACCTTAAGCCAACCCAGATGCGCCGCCCAACTAACGAGCGCCAGAGGCGTCATCGAGCGAACACCGGCGATGACTCCCAGTAGGAGAGAAAGGAACCCGACGGTTATCAGACTTTGCTGCACGTATTCCCCTTTGACCCGAGAAAAGTCATCGCGGTAGCCGACATGCCGTTCCCCGGGGCCGGGAGAAGTTTACGTCTTTCCCCGCTCGTAGCGGAGATACACAGAAACAATCCACGCAACATCTCAGAATTTTTTTTTACATAACGTCAAAATCTCTGCGCACATGCTGTATGATCTTATCAGATGGAAGGCGGAAGCCCTCCGAGGTGAACAAGATGATCGGTGGATTAATGCTGGCGACGATGGTTCTCTCGACGAACCCGACATACACGTGGCACGACGTGGTCCAGCCCAGTTTTCAAGACAGCACGTTTGTCGGCAAGGTCCTTACCGCGAACTCCGGCGAGCTCCGCAAAATCAGTTCGGACTTCGCCGCCTCCTACCGCTTCCTCGGCACCCAGGTGCAAGCGCAGGTGAAGGAGCCCTTCATGATGCGGCTAGACGCCACCATCGAAGACACCCACGTCCAGTTCATCGAGAACGGCGGTCGGCGGCTCTTCAAGATTCCCCGCAGCCACCTCAGCAAGTCGGAAGACGTTTCCGACGCACCTGGCAAGCGGCAAACCGTCCTCGACTTCGGACTCCTCACTCCGTCGCTCTTCGAGAGCCTCTACGACGGCGTCTTCATCCGAACCGACCGCGAAACCGGCGCCCTGATCTTCGACCTGACCTACAAGCGCCCAACCTTTCACGACACCACCCGACAGCGAATCTGGGTGGATCCTCAGAAGAAGTTCGTCGCCAAGCGCGTCTGGTTCGCCCAGGACGGCCACGAGATGGCCACCTTCCTGTACACAAACCCGCAGTTCCAAAACGGAGTCTGGTACCCGACGAGGGCGATCGTCAAGAACATCGACGACGCCGTCGCCGGCATCACAGAATACACGAGCGTACGTGTGAACTCCGGCGTATCCGCCGAAGCCTTCCAGTTCTAAGAAAACAAACCCGGGCCGCCATCCTGCTTCGCCGGCGGCCCGACGACCTTCCACGCCGCCGGAAGCAAGGGCAGGACAATCGATGCCTTCAAAACCTCGATCCCGAGGAACGGCACGCAGCCACCGATCAGTGCCGCCGGCAGGCCGATAAAGCAAGCCAGCCACAACGTCCCCAAACCAAGGTTCAAAACGATACCAACCGCCAGCGCGGAAGCCATGCCGAGTAAGGTCCGCGTGCACCCCCTCTCGGAAAGCCACCCCAGCACGAGCGACATCACGACAAAGGAAACCAGGTACCCACCAGTCGGCCCCGCCAACCGGTCCAGACCGGAAGAAGCGCCCGCGAATACCGGAACTCCTCCCGCCCCCAGGATCAAGTACAGAAGCTGAGATCCCACCCCCAGTCGCCGCCCCATGCCGAGCCCGCAAAGCATCACCGCCAGCGTCTGCAAGGTGAACGGCACGGGCTGCCACGGAATCTGAATTTGCGCGGCGAGGGCGGTCAAGGCGCACCCCGCGCCGATCAATCCTACGTCCCGGGTCACGGAACGCGAGGGAAGCAAAGTCTGAACTAGGGTGGAACTCTCGGCTCGTCTCATATACTAATCGGCCCCACTCAGTCGGTGGAAATCAGCCGATCCGGATTCAAATCCATTAGAGAGGGTAACACAAACTGCCCGTCTTTGCGAATCAAAACGTCGTCGAACCAGATTTCGCCGCCGCCGTAATCCGGCCGCTGAATCAAAACCGTGTCCCAATGGATCGCCGACTTGTTGCCGTTCCCGCCGGGCGGATCGTACGCGTTGCCCGGCGTAAAGTGCAGGCTCCCTGCGATCTTCTCGTCGAACAGCGTGTCCTTCATCGGGTGAAGGATGTGCGGGTTGAAGCCGATCGCGAACTCACCGAAGTACCGCGCGCCCTCATCCGTATCCAAAATCTCGTTGATCTTATCGGTGTTCGCGCCCGCCGAGGCCTCGACGATCTGCCCGTTTTTGATCACGTACCGGATGTCCTTGAACTCCACCCCTTGGTAGAGCGACACCGTGTTGAACTGCACCACTCCGTTTACCGAATCCCGCACCGGAGCTGAGAAGCATTCGCCGTCCGGAATGTTCCGCTCTCCCGTACAGGCCACCGCGCCGATATCCTTGATCGAAAGCGTAAAGTCCGTACCCGGCGCCGTCACCCGCACCATATCGGTCTTGTTCATCAGCTCCTGGAACGGCGCGCACGCCCGCGCCATCCGCGCGTAATCCATGTTGCAGACCCGGAAGTAAAAGTCCTCGAACGCTGGGGTGCTCATCCCCGCCATCTGGCAAAAGCTTGGCGTGGGCCATCGCAACGCCACCCACTTCGTCTTCGGAATTCGAACCCCAAAGACGACGGGAATCGTGTATTCCTTCGTCCAGAGCTTCTGGTTCTCCTGCGGCACGTCCGCATGCTCGGTCGAGTTGGCCATTCCGCGCAACGCGATGTAAGCCGTCATCTGCTCCATCTCGAACCGCTCGATGTCCGCCGTCATCTTAACGCTGCCCTCGGTCAATCCAAGCAGAAGCTGCCGGCGCACGAGGTTGCTCTCCGTCCTCACCGCGACCCGGGCTCCCGTCGACTGCGCGACCCGGACCATTTCCGCGATCGCCTCCTCCGGCATATCGAACGCGTGGATCAGCACCGCGTCCTCGGATGAAAGCTTACAGGAGTGGGTGCAAAGGAGCTCGGCCAGCCGAGTCACGCGAGGATCAATCATAAACCGAGCCTACTTAGAATCATTACCCTTCTGCCGACGAGGCAACCGCAAACTTGGCGAAATTCGCCTCGAACATCGCCCTCAGCTCCGCCGCCCTCACATCGTAAAGCAACGGATCCGCCCATGTGGACCGCGGCGTCAAAACCTCGGCCGGAACTCCCGGGCACGACGTCGGCAGATGCAGCCCAAACACCGGCTCGATCTCGTAGGGAACCGCGTCGAGTTCCCCCGCGAACGCCGCCTTGATCATCGCCCGCGTAAACCGAAGCTTCATCCGCTCGCCGACCCCGTACGGCCCACCCGTCCAGCCCGTATTCACCAGCCAAACCTTCACCCCATGCCGCTCGATCTTCTCCTTGAGCAGTGATGCGTAGTCGGAAGGATGCAGCGGCAAGAACGGCGCTCCAAAACAGGTCGAGAACGTCACCTGCGGCGATTTCACGCCCGCCTCCGTCCCCGCAAGCTTCGCCGTATACCCGCTGACGAAGTAGTACATCGCCTGCTCCGGCGTCAGCCGCGCGATCGGCGGCAGAACCCCCAGCGCGTCCGCGGTTAGAAAAACGATATTCAGGGGGTGCCCACCCACCGCCGGCGAAACCCGGTTGTCGATGTGCTCCAGCGGATACGCCGCCCGCGTATTCTCGGTCAGCCGGTCGCTGTCGTAGTCCGGCGACATGTCCTCGCGCAGCACCACGTTCTCGAGCACCGCGCCTCGTCGAATCGCCGTGAAGATCTCCGGCTCCCCCTCCGCCGACAGCTTGATGCACTTCGCATAGCATCCGCCCTCGACGTTGAAAACCCCGGAATCCGTCCACCCGTGTTCGTCGTCCCCGATCAGCTTCCGCTCCGGGTCCGCCGAAAGCGTCGTCTTCCCCGTACCGGATAGGCCAAAAAACAACGCCGTGTCCCCGCCTGCCCCGACGTTCGCCGAGCAGTGCATGCTCAGTACCCCGCGCAAGGGAAGCAGGTAGTTCATGATCGTGAACACCGACTTCTTCATCTCTCCCGCGTACTCGGTCCCTCCCACGAGGACCTCCTGCGTGGCGAAATTCAAGGCGATGATCGCGTCCCCTTTCGAGTCTTCCGTCGCCGGGTCCATCTTCCGCTTGCCAAAATCGACCACCGTCCAGTCCGGCTTAAAAGCCGCCAGTTCTTCGCAAGTCGGCCTCAGCAAAAGCTGCTTGATAAAAATCGCGTGATAAGCCCGCTCGACCACAAATCGCACTGCGAGTCGATGCGCCGGATCCGCCCCCGCGAACGTGTCGATCACGTACAGCTTCTTGCCCACCGCATACGATTGGAAGAGTCCGCGAAGCCGATCGAACGCCTCCGGCGAAAGGGGGTTGTTATTCTCCCACCAGATGCGCCCCTCGGACGAAGGCTCGCGCACCGTGTGCTTGTCCTTCGGCGTACGGCCCGTGTACTTGCCCGTGTACGCGACCACCGCACCGTTGGATGCGAGCAAACAGTCGTCGAGATCGAGGCAATCCTGGATCAGTTGGTCGACGGTCGGGTTGTACGAGACTTCGGCCTGACTGAGATCGATCGGCATGGTGGCGGGGCAAAGGTCGGCGGGTTGGGCGGGCGACGGCATCGTTGGCGTTCCCCCGAAAGGCAATTCAACGTGCCTATCGGTCGCTAAATTCTACCTACGCGGGCGCGTCAAACCCCGGCCTGAGGGCCAATTGCCACCAGCCCACGTCGTGCCAGGCTCCCATTTTATAGCCGACCCGCTGATACACCCCCACCGGCACAAACCCCACCGACTCGTGCAAGCCAACGCTCGCCGCATTGGGCAGGGTGATTCCCGCATAAGCGTTCCAGAACCCCGCGTCGCGCAGTTCCTCGATCAGCCGCCCATACAGAGCCTTCCCGATCCCCATATTCCGGAACCCTTCGGCAATGTACGCGGAGACGTCCACCGACCACCGATAGCAGTAGCGCACCCGGTGCGGACTGGAATAGGCGTATCCGACCACCCTGCCGTCCCCGTCCTCGGCCACTAACCAGGGGTAACCCTCGCCCGTGTATCTGAGGATCTGCCCGCGCACCTCCTCCATATCCGGAGGCTCAATCTCAAACGAAGTCGGCGTGCCCAGCACGAACGGAGCATAAATCTCCGCAATCGCCTCCGCGTCACCGGTGCGCACGGGTCGAATCGTCAAAGCCTATTCCTCGACCAAATACTCCGCAACCAACCGCGCCGTATCCAAGATCGCTTCCTTATGTGTCCGCTCGTATCCGTGGCTGGTATCCACCCCCGGCCCGATCAACGCCACCTCGGCCCGGCCGCCGGATCGCCAGTAAACCGTTCCGTCCGAGCTGTAGTACGGATAAAGATCCGCCTTCAAATCGATCCCTCGCCGATCCGCCAGACCTCGCAGCTTGTCGCTAAGGTTCTTGCTGTACGGCCCGCCGCCATCCTTCATACAGATCGAGCAGTGGAACTCGTCCCCCTGCAAGCCGTTACCGATGCAGCCCATATCCAGCACCACGAGTTCGCAGAGATCCTCTGGCAAACCGTCGCGTCCGCCGTGTCCGACCTCTTCGTAATTGGAAATCAAGACCGTCGTCTGCTGCGCAGGGGTCACGCCGGACTCCACCATCGCCTTGATCGCTGCCAAGATCGCCGCCACGCAAGCCTTATCGTCAAGGAATCGAGACCGGATGAACCCGGCTTCGCCAACTTCCACTCGCGGATCGAAGTAAACAAAGTCGCCTACCTCCACCCCGAGCAGTCGCGTCTCCTCCGCCCGCATCGTCCGCTCGTCCAGCCGAACTTCCAACGTCTCTTCCGTTCGCGGGGTCGACGACGCCTCTCGGTTCACGTGCGCCGCTCCGTTCGTCAGCACCATCGAGCCTCGAAGCTGTCGCCCCGATCGCGTCGCCACCACCAAGCCCTCGCTCTCCACCGTCGGCCACATCAAACCGTTGAGGGCGCTCAGCCGCAAACGTCCGTTCGGCTTGATCTCCTTGACCATTGCGCCCAAAGTGTCGACGTGGGCCGTCAATGCTCGAGGTTTATCCGAGCGTAAACCCTCCAAGTGGGCAAGGAGGGCGCCCTTGACCGTGATCTCGGTTGGCACTCCCATGCTCTCCAATTCCCCCTGCACCAGGCTAATCGCATACTCCGTGTCGCCCGTCGGGCTCGGAGTGTTTAGCAAATCGACCAGCGTACGTGTCAAATATTCGGTCGAGATCTCGAAGAGCGCCATGCCGACATGTTACTGCGTCGGACGTCCCCAGAATCCTTTGGAATGGCAACCCCTTCTAATCGCCGCCACGTAAAATCTAGCCTATGGAGTTGACCTATCTCTTCAAAGGCTTGCATCTCGCCCCGATCACTGGCGTCCGCATCGCGACCCTTGTCCCGGAAGAGAAGTACGACACCAAAACCGACCCCGACCGATTCTCCTTCCGCGAAGCCGCCGCCCATTGGGCCGACTGGGAAGCCATCAACCTTGAGCGCCTCAAAGCCGGCATCGAAAACTCAGGCGCCCATGTCCAAGGCTACGACGAAGGCCAATTCGCCATCGACCGTAACTACGCCGCCCGCAACCCCATCGAAGAGCTGAAGAAGTTCGTCGACGAGCGAGACCAAACCGTCGACTTCCTAAAGTCCCTCCGCGACGAAGACTGGCAAAAAACCGTCGTCCACTCCGAGCGCGGCGAAATGACCATCCTCGTCCTCGCCACCTCCATCCTCGGCCACGACATGTACCACGTCGAGCATCTAACCCAGTACACGAATCTGTGACAACCGTTCGCACCATCTAATGCGTCCGATGTGGCGACCGACAATTTTGCTTGGTCGAGCGGGCTCCTTCCCCTTATGGCCGCCTCCGAATGGGACGACTCATGGGTAATGTTCAAAGACCGGCAACGATGCAATGTGGGCAGGAAGCTCGCATTACGTCGCCGCTCCCAGTACGACCCGGGAAAGGAATCCAGGCAGCGTAGATGGTCTTCAGTTCACAGATCTTTCTGTTCTATTTCCTGCCCTTCGCGCTGATCGTTTATTACGGCCTCGCGAAGGCGCCCCAACGTTGGCGAAACCTCAGTCTCGCCCTCCTCGGCTACATCTTCTACGGCTGGGCCAACCCGAAGTTCATCATTCTGATGTTCGGGACGACCTTCCTGGATTGGACGCTGAGCATCGTCATCGCCTATTCCTCGTGGAACTTCTGGCGGGACTGGAAAGCCCCCATCGACCATCCCCTTGAGGCGAACAGCCCAAGGACGAAGACCCAGCGACACGCCCTCGCCGCCTCCGTCATCTCGAACCTTCTCGTTCTCGGCTTCTTCAAGTACTTCAACTTCTTCCTTGAGAGCTACAACGGCGCGGTCACCGACGTCGGCCTCGGCCATTACCAGTGGGACACCTACTTCCGGGTCATCCTCCCGCTCGGCATCAGCTTCTACACCTTCCAGTCGCTCAGCTACATCATCGACGTTTACCGCGGCGATGCGAAGGCGATGCGGAACTTCATCGACTTCTCCTGCTTCGTGTCGATGTTCCCCCACCTCGTCGCCGGCCCGATCCTCAAGTTCTCCTTCCTTGCCGACCAGCTCGAGAAGCGGTCGCTCACGATGGAGAAGTTCGCCCGGGGCTCCGCATTCTTCATGCTCGGTATGGGCAAAAAGATCCTGCTCGCCAACCCGTGCGGCAAGATCGCGGATCTCACCTTCAACGCCCACTCCGTCCATCCGCTGGACGCCTGGTTCGGTGCGGTGAACTACGCCTTTCAAATCTTCCTCGACTTCAGCGCCTACTCCGACATGGCCATCGGCCTCGGCCTCATGTTCGGCTTCGTCTTCGCCCGCAACTTCGATGCACCGTACCGATCGGGCAGCGTGACGGAGTTCTGGCGCCGCTGGCACATCTCCCTCTCCACTTGGCTCCGCGAGTACCTCTACATCCCCCTCGGCGGCAACCGTAAGGGCAATGTCCGAACCTACGTTAACCTGATGTTGACGATGATCCTCGGCGGCTTTTGGCACGGCGCCGGCTGGAACTTCCTCATCTGGGGCGGTCTCCATGGCGGAGCCCTCGCCACCGAGCGGGCCCTCCCCGCCAACGGCTGGTATTGGAAGCTGTCCAAGTACATCCGAGGCGTCTTCACCTTCCTCGTCGTCCTCCTCGCCTGGGTCTTCTTCCGCGCCAACGATCTGCCGAAAGCCGTCTCGTACATCTCGACGATGTTTGGTTTCGGCGGCAACACCGCGAGCGCCACCATCACCCCCGGCCTCCTTTACAAGCCGCTATACATCGGCGCCTTCGTCCTCTCCGCCATCCTCGTCTGGCTTCTCCCCGACACCTGGGAATGGACGCAGGTCCTCACCAAGCGCAAAGTCGTCGCCTGCACCGCGATCTTCGCCCTCGCCGTCGTCGTCCTGGTAACCCAGGAATACAACCCCTTCATCTACTTCAAGTTCTAAGAGGTGCTTATAAATGTCGACTAATCCAGACGCCACCACCAAGCGCCACCACAAAACCCGAGAGGAAGAGGCCGATCGTTGTCTTAACCACACGACGTACACCCCCGGGTCCGCCGTCCTGACTGTGCTCGTCTTCCTCGGCGTCATATTCGGCGTCAACATCACTCAGCACGTCGTCGAAGTCCGCCAAGGGATGGCCGCCCGAGCCACCTGGGACCCGAAGAGCGGCCAGCCCGAGCCCAGCATCCTCCCCAAGATCTACCACGTCGTCGACCTATTCCCCACGTCGCAACAGATGAAGGAGGCCCAAGGCTTCTGGGGCTACTGGAAGCTCATCCCCTCGACAGAGAGCATCGACGAATTCGAGACGAGCCTCAAAGAAGACTCCGTTCTGACCCAGGCCCTCCTTTCGCCCGCCCAAAGCATCCTCACCGGCGACCTCGGCGTGGGCAACGAAAAGGCCTATTGCGGCCAAACTGGCTAGCTCTTTTACCGCCCGGACGTCGATTACCTAACCACCGACGCTTTCCTTAGCCCCAAGCACCAAAAGCAACAGACCCACAGCGCGGACATCCAGCCCGACCCGGTCAAGGCGATTCTTGACTTCAAGAAGCAGCTCGACGCCCGCAGCATCACCCTCGTCGTGATGCCCGCGCCGACCAAGCCGATGATCCAGCCCGAGAACCTCGTCGGCCCTTCCGCCGCCGACGCAGACCTCCAAAACGAGTCCTTCGCGGACTTCCAATCCCAGCTTGAAAAGGCCGGGGTCCTCTTCTACGACCCGACCAAGCCCCTCCTCGACCGCAAACAGCAAACAGGGCGCCCGCAGTATCTGGAGACCGACACCCACTGGGCGCCGGATGCCATGGACGCCATCTCCGCCGACCTTGCCCTCTTCATCAAGAGCCGGGCCGAGCTTCCCCCTCCCGCCGTCGATCCGCACTACGCCCTCAAAACGGAAACCCGGTCAAATCTGGGTGACATCGCCGAGATGCTGAAGCTCCCCAAGGATCAGCAAATCTACAAGCCCCAAACGGTTACCACCCAACAGGTCGTCCTTCCCACCGGCGACATCTGGGACGCCGACAAGAATGCCGATGTCCTCCTCCTCGGCGATAGCTTCTCCAACATCTTCTCCCTCAAGGAAATGAACTGGGGCGAGGCGAGCGGCTTTGCCGAGCACCTCAGCTACCACCTCGGTCGCCCCGTCGACAAGATCGTCCAGAACGCCGGCGGCGCCTACGCTTCACGCTTGGGCCTCGCTCAGCAGATGAGAAGGGAAGACCGCCTCGCCGGCAAGCGCGTCGTCGTCTACGAATTCTCCATGCGCGACCTCGCGCAGGGCGACTGGCGCATGATCACGATGCCGAAACCGCCCAAGAAGGCGGCGCCCACCCCGCCGACGCCGCCGATCGATCCGGGCAAGAAGGTTAACCCACCTCTCGTCCACACGCCTTTCACCGTCGTCTCGGTGCAACCCGCCGGCATCGACCCGTCCAAAAACGAGTCCGCC
>Ga0206939_10258_pt1 | contig 12879 bp, 12 predicted proteins | sample Alteio_BWOrgHeat_10_FD_152921 | JGI IMG/M metagenome (GOLD analysis project Ga0206939, IMG submission 152921) | Enriched cells from forest soil in Barre Woods Harvard Forest LTER site, Petersham, Massachusetts, United States -... | ecosystem: Environmental > Terrestrial > Soil > Temperate forest >... | reverse complement strand
GATCGGCGGGACGGGGCGACGGCATTGCTCGCCGATGGAAAGAGGGCGATTGTGCCGGGGCATCCGGAGCGGAGCGAGTTGATTGCGCGGATCGAGGCGCATGACGAGGGGATGCGGATGCCGCCGGTTTCGAGTAACCGGGTGTTGTCGGCGGACGACAAGGCGGTTTTGCGGGCGTGGATCGCGCAGGGGGCGGAGTACAAGGAGCACTGGGCGTTCGTGGCACCGGTTCGGGTGACGGCGCCGAAGGTCGGGCTGAAGACGTGGCCGAAGAATCCGATCGATAACTTCGTGCTGGCGCGGTTGGAGGCGGAACAATTGACGCCTTCTAAGGAAGCGGACAAGGCGACCTTGCTACGGAGGGTGAGCCTAGATTTGACGGGGTTGCCGCCATCGCTGGCGGAGCAGCGAGACTTTCTTGCCGACAAGTCGGCGGGGGCGTACGAGAAGGTCGTGGATCGGCTTCTGGCGTCGCCGAGGTACGGCGAGCGGATGGCGATGGACTGGGTGGACCAGGCGCGGTACGCGGACAGCAACGGATACCAGAACGACTACGAGCGGTATCAGTACCGGTGGCGGGACTGGGTGATCGACGCGTTCAACCGGAACATGCCGTACGACGAGTTCACGGTCGAACAGTTGGCGGGGGATCTGCTGCCGAATGCAACGACCGACCAGATCGTGGCGACGGGATTCTGCCGGAACAACCGGCTGAATACGGAGGGTGGGGCGATTCCGGAGGAGTACCACGCCGAGTACGTGATCGACCGGGTGCAGACGATGTCGGCGGTATGGCTGGGGCTGACCACGGGATGCGCGCGATGCCACGATCACAAGTACGACCCGATCAGCCAAAAGGAGTTTTATCGGCTCGGGGTGTACTTCAACAACGTGCCGGAGACGGATATCGGGGACGAGCGGCCGACGAACTATCCCCCGATGATCCAAGCGCCGTATCCGGCGCAGGCGGCGGAGATGACGCGGCTGCGAGCGCGGCTTTTGTCGCTGAAGGGTTCGTTGGAACCGGTTATCGCCGGCAATGAGAAGATGGCTCAGGCTTGGAAGCTTCGGAGCGACGGTTCGGGAGAGCCGGAGAGCTTGGGTACTGAGTCGGGGAGTCGGCGCAACGAGCTGGAGAAGGGTCGGATTGCCCGGTACCGACTTGGATCGACGCCTTCTGCAACGGGCGCCGCATTGCCACCGCCGACGGTGGTCGGGCCGGCGAAGACGGACTTGGGCCGCTCGACGGGGGCGCTTCGGACGGACGATAAGAGCTTTGTGAACCTGGGGCCGGTCGGAGACTTTGAGGAGAAGGACAGCTTCTCGTACGGGGCGTGGGTTCGGCACGAGGGCGGTCTTGGCGCAGCGATCGCCCGGATGGACGAGGGCCAGGGATACCAGGGATGGGATCTGCTACTCGATGACGGGCGTCCGGCGATGCATATCATCCATCACTGGCCGGATAACGCGATCAAGGTGGTGGCGAAGCAGGGGATTCCCAAGGGGGAGTGGGCGCATGTGTTCGCCACTTACGACGGCTCGCAGAAGGCGGCGGGCGTCCACATCTACGTGAACGGGGTTTCCATGCCCGTGAACGTCGAGGTCGATAAATTGGACGGCTCGATTCGGACGGGGATCGATACGCACCTGGGGCGGCGAAGCGACGGGGCGCGGTTGACGGCGGAGATCGACGATCCGTCGATCTATGCCCGGGAGCTGTCGGACCGTGAGGTGAAGGAGTTGAGCGACGTATCGCCGGCGCAGGTTTTGCTCGGAATTCCCTTGGAAAAGCGGACGCCGGAGCAGCGACGGACGATCACGATCGAGTGGCTGAAGGCGAGCCAGCCTACTTATCGCGCGACGGATGCCGAAATCAAGGATCTGTCGCGGAAAGAGAGAGAGCTCGATGCGACCATTCCGACGGTGATGGTGATGAAGGAGATGCCGAAGCCGCGGCCGGCTTGGGTGCTTCTTCGCGGCATCTACGACCATCATGGCGATCCGGTATCGGCGGGGACGCCGGCGTTTCTTCCGCCGTTGCCACCTTCGGGGGCGAACAACCGGCTGGCGCTGGCGAAGTGGATCGTGTCGCCGCAGAACCCTTTGACGGCGCGAGTGACGGTGAACCGGATGTGGGAGCGGCTGTTCGGGACGGGGATCGTGGAGACGAGCGAGGATTTTGGGACGCGGTCTTCTTTTCCCTCGCATCCGGAGTTGCTGGATTGGCTGGCGACGGAACTGGTGGCGAAGAAGTGGAACGTCAAGGCGCTTTGGAAAGAGATGGTTATGAGTGCGACGTACCGACAGTCTTCCGCGATCACGCCCCATTTGGAGGCGGTGGATCCGGCGAACCGGCTGCTGGCGCGGGGGCCGCGGTTCCGCTTGCCGGCGGAGGTAATTCGGGATCAGGCGATGTACGCGGGCGGGTTCTTGACGGAGAAGATCGGCGGGCCGTCGGTCCGGCCGTACGCGCCGAAAGGAGTCTGGGACGAGACGGCGGGGCTCGCGGGGAACCTGCGGAACTATAAGAACGATATCGGGCCGGACTTGCACCGGCGGAGCCTCTATACGATTTGGAAACGGACGGCGCCGCCGCCGGACATGGTGCTGTTCGACGCCCCCTCGCGGGAGATGTGCAGCGTGCGTCGGGCGCGGACGGATACGCCGCTGCAGGCGCTGACGCTGATGAACGACGTCACCTATCTGGAGTCGGCCCGGGGTTTGGCCCAGCGGATGCTGCGCGAAGGAGGGTCGACTTCCCTATCGCGGATCGGATTGGCGTTTCGGGCGGTGCTTGGCCGAGAGCCTTCGGCGGCGGAAGGGTCGATCTTGACGGCGGCGGTGGTGCGGGAAGAGGCGAGGTTCCGGGGGAATCCGAAGGCGGCGGCTGCATTGGTGAAGGCGGGAGATTTACCCATCGACGGTAGCCACGAGGCGAGCGAAGTGGCGGCGTATACGATGGTCGCGAGCACGGTGCTGAACATGGACGAGGCGGTGACGAAGAAGTGAGCCAGGTGGACGCGACGCAGGCATTGCAGGATCGGATCAACCGGCGGGTCTTCCTGAAGCGAGGGAGCGGACTGGGGTTGGCGGCGCTTTTCTCTATGCTGGGCGTCGAAGCGTTTGGCGACTCGGGTAGGCCAGGCGGGCAACGTTACGGCGGTCTGAAGGAGTTTCCGTCTTTGCCGGTGAAGACGAAGCGGGTGATTTACCTGTTTCAGAGCGGCGGGCCGTCGCAGATGGAGCTGTTCGACCCGAAGCCGAACCTGGAAAAGTTTCGCGGTGAAGATCTGCCGGCGTCGGTGCGGAACGGGCAGCGGCTGACGGGAATGACGTCCGGTCAGGCGAAGTTTCCGGTGGCGCCGAACATCTTCAAGTACGCGCAGCACGGACAGGCGGGGATTTGGCTGAGCGAGCTGCTTCCCCACTTGGGGTCCGTGGCGGATGAAGTGACGTTCATCCATTCGATGTTTACGGACGCGATCAATCACGATCCGGCGGTGACGTTCTTCCAGACGGGATCGCAGATCGCGGGGCGGCCGAGCATCGGGTCTTGGCTTTCCTATGGGCTGGGGACGGAGAATCGGGACCTGCCGGCGTATACGGTGTTGACCTCCGTGGGCGCAGGGCGGTCGGATCAACCGCTGTACGACCGGCTTTGGGGATCGGGCTTTTTGCCGACCCAGCATCAAGGAGTCAAGATGCGGAACGCGGGGGATCCGGTGGTGTATCTCTCCGATCCGGATGGGATCGATCGCGGCACGCGGCGCGACATGCTGAACGACTTGGCGGCGCTGAACAAGATCGAATTGGGGACGGCGGGGGATCCGGAGATTCGGACGCGGATCTCGCAGTACGAGTTGGCGTTCCGGATGCAGACGTCGGTGCCGGAGTTGACGGATATCTCCAAGGAGCCTTCCAGCGTGCTGGAGATGTATGGGCCCGATGTGCGGAGGCCGGGGACGTACGCGTACAACTGCCTGCTGGCGCGGCGACTATCGGAGCGGGGGGTTCGGTTCGTGCAGCTCTTCCATATGGGATGGGATCAGCACGGGTCGCTGCCGCGGGATATCAAGGGGCAGTGTCTCGATACCGACCAAGCGAGCGCGGCGTTGGTTAAGGACCTAAAGCAGCGCGGGCTGCTGGACGAAACGCTGGTGGTTTGGGGTGGCGAGTTTGGGCGGACAGTGTATTCGCAGGGCGACCTGACGATGACGAACTATGGACGCGACCACCACCCTCGGTGCTTCACGGTTTGGATGGCGGGAGGCGGGGTGAAGCGCGGGCTTTCGTACGGTCGGACGGACGACTACTCGTATAACATCCTCGAGAACCCGGTGAGCGTGCACGACCTGCATGCGACGATGCTTTATCTGATGGGCATCGACCACACCCGGCTGACGTACCGGTATCAGGGGCGGGATTTTCGGTTGACGGATGTGTTCGGGGACGTGGTGAAGGGGATCTTGGCGTAGATCCCATTCACTACGTGATTTTTGTTTGGTTACGGGCGGATTTGGTACGAGGTAGCCTATGGAAGTAGGTACGGAGGCGTAAAGCCTCCGGCTACGAAGTATTGGTTGCGCCGTATCCGGGCAGGGCTATTTTATTGCGGCGGAGAGTTCGGCTTTTACTTCTTTGGCTTCGCCGTCGGGGGTAACGGCTTCTACGTCGCCGACTTTGCCGGTCATGGGGTCGATTTCGACTTCGGAGAGCTTGTGGTCATGGGCGATCATGACGCCGTAGACCCAATGGCCCTCGTCGAACTCGAAGTTGGCCTGCACGGCGCGGCCGGCGACTTTGCCTTGGGCGATTCGGATGGCATCGACGGGGCCGATCTTGGCCCTCGGGGCTTTTTGGGCCGCGGGCTTCTCGTCTTCATCCTTCTCCTGCGCCATTACGCGGGTGACGGATAGAGCGCATACGAGGGCAAGGCTAAGGGTGGCGAATCCGAGGGTGATGCTTTTGCGGTTCATGGCTTTTTGGCGGCAGGGGCCTTCCTGCGGGGAATGATATGCCCATTTGTTAAGGTCGTTGCCTTGGCTTGCCGCGCTTTAAGATGCAGCTTTGTGGGTCTTAAGGTGGCGGCTCTTGAGGGCAGGTGCGGAGGCTAAAGCCTCCTTCGGCATGTCTTCGCGGTAAATAGCTTTTGAAGGCGGGTACGGAGGCTAAAGCCTCCGGCTACACCGCTTCGCGGTAAAGGTCTTGAGGGAGCGCACCTTAGGAAGCGAGGACGGGGTCGAGCATTCCGAGGGACTCGAAGGCGGCTTGGCGGATGAGGCAGGAGTCGCATCGGCCGCAGGGTTTGCCCGCCGAATCGGGGTCGTAGCAGGAATGGGTAAGGGCGTAGTCGACGCCGAGGGCGAGGCCGCGCTGGATGATCTCGGCCTTTCTCAGATGGATCAGTGGCGTGCGGATCTCGATGGGGCGGCCTTCGACACCGGCTTTGGTGGCGAGGCGGGCGAGTTCTTGGAAGGCGGCGATGAACTCGGGACGACAATCGGGATAGCCGGAGTAGTCGACGGCGTTGACGCCGGCGTAGATGGCTTCCGCCCCGAGCACTTCGGCGTATCCGAGGGCGAGGGCGAGCATGACGGTGTTGCGGGCGGGGACGTAAGTGACGGGGATGTCGGACATCTCCGCCTCGTTGCGATCTTTCGGAACCGCGATGTCGGCGGTGAGAGCGGAGCCGCCGATGGCGTCGAGTCCGACGCGGACGAACATGTGATCACGGACGCCGAGGGCCTGGGCGACGCGCTTGGCGGCGTCAATCTCGGCGGAGTGGCGCTGGCCGTAAAGGGCGGTCAGGGCGTACGGCTCCGTGCCGTCGGCGTGGGCGATGGCGAGACAGGTAGCGGAATCGAGACCGCCGGAAAGAAGAACGACCGACTTCACGCTTCTTAGTTTGACCGGTGGGGCGTAGGAGGGCTTACGGGGAGCAGTTGAAAGCACTAGACTAGAGCCATGCGAAAGACATGGATTGCATCGGCGCTGCTTTTGGCGGCCGTCGGCTGCGGAGGCAGCGGTAACTCAACGGCGCTGGCGGCCCGGTTTGCCGGGACTTGGAGCGGGACTTGGGTCAACACGACCAACGCGGCGGACGCGGGTACGTCGACTTGGACGATCGACGCGAACGGAAACGTGGACGGGCACGATTTCGACGCCGGGCGGTCGACGACCTTCCACGTGGTGGGCAAGATCGACCCGCTCGGATCGTTTACGAGCGTCTCGACTCCGACCACGGGTGCGGGCGCCTCTCTGGACGGGCCTTTGAGCTTTGGCGCGAATGGGAAGCTAAGCGGAACGCTCGCCTGGGGAGTGACGCCGGTGCTCGATTACGTCTATACGTTCACGAAAGGCTAGAGTCGCTTCGAGCTAAACTGGCGTCGATGGGAGACGGATTCGAAGATCAGGGCTGGGTGAAGCTCGGGGTCGCGGCGGCGTTGGCCAAGCAATTCGAATCCGACCAACGGCCGTTGCTTCAGCTTCTCGCCGAGTCCTTCGAACGGGCGTTTCCCGACCAAACCAAGGTGAAAACCAAGGGGTTCTTTGGCGGGAAACACGTCGTCTCATTAGAGGTGACCATCGGAGACGCGGCGTATACGATCGAGGATCCGGGGCAGGGCTCGCTGGTGGCGATGAAGAAGAAGGTCGTGCGAGGCATCGCGCTGAAGACGGAACCGGTGGCGATGCCGGTGTGCCTCGCCGAGTTGGCGCAGGCGTTGGAAACTCGGGCACAGGATAGCGCGGAGACGCATCACGCCTTGGCGGAAGCCTTGGGGCTGCAACCATGAATCTATTCGGGTTTGGAAAGAAGGACGACGTCGATCCGGAAGCCGAAGCGCGGGCCGAGGCGAGCCGGCAAAGCATTATCGCGGGCGGACTGCCTTTGAACGCCATCGACCGGCTGACGGAGCAGAACGAACGAGCCAAGGCGGGCAAGCCGTTCTTCACCTCTGACCTCAGCGTCAATGAGTTTTTGCTCACGCGGCAGTGCGGTTTCGAGCCGCTTGGCCAGGTGATGGGGAGCTGCGTGTACCACGTAGGTTTCCAGTGGGTCCCGACCGGTTCCTGGACCTATGCGTCGGGCGAGATGGCGGTGATGACTCACGCGCAAGTCGAAGCACGGACTCTGGCTTTCAACCGGTTGATGGAGGAGGCGAGGTTGCTGGGGGCAGACGGGGTCGTCGGCGTTCGCTTCACCCGAGAGCAGAGCAACTTTGGTACGTCCGAGATTGAGTTTATGGCGGTGGGGACAGCGGTGCGACGAATTGGAGCGCCACCTTTGCCTCCCGGCAGTTTGCCTTTCGTCAGCAACCTTTCGGGGCAGGATCATTTTCTGCTCCGGCAGAGAAGCCTGGCGCCGCTCGGCTTCGTATTTGGAACGTGCGCTTGGTATCAGTATCCCGACTGGCGCAGCCAAAACGCGATGATGAGTTGGAGTAACGCGGAGCTGACTTCGCTCAGCCAGGGTGTTTACACGGCGCGCGAGATCGCGATGAACCGGCTCGAGGGGGAAGCTTGGCGGCTCAAGGCGACGGGCGTCGTCGGAGTTACCTTTGAGACGTATCACGAGATCATCGAGCGGACGGAGAACAGCCCGGGCGGATTCATCATGCACTTTACGGCGTGGGGCACGGCGATCGGGCCCGATCCGCACGGCCCGGTTCGATCGACACCACCGCTTACGATTCTTCCTTTAGGACCCAAATAGATGAATAACCCTTACGTTCCCGGACAGCAGCAAGGCCTTCCCGAAGCGGCGGTTCGCCGCCTCAAAGAGATGCGGGGCGCGGGCGAAACGCCGAAGCTCTTTACGAGCGACCTCTCGGTCAACGAGTTTTTGTTGGTGAAGGAGGCGGGGTTTGAGCCGCTTGGGCTGGTCATGGGCAGCTCGATCTACCACGTGGGGATCCAGTTCGCGAACATCTTCCAGAACCAGGAATTGGATGTGCTGACCCAGGCGATGTACCACGCCCGCGAGTTGGCGATGACGCGCATGGAGGAAGAGGCGGACGTGCTGGGAGCGGACGGGATCGTGGGGGTACGGCTCAGCGTGAACTTGCAGCAGTGGGGCGAGAACCTGGCGGAGTTTATGGCGATCGGGACGGCAATCAAGCACCGGGGCGGGGGCAATTACCGGACGGTGCACAACCGGCCGTTCACGTCGGATCTTTCGGGGCAAGACTTCTGGACTTTGCTGCAGACGGGTTACCGGCCGACAGCGCTGGTGATGGGGACGTGCGTTTATCACGTGGCCCACCAGGGTCTCGGGGCGGCGCTCAAGCGGATGGGGCGGAACGTGGAGATGGAGAACTTCACCCAGGCGCTGTACGACGCGCGCGAGTTGGCGCTTTCGCGGATGCAGGCGGAGGCGGAGTCCGAGGGGGCGGTCGGCATCGTGGGGGCTCAGGTGAAGGAGAGCAATCACGGCTGGGGCAGCCACGTGATCGAGTACTTCGCGGTAGGGACGGGGGTGGTGCCGGTGTCGGTGGATCACCAAGTGCCGACGCCGAGTTTGGTATTGCCGCTGAGCTAGGGTGGATTGTATCGCGAGACTGCTGCGGTGAGGGTTGATGACCAACAATCCTCCCAGTCCGCCCGGTTAGTAGATGCCGATTCGGAGGTCTACCGGCTTACGTGGATTTATGGTGCTGCAGGCATGGCCTTTGGATTGCTCGGGGCGGGACTCTTCATTTACGCAATGTACGAAATCACTACTGGCAATACCGTGTATTCGAGATATGAAAACGGAGTCTTCTCGCAACCGGCTTCGACGACAGCTCTTGCTCAGATGGCGTTCAGCGGAATCGTGGGAATAGGCTTGGGTTCGTTGTCTGTCGCGGCCTATTTACGGATGCGCTTGATCGTTTCGGCGAACGGGATCCGAAAAGTGGGGCTGTCCGGGGCAACGGTTTTCGACTCGCGTTGGGATGAAATCGACTCGGTTAAGAAGTCCGGCGGCAATTACTGGACCGATCCGCCGAGATGGTTCGTTGAGAGCAAGGGGCGAAGACTTATCATCGATAAGGACTGGTCGCGATATCGGACCCTGGCAGAAAGCATTTTCGTCCACGTACCCCAGCTTCGTCCATAGGTGAGGTACCTTCCCCACTGCTCACTTGAGCTACTGGAGGTTTCCCATGTTTAAAGTCAACAACGAAGAAGTCATCCTGCTCGCGGACCACGAGTCCTTTTGCGGCTGAGACGCTTTCGAAGCGTCGCCGCGGATATCCGTCGGAGACGAACGTCCAGAAGGGGCTGAGGATTGTCCATATGGACAAGGTTTTGCAGGAAAAACTTGGGCGGCAGGATCCGTGCCCTTGCGGAAGCGGGAGGCGTTTTTTATGCTTGTTGCATGCGGACAGGACGGTTTGACGGTAGCAACCGGGACGACTACTTTTAGGTAGTTCGCCTGTTTTGGGTTCGCGGCCTGTTGGGGGTGTTCTTCGATAGGTCGCGCCTTTGGTGGTTCGCAAACCGGACGTTTGCCGGCTAGAATCGATAAAGAATGAGAACCGCTTTGCTTCGTAAGGTGATCGTCCTTCTTACGGCTTCCCTGCTTGCGTTGGCCTCCGCGACCCAGGATGCGGCGACGTTGGGGCCGGCTAAGGGAAATCTGGTGATCGTGGGGGGTGGAGCGACGGGGCAGGAGATTTGGTCGCGGTTCCTCGCACTGGCGGGGGGAGCGGAGAATGCGAATATCGTCGTCGTGCCGACGGCCGGTATGGCGGTTCCGGACGACGGAAAGGTGCCGGAGACGTCGACTCCGAGAGTGCTGGAGCGGCTCGGTGTCAAGCATGTGACAGTGCTGCACACGAGGGACCGGAAAGTGGCCGACTCGGAAGAGTTTGTGAAACCGTTACTTGCGGCGACGGCGGTGTGGTTCGACGGAGGGCGGCAGTGGCACATCGCCGACTCGTATTTGGGCACGCGGACGCAGAAGGAATTTGAGGCGGTGTTGGAGCGCGGCGGGGTGATCGGAGGAAGTTCGGCAGGGGCCACTATTCAGGGCGAATACCTTTGGCGGGGAGACACGAAGGGCCCGGAGGTGGGGGAGGGACCATACGGTTGGGTTCGCCTACCTGAAGGGGTCGGCGATCGACCAGCACATCCTCGCGCGGAACCGGATGTTCGATTTGATTCCTTTTATCGAGAAGCACCCGAATTTGCTAGGAATAGGAATCAACGAAGCGACGGCGATCGTCGTGCATGGCAACGAGTTCGAGGTGATCGGGGCGAGTTACGTCGCGATCACGGACGCGAGGAAGTGGGAGCCGGGAGCAGCGTCGCCGAACGACGCTGCGCATAAGGGGAAGATCTACTTCCTCGGACATGGGCAGCGGTACGACCTCGCGAAACGGGTGATTTTGCCGGCGGTTCGACGATAGGTTTGGGATTTCGGGGCGGCCAGTAGGTTAGGCCTTCAGCCCTCGGGTCAAGCGAACCGGGTCCCAGGCCGTTGGCCTGGGCTGGTATTGGGTCGCGCCGTTGGCGCTACTTTTTGGCGGGGCCGTTAGACTTGCGCCATGCCGCCGTCGACGGTGAGGTCGATGCCGGTGATGAAGCTGGAGTCGTCGGAGGCGAGGAACGTTACTGCCTTCGCGATTTCGTCGGGGTCGCCGACGCGGCCCATGGGGACGAGGGAACTCATGTGATCCACGAAGCCTTGGGCGTTACCGCCGGTGAGTTCGCCAATGATGGGGGTGAGGACGGGGCCGGGGCTGACCACGTTTACGCGGATGCCGGTTCCCTTCAAGTCCGTCGTCCAGGTTCGAGCGAAGGAGCGGACGGCGGCCTTGGTGGCGCTGTAGACGCTGAAGCTCTCGATGCCCTTCGTGGCGGCGATGGAGGCGTTGAGGATGATCGAGCCGCCACCCTTCATCAGCGGAAGCGCCTTTTGGACGGTGAAGAGGAGGCCCTTTACGTTGATGTTGAATTCTTTGTCAAATTGCTCCTCCGAGATTTGGCCGAGGCGGGCGAAGTTGCCACCTCCGGCGTTGGCGAACACGACGTCGACTTGGCCCTTTTCACCTTCGATCTTGCTATAGAGACGGTCGAGGTCGGCGAGGTTGGAAACGTCGCCCTGGACGCCGGCGGCGTTCGGGCCGAGTTCAGCGAGGGCTTTGGTCAGTTCGACTTCCCTTCTTCCGGTGATGTAGACGAAGGCGCCTTCTTCGATAAACGCCTTCGCAGTGGCGAGGCCGATTCCTGAACTTCCGCCCGTGACGAGGGCGATTTTTCCGCTCAACTTGTTGCTCATTTCATTCCTCCGGTGGTCGGACTTTATTTTTGTACCGATCGGTTTATATATTGGTGGAGGTGGACTTTCGATGTCAAGGGGTTTTATACTGATTGGTATGAAAAACGAAAAAATCCGTGGACGGCCGAAGGAATTCGACTGCGACCAGGCATTGGCCGCGGCTTTGGACGTTTTTTGGCGGAAGGGCTACGAAGGGGCCTCCCTAGCGGATCTGACCGAGGCGATGGGAATTAGCCGGCCGAGCCTCTACGCGACCTACGGGAACAAGGAGAACCTATTCAAGTTGGCGCTGAACCGATACATGAGCAGCGCCTCGTGCGTGGCGCGGGTGGCTCAGGAGATGCCGACTCTTTATGAGGCAGTGAAGGCGTTCTTCGAGGGGGCGGCGATGGGCGTGACGAACCCGGATCATCCGGGCTGCCTGACGGTAACGGGGGCGCTGGCATGCAGCGAGGAATCGGAGGCGGTACAGACGGAGCTCTGCAATGCGCGTAACGCGGGACTGCTTTCCTGGCAGGCACGGATCGAGCAGGGGAAGGCGGCGGGCGAGCTGCCAGCGGACGCGGACTCACTGGAGTTGGCCCGCTACATCATGACGATCGCCACCGGGATGTCGGTCCAGGCGAGGAGCGGAGCGACGAGCGAGGATCTGCTCCAGGTGGCGTCCATCGCCTTGCAGGCTTGGCCGACGCGAAGCGCCACCTAGCGGTAGGCTCCAAGGGTGATGGCGGAGATCATCGGCAGGATTTGGTGGACAGCAGTAGAGACCGCAACGGGTGAGTCGACTTGCGGCGAAACGGCGGTGCGGCTGGAAGATGTGTCGATCGAGGAAATCCGGCAACCGGCGATGAACATTGCCTGGCTGAAAGAGGCGGATAGAATTCAACGAAACGTTGACCATAACGATCCTGAATCAGCGGAAAAACTGAAAGCGGAGATGGCCGCGCTCATCGAACGGATTCCTCTCAACGATGACACGTTGCCGACCAAGACCTACCATCGCAAGTCGCTTGTCCTCGGTGAGCGATTCAGAGTCAGCATGCCAGAGTATTTCCGCTTCGAGGGTGGGTTCGGGTTGACGTTTGATCTCGTCGGTGAAAGAAATTTTGGTTGGGATTGGTTCAATCGTGACGGGCAAGACGCCGCGAAGAAACTTCAGGAATCCGGCTCACTTCGACTGGAACATGGTGACCATGTATTGGGACGGCAGATCACCCAAATGCGCTTTGAAACCGATGTCTCGCTACGCTTGTGGCAGACCAAGCCAGGGGATACGATGGTGCGGCCCGAGCTTCCGCCAATGTGGCGATTGCGCATCGATGCTGGTTCCGAGATGTTCTGGCCGTCACTGGTGGACGGTGTTGTGGTCGCAACGGGCACGATCAGCTAGCCAGCGCGATAGCCGTTTGAGACCAAAATCTACGCTCTGCCGTCGTCAGTTTCGATGACATGATCCTTTTGACGGGGCAAGTCATGACTTGTTAGGCGGGGCCTTGGGCCGACATTCTGGACATCGGAGTAACGATGTCGACGGAAGTTTTGGCTCGAATGCAGTTTGCGCTTACGTGCGCTTTTCACTATCTCTTTCCGCCGTTGTCGATCGGCCTGGGACTGAT
>Ga0206939_10257_pt1 | contig 12926 bp, 5 predicted proteins | sample Alteio_BWOrgHeat_10_FD_152921 | JGI IMG/M metagenome (GOLD analysis project Ga0206939, IMG submission 152921) | Enriched cells from forest soil in Barre Woods Harvard Forest LTER site, Petersham, Massachusetts, United States -... | ecosystem: Environmental > Terrestrial > Soil > Temperate forest >... | reverse complement strand
CGTGTAATCGGCGTTCTGCATCGCGATGCTCTCGGTAATTTCCATCTCGAGCCACTTCGGCTCAAGGCCCGTTTCCTTTAAGATACGCGCAACGGTTTCAACCAAATCCTGCTGCTGAAATTGGCGCGCCGACAAATTCACCGCGATCGTCATCGGCGGCAGGCCCGCTTTTTGCCACGCCTTATTTTGCACGCAGGCCGTACGTAGCACCCATTCGCCTAATTGTGTGATGAGCCCGGTCTCTTCGGCGATCGAAATGAATTCCGCCGGATAGACAAGGCCCAAATCCGGATGCTGCCAGCGCACGAGCGCCTCGACCCCCATGATGACGCCCGTTTTCATATGCACTTGCGGCTGATAATGCAGGAGAAATTCCCGGCGTTCAATCGCTTTGCGAAGGCTGTTCTCGAGGGCCAGCCGCTCGAAGGCGCGCGCGTTCATGGCGGGCGTGTAAAGTTGGTAATTATTGCGGCCTTGCTCTTTAGCGCGGTAGAGCGCAGTGTCGGCGTTCCTTAATAAGGTATCGGCGTCTTCGCCATCGTAAGGGTAGAGCGTGATGCCGATGCTCATGGTGATGTGCAGCTCGTGCTGATCAAAATGAAAAGGCGGTTTGATGGCCTCGATGATGCGCTGGGCGGTCCGCACCGCCCGGTCGGTGCGCGCGATTTGCGGCAGGAGAATCACGAATTCGTCCCCACCCATGCGAGCCAAGGTATCGCCATCTTCAAGGCTGGCTCGTAAGCGTTCCGCGACGCCGCGCAGCAGCTTGTCGCCGATCATATGGCCGAGCGTATCGACGATGGTTTTAAATCGATCGAGATCCACAAAAAGGATCGCTAACATTTTTCGGTTTCGTCCGGTTTGGGCGAGTGCCACCGTGAGGCGATCTCTAAAGGTGGTGCGGTTCGGGAGGTTCGTCAGGAGATCGTAATGCGCTTGATGCTCGACGGTGGCTTCAGCGCGCAATCGATCGCGCCGCACTTCGACTTCGCGCAGCTCGCGCTCGATGGCGGGAACCAAGCGCGTGAGATTGTTTTTCATCACGTAGTCTTGAGCGCCGGATTTCATCGCTTCGGCCGCCAAATTTTCATCGATGCTTCCTGAGACGATAAAAAAAGGAATGTCGTAGCCGTTTTCTTTGAGAAGGTCGAGCGCTTTCAGAGCGCTAAAATGCGGCAGGTTGTGATCGGCAACGATGACGTCCCATTTGCGCTGGGCGAGAGCCACTTCCATCGCGGCCCCGGTATCGACGCGCTCATAGTTGGGCTCGAAGCCGCCTTTTTTCAACGCATGGAGCAAAAGCTGCGTGTCATCCTGTGAATCTTCGACGATCAAGATATTCAGAGGAGTCGCCATACCTACCGGCTATTATAGAGTTTTAGGAGACTGGAGCAACGACTCAAAATCATGTACGGGGATAGGGCGGCTGTAATAGTAGCCTTGGATCTTGTCGCATTTGTGCTTCCTTAAGATAGCGAGCTCTTCGGCGGTCTCCACGCCCTCGCCCACGACATCCATGCCGAGCGAATGCGCGAGCACAATGATCGCCGATACGATGGCTTCTTCTTTCGGATCGGTCGCGAGATCCTTCACGAAGGAGCGGTCGATCTTCAGTGTATCGATGGGAAAATTCTTTAGATGACTTAAGCTGGAATAGCCCGTGCCGAAATCGTCGAGAGAGATGCGGACACCCATGTGCTTCAAATCTTTCAGGATCGCTAGCGTAAAATCGGCGTCCTGCATGGCGTAGGTTTCCGTAATTTCCAGATCGAGCCATTGCGGCTCAAGGCGCGTCTCGCGCAGAACGGCTTCGACTTTCTCGACGAGGTTTTGATGGTGGAACTGCCGCCCGCTTAAATTGACGGACACAGAAACGGGAGGGTACTTGGCATTTTGCCATTGTTTATTCTGCGCACAAGCCGTCTTCAGCACCCATTCGCCTAAAGGAACTATCAACCCGGTTTGCTCGGCCACAGGAATAAACTCAGAAGGCGGCATCATCCCCAGATCCGAGGCCTGCCAGCGAAGTAACGCCTCCATGCCAACCATCTTGCCAGTCGCCAGGTCCACCTGCGGCTGATAAAAGAGCATGAACTCTTCTTTTTCAATCGCGCGCTTTAGACGGTTCTCGAGCGCAAATTGATGAACGGCTTCCAAGCCGGCATCCGCTTTAGACAAAGGATTCCCCATTACACCTCAGTTTTACCGCGATTTAACGGCGTTGCAAGGCTTTTTTTACAGTGTTATCCCAGCAATTTTCTAATCTTTTCAAGAAGTTCTTCGGAGGGGTGCGTCTCGTCTTTTACACGTTTCGGCTCGGAAAGGACTCTCTGAATGCGCGCGAGTTCTTCCTCTTTTTCAGCTAGCGCGGCTTTGATCTTTTCTACCTCTGCACGACGAGCGGAGGCATCTACGAATGTGATCACGACACCTTGGATCAAGTCTCCCCCAATAATCGGGGACGTCGTGTATGCCACTGGAAGCAAATCGCGATCTTTGCGTCGAAAAACAGCCAGGGAGTCATCCACATGGTAAGACTTAACGCTTTGAAGCGAAAGAAGGATTGGGCATCGCGTGGTATCACACGTTACCCCGTTTGAGAAGGAATGCAGTATCTCATGCGCGGATTGACCCAAAAGCGTCCGCGGAGGATGGCCGAGGAGACGTCCGGCTGTCGCGTTGATATAGATACAGTAGCCGTCACGGTCCATGGCAATCAATCCTTCTCCCATAAACTCCGCCAGGCCGCGTTCTAAGAGAGTGATTTCTTTTTGCTCGATCTCGATTTTCTCGCGTTCCATGTATTGGCTGATCTGTTGCCCCGTTCCGACCATGAGAAGCAAAAGATTTTTCGAGAGCGGCCAAATGCGCCGACTGTAAAATACCAGAACCCCTTGAAGCCCGCGACGATTAGCAATCGGAAACCCGCAAGCGCTTACGAGCCCTGCTTGGACCGCCAGCGACGCATCCGGAAACCGATTATCCTTCGTAAGATCCGGGAGCCAAACCTGCTCCGCTTTTTCCCAGACATGTCCCGGAATTCCCATGTCACGACTGAAGGTCACTTCGCGTAGGAAATTTTCCAGGTCACGAAGCTCCATGTCTGTAGGATGCCACTGATCGACGCATTGAAGCGTATTGGCCCTTGGATCGAGCCGCCAAAAGGTCCCCAAGTCCCATTCTTGAGATTCACAGATGGCCTGCAAGATGCGTGGTGCCGCCTCAAAAAGGGAAGGGGATTCCGCCAGCGCGCGAATGACGGAACTTTCCGTGGCCAGACGCCGGGCCGTTTGTTCACGCTCCGTCACGTCTTGCTGGATGGCGACATATTGAAGAACACGCCCCATATCATTACGTACAGGAGACATGAAAAGATCATTCCAAAACGGCGTACCGTCCTTGCGGTAATTCCGCAGGAGCACACGGCAATCGCGTTGCTCCCTAAGCGCTTTGCGTAGTTCCTGCAGACCCTTCTGATCGCGATCCGTCCCGCTCAGGATGCGGCAATTTTGACCGGACATGTCCAACGCGGAGTACCCAGTGATTTTTTCAAAGGCGCGATTGACGTAGACCACTGGAAAGTCTGGCCCAGTGTCGGTGACGACAAGGCCATGAGGCGCCGCGGCCAGGGCACGTTCCCGCTGAAGAAGAGGCAGCATACGCTGCCGCACCAAACGTTCGGAAATGCGCCAGGAGATTAACCCCATCCCCACGAAAACCACAAAAGCAGCCATGATGATCAAGATTGCCATTGGGGGACCTATCCTAAATTTTGTTTCATATAGCAATGACGCTCAAACGACTGCTTGCCGCCTTCGTTCTTTTGCTCGCGCCCGTCGCGCTCGTACAGTCCGTGAAACAAACGTCTTGGGGTCCCATTCTCGCGGCGCCGAAGGCGAGACAGATCGGCGACCCCAACGCCAAGGTCGTGATCGTGGAGTATTCTGATTTCCAATGTCCTAGTTGCGCTCAAATAGAGCCCACCGTTCATAAATTCCTCGAGATCTATAACGGAAAAATCCGTTTGATCTACAAATATTACCCGCTCACTCGAATTCATCAAAACTCTATGGCCGCGGCACACGCGGCAGAATGCGCAGCGGGCCAAGACCATTTCTGGCCTTATCATGACCGCCTCTTTCAAACGCAGCTCTCCTGGGCGCCTCTTCAGGACCCTACCACCAGTTTTGTAGCAATCGCCGAGGAAGTCAAGCTCGATTTAGGAAAATTCCAAAGTTGTTACGCGGATCCCAGCCGTATCGCACCTATTGAACTAGACGCCAAGGAAGCCGTCGACCGTCAAGTAACGGCCACACCGTCCTTTTTTATCGACGATGAGCGCCTCGTGGGAACCGTTTTTGCCACCGACGGCGCGCGCACCATCGAAAGGGCGATCCGAAGATGAACTTCAAAACGATTTTAGGATTGGTCTCGAGGATGGCGGTCGGCGGCGTTTTGATGTACGCCGGCTTCATGAAAGCGACTGGTCCCGCCGCGGAATTTGCCGCGAACCTGGCCGCCTATAAATTATTCCCCTCGTTCCTCGTTTCTCCCCTCTCACTTGGCGTGCCCTATCTCGAAATGTGGGTCGGACTATTTGTATTTGCCGGCCTCTACAGTCGATACGCCTCGTTCGCTGCCGCCGCGCTTTTTACTGCTTTTGTTTTGGTGTTAGGGTCTGCCCTGCTGCGCGGGATTGATCTCACGACTTGCGGCTGCTTCGGTTCAGATACTCTTTCTCCACGCTACACCATCCTTATGGATATTGTTCTTTTGGCCTTATCGCTAATGTCCGCCAAGATCAACCGATTTACGCCTTCCTGGTCCCTCGATAAGACCCTGTCTTAACAGCAAAAGACCTACATAAATAGAGGACTTTTAATGCTGCAAGAGTGAGCTTTTTATTTACATCGATGTTACAGAGGCGAAATACCCATGTAACACAATACAGCTACACTTTTGGTGATGAAAAAAGTATTGAGTATTCTCCTTTCGGTGACCCTGATTTGGACCTCAGGATCGCTGGCGGAAGCCGCCGCCACCGCGCCGGATGTTTTTGTCTCAGCGTCCAATCTTCCACAATTCCAACTGAATCCGCCGGGACGGTTGGGGCGACTTGTGGATTACTTCAATGCCGCGGGGGCGATCGGGAGATCGGGAGATGGGGCGAAACAGCCTTTGGTCATTTTGATTCAAGATTTGCACGCCCATTACGGTGTTCAAAAAAATATTGCCGGTCTTCTTGATTTTCTATCGGACAAATTAAATTCGCCTCAACGCCCACTCGCCTCCTCGCCCCATCTTCCATTTGCTCTGGCCGTCGAAGGCGCCTCCGGGCCCATCGACTCTTCCGTCCTGGCGCTGTTTCCGGACGAGAAAGTCAAACTCGCCGCGTCCGACTACCTCATGCGCGAAGCCGAATTGACCGGCGCCGAATATTTCGCCGTCAAGCATAGCCTGCCGCATCTGCTCGTGGGCGTGGAAAACGAGACCTATTATCTGGCACACCGGGACCTTTTCCGTAAGACCCTATCCGACCGTGAAGAATTGGTGACGTCGCTCAAAACCATCCAAACCGACATCAACAAACTGCCCCGTTACGTGTTCCACAAGAATAAAGCTTTGTGGGATTTCCAGAAACAAGTCGAGGCCTACGACAAAGGCGACATGTCGACGCATGAGTTTATTGGGATATTGATGTCGATGTCATCGGGGATCGACATCAAAAAAAGCTTCCCGGCACTGGCATCCTTTGCCGCGAACTCCCATTTCGGAACGATGGAGCAGATCCGCGCGGCGACCGCAGATTTTCTGACGCAGACTCAAGGGCGGCTATCCCCGCAAGAAAAGAAAGACCTGCAACTCTTGGCCAAGAATCAAGGGACGGCGACCTACTACCTCTACTTGCGCGATCTCGTTTACAAGAAACAACTGTTCCTAGCGGTTCCGCCGGCACTGGCTCAATATCTCGAATATATCCACACGGCTCAAACCATGGGCATGGACCGCGTTACGCACGAAGCGAAGGAACTCGCGTTCCGCATTGAATTACACCTAGCGACGAGAGACGAGGGAAGAGGGACGAGTGGAAATGCTTCTCAATCAAACGCCTCGTCCCTCGTGACTCGTCCCTCATCACCGCAAGCCGATTTAGTGCAAGTCCAGCACGACCTCGACCTCCTTCTACGCCTGGCGGACCTGCAGGCCACCGAATACGAAGTCCGTGATTTTGCGCCGAGGCTCAATCAGTTTGTCGCTTTGACGAAGGCGCTTCTGCCGCAATCCTTTGATGACATCAAAATCCGCCGGTTGATTTCGTCTTCCATTGACTTCTACGTCATGGCGCTCATGCGCAATAAACCCATGATCGACAATACGCTGGCGTTGATTGCAGAAAGCACGTCGGTAGGGACGAAGGGAAGTAGGAGAGTAGGGAAAAACCATTCTCACCGCCCCACGCCCCACCCCCCCCACATCTTCCGTAGCCGTTCTAGTGGCCGGCGGCTTCCACACCGTCCAACTCACCAACCTCCTGCGCGAGAAGAATGTCAGCTATCTCGTCCTCTCGCCGACCGTCGAGTCCATCACCGATGCCGATCGCGATCTCTACATCAAAAGATTGAACGGCCAGCACCTCACAGAAAACGATATTCTTGCCGACGGCGCGCGGAAATCGCCGGAATGGATCGAGGCTGTTAAAACAGCCGGCGGCCCGGACCTCGGCGTGAGGCATTTTGATCTGGCGAAGTTTTTGACATTGAAAGGCCATGAGGATTCTCTGGCGGTCGGATTTGGCCACATGGTGGCCGGCCAATATAGGGCCGCATTAAATGTGGCTTGGTTCTTTTTATCGCGACGGGGAACTCCGCCGTTTCCTGCAGCTCATAGCGATCATGAGACAGACCCCAACAATCCTTCACTTCTGGCCCTGATGCGCGCCCTGAGAGAAGACAACTTACCCACAACCGAGGAACTGGCGCAAAAAGGCATGCAAGCCTATCGTCAACTATTGAGTTCCTTGCCGTGGTATCTCGCCCTGAGAATCCGTCTTTTCCATCAGAACGAGGTATTGAACGTCTATACAGGAGTGACTCCCGACTCGGGCAGCTCCACCGATTCCGATCTTTTCCGACTGATGCCGAATAGTCTACGTACTCGATTCATCAATACCATTCAAGAAAATCCGGATTATCATGTGTTCCCCAACAGCCGTGGCGGATTGGCCTTTGTTAATGTAGCCGCAGCCGAACGTGTGATCCGATTGAATCCCACTTTCTTCCCGACGGAGGCGCAGAACAATCCGCGCCAATGGCTGTTGGACCACCCCGAAGAGGCTCTTTCAGAAAAGAGAGGTGATGAAAGAATCGGAGTGATCAGCGGTTTTTCACCCGAAGCCGCTGGAAAATTTCCTCTATTTAAAGTGGCTCAAAGCAAGCTTAGGCATCGGATCGCGATAACGCGCTTGACGTCAGACACCAGGAAGGCACTGAACCGGTTTCTCCAACTCGATACCCGAGTCGATCAAAGATCCCGGGAACGAATAGCGCCGCTTTTAATTCAACTGGGTATGACGTCAGAAGAGATCGATTTGCTCTTTTTTGCCCACACGAATGGCGATTTTATCCGGTTCAGCCGAGCAGATGATCAGTGGGCCGAAGATCTTCTCAACCTTCGAAACGCTGTGGACAGTGCCCCCGAAGCCATCGTCTCCACTGGATCGAGAAAAGGAATATCTCCCGTTTGGATGATGCTCGGGACGGCTGCCGTTTTTGGCTTTTCCTTGATGGTGACGTCGGACCTCATGGGCGCCACCCATTACGCGACAAGCGTTGGACATTGGCTCGCCAATCGATGGGTTCTAGAGGGTTCCATGGCCGGCGCCACTGTTATCGCAACGTCTAGTTCTTCGCGAGGAAATTTCTTGCGCACGCTGATCGGAGGAGGACTCATTGCAACATTCGTGAAGGGACAAAATTCCGACGACGCTTCTGTCATGACATTGCCCAATGGACATCGGGTGAGAATCCAAGGCAGCAGCCTTCTATTCACAAACACGGACGATGGGAGAACCATTGAATTTATTCGTCAAGGCGACAAATATTCAATCAAAACGGCCAAGCGTGAAGATATGGAAGACGGCCGGCTGTTTGGGCTGATGCTCGAGTCGCTGGAAAGCTTTCAAGCGAGCCCGGACTACCTCAAGATGCCGGAGCTGCAAAGAATTATCGTCATCCGCGTGATCAAAGTTCTGAATACACTTTTGCCCTCGGCGCCGCTTCCGGTTCTTGATCATTTATCGGACGCCGTCAATCTTAGTCTCGAAACACCGCCCCATCGTGTTCCCTATAAACTGTATACCCTCAACCGCGAAAATCCGGTTGTCTACGTCCAGTTCCGCTCCGAAAGTGATTTGATCAATACGTTGGGAGAATTCACCTTGTGGTGGGATCTCCAAAAAAAACCGACGGATAAACGCGCTCCTGTTGCTGATCCGGTCAAAGAGGTTAGAGAACGCCTTGATGGCCCTCTTGCGAGTGTTCGCTTCTCCTTAAATCAAATGATCGAAGTTCATAACAGTTATGAGCAGGCCCGGATCTCCGGCGTGCGTCAAAACAGTCCGGCTTTTTCAGACGATCATCGGCATCTGATGAAGGATTTGGAAATGCAGGGCTTTATCGAAAGGATGCCGAACTCTCCATTGATTCTTTATAAAGTTCTCAAGGATACATCGCTCATCGCCACGCCTCCGGGCAAAGATTTCATCAGGAACCTAAGCGTCCTCGAACAAGACTATTTCCGCTCCGTCGCTGAAAAATCGCTCAAAATTCAGGCTGCTCTGGAAGCGCTTTGGGAACGTCTCATCCCATCGGCGCAGCGGCCACTCTTTATTGTGCACATGCCCCCCACTGTGAATGGCAACTATTTAGACCCCACCATTTCACCTGACGAAAAAGCTCTTCGTAAATCAATTCTGCTCACGGAATTCGGCGTCCATGGTCTTGAAGCAGCGGCCGACCCCGTATTCAGCAAACTCCCCCTGGAGCGAGGCGTACACAAGCAAGTTGAAGACGGTGTATGGCGCATTGTCAACGAGTACGCGCCCTTCATGTCGAAATCCCGCCTCATTCCTAGGGATGTCGCCCCTCGAGCGGCCGCCGCGGCGCGGCCTCCCGACACAACCCTCGGGCCGAGGAGCAGCATGTTTGGTCTCAATGGCCAACCTCGTATGAGACCCGACGAAAATCCGGAATTCTCCTTATCCCCCAACGGCGGCATCGGAGGCAGCGGCGCGGCGAGTCCGGAAAAGAAACCTGATGCTGCCACTCTCTCTATGGCGCGACACATCGCCCGCGTTTTGTTCAACGACATCCGCTCTGGCGTCATCGGCAATAAGGGAGATCGGCTTACCGCACAAGGTTTAATGAGATTGATTAATGCGATGGACAAAAGGCTCGATACGTCCGAGACCATCGAATTTGACAGGCAAATCAACTTAGCTATTAGCCGTACCCGCCTTGGATCGATCAGCGCCGCCGAGCTGCGTCCTGTGTTATTCCACGAGCTTCAATTGCTTTCGAAAGATCTTCCGCGCTCGCCCTCTCAAAGCGCCTTTGAAGATCTTGAACGCATCGTATTTCTTATGAATCGTTCTCTTTCAATCCCTATCCCGATTGATGAGGATGCGCTTTTGGAAATCAACAATCGCATTCAAGACGGGCAATTGTCTCTCAGCACCACGAACGGTCGAGAGGCTTTGCGACGAAACTTGTATATCTACAGCGACATGCTGGCGAAACTGCGCGGATACGACAGCCTCGCCTCTTTACTGATCGCGACAAAATTATCGGCGCGATTACCTCCAGATTATTATGAATCAACAAAATTCCTATCGGCCGATCAAGTCCTCTCCGATGCGAGAAAAATCCTGGGGGCAAGAGGCACCTTCGACAACCTCAACGCGATGGCTGCAGAGATCCTGGGTTATCAAGGCGAGGGAGGTCTTCGTCAATTTGAACATGCGTCCGAATCATTAAAGACTCGTCGCACTCGTGAGAATCCGTTGAGTCGTGACGAAGATGTGACGCAGAAAGCAGCGGGCTTTCATTTTCAGGCTGAAGGAAGTGTCGCCATTCCCAAACCCGGGCAATTCAACAAAGATAAACGTGCAATAGCCGCTTCTTTTGTCGGCGCGGCGTGGGCTGTGGGAGACGACATCGCGGCCAAAATCTGGCAGGACCAAAACGGCGTTTATGCGCAGAGATTCAGAGTCACCGATCACGAAATCACTGCGCTAGACAAAGATCCGGTGCTGATCCCCTTTGAAGATTCAGACGAGGGTCGTTCGGCTAGATTCCAAATAACATCAGATGGCCTTATTCAGAACCATCCCTTATCTCAGCCGAATGTCAAAACTATGAATGTCGAAGTTCAGTTTGAAAGAGTCGACGGGAAACTTTCTCGATACCCCAGCATAGCGCTCGCTCTTCCCACCCACAATGCCAGAGTAGCGGTTCCAGATAACGCCGCTCTTTTTTGGTTCGATCCCAGAAAAATGACCGGCGAAACCGTTATTGAGCCTTTTTATGACATCCCCCACATGCTGGAATCCGCTCATCTCATGTTAGACGATACATCCTTACAGATAGACAAACATTGGGACGGCCTCTTCCAACTGGCGATCCACAAACCAGTGCCGGGGATGCTCGTCCGATGGGTCTTTGCCCCCCTTTACGAAGCCTATGATCTGGTCTTCGACACCGATCGCTTCATAGCGCGTCATCAGGAGAAATACCGGGCTCTGCATCGCTGGGCCGTTCCCCTGATCAAATGGGGTGGAGGTTTCTCGGGCTTTTTGCTGGCCGCCTGGCTGCTAGTAACTCATTCCTTTACCGGAAATCTTCTCGTCGATTCAACCCTTGGGCTGGGGTTGGCTTTAGCCGCCGGTTTTCTTGGGACGATCGTCTTTCATGCAGGATTCAACATGTTCATCGATTTTGTGAATCTTGTCCGATCGACCCTGCCAGGCAACGTCGCCCCCATCAAGGCGCATTTGGTTTTGACAAATTCGTCTTTTGCCGTCGGACGCATGGATATTCTCCCTCCCGGTGGCCAACTCAACAAAAATATTGTCGATAACGTCAGGGTCTATGCAGGCGATTACATTTCTTTCGACGTCAGCGTCACTGAAGGAACTCAAAAAGACATCAAGGTGGACGCCTACTGGCAGGACATTTCTCTAGGGACAACAACAGGATCTATGGCGGGCGATGGCATACGTATCACCCCCATGACACGCGCAAGGGGTCACTGGCCAAAAAGCGGCTACCAGCCGTTTGCGCTGCGGATGCTCGATCGCGACAACGGCACTTATAACTTTGCCATCAATTCAGCCAAAGAAGGGTCGGACCTCAAGGTTCAATATAACGAACTTATTCCTTTTACGAGACCGGAACAATATCCCAGAGACGTCGCTGTTTTTCCAGGAGACGAGAAGTCTCCTGAACATCTCGCAACGGGGGAGAGTGACGTGATCCAACGCCGCATACCTTTTCAAAATGAATTTTGGATTGACGCAGGACGGTCGAAATTCAAAGGATGGACAGAGTCAGGAGTGGTGTGGATCCAGTGGTTTGACCCTCTAGGCCGCGCGCATATACCCGAAGCGTGGAACTTCGGAGACATGATAACTGTAGGAGACACGACGTTTTCCGCTTCCGACGTCGATCTTGCGGTACAGGACAGATTTTTAAACCCTGTTCATTTCTCTATTAGCGTGATCCAAAACGAACTAGGAGAAAGGTTTCTTGACTTCACTCTTTATGGAGGCTATGGCCTCGCGACGATTACGAGAGAAGAACCGATCTTTCCTGCAGAGGGCAAAATACCTTATCGCTATCAAAGTGCATCCCTTCAACGCGGAAAGAGGTTCACAACGGCATTTCAGGATCATCTGTGGATTCGTCCAGAACAATCGGACTTGGTCTACCACATACGGGTGGATCCGGCGACTAACATCGCGTATGTGGATACTTATGCCTTTGACCGCGTAACGAAGATTTCGTCGGAACCGATGATTGTAGTCCAACAAGGTAGCATTGCCGAAGAAACAGGTACGATTTACTTTAAAAATATAGTGACGTTTAATGGAACGCTGCTCTATCCAGTGGCGGTTACCTTGAGATCCAAAGGAGCGGCCCGCATCGATATCGTAAACGCTTCGGGTAAACGCGCGGCCATCGGCTGGAAAGAGCCGGTAGACCTCAAAGTGGACGAAGGCTCGGCCAAGCCTGCCGGTCCGCTCATGCTAGCAGCCCCGGCTTCGCTGGACGTCTTTTCCGTAAACACCCCAGCGCCTTCTCAGAAAAAAGCCCCAGCCATTTCCCCGGCACATCCTAAGGAAGCCCACCTCCAGCGTAAAGCTCCAAAAGAGCTCATGGATAAACTCAGGAGAGCGGAAGCGGCCATCACGGATCAAAAGTTGCTGATCAATTATAAAGAATATAGAAAGGCGTTCGACGGAGTTATAGATGGTGCACGGATTTCAAAAGACTTGGCTGCCTTTATTGACACTCATTTCCGTGCGGATCTGAAAGATATTGCGACGCTCATTGAAAACGCCATGTTCGATTCCGATGCAATTCGTGGCCCAAATACTTTGGAATACGCACTGAGCAGAGTCGGCGCGCTTATCGCAAAAGTGCAAATGCAGCGTGAGGCTTGGATTCAAGCCGTGCAGGATCAGGCCGATAAAGTTAATGACGCGGCTGCGCTTCGCGAAGCTCAAATCAATAAAGCGGTCTTTCTCGCGTTTTTCCATTTACGCGAGGCGGATTTGATTGGTCTGACGCAAAACCAAATCTGGGCAAAAATCAAAAATGCCTATAACGTAGATCAAAAGGCGTATCACAAAGATAGAACTGGTCTAA
>Ga0206939_10196_pt2 | contig 12948 bp, 10 predicted proteins | sample Alteio_BWOrgHeat_10_FD_152921 | JGI IMG/M metagenome (GOLD analysis project Ga0206939, IMG submission 152921) | Enriched cells from forest soil in Barre Woods Harvard Forest LTER site, Petersham, Massachusetts, United States -... | ecosystem: Environmental > Terrestrial > Soil > Temperate forest >... | reverse complement strand
TGATCTACGGGCTATTCCTGGGCCTCTTCGCGGCGCCGGCATTTGCGGGATGGTTGAAGCATCCGGCTATCGGCATCGCGCTCGGGATTTTGCCGGCGTTCATTCCGATCTTGTTTATCGGGCTGCACATTTTTGTGTCGATCATTCAGGCCTACGTTTTCACGATTTTGCCGGCCGTTTATATCGGCCTGGCTACCGCGGACGAGCACTAGTCGCGCGCGAGATTTGAGTTTGTGGCTGTCAGTGTGAGCCCGGCTGCACGGTGTCCGGGAACCACCTCCTGGCGGCAATTCACGAAGGAGGCAGTAGAAATGAAGAAAGCAGCAGCAGTATTGATGGTGCTGATGGTGGTCATGTTGGTGGCCCCGGCAGCGTTTGCGCAGAGCAGTGCGCCGGCGGATAAGGGCGCGATCAACACGACGACGCTGGTTCTGGCGGTTGGCTTCGGCGTCGCGGTTGCGGCGTTCGGTGGCGGACTTGGCCAGGGTAAGATTGCGGCAGCGGCCTGCGAAGACATTGCGCGGAATCCGGGAGCGGCGGGCGGTGTTCGCGGCGCGATGATTCTCGGTCTCGTGTTCGTAGAAACGCTGACACTGTTTACGTTTGCGCTCGGCTTCTTGCTCTATTTGAAGCTGTAATTTGAGGGTTTGAGCCGCCGATAGATCGGTGGCGATTCATACAGACGGCCCGGGAGATTTTCCCGGGCCGTTTTTTTTTGTGCGCGACTCGCGCAGAGTTGCCGCTCATCCAGCCGCACCAGCTCTAATTCGCGGAGCGCAGTTCTCGCGGATCGATGGCGGACAGCTTCGGCTGTCTGAGGCGGCGAATGCGGCGCAGGATGGCGAAGGCGGCACCGAGCGCTGGGACGAGGAACAAGGCGATGGCACTGAGGTCGAACCAGGTGAAGCGATAGCGGTCGTAGATGCTGAGTATCGGCTGGAGTTGCGGCTGGATGTTGAGCTGATTCGCCGCTTGGGTCAGAGCGTCGTAGGTCTGGAAATTAGTGCGCGTGTGAGCGTCGGTATCGAGCAGGAAGAAATAGTCGATGCGGTCGCGGGTGGCGGGGGAAGAATACTGGCCGAGCGGTCCGGCGCCGCCCAGGATTTTGTTGCCAGCGAGCTGGAGGACGCGGACGCCGCTGACTGCGTCGGGACCATCGGGATGGACGTCGTCGGTTGAACCGACGGTGAAATGGGTGGCTGGATTGAAAACCGTGCCGTCGTGATCTTCGTCGATGAGCAAAACGGCGTAACCGTTGGGAAGAGGCGTCTGCATGGTGTGGCCGATCCATGGGTCACGATAGAGGAGCGCTTCGTTGACGTAGGCCTGAAAGACAAACACAGCTAAGAACCATGCGAAGGCGGCGAAGGGATAAACGCAGGTCCAGAGGATCAGGCGCGTGCGGCCGGGGCGTCCGCGCGGAACGCGAATCGCGGCGACAACGCCGGCGAGGACGGCGAGTGCCGTCGCGAGCGCGATGCCCTTGGCGCACCAGGACACGATGGTTAGGCCGATTCCCATATAGCTAGAAGAACATGACGATGCTGATTTTGAAACCTGGCAGAGGTTCAGCAGAGTCGTGTTTCGCACTGACCCGCGGGACGGTGTTGCTTAGGCGTTGGCGGGGATGCAGGGCCGTTATTTACCGAGCAGGTTGGACTGGAGGACGAAGTTGAGCACCTGGTTGGGGAAAAGGCCGAAATAGATGGTGCCGACGGCCGAGACGACGAGGACGATGTTCACCGGGAGCGGGAATGGTGTGAGTGGCGCGACGGCCAGAGGAGCTTCGGTATGGGCAGATTCAGCGTGTTCGCCATGTCCGTGGGCGGCTTCGCCTGCCGGGTCGCGCATGTACATCACGACGATGAGGCGGAAGTAGTAGTAGGCGCCGATGATGCTGTTGACGGCCATCAAAACCGCGAGCCAGATCAAGTGGGAGTTGACGGCGGCCTTGAAGACGTAGAACTTGCCGAAGAAGCCGGCGGTGACCGGGAGGCCGAGGAGCGAGAGCAGGAAGAGGCTCAGGGCTGCGGCGACGACGGGTTGGCGGCGGCCGAGGCCGGTATAGTCGTCAAGCGAGAGGTGCTTTTCGCCGGCTCCGCCGAGCTGGCCGACGATTGTGAAGGCGCCGAGTTTCACCAGGGCGTAGCTCAGGAGATAGAAGAGGACTGCGGCGTAGGCGGCTGATCCGCCTGTGTCGGAATTGCCTTGAAGATAGGTGACGGCAGCGAAGGCGACCAGGATGTAGCCGGCATGGGCGATCGAGCTGTAGGCCAGCATGCGCTTGACGTTGGTCTGAACCAGGGCGCCGAGGTTGCCGACGAACATGGTGAGGGCGGCGAGAATCCAGAATGCCCAGAACCAGAAATGGGTGGCGGCTGGTACGGTGGCGAAGATGCGCAGCAGGAGCGCGAATGTGGCGGCTTTGGGGCCAGCGGAGAAGAGAGCGGTGACCGGTGTTGGCGCGCCTTCGTAGACGTCGGGGGTCCAGAGCTGGAAGGGGGCGGCGGCGACTTTGAAGCCGAGGCCGATCAGGATCAGGGCGAGGCCGAGTTTGATCAGGTTGCCGGAGGTGTCGACGTTGGCCATTTGCGTCAGGTTGGTGGTGCCGGTGACGCCGTAGACCAAGGCGATGCCGTAGAGGAAGAATGCGGTCGCGAATGAGCCGAGGAGGAAGTACTTCATCGCGGATTCGCTGGACTTGAGAGTGTCGCGGCGATAGCCGGCGAGCACGTAGCTCGAAATCGAGCTCATTTCGAGGCCGATGAACGCGGTGAGAAGCTCCTGCGCCGATGAGAGGACGCCCATGCCCGCGGTGGCGAATAGCACGAGGGCGAAAAACTCTGCGGATTCAAGATTTTCGCGTTCGAGATAGGGGCCTGCGGCGAGGACGACGAGAATCGAAACCAGGCCGATCAACAGATGGAAGAAGATGCTGAACGCATCGAACTGGATCAACTGGCTGAAGGCCGGGCCGGTGCCGACGGTCTGGTAGGCGTAAATCGACGCGCTCGTCCCGAGGATTGTGCCCAGGATCGCGAAGAAGCTCAGGACGTGACGATTCCGCGTGAACGGCTGCAGCAGCATCATCAAGCAGCCGAAGACGCACCAGATCGTCTCTGGCAGGACGCGAATCAGGTCTTCGGGGCGGGGGATCATTAGCGCGTTGCTGGCCTTTCCACGGAAGTAATGGCGTTGGGGTGCAGATTCGCTTCTTGCGGGTTCGAGCGCTGCATCTGATCGAGAACGCTTTGGCTCGATGCTGCGGAGCGATTCGTGAAGAACGTGCTGCCGACGCCCATCCAGAGGGTGATGATGGCCATCGCTACGAGAATGCCGATCTCGCGAGGGCTGGCGTCAGGAAGGGTCTTGTTTTTCTCGACGGTGACTTCGCCGAAGAATACACGCTGGTACGCCCAGAGCAGGTAGCAGGCGGAAAGAATGACGCCAAGGGCGGCCCAGCTGGCCCAGCTTGCGTGGGTCTGGAATGTGCCGAGCAGGATCAGGAATTCGCCGACGAATCCGTTGAGCAGTGGGAGACCCATGCTGGCCAGAGCGACGAAGAGAAAGAATGCGGCGAGTTTCGGCATTGGCGTGGCCAGGCCGCCGAACTGGGTGATTTCGAAGGTGTGGCGGCGGTCATAGAGCATGCCGACCAGCAAGAAGAGCGCGCCAGTGGAGATGCCATGCGCGAGCATCTGGTAGACGGCTCCCTGCATGGAGATGTTGTGGAAGGCGAAGATGCCGAGGACCACGAAGCCAAGGTGGCTGACGCTGGAATAAGCGACGAGCTTCTTGAGGTTCGGCTGAACGAGCGAAACGAGTGCACCGTAAACGATGCCGATGATCGCCAGAGTCGCAACCCATGGCGCGGCTTTGTGCGCGGCATTGGGGAAGAGCGGCAGGCAGAAGCGGATCATGCCGTAGGTGCCCATTTTCAGGAGCACGCCTGCCAGCATTACGGACCCGGCGGTGGGGGCTTCCACGTGCGCGTCAGGCAGCCAGGTGTGCAGAGGGAAGAGCGGCACCTTGATGGCGAATGCGCCGAAGAATGCGAGGAAGAGCAGCATCTCTTGCGTCGATGTCAGGGTGAATAGCCGGCCGTCCTGGAGCGCTTGCTGAATCTTGGGCAGGTCAAAGCTGCCGGTCAGGTTGTAGAGCCAGATGATGCCGACGAGCATCAGGATCGAGCCGGCCATGGTGTACAGGACGAACTTGATGGCGGCGTAGATGCGGCGCTCGTGGCCCCAGATGCCGATGAGAAACGCCATCGGAATCAGCATCACTTCCCAGAACAGGAAGAAGAGGAACAAGTCGAGCGACACGAAAACGCCGATGACCCCGACCTCGAGCATCAGCAGCATCACGAAGAATTCCTTGACGCGATGATCGATGCTGCTCCACGAGGCGAGAACGGAGATCGGCGTGAGGAACGTCGTAAGAATTACGAGAAACAGGCTGATGCCGTCGATGCCGAGATGATAGTGAATGGGCGGGACGGTGATCCAGTTGTAATACTCGACGAGCGAGTAGCCAGAGACACCCATTGCGACTTTCGGAATCAGGAAGAGCGAGAAGATGAACTCGACGATGGAGATCGTGAGTGAGAGGCGGCGAATCCAGACGTGGTCGTCGCCACGGAGCAGCAGCAGCGCCAGGGCGCCGAGAGCGGGGAAGAAGATGAGGACCGAGAGCAAGCCGGGGAGAGCCATCACCGCACCATCCCGATGGCCGTCGGTCGCAAGTACGGCCAGAAGATAATCGCAATCACTACGATTGCGCCAATGACCACCCACACGGCGTAGCTGCGGGTGTTGCCCGACTGGGCGTGGCGGACGCCGTCGCCGACTTCCGAGGCGCCGTGCGCGATGCCGTTGACTGCGCCATCGATCATCTGGACGTCGACGGTCTGCCAGAGGACGTGGCTGGACAGCCACAGGAGTGGCTTGACGACGACCGCGGCGTAAAGCTCATCGACGTAATATTTATTGAGGAGCGTACTGTAGGCGCCCTTCATGGACTTTGCGAGCTCGGCGGGCTTTTCGGGTTTCTTGAGGTAGAGCCACCAAGCCACGAACAATCCGATTGTCGCGGTGATCACAGCGACGACTGCGAGCGGAATCTCCAGCGCATGAGCTGCGGCTTCGGCGCTGGCCGCTTCCGTCGCGCCAGCGGCAAACACCGGCTCGAGGAATCTTGTGAAGTAGTCGGTGCCACCCCAGAATGCAGGCGCCGCCAGCCAGCCGCCAACGAGCGACAGGACTGCGAGAATCATCAGGGGGATGAGCATGTTGTTCGGTGACTCGTGCACATGAACGTGATGCTCGTCATAACGCTGCTTGCCGAAGAACGTGAGGAAGATCAGGCGGAACATGTAAAAGGAGGTGAGCAGCGCGGTGAACAAACCGACGCCGTACAGAATCTTTCCACCGTTGTCGCTTTGATAGGCGCTGAGCAGGATTGAATCTTTCGAGAAGAAACCAGCCAGCGGCGGGAAGCCGGCGATCGCGCACGTCGCCGTGAGCATCGTGATGTATGTCCACTTGATCTTCTTGCTGAGGCCGCCCATCTTCATCATGTCCTGCTCGCCGCCCATGGCGTGAATCACGCTGCCGGCCGCGAGGAAGAGCAAAGCCTTGAAGAACGCGTGAGTCATCAGGTGGAAGACGCCCGCGGAAAACGCACCGACGCCGCAACCCAGGAACATGTAGCCCAGTTGGCTGACCGTCGAGTACGCCAAGACTTTCTTGATGTCAGTTTGTACGAGGCCGATCGTCGCCGCAAAGAGCGCAGTCGCACAGCCCACAATCGCGACGATAACCATCGCGCTCGGAGCGTGCAGGAAGAGCACATGCGATCGCGCGACGAGGTAAACGCCCGCGGTCACCATCGTCGCTGCGTGAATCAAAGCCGAAACCGGTGTTGGGCCTTCCATCGCGTCCGGCAGCCATACGTATAAGGGGAGCTGAGCCGACTTGCCGGTGGCGCCGACGAACAGCAACAAGCACGCGATCGTCAGCGTGCCGTACTGGCCGATCGATTCGGCGGGCATCGGCACGGCCTTGGCAAACAGCGGGACGAAATCGAGTGTGCCGAAGGTCTTGAACAGCAAAAACATGCCGAGCATGAAGCCGAAGTCGCCGATGCGGTTGACGATGAACGCTTTCTTGCCTGCGTCCGCTGCCGATTTTCGGAGGAAATAAAACCCGACCAGTAAGTAGCTGCACAAGCCCACGCCTTCCCATCCGACGAACAGGAGCACGTAGTTCGCGGCGAGAATCAGGATGAGCATGAAGAACATGAAGAGGTTCAGGTAGGAGAAGAAGCGGTAGTAGCCGCCTTCGTGCGCCATGTACCCAGTCGAATAGATGTGGATAAGCCAGCCGACGCCGGTCACGACCAACAGCATCACGACGGTCAGCTGATCGACCTGGAGGTCAAATCCAGCGCGGAAGGTTCCTGCCGAGATCCACGTGAAAAACTGTTTCACGAAAGGAATCTGGTCGGCGGGCAACTGCGAAAATTCGCGGACCGCTTCGAGCGCGAACGCGAAGGAGAGCCCCGTCGAGCCGACAGCGACAGCGTTAACAATCTTGTTCGGCCACTTTGAGCCGAGCAATCCGTTGATCGCCGAGCCGAGCAAGGGCAGCAGCGGAATGATCCAGAGATTTTCGAGTATCGGCATTAGAGTTTGAGCAGGTCCACGCGCTCGACGTTGAGCGACTGACGATTACGCTGAATGAGAATGATGATGCCGAGGCCGACGGCAGCTTCGGCCGCCGCTACAACGATCACAAACAAGACAAAAACCTGGCCGCTCAGGTGATTCCACGCCTGGCTGAACGCAACGAACGCCAGGTTCACCGCGTTGAGCATCAGCTCGATCGACATGAAAATCGTGATGATGTTGCGGCGGAAGATGAAGGCAATGACGCCCAGGCCGAACAGAATGGCGCTGAGAATCAAATAGTAGTTCGTCGGGATCATAGATGGCTTTCCTTGCTGTCGCGCTGCGCGAGCACCATCGCGCCAACGATGGCGACCAGAATCAGGAATGAAGTGAGCTCAAACGGGTAAACGAACTCCTGGAAAAGCTGAGCCGAAAGCGCCTTGGTCGGTGCCGGTGCGCCGGCCTGCGCCGCGATTTGCACCTGCTCGGGCGCACCGTAGATAGCGGCGAACAAACAGCCCATCAACGCGACCGCAAGCGGCAGCCCGGCAAACTTTGCGAGCGAAGAAAAACTCGTGCGCTCTTCGACGCCCGCGTTCAAGAGCATGATGACGAAGACGAACAGCACCATGATGGCGCCGCCGTAGACGATGATCTGCGCCGCCGCGACGAATTCCGCACCCATCAAGAGGTACAACCCGGCGAGCGCGACCATTACGACGATCAAAGAGAGAGCGCTGTGAATCGGGTGCCTTTGCAAAATCAGACTGATTGCGCCGAGAACGGCGATCGCCGCCAACGCGAAGAAAACAATGAGAGGCACGTTCATTCTAGTGGCCCCTCAACATGATGATCGTCGCGGTGATCACGACATTCGCCAGAGAAACCGGCAACAGCAGTTTCCATCCGAACGACATGAGCTGGTCGTAGCGGAATCGGGGCAGCGTGCCGCGCATCCACACGTAGATGAACAGGAAGACGAAAATTTTGGAGAGCAGCCAGAATGGCCCTTGGATGAATTCGTTGACGACCGGGAGCGCGATGAGCACAGCACCGATGATCGTAATTACCGTGCCGACTCCCGGGAGAATGATGCGCCCGAAGATCGTTTCGTAGCGAATACCGTCCCAGATCACCCACAAACCAAACGGAATCAGAATCAAAGAAGGCACATAGTGGGAAAAGGTCCATGAAAGAGGGAAGGGAGAGAGCCAGCCGCCGAAGAACATAATGGCGCAGAGCGACGAAACCGTGATCATGCTTGTATATTCCGCGATGAAAAACATGGCGAACTTGAAGCTCGAATATTCGGTGTGGAAGCCGGCGACGAGTTCAGATTCCGCTTCCGGCAAGTCAAACGGCACGCGGTTGGTCTCCGCCACAGCCGCGATGAAGAAGCAAAGGAAGCCAAGAATCTGCGGGAACACGTTCCAGGCAAGTAAGCCGCGCTCCGCATGAAGCGCTTGCACATTGACGATATCGCGCAGGCTGAAGCTGCCGGCCATCAGCAACACGCCGACAACGGACATCGTGAGCGCCAGTTCATAGCTGACCATTTGCGCCGAGCTGCGCAATCCGCCGAGCAGAGGGTATTTGCTGTTCGACGACCAGCCCGCCAGCGCTACGCCGTAAACGCTCAGCGCGGTGATCGCGAATAGCGCAAGCAAGCCGATGTTGAGATCGACGATTCCGAGGTACACCTTATGCCCGAGAATAATGAGCGGATCGGGCCCAAAGGGAATGATGGCGATAGAAGTAAGCGCCAACGCCAGCGCCATCAGCGGCGCGAGATAATACGTGAACTTGTCGACGCCATTGGGTGTCGGATCTTCTTTCAGCAAGAATTTCAGGCCGTCGGCGGCCGGTTGGAGGAGTCCGTGCGGACCGACCCGGTGCGGGCCCCATCGCGATTGCATGTGCGCGACGACCTTGCGCTCAAACCACGTGAGGTACGCGTTCACCGTCAGTACGATGAACACCAGCAGCGCAATCTTCACGAGCGAAATGATCAGGTCCCAATGCTCGTTGAGGAACTGAGTGAGCGTGTCGATCACGGCTTGGCGTCGGCCTCCGACAAGGAATCCATCATTGTGCAGAAGCGGCCCAGAGTGCCGCTGGTAAAGAGCGTATCTTGCGCCGGGCGAATGACACCGACCGGGACGTCATACGGAGCGTGTCCATTGCGCGAGACGTGCGTGTGCGTCAATTCGGCGCCGCCTGTGAGCAATCCTGCATGCGCGACGTCGTAGCCCTGCACCGCTTTGCGAATTTCTTCGAAGACGGCGTGCGGCGTCCGGTAGTGGAATGCTTTGCCGAGGCCGGCCTTTTCGAGTTGGTGCGACAGGATGCGCAAAAGATCGAAGTCGCTGCGCGTGCCCATAATTTCCGCGGCCTTGCGCAGTCCTTGAATTTCGCCTGCCGTGTTCGTGACGGTGCCGTCTTTTTCGTACGCCGAAGCCGCGGGGAAAACGATGTCCGCGGGACGCGAGGTGTCCGTGGGAAAGAGATCCTGCACGATGAGCAAATTCAGGTTGCCGCGGCCGAATCCTAGCGTCCCGAAATGCGTCAGCGGATTTGCGCCCATTACGAACAGCGCCTTGAGCTTTCCTGACTGCGCCGCTTCCACCATCTGCGGCGCCGTCAGGCCGGCCTTCGATGGAATTACACCGCCCCAAAGTTTTTCATACGCTTCGCGGGCCTGCGCGTTGTCGAGGTACGCATAGCCCGGCAGTCTGTCGGGGAGCACACCCATGTCGGCAGCGCCACGGGAGTTTGCGTAGTCGCCGAGCGCCATGTAGCGAACTTTGCCCTGGAGGCGCGAACCGAAGGTGATCAGCTCCGCGATTGCGGCGCCCGAGACCTCGGCGCCAAAGACGATCGCCACTTCGGGTTCCGCATCGAGCGCCGCTTTGAGCTGCGTCAGTTTTTCGACCAGCGGGGGATCAAGCTGCCCCTGTTCGCTGCCCATCCAGCGAATTGCCGCTGCTTCATGGCCTTCGGGAATCTGAACGAACTGAGTTGCCTTGCGATTCAGCTTGATGTCGCGTGAATTCACGACGTAGAGGCGTTGACTGTGATGGCGAATGCCGGTGCGAATCTGCCAGCCGACCAGCGGATTCTGCGACGTCGGATCGTTGCCGATCAGCAGCACTGCCGGTGCGTCGTAAAGCTGCTTCATCGTCAGCGACGAGTCGGCGGCGCGATCGCCGAGCGCTGTGACGAGCCCGGAATAGTCGATCGTGCGGTGATGGTCGATGTTGTTCGTCCCAAACGTGGCGCGCGCGAGACGTTGGAACAGATAATTTTCTTCGTTCGACGTGTGGTTCGATCCGATAAATCCGATCGAATCCGGTCCGTTCGCATCCACGATTTGCTTCAGCTTGGTGGCGGCGGTTTGCATGGCCTCTTCCCACGAAACGGGGTAGAGCTTGTCGCCCTTGCGTACCATCGGCTGTTTGAAGCGGTCGGGATGCTTTGTGAAATCGAAGCCGAAGCGGCCCTTCACGCAAAGGAAATCGCCGTTGATGCCCGACAGGTCGCGATTGTTAGCGCGCAAAATCTCGTGGTTGCGGACACTTAAGGTGGTCTTGCAGCCGTTCGAGCAGTGGGTGCAAATCGTGGAGACGTATTCCATCTCCCAAGGGCGCGTCTTGTAGCGATACGTGCCGCTGGTGAGCGCGCCAACAGGGCAGATGTCGATGCACATGCCGCATTCTTCGCACTCGAGGTGATCTTCGCGGTTCGGGATGATGACGCTGTTCGCGCCGCGCATCCCGACGCCGAGCGCCTTCACATCCATGCCTTCGTCGCAGACGCGCACGCAGCGGAAGCAGAGAATGCAGCGCGGTGCGTCGTAGTAAACCAGGTTCGACCACTTTTCTTCCGGCCGGTGAATCTTTTCTTCGACGAAGCGGCTGGTGTCCGCGCCGTAGCTGAAGACCATGTCCTGCAATTCGCACTCGCCGCCCTTGTCGCACACGGGGCAATCGAGTGGATGGTTGGTCAGCAGAAATTCGAGCATGTACTTGCGCGCCTGGCGCACCTGCTCGGTGTTTGTGCGCACGACCATGCCTTCGGCGACCACCTGGGTGCAGGCGGTCTGCATCTTCGGCATTTTCTCGACTTCAACCAGACACATGCGGCATGCGCCCTGCAGCGAGAGCCCGGGGTAATAGCAGAACGAAGGCACTTCGGTGCCGATGAGGCGCGTGGCCTCGATCACCGTCGTTCCCGCCGGAACCTGCACGTCGCGGTCGTTAATCTTCAGCCTTACCAGCTTTTGTTCACTCATCTCGTTTCGCTTGGGTCCCGACTATATATTGGTTCTAGCGTGAACCGGTCTATCGTGATCCAACCAGGGCTTCCGCTGACTTGTAGGCGCAGCGCCCGTTCAGGTGATCCTCGAATTCGTTGCGCCACTTGGTGACGATGCTGATTGTCGGCAACGCCGCGGCGTCGCCAAGCGGGCAGAACGTGCGACCAAGCATGTTTTTCGCAAGGTCGCCGACCAAATCGATGTCTTCCGGCCGACCTAGGCCTGCGTGGAAACGCTCCAGCATCTTGCGCAGCCACGTCGTGCCTTCACGGCAGGGAATGCACCAGCCGCACGACTCGTGCGCGTAGAAATGCATGATGCGGCGGGCCATATCGACCATGCAGGTGTCTTCGTCCATCACCACCATGCCGCCCGATCCCATCATCGAGCCGGCTTTCGCGACGCTATCGTAATCGAGTGGGATGTCGATCTCGTCGGCTTTCATCAGAGGGCACGAACTGCCACCCGGGATGACCGCCTTGAGTTTTTTGCCGCCGGGAATGCCGCCCGCCATCTCGTAGATGAACTTTTTCATGTTCATCCCGAGCGGAATTTCGTAAATGCCCGGCTTGTTGATGTGTCCGGAGATGCATACCAGGTGCGTGCCGCCATTTTTCGGAGGGCCGTAGCCGGCGTATTTCTCGCCGCCTTCCATGATGATTGCGGGCACGCTGCTGAGCGTTTCAACGTTGTTGATGATCGTCGGGCATCCGTACAGACCCACAACCGCAGGGAAGGGAGGCTTGATGCGCGGATAGCCGCGCTTGCCTTCGAGCGATTCCATCAAGGCTGATTCTTCGCCGCATTCGTAGGCGCCTGCGCCGGTGTGCACGAGCAAATCAAAATCGTAGCCGGAGCCGCGGATGTTCTGACCGAGATACCCGCGTTGATAGGCTTCATCGAGCGCGGTCTGAACGATATCCAGAACGTAGCGGTATTCGCCGCGGATGTAGATGAACCCTCGCTTCGCACCGATCGCCTTGCCAGCGATGACCATGCCCTCGATGAGCTGGTGCGGATCCATTTCCATCAGTGGGCGGTCTTTGCAGGTGCCGGGTTCGGACTCGTCGGCGTTGCAGATCAAATATTTTGGCTTTGGCGAATCCTTGGGCACGAACGACCACTTCATGCCGGTTGGGAAGCCCGCCCCGCCGCGTCCGCGAAGACCGGATTTCTTCACTTCCTCGATGATCGCCGCGGGCTCCATTTCTTTCAGCGCCTTTTCGAGCGCTTTGTAGCCGTTATTCGCGAGGAAGACGTCGATGGTGTGCGAGTCCTTGATGCCGAAGCGCCGGCTGATCACGGGGGTTTCGGCGGGATCGCGGGGATGCAGCGCGCCTGAAGTGACCGGCTCGGGAGTTGTCTTTCGCCCGGCATCCAGATCTTCAATCAGGCGGTCAAACTTTTGTGGGCTAATGTTCTCGAAGAAATCGTAGTTGACTTGCAGGGCCGGCGCGCCGGTGCAGGCGCCGATGCATTCCACTTCTTCCAGCGAAAATACGCCGTCGGCCGTCGTCTCTTTGTGCCCGATTTCCAGGCGCTTCTTCGCCGCTTCGAGTAATTCCGCGCCGCCGCGCAACATGCAGGCGACGTTGGTGCAAATCTGCACGTGATGTTTGCCCATCGGTTTGCGACGGAGCATCGAGTAATACGCCAGGGTTTCTTCGACCGCCACGGTATGAACTTCGAGGCGCTTCGCGATTTCGGCGATCATCTCGTCCGAGACGTAGCCGTACTCGTCCTGCGCGTACATCATCATCGGGATGAGCGCGCTGCGCTTACGCGGATACAGATTCTGCAGCCGCTCAAACCGCGCCGACAGTGCTGGTGAAAGTTCCATGCTTTGCGGAATCCTCTTTCCCAACCAACCAACGACTAAATCTTTTTAGCCCGCGTCCTAGCGATCGACGTCGCCCAAAACGATGTCGATCGTGCCGATGCAGGCGATGACGTCGGAAATCAG
>Ga0206939_10256_pt1 | contig 12977 bp, 9 predicted proteins | sample Alteio_BWOrgHeat_10_FD_152921 | JGI IMG/M metagenome (GOLD analysis project Ga0206939, IMG submission 152921) | Enriched cells from forest soil in Barre Woods Harvard Forest LTER site, Petersham, Massachusetts, United States -... | ecosystem: Environmental > Terrestrial > Soil > Temperate forest >... | reverse complement strand
GTCTATGAAAGCGGTGACAGCAACAGACGTGATCGAATCGGCGATCGCCGGCGACCCATTGCTCAGCAGTGTGGAGCTACCGCTGCGAAGAATCTATTATCCACTGGGTTTTGCCATAGAGATCAAAACCAACGCGGATGAGGTGTTGGCTGCTGCTGATGAAAGCTGGGGCGGTCTCCGCAATGGGTTTTCAGAGCGGGCGCTCGAGCTGCGCATAGCGCTGGGTGAAGGTAGGTCGGGGCTGTGCCCGCCGGCTCCGGTGTATCGAGGGCAAAGGCACCTTGTATCGATCGTAGCCGACTCACAAAACTTTGCCCTATGCGATCGAGCGCAGGGGTTTGCCTTTGGATGGGTCAACCGAGACGCAGCCGAGCACAAAGCGTATTTGCGCTATCACTTCCTTGAAGCGATCGCCTTGACCATGTTGGCGTTCTCTTATGTGACCCCGCTGCATGCAGCTTGTGTTGAGTTGGCCGATCAGGGAGTGTTGCTTTGTGGTAACTCAGGGGCAGGCAAGTCCTCGCTCGCATACGCGTGTGCTCGCGCCGGATGGAAATATGTTTCCGACGACGCAAGTTACCTGGTTCGAAAGGGAGGCGGCCGGCTCGTGCTCGGCAATTCGCATCAGGTACGTCTTCGCCCATCTGCGGCCGAGCTATTCCCGGAGTTGGAAGGTCTCAGCCCCACGCCACGAGCTGCGGGGAAGCCATCCATTGAAATTCCAACGGCTTCTATGTCGGGTGTGACCACAGCGGGGAAGTCAAAGGTGGAGTACATCATCTTTCTGAATCGGACGGAATCCGATGTGCCGGACCTCGTTCCGTTTCCCAAGGAGCTTGGGCTGCAGTGGGCAAACCAATTTCTAGCCGGTACCGGAGAAAACGATGAGATACAAGCGGCCTCCATTCGCGAGCTGCTCAACGCACACTTATTTGAGCTGCGTTACCGTACGTTGGATTGGGCTGTCGCTCGACTTGAAGGTTTGATCCGAAGAGGCAGCGAATGAGGCATCTTCTGGGGCCTTCAGAGGCGCGTCAGCGGAGGATAGATGGTAGAGCTTAACCAGTCAGCGGGTGTGCCGTGCTTCTTCGTTGCGGTACTGGAGGCGCTCCAATTACGGGGAGCGGAGACCGTGGGCCTCTGGGAACTGACGGAGACAAGGTGGCAGGATCTTCTGAGGTTCTGTGATCTGGCTCACCTGACACTCCCTTTAATGAGAGCCTGCCAGGATGATGCTCCGGGTTGGGTACTGGCGCGAGCCAAACGGAACCTCGCTGATAACAGAGTGAGGGTACGGCGAATTGAGACGGCCTATAGGGAGATCGCCGGGGCATTTGAACGTGCCGGCGTAGAGCACATGGTAATCAAGGGATTCGCGCAGTATCCGGACTTTGTCGATTCCTTGGACCACCGCATGCAATCGGACATCGATCTTTATTGTCCGGAAGAGTCTGTTCTCACCGCCCAAGCCTCACTCAATAGTTTGGGATACGAGCCAGATCGAACGTTAGAGAAATTTCCTGCAGACCATTTACCCGAGATGACCAGGAAGTTGGGGTGGCGGTGGCGTGGAAACGCATATGACCCCGAAATGCCACCAGGCATCGACCTGCACTTCTGCTTTTGGAATCGCGCAGCGACTCGTCTTTCCATACCGGGCGTGAACGAATTCTGGGGCCGGCGCTTTATCAGGCGGATAGGCGACTTCAGTTATCCCGCGCTTTCTCCGATCGACAATCTCGCGTTTAACGCACTCCACATTCTTCGCGACCTGCAGCGCGGGGACTGGGTCATACATCACGTGTATGAGTTGGCATGTTTCCTGGATGCGCACGCAGACGATGAGACATTGTGGCAAAGTTGGGTGGCGCGCCATGACGATTCACTGCGTGGGCTACAGTTAATTTCCTTCTGGTTGGCGCGGGAGTGGTTCAACTGTAGCTGGGCGGGCGCAATTGATGGTGAGGTGTCCAGGATCCCTCGACCCGTGCGGCAATGGCTTGACCGATTTTCCGTGTCCCCGCTGACCGGCATGTTTCGCCCGAATAAGCATGGTGTCTGGTTACACCTCAGTTTGCTCGAGTCTCGCTGGGATCGGCTGCTCGTCTTGGGCAACGCCCTGCTTCCTGTTCGGCTTCCGGCGGTTGGGGCTCCTGGACAGGACGCCACCAAATCGCGGAAAACGAGAACTTTGTGGCCCTCACAGCGCTACGCGAAGTATGTATTTCATGTCGCCTTTCGCATAGCATTTCATCTTCGCACCTTACCCAACACCCTTTGGCACGGCTTCTGTTGGTGGTTTGACCAGTGGAGGCTTAGTGCTCCGAGGACCTAAAGCCGCAGTCGACTCAAGGGGAAAGTCCGGGCCTGGTGGACGAAAGCTTTTATTGCTCGTTTGGCTGCTGACTACGATGGTCGCATCGCGCGCCCAGAACAGTACACCTGCGCCGCAAGCTCAGAGGCTTGCGGTGCCTACAGCGGAGGACCGTGGCTCGAATAGCTCAACTTACGTCTCGCTCGATAGTTGGATTTATCCAGCCTTCGACCGGCTGCATGCGCTGGGATATGCAGACACCGCTTTTATTGGGCTTAGACCATGGACCCGGCTAAGTTGCCTGCACATTCTCCTGAAGACGGCCGGACAGATCGATCAGGCTCCCCCGGATGCCGAAGCGCGGCTTATCTTTGCGGCTTTGACCAATGAGTTTGGCGAGGATGGGCGGGTGCGGCAAGCGGAATTGGATGAACTCTATAGCCGGTTGCTCGGCATCGCGGGCCGGCCTCTTACCGATTCCGCGCATTTTGGGCAGACCCTTATCAACAACTACGGGCGTCCCTATGAAGAAGGCTTCAACTCGGTCGACGGTTTTGCTGCACGCGCCGAGCGTGGACGCCTCTCATTGAACGTGAGGGGTGAATATCAGCACGCTCCGGGACGTGCGGCGTATCCGCAATCAGCGCTCGACGTCATTGCGCAGGTGGATGAAATTCCGACGCAGCCATCCCAGCTTTTGCCCGTGCCCCAAACCAATGTGTTCCGGTTATTGGATGCAAACGCCTCATTTCACCTGGTAGGCCACGAAATCTCGATTGGCAAAAGCGAAGACTGGTGGGGGCCTGGTCAAGGGGGAAGCATGGCCTGGAGCAATAATGCCGAACCAATCTATGCATTTCGCATCAATCGCGTCGAGCCGCTTTATATTCCACTCCTTTCCCGGCTGACCGGTCCCTTCCGCTACGAGGCTTTTCTGGGTGACCTGAAAGGCTGGGTTTATCCAAATGAACCCTGGGTACAGGCACAGAAGTTCAGTTTCAAGCCTACGAGGAACCTCGAATTTGGGTTCTCGCGAGTGATCATCTTCGCCGGTGAAGGTCATGTGCCGCTAACGTTCGGATCCTTTTGGCACAGTTTTACAAGCTTCAGTAATGTCCCGGTCTCTGAAAAGCTCTCGCGGAATGATCCTGGAGAGCGTCACTCGAGCTTTGATTTCACGTGGCGGCTTCCCGGCCTGACCAAATGGATGACGCTTTACTCCGACTCCATCGTGCACGATGACACGTCTCCCATCGATGCCCCTCGGCGAGCGGCGGTGAATCCTGGGATATATATTTCGCATTTTCCCGGCCTTCCACACCTCGATTTACGCGCGGAGGGCGTCAACACTTACCCACCTGCGGGAACCAGGAATGGAGGTCAGTTTATCTACTGGGAGGGCGAGTATCGCAACGGTTACACCAACAAGGGAAACCTTCTCGGAAGTTGGATTGGGCGAGAAGGTAAGGGTGGCCAAGCTTGGCTGACTTATTGGTTGAGCCCCAGGGAGAGTATCCAGCTCGGGTATCGCAATGCAAAGATCGCGGCTGGATTCATACCCGGGGGCACGACACAGAACGATTTATCATTGCGCGCTGTCGTCCGCGTCAAAGATGATCTGGAGTTCACCGGCTTTGCTCAGTATGAGGCGTGGAAAGTACCCGTGCTGGCGGCGGGCAGAGTTCAAAACTTCACAAGCTCTGTGCAACTGGCGTATTTCCCAAAACTGCGATGGCCAAGATGAAGTGGAGCGGCCTGCGGTTTACCTTTGCATTCAAGCACGCTGATAATTCAACGAGCACACACAATGCTGGCAGGTCGGGTTCTCACTCACGTTGAGTGACTGCCTGAAAAGCCGGGCCGCCTCACCGTTCACAACCTCTTCCAAAGTGGAAGATGTAATGTTCCCAACTGCGCGATGAAAAAAACACGGCCTAACCGTTCCGTCCACTTCAATCACGGCGGAAACCCAGGGCGCATTGCAAATTGGAGCATTGGGAGAGAGTTCCCCTAGATGCTCGCGGAATCGGCGGGGAATCCGCCTAAGTTTTTCCGCCGTCTCCGCGATGTATTTGCCGCGAATATCGTCCCCACGCTCCACAATGAGCTGTTCAATCTCGTCCTCAAGCTCCATAACCTCTCGCACGGTCAGCGCAATTTCGCTTTGCCTTTCTCCCGGCCACACCAAAGGTCGGTTAAACGCTTCCGATGTCAGGTCGGCGGCGAGAAAGGAGATGGAATCAAATCCGGCCAGGTGTGCCGCCGTCACCGTAGCACGAAGGTGGCGGTGATTGGCTTTCTGGACCGTGGTGCGGCAGGCGATTTCCAACGTCGGCTCTTTCTCATGGATTTCCGCGACACCTCGGGCAATTACATCGAAGGCTCCGTTGACGCGCCGGATGGAGTCATGGATCTCCCGGGGTCCGTCGATGGAAACGATAACATCGTCGAAGAGTGTGGAGACATCGCTAGCGCGCTTGAGCAGCAGCAGGCCAGTCGTCAAAAGAGTAAGGCGAATCTTCTCCTGACGAAAGAAGTCGCAGAGTCCGCGTAGATCGCCGTGCAGCAGCGGCTCGCCGCCCGACAATACTACCCGGCGGACGCCAAGATTACGAAGCGAAGCCCGATGACGATCCAGATCGGCAATTTTAACTTGCTCATGCGTCTCCCGCTTCCAAATGTCACACATGATACAGCGGCAGTTGCAGTGGCTGTGGACATTCAAGATGAGGATCGGCATAGATGTCAGCCGGGGCGCGGGCTGACTCGGCCGGGATGATGCAACGCCTTCCTCATGCAGCAGGGGCACGACACACTCTCTTTCCGCCGACACAAAGATCGCTTCTCAGAGCCTCTTCGGCTTCTGCTACTAGCTTGTCGATGGGAGCGCGCGCCCATCGTTGATGGCCATCTACCTCGAAACGCTGCAGTCCCTGCCTGAGCGTGCCTGGAAGGCGTTCATACGCCGATGGACCGGCAAGCTGAATACGACCCGCAACCACGACCAACTCAATCTGGTCGTTGGTCAGCCGGGCCAGTGTTTCTGCCGGGCTGAGGCCGGCGTCGCGTACCACAAGCAAATCTGCGACGGAACCCGGCTTGAGGTGACCCTCTCCCTGGCACAGGCGCAGAATCTCCGCCGGGCGGTTGGTCACCATGCCATAAAGAGAGTTGGCGTCGAGGCCAATCTGTGTGTGCGCGAATCGGATTTCATCGAGCAGGTCGCCGGCGGCGGTAAGGGGCGAATCGCTGCCCAGGATCACCGAGTTGAGCGATTGGATAAACGCACGGGAAGGCCACCGTTCGAAGAGAAACTTGTTCGACGTGGGACAGAGAATAACGGCGGCGAGGCGCTGGTTGATCAGAGACACCGCCCCAGGAGTGCACGCGAGGCCATGGACAAGCACCGTGCGATCGTCGAGAGCGTGTATGCGATCGAGATCGAAGACCTCAAGCATGCTCTTTTCATCGATGCCCTCGGCGGCATGCAGAATGAACGGCAGATCGGCACGGCTTTCGGCGAATTTGCGGGCGAGATTTGGCTCCAGTGATGGCGAGTGTGCCCAAGCAAACCTTGAGATGACGCGGACAGGGAACCCGGGGTTCACTAACTCCTGGGTGACTGGGTTGTGATGGCAAACGGTTGTCACCCCACAAAGTAAATTGCGGATAGCCCCCCACCACAGACAAAGCGATCGCGGTACCTTGCGATGCTGCGCAATAAGAGCTGCGCTGGTGGAATGAATATCGTGTGCCCATTGGGCCGCGTTTTGATAAGGCCCATTGCCGATATTAGGAAAGAGGCTGAATTCCAGATGATCGTGTGAATTGATGAGTCCCGGAAGTACGAGAAACCCCGACAGGTCAAGCGTGCGTGCCCCCAAAGGGCGTACCAGCGGCCGAGGACTTACTTTGGATGAGATGGATGGTTCCCCCGGCAATCGCAACCGAACCGGCTGCGGCTGCATCCGCTCCTAGCGCCAAACGCGCTCCTGTAAGCTGAATTGGCCCTGCGGGATCCCACGTGGCTTTGCGCGACCGCGGAGAACTTGGGGGCTTGCGCAGTTGCATTACATAAATTGCTGGAAGAGTCAGGGCGGATTCATACAAATCAAGCCGGCCGCATTGTTCGAAGATCTGTTTCTCTTCGACACTGAAGGTTGGTTCCATGAGCGAGACAAGCTTGAAGCCGCAAGCGTGAAAAGCCTGCCTGATCTGGTCGAGAGACCATCCACGTCCGTGAATCAAGATGTCTGAGCCCCTGGCTTGAAAGCCTCTTTTCCAGTTACAGGAGAGCTCTGTATCCGGATGCATATCGGTAAGAAAGATAGTTGCGCCTGGGCGGGCAACGCGCTCAATCTCCTGCGCAAAGGCTTCAAGATCGTCAAGGTAACTGACTACAAAGGATGACAACACAATGTCGGCAGCGGCATCGCCGACCGGGAGGGCAGTGCAACTCCCGAGGCGAAGATCATAACTGTGGCCCAGTTTGTCAGCGGCAAGAGCCAGCATTGCCGGAGAAGTGTCGACCCCAATCAAGCTTCGCGGCCGGCGATCGACCAGTTGGTGTAGCCACCTGCCTGTACCACAGCCCGCATCGAGGACATCTAAGCCGCGAATCTCCCCCAACCCAGGACCAAGGACACGCTGCTCCAGCGAAAGCAGAGGGTTTGGCTGGGTGTCGTAAACCTCCGCCCAGCTATCAAAAACTTCGGGCGGAAAGGATGCGAGTTGGTTCATAAGCTCTCTCGCTTCGGCTTGCGAAGATTGATGAAGCTATTGGCCCACTGGAGCTCCACCGGGAAGCTGTAAACACGCAGCGCATACCGCCACCAGCTCAGCACCTTCAAGAGCGCACGGCTCCATTGTGGTGCGCGGATGTCTTGAACCGTCGGCCAACGGGACGCAACGACGGTTTCAAAATTGTCAATCAGCTTTTTGGTCCTGGCTTTCAGCCATGGAGCATGGGTGTCGATGCGAAGCGTGTAATCCATCCATTCTTTGCTGGCCCAACCGGCGGGACTATCCGGGAACGCGATCTGGCTGTCAACATCTCCATACATCTTTCCCGGCTGGGGTGTGGGAGTGTAGTGCTGCATGATGATCTCGGATGAGGGATTAATCCGCTTGAGCTTGCGGATAAAGCTCACAGTCTCCTTCGTATCGCGCTCCGGATCGCCCGGGTTGCCAATGACAAATGAAAATTCGGGAATGATGCCGAACTCGCGTGTGCGATGGGCCATCGCCAGCGTTTCCTCCGTCGTGATGCCCTTTTGCATCTCTCTGAGTACCCAATCGGAGCCGGATTCCGCTCCAAAGAAGATCATCGCGCAGCCGGCCCTCTTAATTGCCTCCAGCGTCGCATCTGAATAGCGAGACATAATGTCCACGCGGGCTTCGCACCACCATCGAAGGTTGAGCGGTGCGAGCCGATCGGCGAGTTCGCGGGCGTGATCTTCTCGAAGAAAGAAGTTCATGTCGTAGAACTGAACGGAGTCGGCGCCATATCGGGCTACCAGATAGTTAAGAATCTTCACCGTCCGCTCCGGAGACTCCATGCGTTCTGCTCTTCCATAAGCTGCGTGGACACCGCAGAAGCTGCAGTTGAAAGGGCAGCCGATACTGGCATGATGAACTGCCGTGCGCTTTCCGAAGAAGGAGGGCCGCAGGTACTTATTTACCGGAAGACGATGAAATGGTGACCATGGAAATTCGTCCGGACCTTTCATCGGCCGCTCGGGGTTCGTGCGATGAAAGCCGAAAGCGTCTTTGTAGCATAGACCACGGATAGATTCCAATGCACGCTTCCCGCGGAGTGCATCGATAAGCTCAAGGAGAGTATCTTCGCCTTGACCACGGACCACATAGTCGACGTACTTTGCATTGAGCGTGGTATCCGGATAGAGCGATGGGAAGTATCCCCCCCAGACAATGCGCACATAGGGGCGGAGGCGGCGAATCTCGCGGCACGTCTCCATGGCGGCTACCATTTGCGGCCCTGGCATACAGGAAACGCCTAGAAGCTCAACCTGGTGAAGGTCAATCGTGCTTACGATTGCTGAGGTGGGATCATCCTCCAGATTACCGTCGATAATTCTGTACTCCTCACGGCCCTCTAGCACGGCCGCAAGCGCCAGCACCGCGAGCGGAAGACGGCAGTTTCGAGGCTTAGTGGCTCGAGGATGGAAGAGGATAATCATTTCATAGCCTTGGCAGCGTAAATTCGGAATCTGGAGGGTTTGCGTCTGTGCCGCAATTTCGCGAGCAACGGCCGCATCTGCCAGCGTATGCCGTAATAAGGTTCATGCATCTGCCAACGAATACCGAACCATTTTTCGAGTTCATGCAGTCGCTGGTCGGTGAGGTATTCGAGGCTCTTGAGTTCATCAGAGGGAAAGCCATAGCGTTTGATGAATGAGGCGCGACGCTCCTCCAGCATCCGGCGGCCGCTCACCTCATCGCTGTACCACGGAGTGTCGGCAATGAGCACCGTTCCGTTTCCGCGCACACAGCGAAGCGCTTCAGCGAGCGTCTTTTCGTAGTTTTCTGAATAGTGAAACGACGAATTAAAAATCACCAGGTCGAATTGCGCATCGGCGAAGGGCAGGTTATCGAGTTCTGCCTGAAACCGTGGAAATAGAGAGATCAGCTGCTGCTTGTAGTGCGTGGCGGCCCCAAGACCATCCTGATCATTGGCGAGTAAGTCGACAGCTACGGGTGCATGGCCCTCGCTTGCCAAACGATAGCTCATCCAACAGTTACCCGCCCCCAGGTCCAGGACGCGAAGCCGATTGTGCGTCAGGGTAGCGATACGTGGCAGAATCCTGTGTTCTATATAGCGAAACGTGCGCGCACGGAGTGTCCACTGACTACTAAGAAGGCCCGAAAGGTCTCGATAAGGAAGCGCAAGGTAGTAGTCGGCGTTGGTGCTTCCTCGGCCTTCCGATGCTCGAATGGATTCATAGTCCTGCATGAAGCGCGCGTAGCGAGCCAAGCGCTCTGGCAGGAGCGCCTTCCAGATACCTTGCTCACAAGCCAGCCTGGTTTTGCAGGTCAGGCAATCGAACGGCATGGCGTTTTCGTCGGACAGGTAGCCGATCGAGCCAAAGCATCGAGGGCATCGCAGCCGCACTCGGGCGCATTGCTCCTCGTAGCGGCCCGTAACTTGTGCTTGCGAGCTCACTAGCATCGCCCCTCCACCCGCTCAAAGTGGATGAGCATGTGATCCCCCATCGTTCGAAAGCCGGGCAGGCGTGCAATGCCCCTATCGATCGCGCGGAGCAGGCTGAGCACTCGCGGATATTTGCGCACCAATGGTTCCAGATACGACGGCGGGACCGCTACACCGATCCCGGCACAGGAACAAAATAGAAAATATGGCGCAAACATCTTCTTCATTGCCCGCAAGGTCGGGTACTGCACCTTCACGGAGAAGCCGCCCACTTTCGCGGTAGCAATTCCAGAGGATCTACGGAAGGCCTTACGAAATTGACCATGAAGAACAAACCAGATCATTTCTGAGAGGCAGAACCGCGTGGAGAGACAGATCAGAACGGGGGAGCCCGGCATTAGCAGAGCTGCCAGATCGCGGGCAGTGTGATTCAAATCTGCAACACAGTTCAAGCCCGAAAAGTTTGACAATGCCCCATCGAATACTTTGCTGGGCAGAAGCTCCGACAGATGCTCCGTCGGAAGAAGCTGGAAGTGGATTTTTGCATCCGGGTCTTCGGACCGCATCCGCTGCCGAGCCGTCTGTATCATTTGTTCCGATGCATCACAAGCAACCACGGAAATGTTATGCCGTGCGAGGAAGAGCGCATCTTCCCCTGTGCCACAATTGAGTTCCAGAATGTGGGAGCCGGGTTTGAAGGTTTCGATAAGAACCTTCCACACAGCTCCGCGTTGCGCACGGCCGATCATCGAGCGCGTAAACAGGTCATCATACCTTGCGGCGAGACTGTCAAACGCCAGAACTGTTTCATTCTCAACCTCGGTGACGACGGTCATGCCTCAACCTCAGTGAGAGACGAGAGCAGACCCGCCCGCGATTGTTCAATGCTATGGCGAAGGCTGGCTGCACTTTCGGAGTCTGCCGCTGGCGTGCCGGCAAGACGGGCAAGCTGCACTTCTTCCTTAAGGAGCCTGTCAGCGTACTTGTAAAACTGCTGCGAATGCCGCCCCCTGATCTTCAGATCGCGATCGGAGCTTGTTGCCCACGGTTGCAACTGAACCAGCCGATCAGACATCTTCTTGTAGTAAGGAGTTCCCTTGATTGGATAAGAGACCGTGGTGAAGAAGATATCGGGCTGTGTGGTGCTGACGTGCCGGATTGTGGCTTCGATATCCTCCAGGTCCTCCCCCTCGTAACCCCACATGAGAAACATTCCGCTCTGAATGCCGCGCTCCCGGGTCATGGCAACTGCCTGCTGTACTTGTTCGATCTTGACTCCACGATCCATGGAATCGAGAATGCGCTGCGATCCGCTTTCCGAACCAATCCAGATGCGAAAACAGCCAAGCTCTGCCAGCAGATCCAGCATCTCGGGGTTGAGGCGATCGGCGCGCGAGATGCACTCGAAGGGAATGCGGAGTCTGCGCGCGCGCATCTCCGCAGCATACTCGCGAAGCCATTTGTGGTTAATCGTGAACACGTCATCGGATACCCAGACCATGTCTGGGCTGTATGTGTTTATCAGCCATTCCACTTCGTCAACCACAAGCAGGGGGTTGCGCCGCCGGTGGGTCTGCCCAAAGACCTGATGACTGCACCAGCGGCATTTATAAGGGCAGCCGCGAGCGGTGATGAAGTTGACTGACCCTTTACCGTGGGCATCTCTCCATGTCTTTACATAGCGGTTGATGTCGATGGCCTGGCGAGCGGGCCAGGGTTGACCATCGAGGTCGGGGATCTGGGCGCGTTGTGCGGTTTCGTGCATTTGTCCAGAGGAATCAAGGTATGCCAGGCCGGCAATCGCCGAGTACGAGTCCGCCGCCCCACAACGGAATGACTCGAGTAATTCCTGCACCGTGAGTTCGCCCTCGCCAAAAACGACAAAGTCCGCTCCCGCCTGCAGGTATTCAAGAGCATAGGCGCCCGGTTCGGGACCGCCGACGATCGTCCTCCAGCCGGCCTCCCGCGCAACCTTGAGCGTTTCGACAACATTCCTGCGCGTCATCAGATTCGCATAAATGCCCAACACGGTAGGCTTCTCGCTGCGTAGATGGTGAAAGAGCGCCTCCCGGCTGGAGAAGGTGGTGTCGAATACGTCGACGTCGAAACCCTGTTTTCTCAGGTGCGAGCACAGATACAAAATTCCCAGGGGTGCGTAGGGCTTCATGATCTGAAGCTCTTTGGGATCCTCGTAGAGAAAGTAACCGTGCGCGAGTAAGAGCTCAGCCATGGATACCTCCTGTTTGGGCTACCTGGAGATGAACAAGCCGATCTCCGCTGCCCTCCGTGACGGGCGGCGTGAAGATGGTCGCCTCGGAGTTCTTGCTGGTCTGTTCAAGTGCAAATACCTTTTCCCAAAGGGCGACCCAGTCCCCGGCGCTGCTCGCAGAGCCGCTGTTTTGCCAGGAGTCCACTTCAGCGTGGAGGGCGTTGCGAAGAGCCAGGTAAAACTCGTCTTTATAGGCAGCCTTGAACATGAGGCAAAGGTCATCGCTGTCGGCCCAATTTCTCTTGGAGCCGATCTGTTCCCGCACCCGCTCGAAGAATGCAGTGCCGGGTAGAGGATAAGAAAATGAGACCCCTATGTCATCCGGGCGAGTATTACGGACCAGTTCTATCGTTTGCTGAATGTCCTCCCACTGCTCTCCCGGATAACCGAACTGCAGGAAAAAGCATGCCCGAATACCCGCGTCTCCAAGCCGTGCACGCGCCGCTTCCACCTCCGCTACATGCAGACCCTTATCCATAGCGTCGAGCACTCTTTGCGATCCGGACTCGACACCCATCCATACTTCAGCGCAGCCTGCTCGTTTCAGGCTCGCGACTGTTTCCTCACTCATAAGGTCGGCGCGGGATTGAATCTTGAACGGCAATGCGCACGCTTGCTCTTCAATCGCGTCTGCGAATTGTCGTGTCCAGTGCTGGTTCAGTGCAAAGATGTCATCGCCGAACCAGATATGCTGTACTCCATATACTTGCTTGAGCTCACGAATTTCGGCTGCCACCAACTCGGCAGGACGAAGTTGAAACTTATTTCCAGAAATGGGTTTAGCACACCAATTGCACCGGTAGGGGCACCCGCGGCTGGCAACTACATTGGTGGAGAAGTGACCGTGCGCCGACATCCACGCCTGGCGGTAGGGCTCGAGATCGATCAACTCGCGTGCCGGCTTGGCCAGGTTTTTCCAATCTGTATTCCAAGGCGCCTTGAGCGAGCTTTGAACCAGGTTGCCATCCGAATCGAGGCGTAAAACGCCCGGAATGTTTGTCGAGAGCTCGGCTCCGCTCAAAATGGATGCGCAAAGCTCCACCAGGCTTTGTTCAGCTTCTCCAACGAGAACAAAGTCGGCGCCATTTCGAAGATACGCGTGGGCGTGGTCTGTGGCGTCGGAACCGTGCGCGATTACGATCGCTCCCGCATTTCTTCCCGCCTGTGCCAGTTGCCAGGCGAGCTCGCGCATGCGAGTCAGGCACATCTTGGAGAGGAAGTTG
>Ga0206939_10255_pt1 | contig 13024 bp, 11 predicted proteins | sample Alteio_BWOrgHeat_10_FD_152921 | JGI IMG/M metagenome (GOLD analysis project Ga0206939, IMG submission 152921) | Enriched cells from forest soil in Barre Woods Harvard Forest LTER site, Petersham, Massachusetts, United States -... | ecosystem: Environmental > Terrestrial > Soil > Temperate forest >... | reverse complement strand
TCCTATGTCCGCAGAGAACACTCCCCAGAACGACGGCCAGCCTGAAGAGATTTTGCCGATCCACGATGATCAGTTGGATATCATCGATGCGATCTCGAGCAAGGTCGAGGGTGATTATAACGCTTCGCAGATTCAGGTCCTCGAAGGGCTCGAAGCGGTGCGCAAACGTCCGGGTATGTACCTGGGCGACAACGGCAAACGTGGTCTTCACCAGATGTTCAAGGAAGCGCTCGACAACTCGGTCGACGAGGCGCTCGCGGGCTACTGCAACCTGATCAAGGTCCGGCTGTACAAGGACAACTCGATCAGCGTCCAAGACAACGGCCGCGGCATCCCGGTCGACAAGCACGAGAAGATGGGCGTCTCGGCGCTCCAGGTCGTTATGACCGTACTTCACGCGGGCGGTAAGTTTGGCGGCGGCGGATATAAGACGGCGGGCGGACTGCACGGCGTGGGCGTGTCGTGTACCAATGCGCTGTCGGAGTGGATGGAGACGACGGTCCGACGCAACGGCCACGAGTACAAGCAGCGGTACGAGAAGGGCATTCCGCAGTACGAGGTTCAGGATCTCGGCATCGCGGAGGACGGCCATACGGGCACGACGCAGCACTGGATGGCGGACGACACCGTGCTTTCCGAGACGGAGTACGACACCCACATCATTAAAAGCCGGATGCGGGAGCTTGCTTACCTGAACGGTAGCGTTCGGTTCGAATACGAAGACGAGCAAGACCCCGAGCGATCGGAAGTTTTCCACTACGAGCGCGGCATTCCGCAGCTCGTGGAGGACCTCAACGACGGCAAGGACACGCTGCACAAGGTCGTCTTCTTCCGTCGGATCAAGGATTCCACGCAGGTAGAGGTGGCCCTCCAGTACCACGACGGCTACAACCTGACGCTGATGGCTTTCTCCAACAACATTCACAACCCGGACGGCGGCACGCACGTCTCGGGCTTCAACACCGCGTTGACGCGGGTCGTGAATGCCTATGCGCGCAAGATGCAGTTCTTGAAGGAGAAGGACCCGAACCTGACGTCCGACGACATCACGGACGGTCTGACGGCGGTTATCTCGCTTCGGCTGGAGAATCCGTCTTACAACTCTCAGGACAAGGTCAAGCTGGTAACGCCGGAAGTGCAGGGGTTGACGAACTCCCTCGTCGGCGACGGTCTGAACACTTACTTCGAGGAGACGCCGGGGGTCGCGAAGAAGATCGTCGACAAGGCAATTATTGCCCAGCGAGCCCGAGAAGCGGCGCGAAAGGCGGCGGAGTCGATCCGTCGTGGCAACGCGATGGACTCTTTCGGACTTCCCGGCAAGCTCGCGGACTGCCAGAGCAAGCTGGCGAGCGAGTGCGAATTGTTCCTCGTCGAGGGCGATTCGGCGGGCGGTTCGGCCAAGGGCGCCCGCGATCGAAAGACGCAGGCGATTCTTCCTTTGCGAGGCAAGATCCTGAACGTAGAGCGCGCCCGGCTGGACAAGGCGCTCGACAATGAGGAGATCAAGTCGCTGATCGCGGCCCTCGGCGTGGGCTTTGACCTGAGCATGGGCAAAGACTCGTCGAACTCCGATCCCGTCGAGACGGAAGCGTTCGAGATGGTGGTGGGCGAAGGCCCCACCAATGGCGGCAAGGATAAGAAGGATAAGAAGGACAAGAGCGATGAGGTCAGGTTCGACATCACCAAGCTCCGCTACGGAAAGATCATCATCATGACGGACGCCGACGTGGACGGCGAGCACATCCGCACGCTGTTGCTCACGTTCTTCTACCGGTACATGAAGCCGCTGATGGCGGCGGGGCACGTCTATCTGGCGCAGCCGCCTCTGTTCGTCGTGAAGTCAGGCCCAACGGAGCGGCATTACGCGATGACGGAGCAGGAGCGGGACGAGATCATCAAGTCGCTCAAGCGGAAGAAGGAGCCGACAGTGACCCGGTTTAAGGGTCTCGGCGAGATGAACGCGGACGAGTTGGAAGAGACGACCATGAATCCGGCCAATCGGCGATTGGTGCAGGTGAAGCTCGACAAGCAGTTCGAGATGGAGATCGAGCAGATGTTCTCCCGCCTCATGGGCGACAAGGTCGAACCGCGCCGCGAATTCATCGAGAAGCACGCCAAGCAGGCGACGGACGTCGACTGGCACTACTAAGCACGGTGGCAACCGATGATGCAAAACGTCCTCAGTTAGCTGGCTTGACTGTGTTGCAGTTGCGTGACGCAGCCGTAAGCCAGGCGGCTTAACGGACGTAGTCGAGACCGTGGGCCTTCGCGAGGCATAGAAGCTTTAGCGCGGCCCCGGTGGCTCTGCGTTCTCCTCTCTCCCACTGGCTCACGGTGTTTAGGCTGACCCCGAGCGTGCGAGCGAATACAGATTGGCTGACATGCTCACGCTCGCGAAGCGCAAGGATGTCCTCGCCGGACATCGCCCGGGCGGGAGTAAGGCATCGCTCATCAAAACGACGCATTGTGGTTTTGTCGACAAGCCCTGATTCGTGAAGGTCCGAGATCCCTTCGTGCAGGACACGCATTAAGTCGCTCTTAAAAGCTTTGCTCATCGTTTTAATTCCCTTAGTCTTCCTTCGCCCGTCAGCTTCGCTAATTCCTTTTCCGAGAGGGCGAGAAGGATTGCTCCGTACTCTTCGTACCCTTCTGCTTCCTCGTCGTCGATGTTCGCTCGGTCATTCTTTCCAAATCCGTACAGAAAAAAAGCTTTATCGTTGACTCGGTACGCCACGACGGTCCGGTAGCCACTACGTTTCCCCTCACCCGGCCGAGCCACCCGCAGTTTGACCAGGCATCCTCGAAGATTTGCGTCCACAAGGCCAGCTTCGGCGGCTTCGATTGCAGCCAAGAGCGAAGCATCAGGTATCCGTTCCTTGCGTGCCCATCGATCGAATGCGCGAGCAACGAAGGTTTGGGACACGATCCAATTATACACTCAATGAGTGGCCTTCTACGTACTTCATTCAGTCCTCCTGATTCAGCGGTGGGTGCGGAGATAAGAGGACACTCGGGCGGCGCTGGCTCGTTGGTCGCGGTTCTGTGTCGCTTGCTTTGACAAGCCAAGAAGGTTCTCTCGTCGCGGTCGTCGTCGCCGACGAAATATGTATTCAGGATATAGGCGCGGTCAGCTCGGCCGGCTGGGAAAATCAGGGTAGCGCTTGCGCCGTCCGGCATCGTGATGGCCTCAAACTGCCTCGGCGAGCCTCCGCCGAATCCGGCTCGCGCCCTATCTTTTCCCAATCTAGCCACTATAGCTTCCAATGGGCTTACAGGCGGCGGGTTGAATAGCGAGGCAAAGGATAGGGTTAGAGCGACGATGAGCATTGGCACGCCTTCTTGGAAGCAGCTACGATCGTTCTGACGGTCGGGACAACAGGCGCGACTCCATGGATTGGTTGCGTCGTTCGGAGGCTCACCTGCCGACCATGGGTGCAGAGTTAGGCGCAGAGTGTACGGTCGGTCACTCGGCAAATCGCGTAGCGACGGCCACTCAATCCTCCAAGTGGCGTCCTTTGAAGGCGTCTTCCGAACCGGGGGGTTGGAAGCGGAAGAGTTTGAACTTTGTCCAGGCGTAGCCGCCCTCGGGGGTTACGTCTTCGCCGATTTGCCACATATTGACACCGCCGACGGCCTTCGTCATGACGGTTCGCTCGATGTGCCATCCCTTGAGGGTGGCGACGATGGTGGGCGGTTTAAGTTTGTGATCCTTGAACCAGGCGTCGGGGACGACGCCGAATGGGTCGGGCTGTTTTGCCACTGCGTTTGCCGCGTCGGGGCCAACGGCTCGGCGGATGTCATCGTGCCATTGGGTGTCCTTTCGGAGTTGGTGGTACCACCGATCGTTGCCCAGGGCAACGTCGGATGTTACGGCGCTGACGGGCATGACTTCGAGGATAACGCCGTCCCATCTCGTGGATAACAAGCCCGGAGAGGAACGGAAACGTACGAAGTTCAAAGTATCGGTGGCATTTCGCAGGTGGACGCGACCTTTTAGGTCGGTGATGTTCCACACGGCGGTGGGAAGGCCGAGAGATTCAATGCAGACGTCATCGGCATGGCCCTTTGACGAAGAACATCGGTAAAGGTGGCCGTCGACGGGGAAGCCGGGCTGCAGTTCCTTGATTAGGTGGCGGAAACCAAGGGGAGACCGGAAACCGAAGACGGCACATACCGCGACCGCCAATACGGCGGGAGTAAAGATGGCCAAGGCTCGGATGTTCTTCATCGCAATCCCTATTGAGATTACGACGTTTTTTCAGGAAGAAATGCCGGCTTGGGAGCGGATGGTGACGGCTTTGTAGGCGATGACGGCGGCGAAGACGGTTAGGACGGCGCCGATAAGGAAGGGGGCGCCGGGGAGTTTGATGGGAGACGGACCGGTGAAGTAGCCGAAGATCCAAGAGAAGGCGAGGGGGCCAACGACACCGCAAAGGGCCATGACACCGCTCATGGCGCCCTGGATAGCGCCTTGCTCGTCGGCGCCGAACTGCTCCGACACCATGCTTTGGATGGCGGGGCCGCCAACGAAGCAGAGGGTCCAGAGAAGCATCGAAGCGAGCATGACGCCGCCGTTCGGAGCGGTACCCATGAGGATAAAGCCGATGAAGTTGAAGACGAGGGAAAAGGCAAGCATGCGGGGCAGGCTCATACGCTGCGTCATTTGGCGAATGACGACCATTTGGACAAACATGGTCGCGGCGCCGAGGGCGGCAAGCGAACTGCCGTTCTCCGATCGGCCCCAATGGAACTTGTATTCGGTGTATAGAACCCAGATGCTGGGCGGAACTTGCTGGGCGAGCCAAAGCAAGGAAGCCATTCCGCAGAGCATCAGGACCCATCGATGGCGGCCAATGATGGCCAAGGACTTGAAGGGATTTGCGTTGGCGACGGTGAACGGCCGGCGGTTTTCCGGCCCGAGAGACTCGGGGAGGACGAAGTAGCCGTAGAGGAAGTTCAGGAGGGTGACGCCGGCGGCGGCCCAGAACGGCACACGGGGGCCGATGCCACCGAGTAGCCCGCCGATGGCGGGGCCGATGATGAAGCCGAGGCCGAAGGCGGTGCCGATCATGCCGAAGTTCTGCGCTCGCTTTTCGGGCGGAGTGATGTCGGCGATGTAGGCGGTGGCGGCGGAGAAGCTGGCGCCGGTGATGCCGACGATAACGCGACCGAGGAAGAACCATGCGATCGTGGGGGCGACGGCTTGGAGGACGTAGTCGCCGGCGGCGAAGGCGAGGCTGACGAGCAGGACGGGGCGGCGGCCGAAGCGGTCGCTCAGGTTGCCAAGGATCGGCGCGCAGAGGAACTGCATCAGGCCGAAGACGGAGAGGAGGCTGCCGTAGACCCGCGCACCGTGCTCGTGGGATCCGCCGGAGAGGTGAAGGATCAGGTCGGGCAGAACGGGGATCACCAGACCGAAGCCGGTGACGTCGATGAGCAGAGTGATGAAGATGAACGCAAGCGCGGGCGAGCGTTCCTTGCGCAGTATCTTCATGCGACCAACAGAACGCTATCGAAGCGAGATGCGTGCCGACGCAAGCTTTTCGAGGTGCTTGGCGAGCACGTCGTACTCCAGATTCACGGGATCGCCGACGGCGCGGGAGTGAAGATTCGTGTGGTCGAGGGTGTGGGGCACAAGCCAGACGTCGAAGGCGCCGTTGGACGGTTCGACGACGGTGAGGGAGATTCCGTCGACGGCGACGCTGCCCTTGTCGATGAGATAGCGGTCGTACTCTTCGGGGCCGGCAACACGCAGCACGATGAAGTCGCCCTCTCTTCTCATACCGGCGATGTGACCGGTGGCGTCGACGTGGCCCTGGACGATGTGGCCGCCGAAGCGGCCGTCGGCGCGCATGGCGCGTTCAAGGTTTACCGGGTCGCCGGCTTCGAGGTCGCCCAGGGAGGTTCGCTTCCAGGTTTCGGGGCTGACGTCGAACTCGAGGTCGACGCTCGCGCGGACGACGGTCAGGCAGCATCCGTTAACGGCGATGCTCTCACCCAGGGCGTAGCCGGTCTCCGCGAAGGAGAGCGGCGGCGTGACCCAAAGAACGCTATCGTTCTTCTCCAGCACGCGCCCGACGGCCTGGATGATGCCGGTGAACATCCCTAAAGGATACCGGGACGAGCTATCGGTTGGGCGATCCGGGGGGGGCGTACTCGGACGCGTAGGGATCTTTGTAGCCTAGGGGGAGGCCATTGCCGCGGATCCAACGGACCGCCCAGCCGACGAGAAGACGCACGGTGTCCTTATCGAAATAAGCGCCGTTGGTGTAGCTCCACCGCCTCGGATTGCGACGCGGATGATGAACCACGCGGTGAGTCGGCGAGGGCCGGCGAACCGTTCGGGTGGGGGTGCATCGCGGGCTGGGAAAGCCGGTATCTTCCCCGCCGGGATTAACCCAAAATCGATTCGTCCAAGGCGTTTCGCTCAGATCGGAATCGAGGAAATCACCTAATGAATCGAGATTTCGTTCGACTTCTTGGTCTTCCATCTCTCATTCCTTGCACACGTTGCCCTTACATGGCTGACGACAAATGCGGCTCTGCATGTTCGCCTCGTGTATGTTCGCTCTAAGTATTAGTCGCTCGCCTGTCGCCCAACTGTTGGGCGGATGAACAATATCTGAACTAAGTGCCTACGTTTACGACCGGTTCGAGCTTGTAACCGTAACCCCGAAGGGTGTGAATGTAGCGGGGATTGTCCGGATCGGCCTCGATTTTCTTGCGCAACCGGTAAATGTGGACGTCCAGGCTGTTGCTGCTGAACTCGATATCGAAGCCCCAGTTGTGCTCGAAGAGGGAATCTCGGGTGACGACACGGCCGGCATTCGCGGCGAGATGGGCGAGAAGTTCGAACTCGCGCTTCGTCAGCTTGACGGGCCGACCGTCGACGACGGCGTCCCGTGCTTGATGGTCGACGATGAGGCCACCGAAGACGGACTTCCTTTCCTCCTCTTTGGGCGGGTTCGAGACGTATTCGCGGGAGCGGCGAAGGTGGGCGCGGACGCGGGCGATGAGTTCGCTGGGATCGAAAGGTTTGGTGAGGTAGTCGTCGGCGCCAACTTCGAGGCCGATCACCTTGTCCATCGCCTCCGATCGGGCGGTTAGCATGATGATCGGGAAGTGATGGGTGGCGCGGAGCCGGCGGCAAAGGGTGACACCGTCGAAATCGGGCAGGGAGATGTCGAGGACGGCGAGGTCCGGTTTGCGCTCGGCGACGGCGCGGAGGGCCTCCTCGCCGGAGGATGCGGTTTTGACGTCGTAACCCTGCGTGGACAGAAGGCGTTCGACGTTTTCAAGCAGGAATCGGTCGTCGTCGACGACGAGGAGGCGGGCGTCTATTCGGCACCTCCGAGGGGGAGAAGAATAGTGAAGGTGCTCCCGACGATCGGGTTGCGCTGGGCGGTGATGGTTCCACCGTGCTCCTCGGCGATGCGCTTGCAGCTATAGAGGCCGAGGCCGAAACCGTTCGCGCGGGTCGAAGCGAACGGCTCGAAAAGTCGGGCGAGGGCCTCTTTGGGGATGCCGGGGCCGGTGTCGACAACGCGCATGCGTACGTGGCCAGACTTTTCGCTTGCCTCGATTCGCAACTTGCCGCCTGTCGCGTCCATCGCCTGGGCGCTGTTGAGGATCAAGTTAACCAATAAGTGCTCGATCTGGTGGGGGTCGCCGACGATCATCGGGAGATTGGCCGGGATACGCGTGTCGACGACGACGCGGGAGACCCGCATCTGAGCCGCGGTGAGGGCGAGAACGCCATCCACCAGGGGGGCGATCTCCATTTTGCGCTTTGCCACCATTCGCGGGCGGGCGTAGGAAAGGAGGCGATGGGCGAGGACGTTGAATCGAGCCAACTGCTCGCGGACGGCTTGTAGCGAGTGCTCGGGATCGTTGCCGGGGGCGACGAGGAGGGCGAGCGAGGCGGTGATGTTGCGGATGTCGTGGGCGGTGCTGGCGGCGAGGGTACCGACGACTGAGAGCTTCTCCTTCCTTAGGATCTCGACGTGCGCCTCGGTCAACTCGCAATTGGTCTGGAGGAGTTCGCTTTGGAGGACCTGGGTGGCGAGGAGGAGACAGACCTGGTCGGCGAGGGCGTCAAGGTGGATGCGGTGGCGCTCGTCTTCCGGAGGCTCGTTAGTACGGCCGAAGGCGATGAGGATGTCGCCGACGCCGTCCTCCGTGCGTAGCGCGGTCGAGACGGTCGCGGCATTGAGTTTCTGAATCAGCTTGGCGTTGGAGTTGCGGAGGAACGCCTCGCCAACTTCGGGTGCGTCGAGGCTAGCCGGCGTTGCCTTCTTCGACCCGATGGCGACAGCGAAACCGTGGAAATGAGTCTCGGTGGTGCGCCGGATCATGACGGCGGCACCTTCGTAGCCGAGGACGCCGTTGAGGAGGAGGGTCTGCTCGCGGAGGAGATCGCTGGTCTCGGGGCACTCGCCGAGGAGGGCAAAGGCGGAGTTCATGGCGTCGAAGACGCCGTGAGTGACGGTAAGGTCTTTGCGCTGGCGGAGGAGCTGCTCGTCTTTTTCAGCGAGACGTTCGCGGATGTGGCGTTCGCGGGCGAGTTCGGCGGCGATGCGCATCCCCATGAGGGACATGAACTGGATATCGTGCTCGTCCAGGGGGGCGGCCGACTTGGAATCAAGAAGGCAAAGGGTGCCGATGGGTTCGCTGGACTCATCGAGGATGGGGACACCGAGGTAACGGGTGTAACCGGCGCGGGCGGGGCGGACACGGGCGCATTCGGGTTGCCTTCTCGCGTCCTGGATGATGAGGGGGCGCAACGAACGAAGGGCGAATTGGCAATAGGAGTCACGAACGGCGTTGCCGGTGATGCGCATGAGGCCGGATTTAGGACCGACGATGCCTTTGAAGTCGAGCATGTCGTCGCGGCGGATGCTTAGGATGGCGGTGGTGTTGTCGTAGTAGAGCGACACCGCCTCTAGGATGCGGTTGCAGACGAGGTTGGGGTCAGGATCTTGGATGGTGCTGATGTGCTGGAGGACCTCGCGCATCTCATCGAGGCGGCGCTCGGCGGAGATGTCGCGGAATGTCCAGATGCGGCCCATTACGTCGCCTCGGGCGTTCAAGACCGGGGCGGAATAGCGGCGGAGGACGACTCTTTTTCCCCGGTTTAGGACGAGCTCGTCGAGGCGGGTGCAGGTTGGATCGGCGTAAACCTCTTTAAGGGAGGCGAGCCAAGCTTCCCGGTCAACGATGATCGGAAGAACTTTGCGCCGCAGTTCTTCGACCCCAAACCTGACCACGTCGGCGGGGACGACGCCGAAGATTTCGCCGAATTGGCGGTTGCAGGCGAGGCTTCGGTGGTGGAGATCGGTGATGAGGACGCCGGAATCGTAGGCGCCGAGAACCGCGCGGAGGATGGATTCCCGCTCCGCGTCCGCCAACCCCCGCACTGCGAGGTCCATCTCCAAGATCCCACCGATAGTGAGGCTCATTACGTCGTTGCGCTCATGGTAGTCCAGTTTTGACGGCGGGTTTGCGAAAAACCCTTGCGTTCGGAATTACCGATGGTATGATCTACGTGCCGAACGGCAAATCTACTTAGGAGGCGAGTTTTTATGATGATGAACCCAACTGTTGTTCCCTACGTTGCCGCCTCGGTAGCTCCGGGCCGCCTCCGTTGATATCTCGCTTCGGCGACTTTTTCACGGCAGGCTCCTGACCCTCAGCTCTCGCGGCGGTACGTCTTTGCCGTCTTGTCGCGTGCATCTTGGCTTCGGCCGGTTGCGCGTGCCCCGCCGCCGGTTTGAACCGGCATCGGCCGGAAGCGGCCATGTAGAGAGCAAAGTTGAATCCCAAGCAAAAAGAAGAATTTCGTAAGTTATCCGCCCAGTTGTCGGGTCGGGATCGGAAAGAGTTGAATAGGCGGGCGGCGGAAGCCCGCAACGTGGCGCAGCGGGACGCGAAGAATCCGCGGTCTCGATGGGACGTCGACCGGTGGTCGCTGCACTTCCTGGAGGAGGCGACACTCGCGGCTTCCGACTCGGTAGGGACGGTGGTCTCGGTGTCGAAGGGTCGGGCGACGGTTCGCGTGGACGGCGAGGACGTCGTTTGCGAACTCACGCGGGAAGTGGCGGAGCAGCAGCAGGCGTTGTTGGCCCCGGGGGACGAGGTGCGGGTGGAGATGCGGGGCGATAGCCCGCGCATCCGGACGGTGCTGCCTCGGCGAACCTATTTGAGCCGGCGGGATCCGCACTTTAAGGAGCGAGAGCGCACGATCGTGGCGAACGTGGACGTGGTGGTGATCGTGGTTTCGGTGGTGGCGCCACCGTTGCATCCGCGATTGATCGACCGGTATCTGGCGGCGGTCTCCAAGGGCGGAGCGGCGGCGATGGTGGTGGTGAACAAGCTGGACTTGCACACTTCTGCCTCGGAGTTGGCACTCGATCTTGCCAAGTTGGATCCCTATCGGGAGATGGGGGTGAGCGTGTTCGGAGTGTCGACGTCTTCCGGGGAAGGGGTCGAAGAGGTGCGGGCGGCGTTGGCGGGGCGGACCTCGGTGTTCGTCGGGCACAGCGGGGTGGGCAAGTCTTCCCTGCTGAACGCGGTGGCGCCGGAGGCGAACGCGTTGGCGGGGTCAGTGGCGGACGTGGGCAAGGGGCGGCATACAACGACGCGGTCGGAACTGGTGGAGATTGGGGATCTGCGAATCGTCGATACGCCGGGGGTGCGGGAGTTCGCGGTGGAGTTCGGGTCGCCTTCCGAGGTAGCGGAGTGCTTTCGGGAGTTCTCGGAGGCGGGGCGGTGCCGGTTTGGGGATTGTGTCCACGTGGAGGAGCCGGGGTGCGCGGTGAGGGAGGCGGTGCGCCTTGGCCGGATAGCACGGGTTCGATATCTGAGTTATCGGCGGCTGATCGCGCCGCTGCTGCCGGATGGCTCGGAGGAAGACGACGATGAACCTCCCGACGAACGTTTGGGCGGGTTTGCTTGCCGTAACTGCGGGTCGTCGGTACCTTCGGTCGGCGGGGGAACGCGGCATCGGAACCATTGCCCGCGGTGTTTGCATTCTTTGCATCTCGATGCAACACCGGGGGATCGGGCGGCGTGTTGCGGGGCGGTCATGGAGCCGATCGCGGTTTGGGTTCGGAAGGGGGACGAGTGGGCGGTGGTTCATCGGTGCCGAGCGTGTGGGCATCTGTCGTCCAACCGGATCGCGGCGGACGACAACGAGGCGTTGTTGTTGTCGCTAGCGGTGAAGCCGTTGTCGCGGCCGCCGTTTCCGTTGGAGCGGTTGGCGATGCCGGTTTAGTGGGTGTTCTCTTGCCCGCCTATGGCGGGCAAGAGAATGTATATTTGGCCATTGACTTCGGTCAATCTTCGCTTGACCGAAGGTTTTTAAAGGCCCGTTACTCGCCGCCGAGGCGGTCGAACAGGGCGAGGACGTGGCGGACGTAGGCTTGGGTTTCGCGGTAGGGGGGGACTCCGCCGTAGCGCTTGACGGCGCCGTCGCCGGCGTTGTAGGCGGCGAGGACGAGAGGGAGGGAGCCGTCGCGGTTGGGGTAGCCGAACTCGTCTGAGTGGGTGCGGAGGAGTTTGACCATGCCGTAGATGTTGTCCACGACGTCGAACGGGTTGGCGACGCCCATCCAGCGGGCGGTGCCGGGCATCAATTGGCCGATGCCCATCGCGCCGGAATGGCTGACAGAACCGGCGTCGAAGCCGCTCTCTACGATGGCCACAGACATGACCAACCGCGGGTTCACGTGGTACCTGATGCAGTAGCCGATGATGCAGTTGGCCATCTCGATCGCTTGGCCGTTTTCGAGACGGGGATTAATCTTTTTGATGTAGGCCGCGTAGTCTCGGGTGGCCCTATAAGCGGGTTCGACCCATTCCTGGCGAGCCACTTGGTGGCGACCGATGGGGCCGTAGAGGCCATTACGGATATCGCGCCGGGGTTCGGTCGATCGCGGAGAAGTTGGCTTCGGCTTGGGATGTTTGGCGGCTTCGGCGTCCTCCAGCTTCTTGATGTCTTCGTCCTTGGCGGCGCTGAGGAGGACGACGTGGAAGGGCGAACCGTCGGTCGGCTGAATGGCGCGGACGAGAAGGCGGGCGGTGACATTGTCACCGATGAGAAGCCATTCTGGGACGACGTCGGCTTCGACATCTTGGGTCTCGCCGTCCGGGCGACCCACGAGAAGGGTGATGCGGTTACCTTGGCGGAAGGTGCCTTTCACAACGGCCCTTAGCTCCATCACCTTCGAGCCGGAGACGTCTTGCAGGGCGCTCACGTCGACGGGATGGTCGACGTGGTTCTGCTTTCGCACCCTCAGGTACTCGTTCAGGCTCTGCGCCGGTGCAATTGCAACGGCGGCAACCAGGGCTGAAGCGAGGAGAAGCCTCTTCATCGGATTTCGGAGGGGAATGCCGCAGGACGAGTGCGGCTTATTAATTTGGCGGAGAGATCGGGATTCGAACCCGAGAGGGGTTTTTCAACCCCTACCCACTTAGCAGGCGGGCGCTTTCGTCCACTCAGCCATCTCTCCGTGCCATCGACCATTATATCCATGTTTGGGTGTTCGCTCCAGTTGGGATAGGGGCGAAATTGCCGTACGACCGATAGACGGGTCTTATTTGGTGGGTCGTTCGCTCGATGGTGATGAGGGACCGCTTTGGATTGTCGGGTTGGACGGTGGGCTACCTGGGGTTGGTGGCCTTCTCCCTCTTGGGGTCCCTGTTCACCCGATTGGCGCATTTGGATGCGGGGTTGATCGCGCCGGTGGCATCCGTGGCGACGCTGGGCGTGGGGGCAGTTGCCGCGTTGCGTTGCTTTGTGCAGGATGCAGGCAGGCGGGGTTGCGTGGGTTTGCTCGGCGTTTTGGGGCTGGGTTTGGCGGTGGAATTGTGCGGGATCGCGACGGGGTTTCCGTTTGGGCGATACGCGTATAGCGATCGATGGGCACCGGTGGTTCGGATTCCTTCGGTGGGTTGGTTTCCATTGTTGGTGCCGCTGGCTTGGTTGTTGGTGGCGGGGGCTTCGACTTTGTCCGTTTTGTACGTT
>Ga0206939_10253_pt1 | contig 13086 bp, 9 predicted proteins | sample Alteio_BWOrgHeat_10_FD_152921 | JGI IMG/M metagenome (GOLD analysis project Ga0206939, IMG submission 152921) | Enriched cells from forest soil in Barre Woods Harvard Forest LTER site, Petersham, Massachusetts, United States -... | ecosystem: Environmental > Terrestrial > Soil > Temperate forest >... | reverse complement strand
GGGTTCGCCTCGATGAATCGCGGCAGCTTCGTTCCCTTCGTACCGACGTAGCCAATCTCCAGCAACCAGTTCGCCGCGAGCGATCGCTGGAAGTTCAAGTTCCAATCCTGCGCGTACGGTAGCCGCAACCTTGGATCGAGCGTAAGCAGCGTCATCGGCGTCGCAAATCCACCCGCGAATGGATTCGTGCCGCCAAACGGATCGGCGAAGCTGTTCGGGAAACTGACTTGCGGCGTTTGCAAATAAGGTGGCGCGCTGTTGGGCGTCTGGAGCGGGCCGCCTTGGCCGTTGTAGTACGGATCAAAGAAGACGCCGTACGCAGCCGTCACCAGCCACTTTCCCTTGCCGTTCGGATCCCAGGCGATACCCAGGCGTGGGGCGAAGGCTCTCCGTTCCGTCGGAATCAGTCCGTCCGGCACACCCGGATCGCCCGGATAGACCAAGCCCGGTGGCGCGGACGGAATCACGACCGACTGTTTGCCCGGTTCGAACAAATTTTGACGATTATGAATTTCCGTGTAAGGAGACGGCACGTCATAGCGCAGACCGAGATTCAGCGTGAGCCGTGACGTCACCTTGAACGTGTCTTGCGCGTACAAATTGAAATTGTTCCCGCGCAGCCCGCGTGACAGATCGCCGCCGCCTTGCAAGAACAAAACCGGCTGCCCGATCAGGAAGCTCGCGAATGCGTCATTAATAGGTGCCGGCGCGAACACGAAAAAGCCATTCGTCGCGATGCCGAACAGCACATTGATTTGATCGTGATCAAATCCACCGCCGAATTTGAATTCATGTCGCTCGTGGATCCAGGTCATCGACCCCGAAATGTTGAAGTTGTTCTCGTATGTGTTCCGCGGCCCAGTGATGGGATCGCCGACGGCCGCATACCCGCTGACCTGCACAAACGGCGGACCAGTCGCGACGTCCAGTTGTGGAGCGTAATCGAAACCCAGACTCTCGGGCGTTGTGTGATTGATGTGCTCGTCATATAGAAATTTATTCCGCATGAATGAAAAGCGAGCGAGCCCCGTCAGCGTCGAAGAAAATGTGTGCGTCTCTTGCGCCACGAAGTTTTGCGCGCGTTGATCTTCGCCAACCGGAAATCCAGGCACGTTTGCGCCGGACGTTGAGAGCGGGTCGAGCGTGTTCCCTTGCGTGAACGAATACCGGAAATTCAATACGTCTCTCGAAGTCAGATAGTGATCGATGCGGGCGCCGAACTGGTCGTAGTTCTGGTCCAGCGTCTCGGTCGCGAGGTATCCGTTCGGCCCGAGCGCCGGAGCGTTGGGAAGCGGGAAATATGGCAGCAGGTTCGCTGAAATCGGATTGATGAACGGAATCTGGTTGTCGGGAAATGGCTGGCCCGAAAATTCGTTGATGAGCTGATTTTGAGGATTGTTGCAGATGCCACCTGTGAAACCTTCCGGGCAAATGCCCGAGAAATCACCGGTTCGCTCAGCCGCGGTCGGCACCGTCGCGCTCGAAGTTTCGCCTTGCCGGTTGCGCAAGCCCTCGTAGTAGACGAAGAAAAATGTCTTGTCCTTCTTGACCGGTCCGCCGAACACGCCGCCAAACTGATTGCGCTTCAAGGGCTCGGTATCCTGCGCAAAAAAGCTCTTTGCGTCCAACGCGTCATTGCGCAAAAAGTCCCAGGCCGCGCCGTGAAACGTGTTGCTGCCTGATCGCGTGATGATGTTCGTGGTCGAGCCCGAGTTGTGGCCGAACTCCGCGTTCGCCGTGTGCGTCAGGATGCGAAATTCGGCGATCGAATCGATCGGCGGCTGAATTACGAATCCGCCGTCAACATTGTTGAAGTTATCCGCGCCGTCGATCAGAAAATTGTTCGACTCCGGCCGCTGGCCATTGACGGCGTAAGCCTGGCCGTTGCGCAAGCTTCCGCCGGCCTCCGCGAGACCAGGTGTGATCGGAACGACGCCAGGCTGAAGCAGTCCGAGCTGCGAAAAATTGCGGCCGTTCAACGGCAAATCCAGCACGTCGCGCTGATCGACGGTCTTGCCGAGGCTCGTCACCGTCGTTTCCACCAGCGGCGCGTTGGCGTGCACTTCGGTCTTCTGCTCGACGGTCCCGACCGCGAGCTGAATCGCCACGGTCACCGTCTGGTTTACGTCGAGCGTGATGCCCGACTGCACGTAACGCTGAAACCCTTTGGCCTGCGCCTCCAGCCGATAGTGCCCGATCGGCAATTCCACAAGCACATACGTGCCGTGCGAGTCCGAGCTGACTGTGCGAACCAGTCCCGTCTCCGTGTGCGTCGCCGTCAGTTCGGCGCCCGACACCAACGCGCCGCTCGGATCGATCACCGTACCGCGAATGCTGGCCGCGGTTTCCTGCGCCGCGATGGTCTGTGCAGCCGCAAAAACACCCACCACCATCAAGCAAAACATCAACACAAATTTCTTCATTCGATTTCGTCCAGTTTTGTGATGTGCGCGATTCGCGCCAGAATCCAGAACACACTCATCCGCGCACACGCATCCCGACGCGTGCAAGGTGCGCGCAGAAAAAATCAAAGTGGGCAAATTATTCGTTCAGAGATGAAACGGTTCAATAGTGGAAAAGAAGTAGTGGCGAAAAAAGATTTGGAAGGAGTCTTACCAATCCAGTTAGACGGAATTCAGTTTCGACTGTGCACGGCGTCGAATACTGTGGGTTTTTCCGCGTTACTGGCGCTTCGTTCGCTTCTCCAATGGAGAAGCAGAATATCCACGTCGCGCCTGAACCGTAAGCCCGGGCTGATCCACTTTGACTTTCAAGGCGTGATGGACGCGCCGTTTCGCATTCGTCACCGAGAATGCAAGAACATATCTGTATTCAGCGCCCGAAACGAGCGTTTTCATCCCGCCTTCAAGATCGTTGTTGTTGTGGATGAACGTTCCTCCCGTCCCATCCGCCAGCTCTTCCATAACGCCAGAGTTGGCCTCCATCGATGAGTTGCGGTACTGGTCGATCAGCCGTTGCGATGCACTATCGTCGCGCCTCTTCACCTGTGCGTCCGGATTCGTGGTGTATAAACCCCGTGCGTCGAGCGTGTTGATCACCGTGTTACTACGAGCCGCGAGGTCCAGGATTTCCGATTGAAGCGTCGCCGATGCAGAGCCCGGCGCGAAAAACCCTGGTGAAATCAAAACGAGTATGTGTTGGCCAGGTAGCGGCGCCATCAGCCTGGCAAGAATCAATCGCACGGCGCCCAGATTCGCCAGAGAACTTTGCTCGCCCAGTTGGACGGCACGTTCGGCGCCGCTCCGGGCGATGGTTTCCGCCGCTTCTGGAGTCACGTTTCGCAAGCAACGTGCGACTTCAAGGGCCTGCGCTTGCAAGGCCAAAACATCACTCTTGTTTGAGATTCGATCTCCTATGTAGTAGTCGACCGTGAAGCAGCTGTGCTCATCTGACCGCAGCAGAGCGTTCGCCTTCAAGTCCCGGATCGATTGCTTCAGTTTTTCGTGGTCACGAGTGAGTCCGCTGTTTGCTCCTGAAGTCGAAAGCACCGCCGCGAAGTCGGCCGGCGCGAGCGACGAATCCAGCGCTTTGATCGCAGCGTCTCTCACCGACGGTAGATCGACAGACTTCAGGTTGTAGTCGTCAAAAAGAAAGACTACAAACCGCTGCGTAGGTAAATTCAGTTGTGAAACAGAAGGCGACTCGGCACTATCCGGCGCCGATGCAGGAGAGTTTGCCGCTGCGTCTTCGATGTCCCGATGGACGATCAAAAATCCAGTGATCGTCTGCGCTTTGCCATTGTCGAAGACTTGAAAATCGTCTTTCGTCAAACCGCCGATGCTATGCCCTTGAGCGTCGCGCACCACCACCGGCACGAGCACTTCGTTCACAGTCGCCCGCAACGCCGGTGCTGTCGATTGCGCCTGCGACGGCTGTTGTCCTTTCAGCCTTGCGCAGACAAGAAAAGCAGGAAGCAAGCAAAACGCAATTTTAACGAGTCGCACCGTGAGTCGCATAGGCCTGCCGGTCAACTCTTCGCAGAGACCCGGCATCATTCTGCGCCGCAACCGCCCGCTACCGCACCACAAATATAGTCTTGAGCGGCGCTTGGCAATCAAACGGAGGTCTGATTGCCAAGCAAGTGCGAGCTGCTGGCGGCTGCGCTCCTCATTGCTTCGTCAGCGTTCCGATGATCGTGTCGTTGGGTCCAGCGAAGTACAAATCCATCTGTGTCCCCGTTGGATTCAAGTGCCCCATGCCGCTGTATTGCGACTTCCCATTTACGTTGACAGTATTCGCGCCAAAGAAAACCGACGCGCCCTCGATCGCGCTCGAGCCCGGCTCCTGCGTATTCGTAAATGAGGTGGTCACGCCGTTTTCGACGAACGTACCCGCTATGTTGACCGAGAAGTCTGAGTTTTGCGTAAACGCGACGGTCATGACGCTTGCTCCATTGGCGCTGCTCGTCAGCTTGCCTGTAAACGTGCCGTTCAGTGGCGCCACGGTGTACCCCGTCAGCGTCCCCTTGATCGTTGCCGTTGATGCAATCGCGCAATTTTGACCGGAGTATTTGCCATCCGAGACGGCTTGCCCGTTCGAACTCAATTGCCCCGAAAAAGACGCGAACTTACCTGTCGGAGTGGCGATCTGACCGTCAATTTTCGTGCCGCCAATCGCTCCATTGAGCGAGTACCCACTGCAGACGATCGGCGCGATATTTTGAGTCGATCCGATTTGCGACGGCTGGAAAATCTGCACATTACTCGCGTTGAAGTCCGCGTTGGTCATCGGCAGATTCGTCCCGAAGTACATCGTTATCCCACCGTTTTCCGGCGTGACGACGTACTCCCACTGCCCGCCTTGCATGGTGACGCTCTCAACAGAACTTGCTCCCGCCGATCCACAACCCGAAACGCATCCCAAGACAACGATGGCCACGCACACCACGACTATCAGATTTTTCATGTGAATTCCTCCGTCTTGCCTCGACCGGACGTAACGTGCGAGTAGACTATCTTCGCCGTTAACGTCGCCCGCGCGAAGTCGGATGCACACTCAATTTGGCGGGATGCCCGATGGGAAAATTAGCCGTGAGGAAGGCGAGCCAGTGGGAACCCTAGTCGCTTTGCCCGTCATCGAACGAGTCGGTCTCTGGCATCTCGCCGAATCTGTCATCGCATCCAACGATTGCCATCCTTGTTTATCTACATCTGGCTTACTAACGAGATTGACACACTCGGTATTCACGCATACGCTGCGCTCGGAGACCGGAGGACGAGATGGAGATCTTTCTGACGAATCTCCGCCAGAGCCTGCGCACTCTTGCGAAGAGTCCTGGCTTTACGCTCGTTGCCGTTCTGACGCTCGCCCTCGGCATCGGCGCCAACACCGCGATTTTCTCCGTCGTCAACGCTGTGATTCTTCAACCGTTGGCTTATCCCAATCCCGATCGGCTCGTTGAACTTGTATGGACCACCGCGGATGGCATAGCCGATGTCGCCTCCATTCCGAAGTTCAACTCCTGGCGTCAACAGACTCAAGTGTTCGATTCCGTCGCGGCCTATGATATCGCCGGACCAGGGATCAACCTGACCGGCGGCGACCGTCCCGAACAACTCAAAGGAATCCACGTGTCAGCGGATTACTTTCGCGTGTTTGGCGCGCCTATAGCGACCGGAAGAACTTTCACGACGGAAGAGGACCGTCCCGGCGGACCCGCCGTCGTCGTCATCAGCAACGCCTTATGGCGCAGCCGCTTTGGTCGAGATTCAGGAATCTTGAACCGCACCATCGATCTTGGCGGAGAGCCTTACGTCGTCGTTGGCGTGCTCGGCCCATCATTCTTAAGTGATCCGAGGAGCGATGTCTGGCTGCCGCTCAAACCCGACCCCAACAGTATCGATCAGGGCCACTATCTTCGCGCGACCGCGCGTCTCAAACCCGGCGTGACCATTGAACAGGCCAAAGTCGCGATGCAACAGGCCGCGGAGCAATTCAAACAGAAATTCCCGAAAGAGTTGAGCGGGCCGAAGGATAGTTTCTCGGTTGTACGACTAAAAGACGGCGTCATCGGCGACGTTCGTTCCGGTCTGCTGCTCATGTTCGGCGCCGTCGGCTTGGTCTTATTGATCGCTTGCGTCAACGTGGCCAATCTGCTCCTCGCGCGCGCGACAATCCGGCGGCGCGAAATGGCCATACGCTCGGCGATGGGCGCATCGAGAACCCGCCTCGCTTGGCAAGTGATCACCGAAAGCGTTCTGCTCTCGCTGGCCGGCGCTACCCTGGGAATCGGATTCGGCTATCTCGGCGTTCGCGCTCTGCTGGCCATCAACCCCGGTGACATCCCAAGAATCGGTGAGAACGGTGAGGCAATCTCGCTCGATTGGCGAGTTCTGCTGTTCACTCTAGCAGTGGCTGTGCTCACAGGAATTTTGTTCGGATTGATCCCGGCGCTGACCGCGTCACGCTCCGACATCACCGGCACACTGCGCGAAAGCGGCGCGCGCGCCGGCGGCGGAATGCGTCAAAACAAGACTCGATCCATCCTCGTTGTGACGGAAATGGCCCTCGCGCTGATCTTGCTCATCGGAGCCATGTTGCTGATTCGCACTTTCGGCGCTCTCCGCGGCGTAAATCCGGGCTTCGATGACCACAACATTCTGACCATGGAGATGTCGCTCGCCGGCGCTCATTTCGAGAAGGCCGCAGCCGTCGATCAATTGGAGCGGGACGGTCGCCAAAAACTGGAGAGCCTCCCAGGCGTCGTTTCCGCAGCACTCAGTTGCTGCCTCCCTCTCGAGGGAGGCTTCGGCCTTCCCTTCACCATCGAGGGACACCCTCAGGCGGATACCGAATCGCAATGGATTTCGATCTCGCCCCACTATTTCGATGTCTTTCGCATCCCCGTCAACTCCGGTCGTCCCTTCAACGAGCGTGACAACGGCGCCGGAGCGCGCGTTGTGATCGTCAACGAAGAATTCGCGAAGAAATATTTCGCCAAAGGGGATGGCCTCGGCTCCCAAGTCACGATAGGCAAAGGAGTCGGCCCCGAATTCGAGGAACCACCACGCGAAATTGTCGGAATCGTCGGCGACGTCCGCCAGGGATTGGATCAACCCCCGAATCCGGTCATGTATGTGCCGATAGCGCAGGTGAACGATGGTGTCGTCGCGCTCAACAATCGGATCGGCGCAATACACTGGATAGTCCGAACAAAGCTGCAGCCATTCTCCTTAAGCGCCGACATCCAGCGCGAACTACGCGGAGCCAGCGGCGGCCTGCCCGTAGCTCACATTCGCAGCATGCAGCAGGTCGTAAGCGAGTCGACCTCGCGCAACGACTTCAACATGACTCTGCTCACAATTTTCGCAGCCGTCGCATTGCTGCTCGCCGCGATCGGCATTTACGGACTTATGGCTTACTCGGTCCAGCAGCGCACACAAGAAATCGGCGTCCGCATGGCTCTCGGGGCTAATCCGCATCAAGTCCGGTGGATGGTGGTACTGCAAGGAATGCAGCTCAACCTGATCGGCGTGATTTTAGGCGTAGTCGCTTCCCTGGCGCTCACCCGCCTCATGAAAAGCATGCTGTTCGGCGTCCAGCCCTGGGACCCTGCGACAATCGTTGTCGTAGTGATCTTGCTGACCCTCGTAACTCTTCTCGCCGCCTATCTCCCCGCGCGACGCGCCAGCCGAGTCGATCCCATCGTCGCCTTGCGCTACGAATAGGGACGTACTCAAACTTTGGCACGCAGCCCACTGGCTATGTGCACGCTAGTTGCACGCCATCCTCGATCAGCGCTCCTCGGTCGGAGAGCGCACGAATGGTTCGCTACCGTATAAAAACTGCAACGCCGTCGGAAACCGATCCGCCCATGCCCGTTCGTCGTGCCCGGCGCCCGGCTGTTCGACGACGCGCAACCGATCGCGGCCAAGGCCGTCGCGACGAAGTATTTCCGCTAGCCGATGCACGTCGTCGACCGGCTCACGAAACGACCCGACCCCAACAAAAATCTTTTCAGGCCATCGATGAAACCGCTCCGCTTCGTGCAGAAGAAAATCATCGTGCGCATATAAGGACGGGCTTTCCAGCAGGAGTCTGCCGAATCTGTCGGGATGGGTCATGACCGTATACAGGGCTATTCCAGCGCCATAGGAGGAGCCACCAAGCCCGGTATTGGCGGGACGATCATCCGTTCGAAAGTCTTTGTTGATGAGCGGCATCACTTCCTCTAACAGAAATCGAGGATAGTCTTTGCCGCGGACGTCGGGCGTCGCAGGAGTCAGCGTTTCATCAGGAAACGGCAAGTACTCCTTGGGACGCGCTCTCTTCCCCGCATTGTCGATTCCGACGATGATCATCGGAGGAATCCTTCCCCTTTCAATCAACGTCGTTGCCGTCTCGTCAGCCTTCCACTCATCCGAACTGAACATCGACGTGCACGCATCGAACAGGTTCTGCCCGTCGTTCAGATAAAGCACCGGATACCGTTTGGCATGGTCCTTGGCGTCGTATCCCGGCGGCAGCCAAACCCGCAACATACGTGTGTTGCCAAAAACTTTGCTCGTAAGCGGCTCAAGTACCAGATGTCCAACGACCGAGCATTTCGGTTTCTGATCGCGCGAATCGATTTGAATGGTCGCGAAGCTGGCCGCTAACAGGATCGTCGCAATGCGTAGGGCAGTCATGCGCGTGCCAGGATTCTATAACGCGAGGGAAACGGAGCACGAATCAAGCGAGAACAAGGTGTGATAGGGTTCGCCCAAGACGTTGTTCAGCAGTTCAAAGAGGGCGTGTCGCGTCGCTCTTTACTGAAGAGGAGAGATCGAATGAGGCGCTTTGCTCTTCTCGTCATTGCGATTCTCACTGTTCCCTTCCACGTTTCGGCGCAGCATAACAATCCAACATCTCTCCCGCAGGAATTTCTCGGCACTTGGAAGCTCGTCTCCTACGTTCGCGAAGAGATTCCGTCCGACGTCATGGGCCCGCATCCACAGGGCTATATAAACTACAGTCGCGACGGGCGCATGATCGTCATGATCGTCGGTAGCAACCGAACGAAACCCGCCGCCTCCTTCGCCACCCCCGCCGAAGCCGCGGCCTTGCTCAAAAGCATGCTCGCCTACGCCGGCACCTTCACGGTAGACACCACCGCCAAAACCATAACCCACCACGTAGAAATATCCTGGGACGAATCGCGCACCGGCACCGACCAGGTCCGCCGCTTCAACCTACAAGGCAGCACGCTGACTCTGACAACCGAGCCCTCCACCGACCCGCCACCGGCGAAAAAACCATCCGCGAACTGCTCTGGGAAAAAGCGGACTGACATCTCAGTCATGTCCGCCTCCTGAGAAGGACGAGCACTTTTTAAGTCATTCATCTTCTGTGTCGATTCGGTTATTCGATTTTCGACCTTCTGGTACGCTTCGCCCATTGACCGGCTCTTGGCGCTCTCCGAAACTTGGTCCAGAAAACTTATATCGAAGCTCTATCAGGTTCGTTACTTAGTGAATCGTTATAAATCAGGAGGTTGGGCGTGCGTACCATTGGTCTCGTTCTGGGTCTCTTGGCGATCAGTTCCTCAGCCATGGCGGAAGAAATCTCATTGAAGGACGGAACAAAGATTGTCGGTCATATGACGGCAATCACGCATGAGAAAATCGAGGTCGAAACCTCATACGGCAAGATGCAGCTCAAGCGAAGCGATATCGTCACCATCAGCTTTCCGGAAAATGGCACGTCGGCCAATGCCGGGCAACCATCGCCCTCCGGACTCACACAAGGCGCCAGCCTCCAAGGTGATCCCTCCAAGGTCGACGAAGCGCTGAACGGACTCATCTACGTAAATCGGACGTCGAAGTTCACCTTGACGCTTCCTCCCGACTGGATTATCGCGCCCGAACTTCGCCGCGCCCCGGAGACACTCGCAGGTCTGACTTCGCGCGACAAACTCCGGTTTCTTATGGTCGCCAAAGAGGAATATCCGGGTTCTCTCGAAAGCTACAAAGAGTTGACCATGCTCGGTGCCCGCCGCAATCTTTCGAACTTTGAGGAACTGTCCGAAGCGCCTGCGACGATCGATGGTAAGCCCGCCCTGATGATTTTTTATCGAGGTACTCTTCCTAAAGTCTCGAATCTGCCTGTCGAATTCGTCTCTGCAATCGTCGTTTCAGGAAAGACGTACACCAAAGTCACTGCATGGTGTGTTGAGCCGCTATTTCACGACGTTCAACCAGCATTCGAGAAGATGCTCAATTCATACCGCTCTACCACCGGACAAACCACGGCGGCAGTGTCGAACTAAATTCAATGCTCGTCGCGCCCAATTACCATAGCTCGTTGCCGCTAGACCAAGCCGCGGTCGCAGTTCTCGCGACAATTCGCGATTAAATTGTGATTCTGGAACGCCGGTCCACCAGCGACAGAGAGCAAGCAACAGTGAGGTTGTGTGGTAAGTGACTGAAAAGAATGGAGCGGCCTATCGGAATCGAACCGACACCTGAACCTTGGCAAGGTTCCGTACTACCACTATACTAAGGCCGCTTAACCGCAAGACTTTTATAACACGCCGACACAGCACCGACAAGTGCCGCATCATCCCCTGCCTCAAAAACCAAACAACTGAAATCGATCTCCGAATCAGCACGATCCTATCGATCGTCGCTAAAAGGCGTGCAGCGCGCTACGAAACCTGGCTCACGCGCGCCGACTTCACCACCGGCGATCGCCTCTGCCTCTCGGCGAACCGCGTCGCTTTGTCCTTATCCGTATACACCCGGCCGAACTTCTCGCCGTCCGCGTAAAAAACCGTAACAAGCCAGTGATGGTGCTTTCTCCGTCGATCCTTGCCAAACGTACTCTTTTCCTTGCTCGTGCTCTTCTTGGACACAGTTTTTGTCACGATGATTTCCTGTCGATGGTAGGTCGTTGCGGAAATATTGCAGGACTTCGAGGCCCCTCGCAACTACCGCCTGTATGAACTTCGGAACTCTACCATAACGAGACTCAGCAGAACCATAATTTCGAAGTCAACGATGAAGTAAACCACGCTCGCGCCGTTGCGTCGCATCGGAAGCGTTTAAACCGGTTCAGATGCGGCCCGCATCACCTCGTTATACACATGAACAACATCGATCTTCTACTCCGTCCTCAATAACTTCGGCGAATATCCAGCCAACCCGCTCGCCAATCGCCCTCCTTTTCCCTCCTAAGGTTTTCGCTTTCGACTTTCAACCGTCGACTGCCAACTGTCTTTGCTCTTCTCCCCCAGCAAGCGATTACCCGCCATTTGTCACATTTTCGTCTCGCCGTAATACCACCCAACGCCTGCTTCCCTCCCCGCATCTGATTGGTTTAATTGGCCTTCCTGCGCCGAAAAATCGGTTGCAGTTCATGAAACTTTCGCCAACTTTCTACGTCTTTATTGGTGAGGACAAAGTTAAGCTCAATGTGGCGGAGAAACTCAATGATGACAACTCTCAAACACAAACAACCGCCTCTTCTGGAAGATCTCCGGAACCATTCGCAGGATCAGATTCTCGAGCTGCGAACGCTCTTGAGCATGGGCGCACCACTGCGCGCCGATGCACGACGCCCGGGTTTTTTTGAAGTGGACGGCGACACAAATGTTTTTTACATCTTCAAATATCCCACCGGCACCAAAGTGCTGCTGCTGGGAGTGTGGGACCGCGAACGCGATCCAGTCGCGGAACTAGTCGCCTGCGCAGGCAACGCAGCCTAAGCGCCTCAACTCACACAATTCTATAAACCACTAAAAAAGGCGTCCCGGCAAAGCCAGGACGCCTTTTCTCTTTCCAACTCTTCTTCCGTAACTCTGCGCTATCTGCGACCTCTGCGGTAAATCATCTTAATCTCCACTCAGGCGATTCCTCCCGGTGCCCGGTGATCTCGCTTCCTCATCCTCCAAAGCGTTTGTCATCCTGAGCGAAGCGACGGATCTCAGACGCTCGATTCAAGCACGCACAAACCACGCTCACCCGAGCGGGTAGTCGTCACTTCTTGTCCGCATCCAGCTTCAACGACGCCGAATTAATGCAATACCGCAGCCCCGTCGGATTCGGCCCATCCTCAAACACGTGCCCCAGGTGCGCCTCGCACTTGCTGCACTTCACCTCCGTGCGCCGCATCCCGTGAGTGCTGTCATCCTCGTTCGCCACCGCTTCCTTGTTCGCCGGCGCATAAAAGCTCGGCCACCCCGACCCCGAGTGATACTTCGTCTCCGACCGGAACAGCGGCTCGCCGCAGCAAACGCACTTATACGTCCCGGCCGTCTCCGAGTTCTCATACTCACCGGTGAACGGCGGCTCCGTCCCCTTCTGCCGCGTCACGTAATATTGATTCGGCGTTAGTTCCTTCTTCCACTCCGCCTCAGTCTTCTGAACTCTCTCAGCCATTTCCATCCTCCGAGTAACTTCAGTATTTCCTTTCAATTCCGACCAAATCTCAATTCGAACCACAAAACCCGCTCTTCGAATAACTCACACATTACTATTGACAACTCGTATAACTTATGCTAGACTGCTTCGTGAAAGTCGCCCCCAATCCCTCAAACTCTTTAGAATCACATTCTTGCACGTTTTACACCCTTAACTCCCCTAGAATCACATTCTTGCGCAAAAACAGGGGAGGGGTACCCCCCACCGCCAACCAACTCCACGTCTCTGCGCCATCTGCGAACTATGTGGTGAATCTTCTGCCGCCCGTAAGCCCCATTCTGCTCGCTGGAGGGCCCATTCTGGATGATAAGCATTTACGCGATTGGATACATCTTCCCTCAAACAGGATGCAGGAATCACCAGCAACGGCGCGAACAGTCCGGATACCCACACGTAAAGGAATCTGTCATCACGAGCGAAGCGAGGCATCTGCTTTTCGCTTCCTCAAATCTGCCTTACTCCTCGCCCCGTCTCAGTCTCCGGTTGACACAACGCGCATCCTTCCCTATTCTGCTCCTGCAAATGATTTCGCGAGTCCATCGCCACCATCATCATCACGGCACAGCGCCGCGCTTGATGATGTGTGCATAGCGATTCGCTACCACACAGTTCTCATCACCCGCTGGCGCAACGGCCCAGCGGGTTTTTTGTTTTTATGCACCCTTTT
>Ga0206939_10198_pt3 | contig 13160 bp, 11 predicted proteins | sample Alteio_BWOrgHeat_10_FD_152921 | JGI IMG/M metagenome (GOLD analysis project Ga0206939, IMG submission 152921) | Enriched cells from forest soil in Barre Woods Harvard Forest LTER site, Petersham, Massachusetts, United States -... | ecosystem: Environmental > Terrestrial > Soil > Temperate forest >... | reverse complement strand
GTCGGGTGACAGCACGGGAAACGCATCGCGTCCTTTGAGCGCAACCAATTCGGGGGGGCCGCTGCCGTCTGCTTTCTGCGTATAGACGTTCCAATCCTTTTCCGCAGTAAGTCCTTCGTAAACGATTTGACGATTGTCGTCGGACCAGGCGACGTGATCGACCATCGTCAGAGCGGCCATCGGAAGTTGCTTCGTGGCGCCTAACCCCACTGGGCTTAAGGTGAGCGCGTTCTTTCGCCCGTACGTCAGAATAAATTTCCCGTCGGGCGAAACGGCGGCTTGCCCTACGCCCAGACTCACGGCTGCCGAACCGTCCGTCTTGCGAAAGTAGGCTTGCCGATCTTGCGCGATGTAGTAGACCTCGCCCGATTCGACGAACGTGAGCGCGTGCCCGTCAGCCGTGATCGCAGTGGCGTTGGTGTCGTCGAGCCACGAATACGGGTGCTCCGCCGGATCGCCGGGAAATTTGCCGATCATGATGCGCCGCCAATCCTGATAGGCAAGCAATACGCGGCCGTCGCTTGAAATATCGAGCAGACGTACCCACGGCATCGCCAGCACGATGCGGTCTTTGCCCTCGAGCGTGATCGCGTGAATCGCATCAGCCCAGCCAGAAGTCTTCAGCGTGCCCGCGAACCAGATTTCTTTTCCATCGGGCCGCCAGGCAAGCCCTTCCAGGCTGACCCATCCGTCGGTGATGGTTTTGTGGTTGCCCTGCAAGTCGACGACATCCAGCGAGCCGTCGTCCGAGTCAATCGGATGATTCTCAAACGCGATCAGCGTGCCATCGGGCGAAAATCGTGGATGACCGAGCCAGCCGCTGTTTTGCTGATATAAGACATGCCCCGGAGGAAATTCCAGGCGCGCGTTGTTGGGCTCATCGACGATGATCGCCAGCTGCTCGGCCTTCGGAATCCAGTCAGCGTACGCGACGTGGCCGGCGATTTCGCGCGGAGCGCCGCCGGCAAGATTGAATGTCGCCAGCGTGCCGCCGCAATCGAAGAGAAACATCGGTTCGCATTCTTCGAGCACTGCAACCTGATTCGACGGCGAAATGGAGGCAAGCGTCGCAGACGGTATGCTGAGCGCGCGTGACTCCGGCGTGCCGATGCGCGTCGTTGAAACCTGCGGCGGGCCGCCTTCCCATTCGCCGCTGAATATGATGGTTTGCCCGTCGTGCGAGAAGCGCGCGTTTTGCAGCGTACCGGCACGGAAGGCGACCATCCGATAGCGCGGAAATGGAAGTTTCCGCGGGATGAAGAAAAGGAGACCTGCGGCCAAAATGATCGCCGCGGCAGCAATAACCCAAGGCAGAATCGCACGGCTCTTGATTTTTTCCGTCGCTGGCGCAACAGGTTCTGCCGCAGTTTCCGAAACCCATTTGAGTTCGAGCCGTACATCGCGAGCGGACTGAAACCGATCCTCGGGATTCTTCTGAAGGCATGTGCGGACGACGCGATCGAGCGCCGGCGGCAGCGCGGGCTGCAATGCGCGAATTGGTTCGGGGTCTTTCTCCAGGATCGCAGTCGCAAGGCTAATCTGACTCTTGCCAGCGAACGGCCGCTTACCTGTCGCCATTTCATACAGAACTGCGCCGAGCGCAAAAATGTCGGAACGCGCGTCGGCTTCTTTTCCTTCGAGCTGCTCCGGCGACATGTATTGGATCGTGCCGACGACCTGCCCGGCCGAGGTGAGCGGCGAAAGCGGGCTCGGTCCGCTGACGGTTTCCGCGGCGGAGAGTAGCGGAGCGCCGGTTTCCGTGGTGCCTCCGCTCGCGGATGCGGCACTGGCCTTGGCCAAACCGAAATCCATCAGCTTCGCGCCGCTCGCGGTCAGCATAACGTTAGCCGGTTTCAGATCGCGATGAACGATCCACGCGCGGTGCGCGGCGTCGAGCGCTTCGCAGATTTCCATGCCGATTCGCAGAATTTCACGGAGCGGCAGTGCTCCTTTCTGGATTCGCTCTGCGAGAGTCTGCCCTTCGAGAAACTCCATGACGAGGTATTGCACGTCGTCCTGGTGGCCGACGTCGTAGATGGTGCAGATTCTGCCGTGGTTCAGAGCGGAGATCGTGCGCGCTTCACGTTCAAAGCGCTCTCTCAGTTCGGGACGGCCGGAAAATTTCTCAGGAAAAATCTTGATGGCGACGTCGCGGCCGAGTCGCGTGTCGCGCGCCCGAAAAACTTCGCCCATGCCGCCGGCACCGAGCGGCGCAAGGATTTCGTACGGGCCGAGTTTTGATCCCGCGGCAAGGCTCATGGGCGCAGGGATTATAGCGTCAGAATCAATTCGCCGTGGAAGTTACGATGAGCGTTATGACAGATAACGACCCGATAGTCCCGAAGGTCGCTTGCCGATGGCGCAGATCCAACCGTGCGAGGGATCGACAAGAACCTGCACTTCGATGTAGCCCGAAGATGTGAGGAGCTGTTTGTATTCGTCCACGCTGAAATTGTTGGCTCGGAGCAGTTTCATAGCGGGCGCTTTGAAGGTGCTCCAGCGGCCACCTAAATAGGTTTCGCAGACTACGACTACTCGCCCGTCCGGTTTCAACACACGCAGAATTTCCCGTAAGTCCTTGACGGGGTCGGGCCAGTAATAGATTGTTTCGACGGCGGACACCAGGTCGAACTTGCCGTCGGGAAATGGGAGTTGCGAAACCGAGGCGTGCTGGATTTCGACGCGGCCTTTCTCGACTTCACCGCGATTTACGGCGCGAGATGCAGCGACGCTCCCCGCCGAATAGTCGATTCCGTAAACCATGCCTTCCGGAGCAGCGGCGGCATGTTTGCGTATCGTGCGCCCGCCGCCGCAACCTACGTCGAGAATCGTGAATTGTTTTTCGATCGAAACGTGCTGCAATCCCCAGTCGGTCATCGTGGAGTGCGACGCGTTCATCGCCGATGCAATGACACGTCCAAAGACACTCGAAGGCTTTCGGACCTCGTACATCACCAATGCAACGAAGGCGGCTGCAATCGGATAACGCACCCACGGTGAAAACATTCGATGGCTCCAGGGAAAAATCGGGATTGAGTTGGAAGTTTTCGCCGACTATGACGGAATGGCATCGCCCACGGCATCGCAGTATCACTACGTGCGAGAGCCTAGCACTGTTACGTGGAGAAATGTCTCAAGCTTGTCACTGCGATCGGTATGGTCAGCGAGCCGACAAGTCAGAGAGTGGCGCGACCGGTGGCTCTGAAATCGCCCAGCCACGGTTAATTTTGGGCCCACTGCTCGCTCACGCTGCCGGCCAACAGCTGATCATCTGCGATTCGGAGGATTACTTCGTTCTAATGAAATCGCGGATGTAGTCGGCGATTGGATCGGCGGCGGTGTCGAGTGCGAAGTGGCCGCCGTCCACAATGTGCACTTCGGCGTTTTGCACATCGCGTTTGTATGAGTCGGGCTCGGACGGATCAAACGAGAGTTCGTACTTGCCCCAAATTACCAGCAAGCGCGGCTGATTTTTCTGCATCCATGCTTGCCACTTCGGATAATTCTCGACGTTGGTGCGGTAGTCGTAGAAAAGATCAACTTGAATGTCGCCCTGCCCCGGACGATTGAGAAAATAATATTCGTCGGTGTACAGGTCGGGGTCGTGGCGCTCGACGTTGGGATCGTTGCCGACGTGGCGTGCCTTCGTAGCTGAGAGCGAAAGCAAATTCTCTCGCAAAGCTGCTTCATATTTCGCGCGGTCCGCCCAGAAGGCGCGGCGCGTTTCCCAGTTCTTCCCAAGCCCAGTGTTGTGCGCGACTCCGTCCTGAACGATCAGCGCCTCGACGCGTTCGGGATGCGCGAGGATCATACGAAAGCCGACCGGCGCGCCGTAGTCCTGCATGTATAGGTTGTATTTGGTAAGGCCAAGCGCTTCGACGAAGTGATTCATGACTTCGGTGATGTGGTCGAAGGTGTACGCGAATTTTTTCGGATCGGGCCAGTCGCTGTGGCCAAAACCAGGATAGTCAGGCGCGACGAGGTGGTAGCGATCCGAAAGGCGCGAGAAGAGCGGCTCAAACATCCGCGATGACGACGGCAAGCCGTGCAACAACAAAATCGTCGGCGCATCCTTTGGACCGGCTTCGCGATAGAAGATCGAGAGGCCATCGATTTGTAATGTGCGGTATACGGTCGGATTTTCCACGAATCGCTCCTTTTCCTGGGCTCGCGCCGGTAATTGAGATGAAACAACGACCATCGCGATGAGCACAGCAACGTGCAGCGCGCGAATCAAGACACACCTCCACCGAGTTGCATTGAATCTCTCCTATAAATGCGTAGCGATGTCGTTCGTCAGCGCGCGACCAACTGCTGCCCGCCGTCAATGTCGTAAGTCGCACCGGTCAGAGCCGTATTCGTCATGATGTGTACCGCCAGCGCTGCGACATCGCCCGCGGTGACGACGCGGCGAATCGGATTCGTGTCGCGCAATTGCTGGCGGCGCTTCTCGAGATCCTCACCGAGCAACTCCGCCGACAGCGGCGTATCGACGAACCCGGCGGCGACGAGATTGACTCGAACGGGCGCGGCCTCGAGTGCAAGATTGGCGATGAGCGCGGGAAAAGCCGCCGTCAGCGCCGACGTAATGCCGAGACCGATTCCCGGCCGCTTGGCTCCGGTTCCGCCGATGAAAATCAGCGTGCCGCCGGGCCTCACCTTCTTCGCGCTGTGGCGTGCCACCTGAATTGCCAACACGAGATGCGATTCCAACGTGTAGCGGGCTTCCGCGAAATCCATATCCATCAGGCGCCCGTAGAAAGGCCGGCCGGCAGTCACCATCACGTGGTCGATTGGGGTCGGCAGATCGCGAAAAAACTGCTCGAGCGCGACAGCGTCGACGGCGTCGAAAGCCCTCGTGCTTTCCGCTTCGAGCTCCTTCGCCGCGTTTTGCAGGCGCTCGGCATTCCGCCCGGCAAGGATCAGCTTCGCGCCTTCCGCGCGTGCTTGCCGCGCGGTTTCGAGCCCGATCCCCGCGCTGCCGCCAATGACCACGACGGTCTGCCCGAGGAGTTGCGGCACGCGTTGAGACTGAGGCGCAACGGCTGGAGTGCTCATGATTCCTCCTTTGGCGGCGCGGAGGACGTCGTGTGTTCCCACGGCGCCCTCGTCACCTTAATTAACGGATTTAGCGTTCGTTTTATTCCGGAAGCTTTTCGCCAGACTGTTCGCGAACCATGTATTCCGCATACCAGTCCGGCCAATTCTCATCCCGTTTGCCGAGGCGCTTCTCGTGTTCGCCGTGCGCGGCTTCAGCGCGACGCATCGCGTTAGCGAGATCCTGGATCGACGCGAAAGTGGTAGCCGCCGAATCCATGCGGCCGGGTAACCGCGATGTGATCTGCTGAAACAGCCAGCCGTTGCCGTCCGGATCATTGAAGGAGGCGAACGAACGATAGCTCCCGTTCCCGGGATCAGGCCCACTCACACGGTGCTGGCCAAACAGGTAGGGCTCATCAGGACCGGCGTAGACGCCATCGCTGTGGAACACCTGGCTCACATCGATGTTTCGATCCTGGAGTTCTTTTCGAGCGGCCTCGATGTCGGACACGATGAGGTACAGCCCCCGCGAAGTACCAGGCACCGCCGCTGTGACCCTCTTGCCGAAGATGATCGAACAGCCTGAGCCGGGCGGCGTGAACTGAATAACGCGGAAATCTTTGTCGTCGGTGGCGTAATCAGCGTCGAGCCGCCAGCCGAGTTTTAAATAAAACTCCTTCGCGCGATCAATATCGGAAACCGGGATGACGACAATCTCAAACTTCATATCAACTGCTGCGGGCTTTGGACTGGATTCTTTCGCGGTTGCTGGTGTGCTCATCGATTCCTCCGTTCGTTGTAAAGATGCAGTGGGTGCAAACTGGTTTTAGATTTTTTGATCGAAAGGGCCGAAATACGCCAGGGAGGCGCAGAGCCTAACACGAGAGTCGCGTCGGTGCATCAAGTCCTGATGAATTCGCCGGGACCGGAGCCAACGAATTCGGGGATTTCGCGTCTCTATTTAGAAGGACCCTGTCTGTGTCGCAGCGTATCTACAAGCCGCCTTTGCCACTGTCGCAGTACGTCGAGTACATCTGGCGGACCGCAAACTCTGGCGCGCCGCCTTCGCGCGAGCGGGTCTATCCGAATGGCGCCATGGCGCTGGTCATTCATTTGCAAAAACCGACGGCGTCCTATTACTTCGAGAACAGGGTGCTCACCGTTCGAGTCCCCTTGCTGGCCGGCCCGTACTCGATGTCATTTCATATGGATCCATCGGAGTCCACGGAAGTTATCGGCGTTCTCTTTCGTCCGGGTGCCGGCCGCGTGTTCTTCCCGGTTCCGGTGCACGAGCTGCATAACGACGACGTCGCTCTCAACGACCTGTATCCCAGTGACGCGGACCTCTTGCTCAACGAGTTATGCTCCGCGACGAATATGGACGCCCAATTCCAGGTCGTCGAACGATACCTGTGCCGCAATCTGAGCAAAGCCATTCCTATTCACCCCGCCGTCGGCTATGCGATCGAGCAGATGTGTAGTGAAGGCGCTTTTCGCAACGTGCGGCAGATTCAGCGAGATACGGGTTTCAGTCACACTCGCTTTAATCAATTGTTTAGAGAGCAGGTTGGCCTCACGCCGAAACTCTTCGGCCGTGTGCGGCGTTTTCACGCTTTGTTAGGTCGGGTGCAAAGGGGATTGCCCGTGAATTGGGCCGGCCTCGCCGCGGATTGCGGATACTTCGACCAGGCGCACCTGATCCATGACTTTCGCGCCTTCGCAGGGGTGACGCCGCGCGAATACAGCAGAGCGACTCCCGGTCCACGAGTCACAACCGTCGAAAACGCCATCGACTAGTTGAATTTTTTACAATACACGCCCGCCGGCCGCGCGGGACCATGCGGCCATGCGAACGTCCAAACGCGCCGGAAGTCCTCACCCCAAATTCCAGAGTCGAAAGTGGATAGCGCTCTCCATTGTGGTCGCTGCTCTATCCGCCAGCCTGTTGTGCGCTGCCGACTCCGTGGAATATCCCGACGGATTCCGGCGCTGGGTTCACGTGGGAACAGGCGTCATCCTGCCCGGCGGAGCGCTCCCCGAGAGCGAACAAGGAATGCACCACGTCTTCGCGAATCCAAAAGCCGTTGACGGCTACGCCAAAGGTGATTTTGCAGACGGCTCGATCGTCGTCTACGAGCTGCGCGAAGCTCAGCAGAAAAATGGAATCATCTTCGAGGGCGATCGCCGCAGAGTCGATGTGATGATCAAAGACTCCAACCTCTATAAAAACGCGGGAGGCTGGCGCTTCGAGCGGTTCTACGCAAACGACCAGGCGCAAAACGCAGTCCAAGACGGCGGGGCCTCATGTTTTGCGTGCCACGCCAGCGTCAAAACTCACGGATTCGTTTTCACTGAGCTTCACTGAGCCGACGGATCGGCTTCCCGCTTTTCGCGCCAACCTCTGGTTTGTTTGACACACCCATCACGCCCTTTTATAGTGCCCCCGAGAGCGATTTTTCTTTTCTGAATTCGGTTCCGGTCTCGGATCGAGCCGGCGCGGCACGCTCCGGCCTCGGTGATTCGGGTGATGGCGATCTCCCCGGCGCAACAGAACCCACACTGGCCCACAATGGCACCGAAGTTGCTCTGCTGCACACGGGATTCGGCTGCATGACCAAAGGAAGTTTCGGCGAATTACTAAAGCGCGAGCGTGAGCTGCGCGAAGTGACCCTCAACGAAGTGACGGTCGCGACGCGCATCCCCCCGCGTTTTCTGGAAGCGTTCGAGCGCGAAGACTGGGAAACGCTGCCCGGCGGCGTCTTCAACCGCGGATTTGTGCGCGCCATCGCGCGCTATCTCGGGCTCGACGAAGAAAATCTGCTCTCCGAGTACGACCTCGCTTACGGCGAACAGCGTCCCGCGATGCCGGAGCTTGCCGAAGATCCGATTCCGTCGCCACCAAAATGGGCCGTCGCGGTCGGCGGCATTGCCATTTTGCTACTCCTCCTCGCCGCCGTTTGGGGCTCGGTCTACGGCTGGCGCCTGTACGAAGCGCATCGAGCGGCCAAACGTGCGGCACTGACCGCGTCGGCCGACGCGACAGTTCCGCCGGCACAAACACCGTCACCCGTCACCGCGCCCCCCGCCGGCCCGAACGCAGCGTTGGCACCACAGCCACTAAGCGCGCATGCAGCCAACCCCGCAGCAAACACCTCGTCGGCGAACCCCTCCGACGCTCCCGGAGACGCGAATTCCGCAGCACCGCAGCGCCTCGACCTGGCCGTCTCCACCTCTGGCCAGACCCGCGTCCGCGTCGTCGCCGACGGCCGCATCGTGCTCGACAGCCGCCTGCCCGCCGGCGAAAAGCGCCGCCTCTTCGCCAAAAACCAGTTCGTCGTCTCTGCCGCCCACCCCGACGTAGTGTTGCTGGAGTTGAACGGGCAAGCAATGCCGCCGCTCACCTCCGCCGGGGCGTCCGGTACAATGGTGCTCAGCCAGAAAGACTTAAGGCAGGCACCCAGTGGAAACGCTCAGCGTTGAACTCGTCGAAGACCTTCGCAATGGTCGTGCGACCCTCGAAAACAAACTCGCCGTCTGCTCGGGTGGTGCGCAGCTCACTTCCGTAGACCGCGCGGAAGTCCTGGCCGTCCTCGCGGCGGATCCCGACGCCGCGGTCGCAAAGCACGCCGAAGAAGCCGCCCTCACTCAGCCCATCGAATCCTTCGTCGAAGCGATGAAGCGCTCGACAGCCACGCCCGCGCTCTTTGCCTACGCTTCACGCAAGCTCGCCGACAAGCCCGGCGTCGCCGACGCCATGGTCGGCAACAAAAATTGCACCGCCGAAAACCTCGTGAGCATTGCTCCCACGCTCTCCGCTTCATCCCTGAAATTAGTGCTCGACGATCTCGATCGGATCACCGAGTCTTCGGCGCTCGCGGTTGCGCTAATGAAGAATCCAGCCGCGACCGAAGTGCAAAAGAGTCTGCTGCGCGAAGTCCTGGCCGAAGCAACACTCGGCGAGGCTGCCGTAGCTGAAGCCGCCGCGGAGGCCGAGCCAGACGCCGCCAAGCGTCAAACGCTGATACAAAAGCTCGCAAAGATGACGGTCTCGCAGCGCGTCCAGTTCGCCATCAAGGGCGGATCGGAAGCGCGCCGCACGCTGATTAAAGATACGAACAAAGTCGTACAGCGCGCCGTGCTGCAATCGCCGCGCTTAACCAACCAGGAAGTCGAAGGCTTCGCGTCAATGTCATCGCTGACCGACGAAATCCTGCGGCTCATCGCGACGAATCGGGCTTTTCGGAAGAACTATGTCGTCGTCCGGAACCTGCTCAACAACGCCAAGACTCCGCTCGACGTCAGCTTGAACATGCTTGTCATGCTGAATCCCGTCGACCTGAAGCGGCTGACCACAAACAAAAACGTGCCCGAAACGCTCCGCACAACCGCGCTCAAGCTGCAAAAGCAGCGAGCGGAAACGAAAAAAGGCTAGCCCGATGGGCCAGCCCTGATCAAACCCCTTTTCACCAAAAATCGTCGCCGTCTTCTCGTTGCCTCCGCGAGCCTTCCCGCTCTCTGCGTTATCTTTTTCTTCTTCCCATCAGCCTTTAACGCCGGCCGGTATTCCCCGCGCCATTCTTCGTCGCCGCGGGATTCCCCGGCGCAACGTTCTGCCGCATCTCTTTCGCTTCTTTCAAATGATCCTGAAGCGTCGGCAAAGTCTGTGTCGCGAAATCCTTCACCACCGGATTGTGCCCGCCGTTCGCTTCCTTGTTGAATTCAGCGATGTCCTCTTCATGGTCGCGCACCATATCGCGAGCGTAGGCGCGATCAAACGCCGCCCCCGACAATTTCGAAAGCATGTCGTAAGTCGCCTTGTCTTTCGCGTTCATGTCGGTCGGCAGCGTGATGTTCGCCTGCGATGCCGCCTGCTTCAATTCGTCGCCGGCTTTGCTGTGGTCTTCGACCATGCGCGCGCCGAATTTCTTCACGGACACGGCGGTTCCCTTCTGCTGCGCAAGCTGGCCCATCTTGACCTCGGCGATACCGCCGGCTGCCGCCTTCTTGGCGAATGTCGCGTCATTGGCACCGGACGCCGCAGCCGGCGGTTCCGAATCCTGGTGAGCGAGCACAGCCCAACACCCGACGAAGGTAAAGAGGGTTGTCACAGCCGCCACGTACGACGCCTTGATCCAGGGACTTTTCCAATTCCAGTTCAGGTTCCAGTTGCGCATGACAGTCTCCGTTGCCCACTGCGAGGAAATGCCTAGGGGGTGAGCTAACGGTAGCGCGGCGAGGAAACGGCACCATCCAGACTTGCCTGTAGGAAGTTGCAGAACGAAATCGTAGAGACTTGCAGAATCGGTGTAGGAGCGCGGCAGTGCTGCCCCATGTCCGCACGCTCGCTGCGTCTTGAGCCCGATTCTCTTGTTCTCTTTGTAGAGGCGGGTCGATCCCGCCAGCCGTCGGCTGCCGCCTGCCCGAATGCTTCTATCGTCGCAAAACCAGGCAGCTCGCGATCATGTCGTGCAGCGCCTGCCGCTTCTCGGTGAAGCCCGCCATGATGTAGCCGATGCCGAACGGAATCAGACCGGTCACAATTTTGGCGAAGTGTCGCCCGGTGGCCCGCAAAAAGGTAACGCGTTGCCCGGCCAGGTCGGTAACGATCAGCCCGAGAACTTTCTTCCCCGCCGTTCCCTGCCATTCCGAGCTTTCCAATAGCGCGAAGTAGAGCCAGGTTCCAAAAAGTCCGAGACCTGCGCAAAGCAAGATGAAGAGTGCAAAAGCAGGCGGCATCCCGTTCATAAACGGGTCCTGGTTATGAGGAATGCTCTCGATCATCCCTCCGATACCCATGGCCATCGCGGCGCCGACCAGGATCGGCACGGCGAAGATTCCCAGAATGATTACGTCGATTAAATAGGCAAGCACCCGGAGCCAAAATCCCGCATAGGTGACCAGAGGTAGTGGCTGGACGTACACAGCTGGCTGCGCAACCGCGTATCCGCCCGCGATTGCGCCGGCAGGAACTGCTGTAGCCAAGGGCGCCGGGGCGCCCGCTGGAACGGCGGCCGGAGTCACTGCCACAATTTGCGCCCCGCATCGGCTGCAAAACGTGGCGTTGTCAGCCAGATTGGTTCCACACTTGGAACAGTACACGTCCACCCCCTGTGCGATTCCGTCGCAACGGACAGCCGATTCCTTCGCTTGCTGATTGCTTGGCCGAATCCTACGTGGTGCAATTGAGCCGGTCAATACAACCGTATCCGGATTGTCAACGTTTCCGCACTGCGTCCGCGCCCAGGCGCGACTGTGGTAGGGGCACGGCGCCGCCGTGCCCGTCTTCGTCTGCCAATACATCGCCTCGCTGTCGCGCAATCGGCGATGCCTCTACTTGTCCGTTCCTTGGCTCAACCCAACTCAACCTGATATGCTGCGCCCGTTCAAACACCCAACCCCGAGGTTCGACCGATGTACCGACGCTTCGCGTTCCCATCCATCTCCGCGGCGCTTCTGCTTCTGACCGCCGCGACATTCGCCCAAACCGCCGCAAAACACTTTTCCGGCGATGCCTGGTGGGCCCACGTGCAATTTCTCGCCGACGACAATCTCGAAGGCCGCCAAACCGGCAGCGAGGGCTTGCGCAAAGCCCAAGCTTACGTCGTTGAGCAGTTCAAGAAGGCTGGACTCGAGCCCGCAGGAACCGACGGCTTCTACCAACCGGTGAAATTCGTTTCGCGCGAAATTGTCGAAAGCGAATCGTCGGCCGCGTTGATTTCGGGTGGAAAAGCCGAGCCGCTCGTTCTCGGCGATGATGCGTATTTTTCAACGCGCGTGAATCTCACGCCGGACGCAATTACCGCGAAGCTCGTCTTCATCGGCTACGGACTTAAAATTCCCGAACAAAACTACGACGATCTCGCCGGGCTCGACCTCAAGAGAAAAATCGTCGTCTACATCCAAGGCTCTACCGCGGATACACCGACGGCTTTGTCGGCCCACTACCAGACGACCCTCGAACGATGGAAATCTCTCAAATCCGCGGGAGCTATCGGCTTAATCGCCATTCCGAATCCTGGGTCGATGGACATCCCCTGGGCGCGCATGAGTTCGAGCCGCACGCAAACGTCGATGGATCTGGTCGGCAAGGAATTTGACGAAAGCGAAGGGCTCAAATTGGCGCTGATCTTCAATCCTGGGAACGCGGAAAAATTATTCGCCGGATCGGGACACACCTTCGCCGAGATCGCCGCGCTCGCTAAAGATCGAAAGCCGCTGCCGCGTTTTCCGCTCGCGGTTTCGCTGAAGGCCCATGCCACGACGAAGACCAAACCGGTAGTGTCCGCCAATCTGGTTGCAAAGCTTCCCGGCAGCGATCCGGCGCTCAAGAATGAATACGTCGTGCTGTCCGCTCACATCGATCACCTCGGAATCGGCGAGCCGATCAACGGCGACAAAATCTACAACGGCGCGATGGACAACGCGTCCGGCACAGCCGCGGTGATGGAGATTGCGGGATCGTGGAAGGATCAGCCGCACCCGAAGCGTTCAATTCTTTTCGTGGTTGTTACGGCGGAGGAGAAAGGCCTGCTCGGCTCGAAATATTTCGCCGCGCATCCTACGGTGCCGGAAAAATCGATCGTCGCCGACGTGAACATCGACATGTTCCTGCCGATCGTTCCGCTGAAAGTGCTGAAGGTGCAAGGCATCGCCGAATCGAGTCTCGGCGATCTCGCGAAAGATGCTGCGGCGGCCTATGGAGTTCGCGTGCAAGCCGACCCGCAGCCGTTGCGCAACGCATTCATCCGCAGCGATCAATACAGTTTTATCCGCCACGGCGTGCCCGCAGTGAAACTGGATCTCGGCTTCGATCCCGGCTCGCCCGACGAAGCCGTCTTCAAACAGTGGCTGACCGTGCGCTACCACGCGCCATCCGACGATCTTTCGCAACCCGTCGACAAAGCCGCCGCCGCAACCTACGAAGAAATCCTGCGCCAGCTTCTGAGCACAATCGCCGACACCAATGCGCGCCCCCAGTGGAAGCCCGATTCCTTCTTCCGCCGCTTCGCGCACTAACTCGTCCGCTGGAGGACACTCCGGTCGAATCAGCAGCACGTCTATTTGTCGGCAGCGTTAGTGGGTCAGTTTTCGATGAGATGAGTCATCGGGAGCCATCTATC
>Ga0206939_10248_pt1 | contig 13268 bp, 10 predicted proteins | sample Alteio_BWOrgHeat_10_FD_152921 | JGI IMG/M metagenome (GOLD analysis project Ga0206939, IMG submission 152921) | Enriched cells from forest soil in Barre Woods Harvard Forest LTER site, Petersham, Massachusetts, United States -... | ecosystem: Environmental > Terrestrial > Soil > Temperate forest >... | reverse complement strand
TTTCACCACAGAGGGCGCAGAGAGCGCGGAGTTTCGGAGGCGAGAAAAGCAACGGGAAACGGTATCGCCGGGGACTCCGCGATTCCAGTATCGGTTTTGGTACGGGCAGCGCCTGAGATCCTTCGCTTCGCTCAGGATGACAACTTCGCGTGACAAACGAGCGCTGACGCCAGCTATGACCGGGTGAAATTCGGAAAAAAAGAGGGGCACGGCGGTGCCGCGCCCCTACGTTGCATCAATCAATTGAGTTAGCGCTGGTTTTTGTCTTTGTTGGGTTTGTTGTTGTCTTTGGGCGGCTTGTTGTTTTGATTTGGGTTGCCGCGCTCGGTGGACTGTTTATTTTGCAGGGTTTGGGTCTGCGTGTCGTGCTTTTGCTCCATGGTTTGGAGCTGTTGGGTTTGTTTCTGGTTGAGCTGCTGTACCTTTTGCGTGTTCGGATTGGGCTGGCTCTGGACTTTTTGCTGCTCGGTGACTTGGCGTTGTTCGAGCCTTTGGCGTTCGGTGTCTTGTTGCGTGCGCAGCTTGTCGAGTTGTTGCTGATGCTGCTGATCGAGCTGCGGATTGTTTGCCGGAACGGTGTTCGGCCGTGAGTTTGGCGGACGGTTGTTGTAGCTGCGATTTGTCGTGGAGTTGGTTTGCGTCTGATTTTGAGGCGGAACGCCGGGTGCCGGCTGATTCGGACGCGGAGCGTTGGGATTCACGGCGTTGTTGACCGGTTGGCCGGGGCGCGCGTTGTTGTTCAGCGGAGGTTGACCCGGTCGGACTGCGGCGTTCGCGGGCTTAGGCTGAATCGGCGAGACGGTGCGAGCCGTGGGCGCGATGCGCACGTTGTTGTTACGAGCCGCAGCTACGCCTGGAGCGGGTGGTGGCGCCATCTGGTGATATTGCGCACCACCGAGCGGACGCCCACCGTTTTCTTTGATGGCGGCTTGTTGACGCTCGACAGAAACGGGCGGAGGCGGAGGCGGAGCTTTCGCGACGACGGTGCGGGCCGCGATGGCTGCGGGCGGTCGAATGGCTGCGGGGCGGCCGGCCCCGATGAAAGTTTGGCGCGTCGGGGCGATCGCGGGAGCGCCAGCGACAACGTGGCTGGCAACGATATCACGCTGATCGACGCGAACGACGTTGCGCGAGACGGATTGGCCTGAGACGAAGGTTGAGCCGGAAGTGGCGGTGACGGCGCCGTTCACGCGCTGGTTGACGTAGGTCACGTTGGTGACATTGACCTGTTTGTTGACGACAACCGTGGTGTAGTAGTTGTTGACGACGACGCGGTCGACGCGCGTGTTGGTGACGTTGATGTTGGTGACGTAAGTTCGGCTGACTGGATAGGAAGGCACGTAGACTTCGCGCGGACCGAGCGGGAACCAGCCGACGTTGCCTCCGACGGCGACACCGAAGTGAGGACCGCCGACCCACGCGACGAGCGCGGGCGCGTAGACGGGACGAACGTAAGCGACTCCGACGACCGGCGCGGGAGTGGGGACCCAACCCCAGACTCCGCCGACGACGACCCAGCGTCCGTAATGGAATGGAGCGAAGCCCCACGGTTCGTCTTCAACCCAGGTGTAACCCCAAGGCACGATGTAGACCCAGTGGCCGTAGCGGTACGGAGCCCAGCCGACGACGGTCGTGTGCGGAAACCAGACGGTGCCGTATTCAGGCACGGGGCGCCAGCCGCCGTAGTCGTCGAGATCTTCGTAGCCGATGACGTCTGGAGAGACGTAGCGAGCAGAGGCGGAGCGGTCTTCGCGGACGTCACGCTGCGCGCACCATTGATCAAAATCGTCGGGGCCTGCCATTTGCTCGACGTCGGCGTCGAGTTGGTCGGTGCCGACGAAGGTGGCGGTTTGCTCGGCGTGTACCGAGTAGGCCTGGCCGCCGCCGGTGACTTCGCCTTCACCGCCGATGACGGAGATCACCGTCGTGTCGCCGTTTTCGTTGACGTCGATGCGATACGTTCCGGGACGGAGGACGGAGAAAGCGAGATTTGGCGTGTCGATTTCGAAAGTTTCGTTTTGCTCAAGGCGCTTTACGCGGACGCGGAGCGTGCCTTCGGTGAGCTGGACCTGAGCGACGCTGTCGTCGAGATTGAGGAAGGAGAAGCCGGTGGTGCTGCCGATGCGAAGACTCGCGGAGCCGATGTGAAGCTCGGCGCGGGCGCCATTGTCAGCCCAGAGTTTGTCGCCGGTGGTCATGGGGCGATTGATGACCGCGCCGACCCAGTCGTCGGTGCCGGCGGGATTGAAGGAGACGGCGCCGTCGGTGTGGCTGATGCGAGCGACGCGTGTTGGCGGATCGTCGGTGGGCGGGGGCCCTCCGTCCTGATCCTGGGCGAGTGCGCGCAGAGGGGTGAGGAATGTTGCGGCGCAGAGTAATGCAAGCAAAGCAGCAAATCTGGACGCAGATTTGTTCACGTGCATAGCGGTTTCTCTCCTGAAACAGCCGCGCGACGGGATGGGTGCGCCGCGGAACGCGTTGGGGCCTCAGTGTCGGTCGAACTGACGGAAGCGGTGATAACAGAGTATCGCGAAGAGCGTCCGAGCCGACCAATCCCGCAGATTCCGTATGTCGAAACAGGAAATGCCGGAGAGCGGGGTTCGGTAGTCAAACCCGATGCGGGGGAAAGAGTTGCTGGGGAAGGGGTTGGAGGTTGGCGGGTCGATTGAAGAGAGACCGATCGGGGTGGGAGGCGAACGGGTCAATCGAAGAGAGATTCATCGCGCACAAAGCGCGATGGCGCAGCATGCCTCTCTGCGCAAGCCGGAGCTTTCGCTCAGAAGCGAACGCGAGGAAAGGGTCGGCTTACGCCGCTCGGAATGGCAGTTTGGGTTTGTCAGGAAAAGCGAGAGGCCCGGAGGTTGGTCCGGGCCTCTTGAGTTGGGTTCCAGATTGGGAATGATTCCAAAATGGGAATTAGTGGTGGCCGCCGCCGTGAGGGCTACCGCCTCCACCGTGTGAGCCGCCTCCGCCGCCGCCACCGCCGTGGGGCGATCCACCTCCGCCACCGCTGCTGTGCGGGGCGCTGCCACCACCCGAGCTGTGGCTTGGGGCGGGAGCGGAGCTGCGGGCCGGGGGTGTGTAGGAGCGAGTCGGCTCGGAGTACGAGCGCTGCGATGGGTAGCTCGAACGCGGTGACGAATACGAACGCGATTGAGAATCGTTCGAGCGGCCGGTGTAGGTTTCGTAGCCGCGGCCGGATTCAGCCGAAGTGTTCGCGCGACCTGCGCCGTTGGCCGAGTTGGAAGAGCCGGCCCAAGGAGGACGGTCGGTGCGAGTGCGCGCGCTGTTTACTGCGCCGTTGTTGGTGCGATTGCTGCCGAAGCCTTGCGGGGCGTTACCGCGATCGGAGGTATTGCCTTGCGCTTCCCAGGTTCGGCCGTTATTTGCGGCGCGGTTGTTGGCTGCGGGATTGTTCGCGGTCTGCGGGCGGCTCTGTGAGAGCTGCGTCTGGCGCGAGTTGCTACCGGTTTGAGGTTGAGCGCCGCGAACATTGTAATTGCCGTTCGTACGTGCGGCGGCCAAGTTACCGCTCATGCGCTGCACGGGCTGATGCGAAGCAGCCGCCGCTGGACTGGTGCGCGCCATGACCGAGCGATTTTGCACGGCGGCGGGAGGAGTCGCGCGTGCGTTCATATGAGTTGCGCCGAAGGAGCTGGCGCGAGTCGGCGCGAAGGAGTTGTGATTCATCACTTCGGCGCCACGCAGAGACGCTGTGGTGATATGGTTCGCGCCACGATTGATCGACTGGCCGCCGACGAATGCACTGCGTGAAGCGGCAGTGACGGCGGACGTGTTGTGCGCGTACGCGTAGTTGTTGAAGCTACGCGTGTTCAGAACGGTGGTGTTGCGGATCACCGTGTTGTGAATATTGATGTTGTTCACGTAGAGGCGGCTCGCGTGGAAGCCGGGGTACCACGGCTCGTGGAAGCCGAGCGGGAACCAACCGACTCCGAAGCCTGCGCCGAAACCGAAGCCGACACCAAAGCGGGGACCGCCGAGCCAGCCGACGAATGCGGGTCCATAGAAAGGACGCGCATAGATCGGGCCGGGGCACCAGCCCCAACGCGTGCCTATGTATGCCCAGCGACCGTAGTGATACGGGGCAAAACCCCAGGGCTCGTAGCCTACCCACGTCCAACCCCAGGGATTGACGTAGTTCCACGCGCCATAGCTATAGGGCGCCCAGCCCGGCGCAACGTCGTTCGGATACCAGACGTTTCCGTAGTCGGGCTCTTCGTTCCAGGTGCCGTTATCGTCGAGGTCGGAAGCGCCGGGAACTTCGGGCGAGACATATTTTTGCGAGACGGAATTGTCGTCGCGAAGATCGCGCTCGGCAGCCCAGCGGTCGAGACCGTCGGGGGCTGGCGCGGCGCTTTCATTGAATTGAGGATTGTCGGCGCCTTCGAATTCGGCTTGCTCGCCGCTGTGTATTTTGTAGGTTTTGCCGGCGGTGGTGACTTCGCCTTCGCCGCGGAGTGCGACGATCGTTGTGGCGTCGCCATTTTCGGAGACGTTGACGCGGAAGGCGCCGGCTTGCTTCACGGTGAAAGCCAAGTTCGGAGTGTCTACTTCGTAGACGTCGCCTTCGCGCAGTTCGCGGACGCGGAAGTTGACTGCACCTTCGGGAACGCGGACTTGCATGACGTTGCCATCGAGATTGAGGAAGGACAAGGCGGTCATGCTGCCCATGTGGATCGAGGCGGCGCCGATTTGAAGCTCAGCGCGAGAGGCCTGGTCGGTCCAAAGTTTGTCGCCCACCGTGACGGGGCGGTTCTGCGCGGCGCTTCCCCACTCGCCCTGGCCACCGGGCTGAAAGGAAACGGTTCCGTCAAGAAAGCTGATACGCGCTACTCGCGAAGGAGGATCGGGCGCGTTTGGATCCACGGGAGCTTGACCATCGGGAGGAGCAGGGGCGTTGGGATCAATCGCAGCCTGTGGATCATTATTATTAGGGGAATTTGCAGGGTCTTGAGCGCGAACGCTCGGGGACAGCAAAGCGAGGCACAGAAGACCGGCCAGCCAGAACGCGCCAGTCGCTATCGAAAAAGGCGACTTGGCGACCGAAAGGGAGTTGGTCTTCATAATAGGTTCACCTGTTAAAATGCCGATTGCCGCCAACCGGCATCCTATTGGATGCGTTGGCTGAAAGCCTCGACCCGTCGCTCGAAGTGGTACAGGCGAAAGGCCTGAAAGTTGAGAGGCTCCGTCTTAGGCTTTCGTCTAGTTAAACACGAATTTGGAAAAGAAGTTGCTGGGCGTGACGGGCTTGGAAATAGCTGATAGGGGTGGGGTTACGGGTGGTCGGAAGGGTTGGCCGGGGGTGGGCTGCATTTGCGCTTTGGCGGCATGTACCAGGATCAAGTGATTCCTGCGAAGGCGGAACGCGGCTACAGGCTTATACTGACCTTGGGGATAGCCCAGCCTGGCCTGTTACTGCCCCTCCCCAAATCTGGACTCTAGAGCAGGCAATTTTTTGAGGCGCATTCTCTAGACTATGCATGTGGGCGCCTCTGCGCTCTGGGAGAAATAATGGTCACGAAGACGAAGTGGTTGGGTGCACTGGCGATCGCGTTGGCGGCGGCTTCGGCCTCTCCCGCGCAGACGTGGAAGCAGGTTGGGCCTCCAGGCGGAACGGTGATTTCGCTGGAAGCGGATCCCCAGGATGCAAACAAGCTGTACCTCGGGACTTCGGATGGTCACGTTTTTAAGTCCGTTGACGAAGGCGGACACTGGTCTTTGCTGAGCCGCATTGGCAATGGGCAGGACGACGTTGTTACTCACCTTTTGGTTGATCCCCGCGATTCGAATCGAATTTATGCCAGCACCTGGACGCTGTATTCGGGCGGCGGTGGCGTGTATCGCAGCGACGACGCGGGCCGGACATGGAAAGTAATCGGTCTGGCGCATGAGACGGTGCGCGCGATTGCGCAGTCTCCGACGAAGCAGAACATTTTCGTGGCGGGCACGCTGACCGGCGTGTATCGCTCGGTGGACAACGGCGATACGTGGGAGCGGATTAGCCCGGCTCATCACGATGACCTGAAAAATTTTGACTCGGTTGCGTTTGACCCGCGCGACGAGAACGTTATTTACGCCGGGACGTACCACTTGCCGTGGAAGACGACGGACGGCGGCAAGAACTGGTTCCCGATCAACAAGGGCATGATCGACGACTCGGACGTGATGAGCGTCGTGGTTGATCCAGCGAACCCGGACAACGTACACGCGACGGCGTGCTCGGGTATTTATCACTCCGTGAACGGAGCGCAGCAGTGGACGCGCTACAACGGAATTCCCTTCGTGTTCCGCCGGACGCAGCTGCTCAAGCAGGATCCGAGCAAGCCGGATACTTTGTATGCCGGCACGACCAGCGGTTTGTGGAAGACGACGAACGAAGGAACGGAATGGAAGCGTTTGACGCCGGGCGATTGGGTCATCAACGCGATCCTGATCGATCCGAAGAATCCGCAACGCGTGATTTTGGGTACGGAACGCGAAGGCGTGCAGATCAGCGAAAACGGCGGGCAGACGTATACCTCGGCCAACGTTGGATTCCATCACCAGCACATTCTGGATGTGGCGATGGATCCGGCGAAACCGGAGCGCGCGCTTGTTGTGCTGACGTTTGACACGAACGCGTTTCTTGCGACTAAGGACGGCGGCACGACGTGGGCTCCGCTCGGCGCAGGATTGAAGCGAACCGACCTGAAGCACGTTTACGCGGCGCCGACCGGATGGTGGGCTTCGCTGAACAACGGCGGCTGGATGAAGTATGAAGAGACCAGCGGCAAGTGGGTCAAGGCGGGCTTGTACCAAGAGGAAGCGCCGGAAGCTCCGGCACCGACGAAGGTGACGAAGATCGTCAACGGCAAGAAGACCACGGTGCTGGTGAAAAAGCCGGCTCCGAAGGCGAAGGCTGCAACGCTTTCCGCTTTCACGGTTAACGACATGACCTTCACGCGGGACGCGTGGTTCGCAGCGACGACCTCCGGCATTCTCGTCTCCAAGGACGAAGGCAAAATCTGGAAGTCGGTAGCTAAGGACGATTTGCTTCGCCAGCCGACGCAGTCGCTCGAGGCTTCAAACGACGGGCAGAACGTCTGGGCGATTTCGCAGAAGTTCCTTCTCTACTCCGCCGATGGCGGCCAGAAGTGGGACGCCAAGGAATTGCCGTTTGCTTCCGCCGGAAACCTTCGCATTCACCGGCAGGATGACAACAATCTATTCATCACGTCGAACATGGGCCTTTACACGTCGAAAGACGCGGGACGCAATTGGAATCGAGCAGACGTCCACGATTTGCGGTTCCAGGACGTCGCCAGCTCGGGCAACGCGCTGGTTGTCTCTCTCGCGCAGCACGGCCTGATCGCGTCGTTCGACTCTGGCAAGACGTGGAAGCACATCGACGGCGCATTCGCAGAAGGCTATGTGCCGGTGGTGCGTACACAACGCAACGGCTCGGTGGTTGCGGCTTCAGCGACGGAAGGGCTGTTGTCGTATGAGCCGGATTCGAAGGGCACGTCGGCGGACGGCAGCGTTGGCGTTTCGTCGAATGTGAACCTGAGCGGATCGCAGCCGAAGCAGTAAGAAAAACCTTAACCCTATCTCAAGGGGCGTCCGGCTTTGCCGGGCGCCCTTTTTGTTTTATGGGCGCAGACTGAGCGGAGCCAGATGGCGTGAGGTCAGAGAAAGACGCCGGCAAGATGCCAGCGCTACCGATTCGCGCGAATCGCGAATGATGTTGCAACGAAGGGAGGGAAAGAAGTATCAAAGGCGTGCCGGGGACGCGTGTAGCAGTCGGGGTTAGCCCTGGGGATGAGATCTATCATCGCGAATCGGATGGAGCGGATTGATGAAACGATTGCTCGCTACTTCAAATGATGGGATGTTGACGCTGCTGCGATTGGTGCTTGGCGTGGTGTTCTTTTTGCATGGCGCGCAGAAGGTGTTCGGGTGGTTCGGTGGATTTGGATTTTCGGGGACGATGCATGCATTCACCGGGATGATGCACATTCCGGCTCCGTTTGCGTTTCTGGCGATCATGGCGGAGTTTCTTGGCGGGATTGGACTGATCGTGGGATTTCTGGCGCGCGTGGCGGCTTTCGGGATTGCGGTGAACATGTGCGTTGCGGTGACGCTGGTGCATTTCGCGAACGGACCGTTCATGAATTGGTATGGGAATCAGAAGGGCGAGGGATACGAATATCATTTGTTGGCGATCGTGATTGCGCTGACGATCATGGTTCGCGGAGCCGGTGCATTTTCAGTGGATCACGCGATTACTGCGAAGGGTTCGTGAAGTAGTTTGCGGTCGGTGCAAGGGGACAAGTTATGGGGACAGCGAAAATTGTTTTAGAGAGCGGGCAAGGCATCGAGCGCGTCGCCAGCGCGCGAGGGTTTGATGAAACTGTCGCGCATTTTGAACAACTGATCACCGCCAAAGGGATGACGCTTTTTGCGAACATCGACTTTACGGGCGACGCGAAGCGAGCGGGGCTGACGATGCCACGGATGCGGCTGCTGGTGTTTGGGAATCCAAAGGGCGGGACGCCAGTGATGGTGGCGGCGCCGAGTTCGGCGCTGGATTTGCCGCTGAAGGTGTTGGTATCCGAAGAAGCGGACGGGAAAGTTTGGCTGAGTTTTAATTCGCCGGAATATCTGGCGCAGAGGCACGGGATACCGGCGGAGCTTGTGGCGAATATTGCGGGGATTCGCGGGCTTGTAGCGGCGGCAGCGGCTTAAGAACGCCGGCAAGATGCCGGCGCTATACGACCGTGACGCTGCCTGATGATGCTGCAGCGGCGGAACGAGCGGCGGGCGCGGCGCCGCCGATCTGGTAGCCGACGCCACGAACCGTTCGAATGAGAGCGCGTTCGTATCCAGAATCTACTTTTCGACGCAGATAGTTGATGTAGACATCGACCACATTAGTCATGGATTTTCCTGCGCTACCGCCGGCACGGGCGCATCCGTTTTCGGCGGCACCGGCGGCGCCGCCGTTCCGCGCGTTCGAGCTCGATCCGTGGGTAGGTTGGTCACGCGAGACATGGCTGCACGAGCCCTGCCAGCACCGCCAGGCAGAGCTAAAATTTTCCTTAGTTGCTGGAGTCGCCAAAGGGCAAAAAGTGTTCGACGTTGAGTGCCAGATCGTTCCCCGCCAAAATGAACGCCCGCTCGATCGCGTGCTGCAGCTCGCGGACATTCCCAGGCCACTCCGCCGCCCCGAGATACGCAAGCGCCTCCGCTGACAGATGCTTGCGCGGCACCGCATCTTCGACGCAAAGCTTCTCCAAGAAAAACTCAGCCAGCGGACGCACATCCTCCAACCGCTCGCGCAAGGGCGGCATCCACACTGGAAAAATCGCCAGCCGGTAATACAAATCCAATCGAAATTGCTTCGCGCGCGTCAGCTCCAGCAAATTCACGTTCGTCGCGCACACCACGCGCACGTCCACCCGGTACACATCCGAACTTCCCAGCCGCTGCACTTCCCCGCTCTGCAAAAATCGCAGCAGCTTCGCCTGCATGCTCAGCGGCAGCTCGCCCACTTCGTCCAAAAACAACGTGCCGCCCTGCGCCACATGGATCCGTCCCAGTCGCGACTGCACGGCTCCCGTGAACGCGCCGCGCGCGTGCCCGAACAATTCCGCTTCCAGCAGCGACTCCGGAATCGCCGCGCAGTTCACCACCACAAACGGATGCTTCGCACGCTTGCTAAGCGCGTGCACCGCGCCCGCCACCAATTCTTTTCCCGTTCCCGTTTCCCCCGTCACCAGCACCGTCGTGTCCCGGCTCGCCACCATCTGCACCAGCCGGTACACCTGCTCCATCGAGCGGCTCGACCCGATCATCCCCGGCAGCGGTTCCATCTGACGCGCCGCACCTCCGTGCTCGCTCTCCGCCGGCTCCAATCCCGCAACCACATCGGCATTCTCGTTTTCATCAGTCGCCGCTTCGCCAGCTTCCGCGTCTTCACCGGCAATTTCCTCGGTCGCAGCCGAGTTCGCCGCCTCTTCAGTAGCCAGCTCTCGCTCCTCGGCTTTTTCTTCCCTCCCGGCGATCGCTCCCGGATCAACCAGTTTCACCTCAATCTGCGGATACTGCTTCCGAATCTGCTCCGCCACCTCCTGCGCATCCAGATCGGGCAAATTCCGGTCCAGCAGCACTCCGTCACACGGCCACTGCAGCAGCTTCGCCAACGCGTGCGCCCCGCCCACCGCCTCTTCGCTCAGCGCATCCGCATACACCGAACTCCGCTTCACGCGATCGCGAAACAGCGGATCGGCGCTCGCCACCAGAATCCGGTTCCGCGCTCGCATCACTCCCGGTGTCGCCGTGGCTGCCATCGCCGTTACCCCGCATTCCCAAATTTCAATCCAAACTTCAGAACGCTCTCATTTCGAACGCTCGCATCGCAGGAAGATGCTCAAAAGCGCAAGGAAGCAAATTCTTCCCGCCCCGCTCTGAAACACACGGGCGTTCCCCTCCTGCGATTTCATCGCCAAAGTTTTTTCGTAAAGGAATTGTTGCAAGGACTGGGTTTGCGCAACTCCGCGCACACGCTCGCCGAACCGTCTCGGAACGCTGTCCCGTAGAGGAACGGAAACGCTCGGCATCTTCTGCCGCGTCTCTTCCGCGTCGATATTTTTTCTCGGATGTGATCGCGCCGCATCTCCGCGCGCATCCATCACTCCCGTCTTCAATCGACCGTCAGCGCGCGAACTTTAGCGTTTTTTTCTTAAGGCTTACACATTCCGTTCGGCTCTGTGAATCAAGAACCGGCTCCGCTCCAACTTTTCTCGCCCCTTCGTTTTTTCTTCGGCGCAAACCTGCTCACGACCGCATTCGCGCAACGTTTCTTGCATCCCTGAGAATTGACTTCGACTCCAAACCGAGTATCTTTATTCGTACATTCCCAAAATGCTCGCCCTCAAAATGGAGGAAGTGGATGAACCTGCAACGCAATCTGTCCCTCGCTTTGCCGCTGCTTGCCCTGGCAGCCACAATTTCGTTCGGCTGCAATAAATCCGCGGATCAGCCCGCCACATCAACCACGCCGGACGCTTCCAGCTCCGCCGCAACACCGGCCGGATCGAATCCTGCCGCCGCTGGCTCCGCAGCCGTGCCCGCGCAACAAGCCGCGGCTACGCCCGCTCCACCGCCTCCGCCGCCTCCAAAGCCTCTGATCGTCCCCGCCGAAACCGTCATCTCGGTCACCATCGATCAACCCGTCGGATCGAAAATCAGCACGCCTGGTTCAGCCTTCGCCGCCACCGTCGCCGCCCCCATCTCCATCGATGGCCGCCTCGCGATTCCCAAGGGGGCCCACGCTTCCGGTGTCGTAAAAGACGCCAAGCCCGCCGGCCGCTTCAAGGGTGGCGCCGTTCTCTCGCTTACTCTGACAAACATTTCCGTCAAGAACCAAACCTATGACATTCAGACGACCGCTCCGTCCGAAACCAGCACCGGCAAGGGGAAGCGCACAGCCGCACTCGCAGGCGGCGGCGCGGGCGGCGGCGCACTCATCGGCGGTCTCGCTGGCGGCGGCAAAGGCGCACTGATCGGCGGCCTCATCGGCGCAGCCGCAGGCACCGGCGGCGCAGGCTTCACCGGCAACCGCGACATCACCATCAACGCCGAAACCCTGCTCAACTTCAAGCTGGTCCAATCCCTCGAAATCAAGAACCGCTAGCACTCACTCATCCGAAGCAAGACAAAAAGGGCACGGCTACCAGCCGTGCCCTTTCTTTTTCCAATTTCGATTTTCCAATTTCCAGTTTCAGCCTTTACTGTCCGCCCTCACCAACCGCGACGTCACCGTCTTCGTAAACACCCTGCAAAACTCATTGTCCTCATCCGAACCGTTCCCCTTCGGCATCTCCGTCATCGTCACGCTCTTCGTCTTAAACGTAATCGTCAGCTTCCCCGTCACGCAATCCCGCGCCGAAGTCTGCGCCACCAGCCCGCTCGCATCCCACTTCGTAATCGTGTAGTGCACCGGACTTACATCCAGCCGCGTAAACAAATTCCCATAATTCCCCGGCGGCAGCTTCCCCTCCACCACCGCGCACAGCGAAATCTTCTTGTCGCACTCGATCTCCACCTGCGAAGACGCATCCCCCGGCTTCACATTCGCCGAATCGCTCTTCCACCGCCCCGACGCCGCCACATAAGTCCCGTTCGTAATCTTCACCTGCTGCCCGCACACACTTCCAGCCACCGCAAAAAGCAGCGCCACCAATGTGAGCGTCTGTTTCATCCGACCCAACCCCGAATCAAACTACGTCAGCGCACTCCACTCTAAAGACCTGCTTCTCCGCCGTAAACTGTCCAATCGACGGATGTGCCGTAGCCCCAAAGACCATCAGCAACTCCATGTAGGGGAGCAGCACGTTGCGCCTCAGCTTGCCCAGGCCTTAACGTCGTCGCCACAGCCTGACATCACGTATTCGCCTGCGAAAGAGGTGCAAAAATCAGCTGCGTTTTTTTCCCTCTGGGCCCGCCGAATGTACGGGCACAGCACCGCTGCACCCCAAGCCCGCAATCGCAGCCTCAACTCACCTTTGTCTTTTCTGCCTCTTCCCTTTCGACTTTCAACTGTCGACTGTCAACCTCTTCTGTTCATCTTTATTTCCTTACTTCATCGCTTCAATCTCACCGCCGAAGTCTGCTCGAACGATCCCACCGTCCTCCATCCGTTCTCGGTCTTCTCTAATCTCTGCGAAACTTCGTACCCGCACCCGCGCACCGGGCACACCCAAAACCTCACCTTCCGCCCCACCGCAAAGTCCCCGATATAAAGGTTGTGAAAATCCGCCTTGTCGCACATGCAAATCGCTTCTCGTCCATATAATTCGCCGCGCTTATTCGCGTTACCTTCTTCACCGACCCGGAAGTACCCCTTCTCCATCGAATACGCCATCGGACATCCCGGCCAATTACACCGGTACACACCCGCCCGAAACGTCATCCGCAGATGATCGACCGGACAATGAATCGTCGTCGGCGCATAAAACAAACTCTTCTGCGGCAACATGGACAACCCCACCCCGATTATAGGTCCGCACAAACCCCGGCTGCCGCCCGCCACAACCCGACCTGCCCATCTCGCCAACCGCATCTCGCCCCAACAAATCCATGTCCGAGCCGCCGCAAGCAACACCGGCATTTGGGTGCCGCACCCTCAGCTTTTAGAGGGTACGGGTTTAGATTCAGCCCACACTCAAACGTCCCCGACATCTCGGAATTCTGCGAACCCGGAACCT